>ENA-OQHY01000875-OQHY01000875.1-human-gut-metagenome-genome-assembly--contig:-NODE-875-length-15049-cov-2.666064_pt1 | contig 15049 bp, 22 predicted proteins | sample MGYA00242570_ERZ504733 | MGnify/ENA primary metagenome ERZ504733 (study PRJEB26092, sample SAMD00036219) | human gut metagenome | host: Homo sapiens | study: EMG produced TPA metagenomics assembly of...
GAAGGTCCTATGAAGTTTGTGGGACATCTGGATACCATGCGTTATTTCCAGAAAGCACTTCGTCGTGCAGAGCTTCCGGTAGCGTTTTCCGGTGGATACAGCCCGCATATGATCATGTCTTTTGCGGGCGACAGCCGCATCCCGATACCGGCAACCAGCCAGGCACCGTACCAGCCGAACAGCGTCTGCGTATATGCCATGCCCGCGCAGCTTGCGGCAATCAGTAACGTTCCGCTCATCACCACGTTCTGCCCGCCAGCGTACGCCAGCAGTCGGGCGACAAAAGGGGAGACCATCGCCATTACCAGCATCGCCAGCGTCAGGCCGAGGTAGAGCTGCGGTGATGACCACCCCCGGTCGGCCACAATCGCCTGGGCAAAGGTCCCGGGCATATAAAACGAGATCCCCCAGTTGATAAGCTGATGACAACCTGCCCGGAGGGCGAGGTGACGGGGAAGGGCAGGTGTTTTCATTGTTTTTCATTCCGTTATGCAGTTGTCCTGAGCATAGCGAGCGCGCTATTGTGCTGGCAGGTCAGCCACCTTATGTGCTGTATAAGAGAAACTTTGAATGACAACGCTCAACCTGGGCTATCTCGCGACGTTCCGTCTGGTTATCCAGCGCGGCAGTTTTTCCGCGGCGGCGGACCTGCTGGGCATTTCCCAGCCGGCCGTCAGCCTGCAAATCCGCCAGCTGGAGCAGTTTCTGCAAACCCGGCTGGTAGAACGTACCGGGCGGGGTATCAAACCCACGGCTGCCGGGCAGGCGTTGCTGGTGCACGGGGAGCGTATTCAGCAGGCGGTGGATGAAGCCATTCGGTCCGTGAGTGAGTTCAGCCACGACGTGAGTGGCACCATTACGCTTGGCACGGGCGCAACGGCCTGCATTCATCTTCTGCCGCCGCTGTTGCAGCAGCTCGGACGTGACTATCCGCTTCTCAGAGTGGGCGTGACGACCGGCAATACGCTCGACATCGTCCGGGCAATTGAAGAAAACCGTCTTGATATGGGGCTGGTGACGCTACCGGTGAGCGGAAGAGCGCTCGACGTTACGCCGGTGATGGACGAAGAGTTTGTTTTTATCGCGTCGCTGGACCAGCAGGACGGTTTTCAGTCGTTGACGCCGGCTGCGTTGCACGCGCAGCCATTCATTGCTTTTGAATCAGGCAGCGGCACCCGGGCGCTGATCGACGGCTGGTTTGCGGCCGAGGGGCGAATCCTCACGCCGGTGATGCAGCTGGGCAGCATCGAGGCGATCAAGCGGATGGTACGTGCGGGGCTTGGCTACAGTATCGTGCCGCGTATGGCCGTAGACCTGGCGGCTGACCGCGAAGGGCTATGCATGATGTCGCTCACGCCCGTGCTGCAGCGACAGCTGGCTGTGGTGATGCGCCAGGATAAAATCCTGAGCAAAGGAATAGCAGGGATAATTCGGATATTACAAAATCCTTCGACGCGTTAGCGATCGGCTGAATCAACGGTCAGGCTGGATTGCTGTGACTGGGCCTTGTCCTGATGGTGATACCAGGCGCCAATAGAGGAGTAAACGAAGCGGCCGAAGAAAAACAGGAAGCTGATAAGCAGTATGATGCGGGTCATCCGGGTGTTGAACTGATGTCGTTTTCGCATACGCGTGGCCTGACTCACTGTGTTTTTCCTGGGCATGCCCTTTTGGGCGACAGGGATATTAAGGCACAGCGGGAAGAGAGGGTCAATTCGCAAATGTGTAAATAACCGTCAACAGTTACATTAATTAATGTTATTGAAATTAATAATTGCATTTACCATATTGATAATATGAAGAAAACTATTTCAAAAAAAATGTAAGAAAGGATCATTTGAGTAAATTAGTTTGATTTAAGTCAACGGTTTCCCTGGCCTGGTATTTAAAATCCCACCTCCATGCTGTTCGCCCCACACCTTGTCGGGCGGCAGGTACGTCAGGTTGGATGCCTGTCTTCATTTCCCTCTGGAGCGAAAGGGGTTTAAACGGGCATCTATGAACATTATTTCTTTCCTGAAAAACAATAAAGACCGCTGGTGGCTTTACCGCTTATTTTACCGGTGGGTTTACTGCCTGTATTAAGCGTTGCCAATACCTTTACCCGATTGGGCGATGGTCTGGTGGCACTCTATTATTTACCTCTCTCCTTTCTGCTTTCAGTGATGATGTTTTTTGGTCTGGAAGCACTTCCCGGCATCGTATTGTCACTGTTCATCCGCTACTACCCGTCGGTTGGGTTGTTCGAAACCATCGCCGGCATTTTTCATTTTATTGTCCCTGTTGTGCTCAGCTGGGGAGGGTATCGGGTGTTTGCGCCCAGACGCAGCATGACGGCTTACGGGGATGTCAGACTGATGGCGCAGCGTATCTTCTGGCAGGCCTTTTGCCCCGCGACGCTGTTTCTGCTGCTGTTTCAGTTTGCCCTCTATCTGGGGGTGTATGAGAGCCGTCAGAGCCTGGAGGGGTTGACCCCGCTTAATATTCGCACGTTGATTAACTATCAGGCGCTGCTGGTCAGTGGGCTGACGGGCGTGCCGTTAAGCTATTTACTGATCCGTCTGATTCGCCATCCGCGGTATATCAGAAGTCTTGTCTCGCAGGTGCGAATGCAGATAGACAAAAAGGTGACGGTCATTGAATTTCTGCTGTGGGCCATTGCGCTTGGCGGGCTGCTTACCCTGCTGCTGCTCCCGATGAACGAAAACAGCTCGATTTTCACCACCAACTACACCCTGTCGTTGCTGATGCCGGTGATGTTGTGGGGAGCGATGCGGTTTGGCTATAAGCTGATGTCGCTTATCTGGACCCCGGTGCTGCTGGTGTCCATCCACTATTTTTACCGTTATATCCCTCAACAGTCCGGGTATGACATTCAGCTGGCAATTACCTCTTCCAGCTATCTGGTCTTTTCGTTTGTGGTGATTTACATGTCGATGCTGGCCACCTGCCAGCGCGCCGCGAATAAACGTTCCCGCAGGCTGGCGCTACTCGACCCGGTTGTCCATATGCCGAATCTGCGGGCCTTGTCGCGCGATCTTGCCAAAAACCCGTGGTCGGCGCTCTGTTTGCTGCGCATTCCGGAGCTGGAGGTGCTGGGCCGAAATTACGGGGTGTTGTTGCGGATCCTGTATAAACAGCAGCTGGCGCAGTGGGTCAATGGCACCTTGCAGCCCAGTGAGCGGGTCTATCACCTCACCGGCTGTGACCTGGCGGTTCGCCTTAACGCGGAATCGACACCAGCAACGCATTGAGGCGCTGGACGAGCATATTAAACAGTTCCGCTTTGTCTGGGATGGGATGCCGCTGCAGCCTCAGGTGGGCGTGAGCTACTGCTATGTGCGCTCACCGGTGACTCATCTCTATCTGGTCCTCGGTGAACTGGGGGTAATTGCCGATCTGTCGATTTCGACCAACCATCCGGAAAATCTCCAGCAGCGCGGTGCTGTCCATCTCCAGCGTAGCCTGAAGGACAAGGTTGCGATGATGAGCCGTCTGCAAAGTGCGCTCGACAGTAACGCGTTTACTCTGCTGGTCCAGCCGGTTTGCGGCGTGCGGGGCGATTGCTACCACGAGGTGTTGCTGCGGATGTCGGATGCAAACGGGGCGTTGCTCTCTCCCTTGCAATTCCTGCCCGTCGCCCAGGAGTTTGGCCTGTCGTCGCGGTTGATTTGTGGTACTGGAGAACACGCTACGCTTCCTGGCAGAGCATCGGGTAAATCTGCCTGGCCAGCGTTTTGCCATTAATCTGGGCCCTTCCACCGTGTGCCGTGCGCAGTTCCCGGCTGAGGTGAGTCGTCTGCTGGCGAAATACGCCGTCGAACCCTGGCAGCTGATATTTGAAGTGACCGAGTGCAGCACCTTCGGCAGTGGTGAGCAGGCGTTACATACCCTCAGGAAGTTGCAAAAAATGGGGGTACGCATTGCGATTGATGATTTCGGTACCGGCTATGCGAGCTACGCGCGGCTGAAAAGCGTGGACGCCGATATCCTTAAGATAGACGGAAGCTTTATCCGCAATATCGTCAACAACAGTCTGGACTATCAGATAGTGGCCTCGATTTGCCATCTGGCGCGAATGAAGAAAATGCTGGTGGTCGCCGAGTATGTCGAAACAGAAGAGATACGTAGCGCGGTTCACGCGCTAGGTATCGATTATGTACAGGGTTATCTGATTGGCAGACCGGTGGCGCTTGAGTCACTGCTGGAAGCAGAGGCGTCGCCGGTCGAGACCTGAGCCGTTACGCCGCGACGTCTGAGCTCTCTTCTTCGATTTTGAGTAGCCAGCCGGTGACCGCTTCCCAGTACTGCTGCTCTTTTTCCAGATCCAGCAGCACCAGCGCATTCTGGCTAAACCAGTCTGGCGGGAAGCTCAGGGTCCAGTGGTTGTCATCCGTTTTGAGCTTCAGCGTGGGCGGGGTGGTGGTGGCCTGACGCTGGTTATTGAGCAGCACGCCGAGACGCAGCAGCTGGATAAGCGGCAGGAATTGCTTCTTCTTAAACAGCGTGAAGCGCGGCAGATCGTCAAGCTTGATGGCTTTACGATGGTAGCGCACCAGGGTCGCCATCATGGTTTGCTGCTCCTGGTTGAAGCCAGGCAGATCGCTGTTTTGCAGGATATAGGCTGAGTGGCGATGCATTCCGCTGTGGTTAATATTCAGTCCCACTTCGTGCAGCATCGCTGCCCATTTCAGCAGGGCGGCAAGCTGCGGATGCGCCAGCTTAGGGTTCTGCTCCTGCCACTGGTCGTATATCTGAACGGTTGTTTCCAGCACGCGCTTCGCCTGTTCGCGGTCGATATTGTACTGGTTTGCCAGGCTTTGCGCGGTGCGGCTACGAATATCCTGGTGGCGGAAACGGCCTTCCATTTCATACAGCACACCTTCACGCAGCGCGCCGTCGGAAAGACGCAGCTCTTTAATTGCCAGCGCATCAAATACGCCGCACAGGATAGCCAGCCCCGGTACGAATACCGCTTTGCGCTCGTCGGAAAGACCCGGCAGGCTTAAGGCGTCAAAGCTTTTATGTTTCAGCACCTCTTCGGTCAGCAAGGTCAGGCGCTCTGGGGTGATAAACCCATCTTTTTCACCCATCGCCAGCAGCACTTCATGTGCCGCTTTGATGGTGCCGATGCGCCAGCGCTACGTTCCAGCCCTGAATACGGTACTGCCAGGCCAGGTTCTCCAGTTTCTGGATAGCGGCCATGCGCGCGCGCTGGAAGTTTTCGCGGCTGATTGCGCCACCCGGGAAATACATCTGCGCAAAGCTGACGCAGCCCATACGACGGCTTTCGACCAGACGCGGCTCAAAATCTTCGCCGATCACCAGTTCTGTAGAGCCGCCGCCGATGTCGATGACCAGCTTGCGTCCTTTTTCCGGCTGAGTGTGTTCAACACCCATGAAAATCAGACGGGCTTCCTCGTTACCGGAGATGATCTCAATGGGGTAGGGGATCACTTTTTCGGCCCGCTTGAGGAATTCAGGCGCGTTCAGCGCCTGGCGCAACGTGTGGGTGCCTACAATGCATACGCTGGAGGGCGAGAAGCCCTGCAGGCGTTCAGCAAACAGCGACAGGCAGTTTAAGCCTCGCTCCATTGCCTCTTCGCTGAGCATGCTGCGCTCATCAAGACCATCCGCCAGGTGTACACGCTGCTTCAGACGACCGATGATCTGCAACGCGCCATCCACCTCACGGGCGATGACCATGTGGAAACTGTTAGAACCAAGATCGACCGCGGCGAATTCCTGCGGGCGTGGGGTCTTATCATTTATCGGCATAGGTTAATCGGGTTGCTCGAGTGATTTGATATAGTCGTAAATCGCCAGTTGCGACCGCACTTTACGGCGATTGCCGCGCGGTACATAGCGGTTACTGAGTTCTTTGTCGATATAGCGTGCTTTCACCGTATCGCTGAACAGAATCTCGATGATATCGAGGATCTGCTGTTTCAGCCGCGGATCCAGGAGCGGTGTCGCGACTTCAATTCGGTAGTCAATATTGCGCGTCATCCAGTCTGCAGAGGAGAGATAGACCTGTTTATCACCCGCATTATCGAAAATATAGACCCGATCGTGTTCCAGGTAGCGGTCAACAATGCTGATCACGCGAATATTGTCGCTAATGCCTTCGAGTTCAGGGATCAGTGAGCACATACCGCGTATCAGCAGATTGACCGGAACGCCGGAGCTGGACGCCGCATACAGACGATCCACCAGCCTTTGTCGACCAGGTTGTTGAGTTTCAGCGTAATGCCCGACGACAGCCCTTTCTGGGCATTGGCGATCTCTTTATCGATCATGTCGTACAGCAAGCGGCGTGAGTTCTGCGGCGAGACCAGCAGATAATCGAAGCTGACCGGGCGGTACGGGTTCTCAATAAAGTTGAACACCCGGCGAACCTCGTTAGTGATGCGTGCATCGGCAGTCAGCAGCGAGTAGTCGGTATAAATTCGCGCGGTTTTTTCGTTAAAGTTCCCGGTCCCGATGTGGGCATAACGCACCACGTCCTCCCCCTCTTTACGGGAGATAAGGAACAGCTTGGCGTGAATTTTCAGCCCAGGTGCTGAGAAGATAACGTGGACACCGGCTTCCGTCAGACGCGCGCCCAGTGAATGTTTGCCTCTTCGTCGAAGCGTGCCTGCAGCTCAACCACCACGGTCACTTTTTTGCCGTTGTGCGCCGCATGGATCATCGCGTCGATGATGCGGGAATCTTTTGCCACACGGTAAATGTTGATTTTGATCGCCAGTAGTTCGGGTCGAACGAAGCCTGACGCAGCAGTTCCAGCACGTGTTCAAACGTATGGTACGGATAGTAGAGCAGGACATCGCGCTCGCGAATGGCGTCGAAACCGTTGCGGAATTTATCGAACCAGAGATGGCGCAGACGCGGCAGCGGTTTGTTCACCAGATTGGCCTTGCCGACGTTCGGGAAGCCAATAAAGTCTTTAAAGTTATGGTAACGACCGCCCGGCACGATGGAGTCATAGCGAGAAATGGTCAGCTTGTCGCGCAGCATTTCCACCATGCATCTGGCATATCGCGCTGATAAACAAAGCGCACCGGCTCCGCCGTCAGGCGCTGTTTCAGGCTGGATGACATCAGCTCCATCAGGCTGGCTTCCATCTCGTGCACCAGATCGTATTCGGCGTCACGGGTCATCTTCATGGAGTAGGCGTTTAACGCGTCGTAATCGAAGAAGCCCTTGAAGATGTCGTCCAGGCAGTAACGCAGGATGTTATCGAGCAGGATCATTGGCTTGCGTCTGCGCGGGGTTTCCGGCGGCAGGTTCACAAAGCGCGGCACCTTATCGGACGGGATCTCAAGCAATGCGTAACGAATCGTGTCGCCACGAATAATTTCCACCGCCAGGTAGGTGTAGTCATCTTTCAGGAACTGCACCAGATCGGTTTCGCGGTTGATCAGAATAGGGGTAATGTGCTGGCGCAGGTAATGTTTGAAATAGTGACGCAGCCAGGTTTGTTGGTTAACAGAAAGCTGACGTTCGTTAATCAGGAAGATTTGATTGCGTGCCATTTCCAGCAGCAGTTCGTTATACAGGCCGTCAAACTCCTGATCGGCTTTCAATACGCGCGACTGAATTTTGCCCAGCAGATGGCGCGAGTGAGAGTTTAAGCCTGTTCTTCGCTGATGATGATTCGCCGTTTCAGTTCGGCAAAGCGAACCTTGTAGAACTCATCCAGGTTGTTGGAATAAATCCCCAGAAAACGCATACGCTCAATAAGCGGGTTACTTTTGTCTGCCGCTTCCTGGAGTACACGTTCGTTGAATGCTAACCAGCTTAGCTCTTTCTCGATATATAACTTTTCCTGACCCATTACAGCTCACACTCCAGTTCAATCACAGGACGTGGTAAATCCGTCTCGTCCTTATTATGGCGAGCATTTCCACGATATGTCCAACAGTGCCAGAAAAGTATGACAGTTATTTTTTTTCTGGGGGATTTTAGAGGGTTGGGGGAAGGGCATGTCGGGAAGCGCGGTGCTCACCCGACAGTGAAGACCACAGGCCCGTGCAGGCGTCGCGCCGCCGGGCACATCAAACAAACTACTCGTCAGCGGCATAACCCTGTGCAGGGAGCCTGACGCCGTCCAGCCAGGCGGCACCGTCGCGCATCTGAAGACGCCCGTCAACAAACCAGCTTACCACCAGAGGATAATGGCGTGTTCCTGCGTCTGCACGCGTTCGGTAACGTCGTCTTCGCTGTCACCTTCAAAGACCGGCACCTTTGCCTGCAGGATCACCGGCCCGCCGTCCAGCTCGTCGGTAACGAAATGCACGGAGGTACCGTGCTCTTCATCGCCGTTTTCCAGAACCTGACGATGGGTGTGCAGGCCGGGATACTTCGGCAGGAGGGAAGGGTGGATATTCAGCAGACGACCAGCGTAGTGCCCGACAAAGGCCGGGCTCAGGATACGCATATACCCCGCCAGCACGACAACGTCAGGCGCGTAGGCATCAATCTCCTGAACCAGTTCCCGGTCAAACGCTTCACGTCCGGAGAACTGGCTGGCTTCCAGTGCGTGCGCGGGAATGTTCTCTTCCCGGGCACGTTCAAGGCCGAACGCGTCGGCCTTATTGCTGAATACTGCCCGAATGGTGCCGTTGATTTTCTTCTGTTTGCAGGCGTCAATTATCGCCTGCAAATTGCTTCCGTTACCGGAAATGAGCACCACAATATTTTTCATTCAATGACCACACGCTGTTCGGAATCGGATGCTTTGATAATACCGATTTTCCACGCGTTTTCACCTTTGTCGGTCAGCAGCGTAATCGCCTTATCCGCTTCGCTTGCTGGCAGCGCGATAACCATGCCCACGCCACAGTTAAAGGTGCGGTACATCTCGTGTGAGCTCACGTTGCCCGCAGTCTGCAGCCAGTTAAAGACGGACGGCCACTGCCAGGACGATTCGTCAATCACCGCCTGGGTGTTGTCCGGCAGTACGCGCGGAATGTTTTCCCAGAAGCCGCCACCGGTCAGGTGGGCAATGGCGTGAACGTCAACCTTCTCGATCAGCTCCAGCACGTTTTTCACGTAGATGCGGGTCGGCGCCAGCAGATGGTCAGCCAGTGGCTTGCCATCAAGCTCGGTGGTCAGTGGATCGCTGCCGCTCACGTCGAGGATTTTACGCACCAGAGAGTAGCCGTTCGAGTGCGGGCCGCTGGAGGCCAACGCGATCAGCACATCACCATCAGCCACTTACTGCCGTCGATAATTTCTGATTTTTCTACTACGCCAACGCAGAAGCCTGCGACGTCATAATCTTCGCCGTGATACATACCGGGCATTTCGGCGGTTTCACCACCGACCAGCGCACAGCCAGACTGCAGACACCCTTCGGCAATGCGTTAATGACGCTTGCTGCGGTATCCACGTCCAGTTTTCCTGTCGCGTAGTAATCCAGGAAGAACAGCGGCTCTGCGCCCTGAACCACCAGGTCGTTAACACACATCGCGACCAGATCGATACCGATCGTGTCGTGACGTTTTAAATCCATCGCCAGGCGCAGTTTCGTCCCTACACCATCAGTACCCGAGACCAGAACAGGTTCACGATATTTTTGCGGCAGCGCGCACAGTGCGCCGAATCCACCCAGACCACCCATCACTTCCGGGCGGCGGGTTTTTTTCACCACACCTTTGATTCGGTCAACCAGCGCATTACCTGCGTCAATATCAACACCGGCATCTTTGTAGCTGAGAGAAGTTTTGTTGGTCACGGCTCAAGTCCCCACGCGATTGCATAGCTAGTAAGAAAAATCGGCGCAATTCTAACAGTCCAGGCAAACGTTTGCGAGCCTATTCTCGGCGAGAGGATTTTTTTTTCAGCAGGCCCTGCGAATGCGCCTAAAGTTGAGTCTGTTCACGAAAATGAAACCGGTTTCGGTTTTCTCCTTGCAACAGAAAGCCCCTTTGCACATCATCAGAATGAAACCGGTTTCTGTAATTGTTTTTGCAGAAAATAACGCAGAATGAGGGAAAGTGTATGTCTGGATTCAAAGCAGATTTTCTGTGGGGCGGTGCGGTCGCAGCGCATCAGCTGGAAGGGGCTGGAACGAGGGCGGTAAGGGGATCAGCGTTGCCGATGTGATGACCGCCGGCGCGCACGGCGTGCCGCGTGAAATCACCAACGGCGTGCTGCCAGGGAAAAATTACCCTAACCATGAAGCCATCGATTTCTACCATCGCTATAAAGAAGACATCAAACTCTTTGCCGAGATGGGCTTCAAATGCTTCCGTACCTCCATCGCCTGGACGCGTATCTTCCGAAAGGGGACGAGCTGGAGCCTAACGAAGCTGGCCTGAAATTCTATGACGACCTGTTTGACGAGTGCCTGAAGTATGGCATCGAGCCGGTTATTACCCTTTCCCATTTCGAGATGCCGTTCCACCTTGTCACCGAATACGGTGGCTGGCGCAACCGTAAGCTGATCGACTTCTTTGTTCGCTTTGCGGAGGTTGTGTTCAGACGTTACCAGCATAAAGTGAAGTACTGGATGACCTTTAACGAGATCAATAACCAGGCCAACTTCCACGAAGACTTTGCACCGTTTACCAACTCCGGTCTGAAGTACGAGCCGGGCGAAGACCGCGAGCCGGTGATGTTCCAGGCGGCACACTATGAGCTGGTGGCCAGCGCCCTGGCGGTGAAGGCCGGGCGCGACATTAACCCGTCGCTGCGGATCGGCTGCATGATTGCCATGTGTCCAATCTATCCGCTGACCTGTGCCCCGGACGATATGATGATGGCGATGAACGCCATGCACCGTCGCTACTGGTTCACCGATGTCCACGTGCGCGGCAAGTACCCACAGCATCTGCTTAACTACTTTGCTCGTCGCGGTTTCACGCTGGATATCACAGAAGAAGATAACGCGGCGCTGACGCAGGGGTGTGTCGATTACATTGGCTTTAGCTATTACATGTCTTTCGCCACCAAAGCGACGGCGGATAACCCGGAGCTGGATTACGATGAAAGTAAGAGCCTGGTCTCCAACCCGTACGTGCAGAAATCTGACTGGGGCTGGCAGATTGATCCGGTGGGCCTGCGTTACTCCCTGAACTGGTTCTGGGATCACTATCAGCTGCCCCTGTTCATCGTGGAGAACGGCTTTGGCGCCATCGACGTGCAGGAGAGCGACGGTTCGGTGAATGACCAGTACCGTATTGATTACCTTGCCGCGCACATCCGCGAAATGAAAAAAGCGGTGGTCGAAGATGGCGTTGATCTGATGGGGTATACCCCGTGGGGCTGTATCGACCTGGTGTCTGCCGGAACGGGTGAAATGAAAAAACGCTACGGCTTTATCTTTGTCGACAAAGACAATGAAGGTAACGGTACCCTGAACCGCAGTAAGAAGAAGTCGTTTGACTGGTATAAGCAGGTGATAGCCAGCAACGGCGACACTCTTTAATTCCAGCAGAGTAAAAACGAAAAGCCGGAGCTTGCCCTCCGGCTTTTTGCCTCTAAAACACTTTGCTTGATGTACGTCAAGCAAGTTGGGTATGGTGCAATCCGAAAAAAGCGGTATAATCCCGCGATTTTTTGCGGTTGCCCCCTCAGAGGAGAAAGAGAATGAAGATTGTGGAAGTGAAGCACCCACTCGTTAAACACAAGCTGGGCCTGATGCGTGAGCATGACATCAGCACGAAGCGTTTTCGCGAACTGGCTTCTGAAGTCGGCAGCCTGCTGACCTATGAAGCGACCTCTGACCTGGAAACGGAAAAAGTGACCATCGAGGCTGGAACGGCCCGGTTCAGGTTGAGCAGATCAAAGGTAAGAAAATTACCGTTGTGCCCATCCTGCGTGCCGGCCTCGGCATGATGGAAGGCGTGCTGGAGCACGTGCCAAGTGCGCGCATCAGCGTGGTCGGGGTCTACCGCGACGAAGAGACCCTGGAGCCGGTACCGTACTTCCAGAAGCTGGTGTCTAACATCGACGAGCGTATGGCCCTGGTGGTTGACCCGATGCTGGCGACCGGCGGTTCAATGATTGCCACCATCGACCTGCTGAAAAAAGCCGGTTGCAGCAGCATCAAAGTGCTGGTGCTGGTTGCTGCACCAGAAGGTATCGCGGCGCTGGAAAAAGCGCACCCGGACATCGAACTCTATACCGCGTCTATCGATCAGGGGCTGAATGAGCACGGGTACATCATCCGGGGCTTGGCGATGCCGGCGATAAGATTTTTGGTACTAAATAATCGAATAACGATAATGAAGCGACTTTGATAGTCGGCTTTTTTTGAATAAAACGCCAACAACAATACTACTCAGAGGAAAACACTATGACGCGCCGTGCTATCGGGGTGAGTGAAAGACCGCCGCTTTTACAGACAATCCCGCTTAGTCTGCAGCATCTGTTCGCCATGTTTGGCGCAACCGTGCTGGTGCCAATCCTGTTTCACATTAACCCGGCTACCGTGCTGTTGTTCAACGGTGTGGGTACGCTGCTTTACCTCTTTATCTGTAAAGGCAAAATCCCTGCCTATCTCGCTCAAGCTTCGCCTTTATTTCACCGGTTCTGCTGTTGCTGCCGCTGGGGTATGAAGTGGCGCTGGGCGGCTTCATTATGTGTGGCGTCCTCTTCTGCCTGGTCTCTTTCATTGTGAAGAAGGCCGGTACCGGCTGGCTGGACGTTATGTTCCCGCCTGCCGCAATGGGGGCCATTGTCGCCGTCATCGGTCTGGAGCTGGCGGGCGTGGCGGCCAATATGGCTGGCCTGCTGCCTGCTGACGGGCAGTCACCGGATTCCAAAACCATCATCATCTCGATGGTGACACTGGGCGTAACGGTATTTGGTTCCGTGCTGTTCCGCGGTTTTATGGCGATTATCCCGATCCTGATCGGTGTGCTGGCGGGGTACGCGCTCTCCTTCGTGATGGGCGTTGTTGATACCACGCCCATTGCTGAAGCGCACTGGTTCGCACTGCCAACCTTCTATACGCCGCGCTTTGAATGGTTTGCCATTTTCACGATCCTGCCCGCGGCGCTGGTGGTTATTGCTGAGCACGTAGGTCACCTGGTGGTGACGGCAAACATCGTTAAACGTGACCTGATCCGCGACCCGGGTCTGCACCGCTCGATGTTTGCAACGGCCTCTCTACCATTATCTCCGGTTTCTTTGGTTCTACGCCTAACACCACCTATGGTGAGAACATCGGCGTGATGGCGATTACCCGTGTCTACAGTACCTGGGTCATTGGCGGCGCGGCAATCATCGCCATCCTGCTCTCCTGCGTGGGCAAACTGGCGGCGGCTATCCAGATCATTCCGGTACCGGTAATGGGAGGCGTCTCTCTGCTGCTGTACGGTGTGATCGGCGCGTCCGGTATTCGCGTGCTGATTGAATCGAAAGTGGACTACAGCAAAGCGCAAAACCTGATCCTCACCTCCGTGATCCTGATCATCGGCGTGAGCGGCGCGAAGGTGCACATCGGTGCGGCTGAACTGAAAGGCATGGCGCTGGCGACCATCGTGGGTGTGGGCCTGAGCCTGATCTTCAAACTGATCTCTGTCCTGCGCCCGGAAGAAGTGGTGCTGGATGCTGAAGACAGCGAAAAAGCGTCACATTGATCGTAAAATCGGGCGGACGATCCGCCCGGTTCTCTCCTTGCACGTTCCGTGCTAAACTCACCGCCGATTTTATGTAAGATCTGGTTGAGGTACTTCTGAACGGACCGGCACAGCTCTCTCTGCCACTCTATCTCCCTGACGACGAAACTTTTGCGAGTTTCTGGCCGGGTGATAACCCTCTTTACTGGCTGCACTGCAAAACGTGCTGCGTCAGGAACACAGCGGATACATCTATATCTGGTCACGCGAAGGCGCGGGGCGCAGCCACCTGTTGCATGCCGCCTGTGCGGAGCTTTCCGCGCGGGGTGATGCGGTAGCTATGTGCCGCTGGATAAACGTACCTGGTTTGTGCCTGAAGTCATGGAGGGAATGGAACATCTCTCACTGGTCTGCATCGATAATATCGAATGTGTGGCGGGGGATGAGCCATGGGAAATGGCGATCTTTAACCTCTATAACCGCATTCTGGAGTCGGGGAAAACCCGGCTGCTGATCACCGGCGATCGTCCGCCGCGCCAGTTGAATCTGGGGCTGCCGGATCTGGCTTCCCGTCTGGACTGGGGGCAAATCTATAAGCTGCAGCCGCTGTCGGATGAAGACAAACTTCAGGCGTTACAGCTGCGCGCAAGATTGCGCGGCTTTGAACTCCCGGAAGACGTGGGGCGTTTCCTGCTCAAGCGCCTGGACCGGGAAATGCGCACGCTCTTTGATACGCTCGATCAGCTCGATCGCGCTTCGATTACCGCGCAGCGCAAGCTGACCATTCCTTTTGTGAAAGATATTCTGAAGCTGTGATGCGCTTTTCTCCCTCTGCCTGGCGCAGAGGGAGAACCAGCGCCACCGGCTAAAAATCACCTGTCTTCCAGCAAATGCTCAACCAGAAGTGGAATGGGTCTGCCCGAGGCCACGCTTTTTCCATTCTCACGCCACAGCGCCGTGCCGCTAATATCCAGATGGGCCCATGGAATGGTCGGCGGGCAAAAATGGTGTAACAGCCAGGCCGCCGATGCGCTGATCGCCGCATTATTGGGTGGGGTATTGCACAGGTCGGCGATGGCGCTGTCGGTCTGTTTTTTTAACCGTGCATCCAGCGGCAGGGACCACACCTCATCACCGCTCCGTTTCCCCGCGCGGGTGAGCGCCTGACGCAGCGCTTCGTCCTGCGTCATTAACCCACTCAGTCGTACCCCAGCGCCTTCACGACGCACCGGTTAAGGTCGCCATATCAATAATATAGAGAGCCTGCGGATGACGCTGGCTGGCCCAGGCGATCGCATCCGCCCAGTACCAGCCGGCCTTCGGCATCGGTATTGTTGATTTCAACCGTGATACCGTTGCAGGCGCTGGCACCGTGCCCGGCTGCATCGCATCAGTCCTATGCGTTTTCCGCCAGCGCCAGTACCGCCCATAACTACGAAACCGACCAGGCCAGAGTTCTGACCACGCTCCAGCAGTCA
>ENA-OQHY01000876-OQHY01000876.1-human-gut-metagenome-genome-assembly--contig:-NODE-876-length-15019-cov-3.290424_pt1 | contig 15019 bp, 22 predicted proteins | sample MGYA00242570_ERZ504733 | MGnify/ENA primary metagenome ERZ504733 (study PRJEB26092, sample SAMD00036219) | human gut metagenome | host: Homo sapiens | study: EMG produced TPA metagenomics assembly of...
GCAGGGCCTCGGCAGGGGCACCACCGGCCGGGTAGAGATAATCTGCGGCAATGCAGCGGGCCGCAAACCCGGCCCCCATCCCCTCTTCGCCCACCAGCAATACGCTGTGGGTCAAGCGGCGGGACGCCAGCATCTGGTGCACGCTGGTTTTCAGTTCTGCGTTGCCTTCCATGCGGTCCAGCATCATGGTGGATATGCTCCTTTTGCTTTATGCTTCACCTGCCATCGGCAGGCCGGTTCCGAGTGACAGAAGATTACCGCCGGTTCTTGCGCTTCCACTGCTCGCGGCGGATCCAGGCCCGCACACTGCGGTAGCCATGGGGCCAAAGAATGCCCAGACGTTCAGCATACTGAGCAGGTAGCTCAGCTTGCCGGCCAGCGGCGCGGACAGGAAGCTGAACACCCACAGGGCCGCCGCAAAGAAGCCGAAATACTTCACCCGGATGGGGATCACGAAGAACAGCAGCAGCTGTACCTCCGGGTACAGCATGGCAAAGGCCAGCAGCAGCGAAAGGGACAGACAGTAAGTGCTGGCCGTCACGCCGGTAAGCAGGCAGGCCAGCACCGTGCCCACCATGCCCAGCAGGAATAGAGGGTATAGCGGAAATCGCCCCACTCCTTTTCCAGCGCCGTGCCCACGAACCAGGTAAAGTAGATGCCCAGCACCACGCTGAGGAGCTGCCGCCGGAGAAGGGGATGAACACAAAGGTGATCGCCCGCCAGATCTGCCCTGCAGCAGGAAAAACCGGTTCAGACCCACCCAGGCGGTGATGGTGCGGTCGATAAACAGTTCAATGGCAAAGACAAGGATCTGCCCCGCCACCAGAATGTTGGTCAGGTTTGGAATGCCGAAGCGCCCATATTTGCGCTCCAACTTGTTCAGCCAATTGTTCATGCATCATGCCTCCAGAAGTTGATGTTTCACGCTTGTCTGAGGTTATTGTACCATAAATATTTCTACTCTGCAACGCTCTGAAACGCCCAAATACTGAACATTTCAGCCCTTTGAAGTTCGGTGAAATCGGGGTTATTAGTAACATAGTAGAAACACGCAAAAAAAGGCCCTTCCAGCTTGAACCGGAAGGGCCTTTTCTCATGGTCAGGTTTTGGTGGCGTAGTCAAGGGAAATCCACCCGGCACCGCTTTTCAGTTTGCCCCACTTGGCCGCACCTTTGCCGGTGCTTTCGGCCACGATGGTATAAATACCGGGCTGGATGTAGCCGGTTGCACCGTAGTTTGTGCCGGGGCCTTTACGGATATTCAGGTTGGTGATCTTCACCCGCACAAGGTAAGGGGTCACGGTGGCCCCTGTGGTGCCGCCTGTGGCTTTTCTGCGGCTGGGGGTGTAACTACTACCCCACCACCATTGGAAGCGCCCTGAAGCCTCCTGTTGACTTCTGCGGCAATCTCCCCGTGTCTGGAATAAAGATATTCCCCCGGACAGGCTTTGTTGGCGAAGTCACGGTGAACGGTCATGTTGCATCCGTTCCGATGGTTCACACGGTCATTCTTGTTCGTACTCCATACCAACTTCTTGATCCCGTTCCGCTTGCAAATATCCGTTACCAAATCCAACAGGGCCGCATAAGCCTTGGCGGTGACGGCGTAAGGGTGGGTGGTGTCGGAAGCAACTTCAATGGTGATTGCCCGGTTGTCATTGGTGCCGTTGCTGGAACACCAAGAACGATCCTTTTCATCCACGGAAAGGCCAATGGAACCATCCTTACCAACAACATAGTTGGCGGAACATTGCCGGTTTGTGGTGGCGAAATAATCACACCCCTGTTTTGCTGTCCATTGCCCAACGATACAATGAATCGTGATGGTGTCAATGGCATGGTTCCGGGGGCTGGTTTTGTTTTTCGTGATCCGGGTATAGGTTGCAAGGCTGGAATTACTCATTTTCGGTATCTCCTTTCACCTGAAGAATGGCTTTGAACTTGGTGAAGGCTTCTGCGATATACTTACAAGACACCATCAGCACAGCGCCCACAATGACCAAATCAGCAAAAATTTCTGTGTATTCTTCCGGGATTGCCCACCCAAGCTGATCTGCATAAATCGGAAGGGTGGTGATTGCTACACAAAGCAAGGTCAGGCCCACAACGAAGGTGGCAACCTTCAGCCCGGAATTGATCATCTTCTGTCTGTCGAAGGGCTGAAGCAAAACCTTGATGTTGTAGTAAAGGGAAAAAGCAACATTGGACAGGTACGCACACAGGAAGATCAGCATGGCCCACCCAATATTGATCAGATTGTTCAAAACAGCGTTCAGCATGGTTTCAAATCTCCTTTGCATCGTTATAGATTTCCGGGCCATACAACTTCCGAAGTTTGATCCGATTTTCGGCTTTGGCTTTGGAATAGTAAAACCCGGTTGCGGTTGCCAATTCAGCAAATATGGCGGGGATCAAATAGGCCAGCGGTTCAAGGTTTTCAGTTTTCCAAACCATGATAAGGGTGAAGGCCGTAACCCCAACGGTTACGGCTCCCACCACATACAAGATCAGCTTGGAAAACTCAATCTTTTGCTTTCGGGATGTTCGGCGGCTCACGCATCAACACCACCCGCAAGCCCATCAAGGCGGTGGTGGGCGGATTTGGCGGACTGTTCCACGGCCACAAGGCGTTCCCGCAATTCCTGAACTTCACCCTTGACATTCTTCATGTCAGATTTGATTTCGGACACTCCATCCCCGATGTTTTCCAGCTTCACAATCACGGTGGTAAGCTGGGCGGTTTCCTCGGCGGTGTCTTTCTTATCGTTGCGCTTCAGGTTGGAAATACCGGAATACAAGGCAAAGGAAACCGAAAGAACAGAAATTACAATAGACAATTCAAGCGTCATGGCTTTTCCCTCCTATCAGGCCCCGATCAGGGCGGCAATATAGCGCAAATCCTCAACAGGGCCGTTGTAGAAGTCATGATTCCAAATCCAATGATCTTCCTGTTCCGGGCGCTTGTACTTTTGGCAACGGGGATCATCCCAAATTTTCCCCCACCGGGCGTTGTGTCCGGGGGTCTGCTTCATCAGCGTTGCGGTAATCCGGTTCAGAAGTTCGCCCCTTTCCTTGCCCATGCCATCATCATTTTGGGTAAAGAAGTCATAGGCGTTTTGGCTGGTTACGGAACACACCGGAAGATCATTCAGGATCAAAAAACCACCCCGACCATTCAGGGTGGTTCCATACGGAATGTTCACTTGTCCGCAAATCGCCTTGAACCTTGCCCGTTTACGGCAAACATAGGTTTTATACTCCATCCGTGCTTTCCTCCCACCCGTACACACCGGGTTCCCACACATTGGAATCCACCGTGGAAATCCAATGCTTTTCCTTATGGCTCACCTTTGCCCCCTTGGAATAAGCGTCATGCGCTCCCACCGGTTGGCTCCATTCGGGCCATTCTTCAGCGGGATCACTCGTTTTGCTCCACAGGCTGGAAGCCGTGTCCGGTGTCCAATCCGCTTGGGAAGTATGGGCCTGAACGCACTTGTAAAGGGTTCCGTTATACCGGCGAATCTGCCCACCGTGTAGCCAACAGGGAAAGCCCATTCAGCGAACAAATCAGCGTGTTCCGCCGCCGTTTCAGCGTCAATGCTCCCGCTCCGCCAGGTCAGCAAAGACGATCCCACCGGCTTCTGTGGCCTTGGTGATCTCGCTTCCTGCGTCCGTCTGTTCCAAACTCACCGTTTCCAGTTCGTCCATGGCGGCACGGCCCAACAAATGGTAAGCTACACCCTCAAAAACAATGCCCGAAGCGTCAGGCTCCGGGCAAAGGATATAGCAACCATTTTCGGCTTTTTTGATGTAGTTCAGGTTCTCGGTCAGGCCGATACCGGCCCCGGCTTTGATGATTCTAAACATTGTCCACCTCCGAAAAAGATTGCATGGTAAAGCCGCCGCAACCGCAACAACCGGCCATGATCGTTGAAGTTCCGGTAATAGGCGCTTTGGCATTCCATGTATTGTTTTATGTCAAAGAAGGATCGTTTTCCCTCTTTGAACTCCCTGTGAAACAGCTTCAGTTTTCGCCTTGCCCGTTTCACTCCATCCCGGCTTCCATTCACCTTGATCTTGCCGGTTTCTGTAAGTGTGAACCGGGCTTTGCAGAACCGGAACGGCTTTGTAAGCGGGATCACCTTACATTTACGCTTGTTCACTCGGATTCCAGCGGCTTCAAATCGCCTTACAATTTCATGGCCCATCAGCTTTGCTTCATCCACCGTGGGAAAGAAAGCATAGTAATCATCCATGTAATGACCGGCGCAATGAACACGGGCCTGACACTTGATCCATTGGTCAATTTTACTTGGTAACGCCACCATTTCCTGTTGGGAAGGCTCCACGCCCAAAGGCATCCCCCGGCCCGGTGTCGGGCATGGGGAATATTGAATCACAGTATCAGCCAAGTTTTGAAGTTCAGGATTCAAAATCAATTCCCGGTGCCGCTGATATAACAGGGCGTGGGAAGCATTTGGAAAGAACCCTTTCAAATCCAACAGCAACACAGCACCTTCCCGGCCATAACGCCGGTAATGCCATCCAAGTTGTTGTTTGATCCGTTTGAACTGCCAATGAAGGCCCTTTCCCTTTTGGCTTGCCCCGTTGTCATAGATCATGGAAGGTGAATACAACGGGATCAGGACTTCATTACACAGGGTTTTGTGGATTTGTCGATCCGTAATGTGCGGGGCATCTATCGGGCGGATTTTTCCCCGTTCCCGAAGGTGAAATGGGAACAGGATTTGGGCTTCCAAGTCTGTTCCAACACCGTTCGCCGCCGTGTTGCCGTACCAGAAAACAGGTGGCCTTCAAAGTTTTGAACACTTTGCTTCCACCGTACCCCGTTACAGCACTTTTTCCCATAGAAGAACATCTTCCGATAGGAAAATATTTTATTCGTTGGCCCAAGGCTATCACACCGGGCCTGTTTTCGTTCCAACCGCTTTGCTTTGCGGCGCTGGAACCTTGCTTCATGCCGTTCTTGGCTTGTCATAATAAAAGTATTCGCCCCTCGTACAAATATCTTGTAGGGTGCCGTCTAAATTGCTTTGCCCTCACACATGAAATGGGATAAGGCACGATTACCCACCATGCAAGAAGCGTCCGTGTAAGGGCATCAAAGGGCAGTTTTAGGGATTGAAACCCAAGGAAGTACAACTCCTTTTACATCGGTCGTCTTTCACCTGAAAAGCCGTTTGCCTTCTGTTACTACATTTGACCGTGTATATTTGCAAAATCCGGGCCGCACACCAGCACAGTAATTGGCATTGTTATTGTTGTTGTTGCCATCCGTGTTGACATTCTGGAAATTATTGTTGTTGTTGTAATTAGGGGAACGAAGCCACCACCACACCGCCAACAGGCTCATTATCAGTTGCACACCTAATGGGAAATTATTTCTGTTTTGCTGTTACATTTTTGATCGCCCCTTTCAGAAGTTCGTTTTCTTTGTCGATCAGTTCACCCAAGTTTTGGGCCATCTTATCCAGTTTTTCCATTGCATCCTGTGACTTCACCGGGTTCCCCTTGGAAGTGGTAAAGGCCCCTTCCGGGTTCTGGTTCAGAATCAGGTAAACATGGGTCAAGCGAACATCCAGCGCCATCAGGGAAGCCCGTGCTTCAAGAAGATGGGCCTTCCTCATTTCAATGCGCTGGTTGTCCGAAGGAAAGATACTATTGGCCTTCTCCGCATGGTCGATGATCTCACCGGCCAGCTTTGCCACCGGCTCCGCAATCAACCGGGAATACCGGGCTGAAAGACGGGTCAGGAAGTTCAGGGTTTCAACATAAATCTGATTGGCCGTGTTGATGAACTCGGCCTTGCTTGTGGTTCTCTTTTGCTTCAGGACAGACATTTTCAGTTATACCCCTTTGGGTGAATTATCGACATTGATCGTTCCTTCCGCCTTTTCCACTTCTTCCAAGTGTTTCAGAAGAACAAATTCAATGTAATTGGTAATGGATCGGTGTTCACGGGTTGCAAGCGCCCCGATCTTGTCAAAGACTTCATCAGATAGGCGCAAGGTGAAAACACGCTTGTTTGTTGCCATACAATACCCCCTTCAAACAGGCTTATGGATATTGTATGGCTGATTTTGTCCGGTGTATGCACTCAAAAGACAGGCAAATGATAGCACTTTGCCGGAAAACCCCCATTTTCAAAAAATCGTCGGGCGCTTACGCCGCCATTATTATTTTTATTTGGGGTTCCCTCCGGAACCGCCGCCTTTCGGCGGCGGGATGGGGGGCGGGATCATCCTGCGGGGAATTAGGCGGCAAAGCCGGGCCGCACACCAGCACAGTAACCGGCACCGCCATTGTAGCTGCTGCCATCCGTGTTGACATCCTGGAAAGGATTGGTGCCGCCGTAAATAAGGGGAACGAAGCCACCACCACACCGCCGTGGACACGGCGGAATGATTATAGCTACTCTACTATTACCGGCTTTGTAGTAATCGTATTGTGCCTGATAATTCTGTTCATAGCTATTTGCATAGCTTCTTGTTCCGAACACTTCAAATTCAGCAAGCAAGAACAAGTAATCGGTGGTGGCCGTTACATAAGTCTGAACATTGCCGCCACCGTTGGCGGTATTATCGGTGTACTTGGTCACGGGTTGCATAACCGCCCTCAAATCGGCGGGAAGCGCCGCCATCAAGCTATTCGCCAACGGGCTTGTGGGGGTGTTACTGTTGCCCAATACAGTTTTTCTCATGTGTGAAGCGTTCCAACCGCCGCTGTTCGTCTGACTGGTATTCATGCGGAAACCATCACCGGTGTTGTTATAATTGCTATCACACAAAGCAACTGCCGTGGAACCGATCTTCCCGATCTGGAAGTGAATCTTGTTCGCACCTTCCTTGGCGGAATTGTGGTTGAAGCCCAAAATAAAGGCGTTCACGGTCAAGTTGCTGAAAGTGTAATTCCTCACGGTGCCATTCAGAACGATGGATTTCACATCACCAACGGCCCAATAGTTGGCCCCCAAACCTGCGGAACTGACTTCCCGGATGGTTGCCCAACTGTTATCGTTCAGAACCTTGGTGGGCAATGTCACTTCAACGGAACAGGTCTTATTGGCCGGGGCCGTGTGGTTGGTGCCAGCGGCCACGCTGACGGTGATTGTAGCTTTTCCTTTACTCTTGGCGGTAACAGTTACCACCGAACCGGAAACACTCACAGAAGCCACCGTGGGGGCGCTGGAAGTGGCCGTAATCTTACCATCACCCGCCCTTGTCACGGTGATGGTGTCTGTGGTCTTTGCGGCGGTCAGTTTGATGGAAGTCTTATTCAAAGACAAACTACCAGCGGCCTTGGCAATGCTCCAAGCAACCGTTTTGGCCCCGGCGCTTCCATCAGCCACTTGTAGTTCGTTTTCGGCGTGAAGGTGGCATTGTAGGAACCGGCGTTCGTGCCGCTGGTAGTTCCTCCAAGCGTCATTTTCCCGCTGTCATAGTTGTTCCAAGCGGGGCTTTGGGCCGAACCGGTATAAGTAAGGCTGTTGCTCTGCGTGGGGATCGTCATGGTGGCGGCGTTGATCGTCCAAGTCACTTCCTTGGCGGTCTGTGTGCCGTCTGCCCACTTATACTTCCCTTTCGGCGTGAAAGTGGCCGTGTAAGTTCCCGCATTGGTGCCGGTAGTCACGCCGCCCAAGGTCAGCGCATCGGGGTTATAAGCGTTCCAAGAAGGGCTTTGGGCCTGTCCGTTATAGGTCAGGGTGCCATTCTGCGAAGGAAGAACATTGATGGTATAGACGATACCGGACACAGCATCCAAGGCCGCATTTGCGGCATCCTGTGCGTTCTTTGCGGCTTCCACACAGGTTCCGATCTGGTTCAACAGATACGGGTGGGCGGTCTGATCAAGGTTGTGTTCGCTCACCTTGTTTTGGGCCGTACCTTTGGGATCATAGTTCATGCTGGGAAGCTGTTCGGCGGGAACCTTACCATCCACCAGATCAGCCTTCCCGGATTGGCCTTTCTGAAGGGCTTCAACGGCATCCGCATTGGCCTTCATTTGGGTATCAATCTTATCCATGTTTTCATTCTGAACCCCTACATCATAAAATTCAGATTCAAGGGGTTTAGTCAGCTTGTAATTGGTTGTTTTATTCGCCATTCTTCAAAACCTCGTTTCTCAACTGATTATGGGTATAGGCGGCAAGCTGGGCATGGGTGAACCGCCCAAGTTCCGCATGGGTGTTATAAAGCTGAAGCAAGGTCACAACCATGTTTTGGGGAACAACCCGGTTCAGCAAAGATTCAACATCATTGAAGTTGTTCTTTGCGGCCAACCCGATTTTCACAAGAAGCTGATAGGTGCCTTCTTCCACATCAGCGGAATAGTTACCCTTCCCGCATAGCGTTTCAAGGATGTTCCGAAGCTGGGGCAAGGTGTACGGAAGTTCTTCATTGATCCGGGTCAGAATACGGAACCGGCGATCTTCAAGACTGTCCGTGCCTTTGGGGGTGATCCCCAAAATCTTTTCCCACCGGGAAAGGCCCATGTTTCCAGCGGTGGGAATGAACTGATTATTAAGAAGATCATCCGTGGTGTTCCACGCCTTTTCAATTTCCGGCTGTTCGCTCCCCATGATCCCCTGAAACTCCGCATAATCACGAATGACATAGGGAAGATAATCAATCAGTTTGCGTTCCATGCTCCCGGCCCCCCTTATCCGCTGATCACGATGGTTCCCGGCTCAATGGTTCCCAAAACCGGGATGTGGTCAAGGGTCAGGGTACAGTTCGCCGCTTCACCGTTGATCTTGGTGTTGGCAATATCCAGAATACCGGTGATTCCCAACAGGCGGCTTTCCACCTGACTGATACGAACCACAAGGGCTTCATTCTGGTCTGCCCAACTTTGGGCCAGTTCCAAGAAGTAACCGTTGATTGCTTCCGTGACATAGGCGGAAACATCATCCCAACTCCATTCCCGCTGATAGTACAGATCGAAGGAAAGGTTGATGGTATCTTCACCCACGCTTCAACCCTCACCACATGGCCGATGGGGGCAATGCCCACACCTTCACCGGCGTTCTGAAGTGGGTCAACTGCGGTCTGCACCTGATCCACAAGGGCTTCCGAAGGCTTCTTGAAGGAACTGTTGATGATCACCAGCTTCACGGTTCCGCCCACGGTCAGCTTGCTATTGGCTCCCGCCGCATACACGGCATTCAACCACGCCTTGATTTCCTCGGACACACCGGAAAGGCCGCTGATCCAAGTGTCGGTTCCCGTGGGCGGGATCAGCTTGGCCGGGTTCAAATCGCTGTTCCAAACCCGATATACCTTCACACCGCCCACGCCGGGAATGGCGTTCACCTTTTCCAGATAATCCGCACGGTTGCCGCCGAAGGCTTGGGCGTTCAGGCTATCCATGTAACGCTGTCTGAAAACCTCGGTATCTTCTTCATCCTCACCGGGGATCACCACGGCGGAAATGGAACAGGTTTCAAGCCCGTCCACATACTCAATGGGAATCACCGTTCCGGTGTAGTCATTACCGGCTTCACCAGCGGTTTCACAGGTGATTTCATACTTACCACTTCCACGGTCAGCCGAAACATAATAGTTCAGTTCTCCGATGGAAAAGCGGGTATTCATAGGAAGGTGCAAGGTGGTTGGTGTAATGCTCAACTGCAACACGGCGGGGCTTGCCGGTTGCGGTTTCAGGCCCCTTTCTGCCGCCCTCAAAATGAGATAAGGGCGGGTTGCGGTGTCTGCAAAGGTTTCATTCAGCACCGTATCAAGGGCAATATAAAGGTTCTGCAATTCCACGGCGGCGGGGGCATCACCGCACCAAACCAACGAACCTTCACGGGTGTCCAAATTGCCATTGATAGAAAGCGCCTTCTGAAGCATCCGGGAAAGGATTGCTTCATAGGTCTGTGCTTCATACATCAGATTTCAACCCCCAATTCTGCATTGATTTCACCAAAAATGCTGACTACCGTGAAGGTAGTCAGCACTTTCTTTTTGTTCACCGTAAATTCAAAGTTCTGAACCGCCGTGATCCTATCATCCTGAAGCAAGGCTTCACGAACCCGGCGTTCAATTTCGGGAATACAGTATTCCACATCTTTCCCGATCAGATTATGAAGTTCAACACCATAATCCCAAGAATGGATCAACCATTCATAGCGTTCTGTGTTCAGGATCAGGAAAACCGCCTGTTCCACAGCTTGGATTTCATCAATGGTGCCGATGATGGTCAGGTTGTTGTGGTTCATCTTGAAAGTACGGCTTGGAAGGGTTTCAATGGTGAAATCCTGTTTAATATCATCCTGCACTTGCGGAATCATCATCAAGCCCCTTTACTCGGTCAATAACCACGAATTTCTTTCCTTGCTGAACCCGGATCAGAAGCACCTTTTCACCGGCCTTCAAAGCGTTGTGAACCTTGAAGGTTTTCTTGCCAACATAGGCGTGTTTGTGGGCTTCATAAGCCGCCGCACCAGAACCACCGCCTTTGTCCTCGGTGCTGTGGTTCACCGTCATATCAACTTCAAAATCAGTCACATTCCGGGTCAGGATCAGCATTTTGGAAGTGTAGATGGATTTCTGATCCACCTGAATTTTCAAGGGTGAAGCAGAAAGGACAGTTCCAAACAGGATGTTCACCGGTTTCCCGGCTTCCACAGCTTCCACCGCCGCCCGTTTTACCACTTCAACAGGATTAGGCAATAAATTCACCCCCGATCAGGTCAAGTTCCATCATGTGTTCATCACCCCTGAAGGTATGGGTGACTTTGTTCACCACCATATAATTGTTGGTGACAATATCACCAAGGTTCAGGGCCACCACCACGGCGCTTCCAGCACGAACCCGCACATCTCCGAAAGCGTTTTGAATGGTCAGCTTGCGGGTTTTCTGATCGTACAACTTCAACAGGGCATCCGCTTTGGCGGAAGCGCCCGTTTGGTCTGAACTTCTTCAAAATACTGAAGAACACCCCATTGGTTCATTTTCGCCCCGTCCTGTGCAATGAACAATTCCCGCTTACCGGTTTTTTCATCGTTATAGGCCAGTTTGATCTTGTTATAGGTCTGTTCATCAATACTGGATTCATAGCTGAAGTTTTCCCCGGTTTCTTCATCAATCAGAAGGTTCAGCTTCATGGTATTGATGTTCTTCAGGGTCAGCTTCCCGGCATCGTCATACAGAACATAAAGCTGTTTGGTATTCATCAGGGTTTCATCAAGGGCGCTCTGGATCATATCAAACAGGGTTTGGTTTTCTTCCACGATGGTTTCAAGGGTATAACCGGTATCTTCCACCGTGCCAAGGTTCAACCGGAAATCTGTTGCAATGCGCTTCAGAAGGTCAGAAGCCTTCAGCCCTTCTTCCGTGATGGTGTCCTTGTTCTTCAAATAACGCAACTGATCATAGGCCACAACATCAATGGTGCCGCCCTTGTCACGCTTTTTCTTGAACACAAACCCATAGAACATGGCGGTTCCGTTCACAGTCAGCTTCACCGGATCACCTTCAGCAAAGTTCAGCCCCGGCCCCTTGACAACGGTGAACTCCAACTTGCCGGGGGTTCCCTTGCGTTCCAAGGTCAGCCGTGCGCCTTCCTCGACAACGGGGAATTGAATGGTGCTGTTATGCTGGATGAACAATTCAACTGCCAAACGGAATCACCCCTTTCAGGAAGGCAAAGTAAGAACCTGACCGGGATAGATCAGGTTCGGGTTCTTGATTTTGTCCTTGTTCAGATTATAGATTTTCGTGTAATCGGCCCCGTTGCCCAACTGTTTCTTGGCAATGTTCCAAAGGCAATCACCAGATTTCACCGTATAGGTGGCGGCTTTCGGGGCCGTTGTGGTGGGCCGGGGTGCCGCCTTAACCGTTGCGGTGGCGGTTCCCCCGGAAGTCTTGGCCGGTTGCACGGTCACGGTCTTGGTGCCATAGGCTCTGTACTGTTTCAGGTTGATCTTCACCTTCACATCAAAGCCTTCACCGGCATCATCGGTGATTTCATAGGTTTCAAGGCCAACGGTCAAATTGGTGTAATGGAACATCCCGCCACCGGGCTTCTGCCGGTTCAGGATGAATTGGAACGGGGTCTTGCTTACCTTCAGCCGTTCAAACAAGGACAGGTAATAGGCGGCGCTTTGCGCTCCACCGTTGCTGAAGGGATAGGACACTTGGGGAAGAACCAATTCAAAGGACACATCCGAAAGGCCAGCGGCCTTCAGAATGTTGATTTCTTCCCCGTTGATCAGGGTCATGGTCTTATTCTGGTTGTTGATCTTCACCGTCACCTTGGAAGGGGTGATGGGCATAAGCGTTCCCGCCATATACAGTTTATACGCCATTACTCATGCACCCCTTCTTCAGAAACTTCCAGCTTTTCAGCAAAGTCATTGGCCCAAGCATCCATGATCCCATCCAAATCAGCATCTTTGGAAATGTGGTTTTCATTGTGCTGTTCAACCTTGATTTCAGCGGTAGTGAACCGGTTGATTGCTTCACGCTCCGCAATGTCACGAAGATAGGCCAAATCTTCTTCAGCAATATCTAAGGCATCAGCGGTGGCCGCTGTGTTGGCGGCGGTGTCACCGGTGTTTCCATAGATTCCATCAAGGGTGTTGCTCAAATCGAAAGCCCCCATAGAATCCAAACCGGAAGCATCAAACATTCCGCCAATCTTATCATCAATCCCTTGGCCGAAGTCATACCCGGCATCCCAAGCCCCGGAATAGGTGGCCCGATAGTCGATGGTGGGGGCGTTTTTGTCCAAGGTGATTGCGTTTTCATTTTTGCCCCAAGAAGTAACCGCACTTTGAAGGCTTTCAAGGCCAGAAGTCCAGTCAGTTCCAAAAATAGCATCAATGATGGTGGTTACAACTTTACCAAGGTTCAGGAACCACCCGATGATTTGACCGATCAGGTTTGCCACGGCATCACCAAAGCTGTTGAAGCCGCCGTTGCACACATTCAGAATCCATTCCACGATTCCAAGGAACGGGGCCACAAAGATTGTCCAAATGGCCTGAATGATAGCGTTCAAAACGCCAATGGCACAGTTCAGCACAAATGCACCGGCCACGGCTACCACACCACAGATAATTCCAGTTGCGGAAATGGTGGAACCGGTCAGCTTATTGATTGCCGCCACAATCATATAAATGGCCGCAATCACGGCAATGATGATCAACAGAATCCAAGTCAGCGGACAGGCCAGCAAAGCGGCATTGAAGCCGTATTGGGCGGCTGTGGCGCTTGCCTTTGCCATGGCTTCCGCCTTCTCGGTAGCGGCAAGGGTAGTGTTTGCAACGGCGGCTTTGTACGCCTGAACCGCCGCAAGGCCCTTCTGTGCATTGCTGATAGCGGTGATTGCATTGTTGGCAATCAGATAGCCGTTATACAACAGCATTGCCGCCGCAATCCCCAAAACAAGGGGCTGGATGATCCCCCAATTATCCACGAACACAGAAGCAACAGCAATCAGAATATCCAGCGCCGAAGAAGCCACATTTGCAACAGCGGCAAGGCCGTTGATCAGGCCGGTGGTCACTTTCTGGAACTTGGTGCTGTTTCCAATTTGGTTGATTTTGGTCAGGATCGGGGCAAACATAGAAAGGGCTGATTCTTCATAGCAACCCAAATCTGCGCCCAAGTCTTGGGCATGGAATCGAACTTTGCGTTGGTTTCGTCCGCCATAGCAAACATGGCGTTCTTCACCACTTCAGCCGTTACCTTGCCTTCCTGTGCAACCGTCTTGATGGAACCTTCCGCAATCCCCATATACTTTTCAATGGCTCTTGCGATACCCGGCGCACCGTCCAGAATGGAATTTAGTTCTTCACCACGAAGCGCACCCGCCGCCATTGCCTGTGTCAACTGGATCATGGCGTTGCTCTGCTCTTGGGCCGTAGCACCGCCAATAACGAACTGTTTGTTCACCTGTTCCATGAAGGCAATGACCTGATCCATGTCACCGTTGAAGCGTTACCGGCGTTCAGGCCAAGTTTCGCAACAGCGGAAGCGGTGTCAAAATAAACGGATCGGGAACGCTGGGCGGAAGCCATAATCTTCTTTTCCAGTTCTTCCACGGAACCGCCATCATCCACCAGCAAATTCAACCGGGCCTTGGTGCTTGCCAATTCATCCGAAATGTTCAGCACCTTATTGATCCCGGCGATACCACCAGCGGCAATGGCAACTTTCTTGATAATGGACAGAAGCCCGTTGGCGGAATTGCTACCCCCACGGATGGAATTGTTGAACTTCTGCTGTTCGTTGTTGGCATTTCTGATATTTTCTTCAATGGCATCAAAGGCGGTTCCCGCTTTCGCCCATTCTTCACGGGCTTCCCGGATTGCCGCCGTGTCAACGGCTCTACCGGAAGCCTGTTGCATGGCTTCAAAGGTGTTCAGCACAACCCCCATTGCCTTGTGCATACTCTGAAGGGGGCTGGTAACACCATCATAAAGGGCAATAGCGGCCCGGATATTTCCCACAGGGATCACCACCTTTCTTGGAGAATAGAAGCCGGGGCCTTAATGGTGGCGGCCCCGGCGCTGTTTTCGTTCAATTTCCTTCTGCTTCTTCTTTTCGGCTTCCACCCGAACATCAATGGCCGCAATGATGAAGGCCCGTTCACGGCGGGGCAAGGCATAAAAGGCGGAAGGTGTCAAATGAAGTTCGTGAAGGCAATAGTAAGCAATGTTCGCTTCACCATCACCTTCACAGATTAGTTTTTTGCTTCATCAACCTCATCCTGCATGGTGGTATCAAAACCACACACTTCCTGAATCTTGGTCAGGTATTCGGCATATTCGCCGGGGGTCAGCATGGTTTTCAGAAGGGCATCAGCGCCCATGACCTTGTAGCTGTCCTGAAGTTCCTTATCATTCAGATTGGGGAACACAGTACAAGCCACGGCCAGCTTGCCAAGGTAAAGATCATAGTCGGTTTCCTTCTGATACTGGTTCTTCTTGCCGGGAACCGGAACACGCTTGGCACAGGACTTCCGAAGGGCTTCATCCTCGGTGCCGGTG
>ENA-OQHY01000877-OQHY01000877.1-human-gut-metagenome-genome-assembly--contig:-NODE-877-length-15015-cov-4.130105_pt1 | contig 15015 bp, 20 predicted proteins | sample MGYA00242570_ERZ504733 | MGnify/ENA primary metagenome ERZ504733 (study PRJEB26092, sample SAMD00036219) | human gut metagenome | host: Homo sapiens | study: EMG produced TPA metagenomics assembly of...
TGGAATCAGCCGTCGAACAGGTCAAGTAGAGACTGAACACGGCAGGAACGAAACGGCACCACCAGCTTGATCAGCTCCATGATGACGAATGCGCCCAGCACGTTGCCGAACAGTCGCATGCACAGGCTGGTAATCCAGCGCTAAGCGCGGCAGCTGGTTCTGCTCGCAGTCGTCCAGCTCTTCTTCCAGATAGGCGCGGTAATTGAACAGGTTATCGCTGGTTTTAAAGCGATGGTACGCCGCCGCCACCACCTTTTCCTCGTACTGGTCGAACAGTTCCAGCACCTCCTGCGGGGTGCGGTTATGGGTCAGGCGGTCGATGTAATGCCCGATGGAAGCGTTGAGGGCGCGCAGGGACTTGTTCAAAGTTTCAAGGTCTGCCGCCACCTCCCGCAGCACGTTCTCGTAGGGGCTTTTTTCCTGTCCGATGCTGCCCAGCAGCTGCCACGCCTTGTACAGCTTGCCGGTGTAGGTGACCACCCGGGGGTTCAGTATTTCTTCCAGCGCGTCCAGCAGCGGGGTGACCTCCGGCATAAAGGCAAGGGTCGGCTCGCTCTCATAACTGCCGGGCTGCTCCTCCAGCCAGCCGGTGCGGCGCAGACGCAGCAAAAGCCCACCGCCAGCGTGTGGGGGTCGCGGGTGGGCTGGCTCGTCCTCATCGCCCGCACCATCGGCATCCAGCGCCAGCGGCTTTGCCAGTGCGGCAAAATAATCCTCGGCGCGAGAGACGGCCTCGGCGCGGGAAATGCTGTAATCTGCCGTATGGCGGCACTCCTCCCAGAGCAGCAGCAAAAGCTCTGCATAAAACGCCCGGTTGGGCCCCGCCAGCGGGCGGAACAGCCGTGGGCTGACCAGTTCAAACAGCTGCATGGAAACGTCCTTTCTGTGTGAGTTCGATACCCTTTTATTGTACCACAGCGGGCGGGGTTTGTCACAAAAAGGCGAAAAAAAAGCCCGCCGGGCAAGGCGGGTCGATTTGGAATGCGCGCCGCGTGCGCTTTGCGCATAAGCAGCGGAAGAATTATTTTTATTTTCGGGATAGCGGAGCGTCTGCGGACGCTCCGCTATCCCATTTTCACGGGAGGGGTTCACGCAAAAAGCCCCGGGGAGCGGGGTGCTCCTCGGGGCGGGGTGGGGTTCAGTTCTACGGGGTGGTGTTGGTCAGCTCAAAGCCGATGGCAACATAGGTCTTGCCGCCGATGGTCCATGCGCCGACCCCCAGCGCGGTAAGCCCCAGCGTTATGCCGTTTTTCTTTGCGTTGGCAATCTCCTCGTTCACGGTGCGGAGCAGAGCTCGAACATTGGTAGAGTTCGCTTTGATGGCTGCGGTTTGGCGGCCTCGTAGAAAAGCGGCACATAACCTTTTCCGGTGTCTTTTTTCAGTTCCCAGCAAAGCATCACCTGCCGCACCACGGTCTTTCCGTCGCCCTTTGTTTTCCAGAGCGTCTCACCGGTCAGGCTGTCCGCGCCGTGTTTCTCCTCGATGTGCTCGATGGCCAGCCTCTTGATGTCGGCATCGTTTTCAAAGCTCGTCCCGAATGTATTATTCAGCGCGTCAAGATAGGCGCTTTCCACCTTGGGATCAAACTCGGGGTTGCCGGGGTCGCTGCTGTCGCTGCAAGCGGTGAACAGTGCCAGTGCCATGATACCGGCCAGAAGAACAGCCGCAAGACGCTTGATCTTTTTCATGCAATGCTCCTTTTATAAAATGCAGGGGGCCCATGCGGATGCACAGGGCATTCTGCTTTCATTTTACAGCAGCGCGGCAGGGTTCGTCAATGGCAAGTGTGCCTGTTTTTTGCCGGGATTTTTGGGCAGAGCGCAAAAACCCGGGCGGGGCAGGACGATTTTGAATGCGCGCCGCATGCGCTTTGCGCATATTCAGCGGAAGAATTATTTTTATTTCGCGTTGTCGCGCTCTGCGGAGCGCTCCAAACGCATTTTCACGGGAGGGGTCGCAACGGTAAGCGGCATTTACCGCAAGCAAGACAGAAAAAGCCCCGGAGGGCGGGTGCTCTCCGGGGAAGAAAGGACTGATGATTCTTTACTTATTTGTGGTAGTTGGGGTTGGGGTTCTTGATCTGGAATGCAATTGCCATGTAGCTCTGTTTGGTATTGATGTCAGTCTTAACAACAACGCCAATCTTCGTCCAATTGCCATCCTGGTTGATGTTGACATTCGTATCGGTATTGATCTTCCTCGAGATCTCATCCAGAATAACACCCAACAGCGTATCTTTATAGGTAACGTTCGCCGCCACGAGAACCGTCAGGAACTCTGCATTCTCAGTCTTTCCTTCTGCTCTATAGCCAAGAACGTATTTATAGCCAAAAATACTGCCGGAAACATCGAGTTTCTCGTTCAAGAATTTTTCTGCTTCAGCTTTCAACGCTCTATCATTTTTTGCAGTCACAGTGCTGGTGCTGTACTTGCTCAGAACCTCATCCTCAGTCGTTGTGTCCTCTTTCATGTTGCCGGTGTTGCCGCCACCGGTACAGGCGGTAAGCATCACCATAGCCATTGCGCCTGCAAGCAGCAGAGCGACGATCTTTGACAGTTTCTTCATAGGGGTATCCCTCCAATCAGCGTTTTTTGTGGATATGTTTCTTTTTTCTCGAAAGGCTTTCGCAACCATCGTTGCCTTTCTGCCCTGATTATATCCGACAGGCGACGGTTTTGTCAATCGGGAATATCGCTAAACTTCCCGAAACAGTTTCGTGAAAATGGATGAAAACAGGTCGAGTTTGTTGCAGTTCTGGTATATTCCGGAATAAAGTCTGTCTACAATTCACAGAATCATCTTTTCCCTGCCCCGGCGGCGCAGTTTTGCCGGGTGCGGGAGCACTTAAATTTGGACATATGTTGTGTTAGCGGTATTAACTCCCTCAGACGCGGCTCGCGCCGCGCCAGCTCCCTCTGGAGGGTATTTCCCCATTATTTTGCCTTTTTACACATTTTCACCACGTTTTAGTGGTAAAATCATGTCCAGATTGAAACGAACTTGGAGGAAGTACCCATGCAACACTGTCCCGCCCGCGCGGCACAGCGGCTGGCGGCGGCAGTTCTGGCGCTGGTTTTGCTGCTGTGCGCCTTTTTGCCCCATGCCCACGCCGCTGAACTGAAAGAGAAAAACGGCATCCGGCTGCTCAGCTTCGACACCAGCCACATTCTTTCCATCGGCAACCAGACCTCCGGCAAGTGCAGCCTGTACGCGCTGCGCTACGCCCGCACCATTCTGGACGGCAAGGTGTGCTCCGGCAGCGGGATGTGGTCGAACGGGGCGGTATGGTCGGCTGCGGGCTACACGGGGTACTCCGGCACCCGCGCCGAGTGCCTGAAAAAGCTGTACAGCGAGCTTTCCGCCGGGCGTCCGGTGATCGTGCACCTGAAAAATACCACGGTCAGCGGGGTAAAGCGCCACACGAACCGCACCTCTACTTATGAATACCACCTGACTTCCTCCGGCTGGGACGAGGTGAACTACCCCCACATTGCCACCAGCAGCACCTACGGGCACTGGGTGTGTGTGGCGGGCATCTCCCCCACCGCCGACCCGGAAAACCTGACCGAGAGCGACTTCTACGCCCTCGACCCCGCCCGGGTAACGGCAAATGGACGGCTTGCCGTCACCCGCCTGCTGGATCATACCCTGTGGGTGGAAAACTCCCCCCTCAAGGTACTGGGGTGAAAATATAATATGATAAAACAGAGCGCCTGACACCGCGGTGTCAGGCGCTCTGTTTCTATTCAGTTCCTTAATATCCCTTCACCGAGAACCCGCGCTCCCACGGGTCGGGCGGGATGTCCTTCTGGCGGATGCCGGTGATCTGGATATAGTCGCTTTTCTGGATCATGGCGAACAGGGACATGAATTTATCCGGGTCGCCTGCACCTCCAGCGTCACGCTGCCGTCATCCTCGTTCTGCACCCAGCCGGTCAGGTCAAGGGTCTGTGCGGCGTACCGTGCCCGGTAGCGGAAACCCACTCCCTGCACCTGCCCGGTGATGGTATAGCGCCGCCGCTCCGTGCCTTCCGGCAGCGCGGGCGGGGTGCGGTCCTTTTTGGAAAGAAAATCAAACACGGCAGTGTCCCTTTACAACTCCTGATAAGCGGTCATCAGGGCGGGGATGAACTGCTTTTTGCGGCTCACCACGCCCGGCAGCGTCCAGCTGGCATTGGCGTCAGGCTGGGTGTCGAAGCCATCCGTCAGCACCTCGGCGGCGTAGCGCCCGTTGCAGATGACCACGCTCTCCTCCTTGGGCACGTCGGTCAGCAGCATATAGATATCCTCCACGTTCTGCTTGTTGCGTGCTTCCTCGAGATAGGGCTTCAGCAGCGCCTCTGCGGCGGTCAGGTTCTTGCGGGTCATGTAGCTGCCCTGCGCCACGCCAAAGCGGATATCACCGCACATGAACACCTTGAAGTCCTGCAAGAACACTTCCTCGGCGGTCTTGCCGTCCAGCTTTTCGCCGGCTTCGAACATCTCGTTGGCAAACTCGTTGATATCCACCCCGGCGAGCTTCGCCAGACGGTTGGCGGCGTTTACGTCGATGGGGGTGCAGGTGGGGCTGCGGAACACCAGCGTATCCGAAAGGATGGCAGCCAGCAGCAGACCGGCAGTCTTTTGCGGGATGGTCACGCCGTTTTCATCGTACATCTGGGTGACGATGGTGGCGGTGCAGCCCACCGGCTGGTTGCGGAAGTACACCGGGCCGCTGGTCTCCAGACTGCCGATGCGGTGGTGGTCGATAATCTCCAGAATTTCAGCCTGATCGAAGCCCTCCACCGCCTGTGTGGCCTCGTTGTGGTCCACCAGAATGATGCGGCGCTTGCGCAGGTTGATGATGTTGCGGCGGCTGACCATACCGCAATACTTGCCGTCTGCATCCAGAATGGGGAAATACCGGTGGCGCACCTTTGCCATCACGCGGGTGACGTCTGCCACCGGGGTGACGAGGGTGAACTTCATGATATTGTCCCGGGTCATGTAATAGGAAATGGGTGCACACTGCTGATGAGCTTTGCCGCCGCGTAGGTATCGCAGGGGGCGCTCATAATGGCTACGCCGGTCTCGGCGGCGATGTGCTGGATGGTGCGGCCCACCTTTGCGCCGTTGCAGATGATGATGAGAGAAGCCTCCTTCTCGATGGCGCAGAGCTGGCTTTCGTAGCGGTTGGTCAGGATGACGATATCACCCTTTTCCATGCTGCTTTCCAGCATTTCCGGGGTGGCTGTGCCGATGCGGATGTGTCCGGTGGTGCACTCCGCGTCCTCGCTGCCCACCACCATGGTAGCGCCCAGCGTTTCCAGAATATTGCGGTAGCTGGTGCGGCTCTTGGCAAGGATGCCGGTGTCGAACAGGTCCATGTTGGCGGTGGCGATATCCTTCACCGTGATGACACCCTGCAATTCGTCCTCCTCGCTGGTCACGGGGAGGGTGTCGATCTTCTGGTCGCGCATGATCTCCCACGCCTTGCGCAGGCTGGTGGAGCCGGGGATGCCGGGCACCTGCCGGTAATCCACGTCCCGAATTTTAGGGTTGACATCGGTGCACATCCGGGGCGGCGTGACCCCGAACTTTTTCAGCACAAATTCTGTTTCCTGATTCATTTTGCCCGCACGCCGGGCCTCGCAAACCAGATCGCTGGTCTTGTTTTTCAGCTCTGCATAGGCAATGGCAGAGCAGATGGAGTCGGTGTCCGGGTTGCGATGCCCGATGACAACGACCTTGTGCGCAGTTTGCTGCATACTTTACCCCCTTATGTCTTTACCTTCTTATCATATACCAAAGCAGCGCCCCTCTCCTGCACAGCGGGGCGGGCTGCAACCTTATTTTAACACAACTGTGCCCATGGGTAAAGGGCGCGCAGCGCGGCAGACTGTTGCTTTTTGACACTTTCTTGTATACAACCTCTTGCATTTCGACAGCTTCCGCTGTATGATAGAAGCATTCGAGCTTTTTTGTCATTTGCAACGGAGGACAGCATGAAATCGTCCAAATTCACATCCACTCCCCTGTTTCCACGGCAGGCGCTGGTGGCGCTGCTGCTGCCGCTGATCGCGGAGCAGGCGTTAAGCGTGACCATTGGTCTGGCAGATACCTTAATGGTATCCTCGGTGGGCGAAGCCGCCGTGTCCGGCGTGAGCCTTGTGGACAGCTTCAACACCCTGATGATCCAGATCATGAGCGCACTGGCCACCGGCGGCGCGGTGGTCACCAGCCAGTACATCGGCCATCAGGAGCCAAAAAATGCCAAGGCGGCGGCTGCACAGATTTTATTCGTGCTGTCCAGCTTCAGCGTGCTGGTGGCGGCGGTGGTCATCGGCGGGCGGCACGCCATCCTGCGGGCATCTTCGGCTCCATTGACGCGGACGTGATGCACTACGCCGAGACCTACTTTCTGCTTTCGGCGCTGAGCTATCCCTTCATTGGCCTGTACAACGCCGGTGCGGCCCTGTTCCGGGCGCAGGGCAACAGCAAGATCAGTATGCTGTCCAGTCTGGTGATGAACGTGGTGAACATCGGCGGCAACGCGGTGCTGATCTACGGGCTTCGGCATGGGGGTCATGGGGCGCGGCGCGTGGCCAGCCTTGTATCCCGCGCATTGCCTGCGCGGTGGTACTGTATCTGCTGCAAAGCCGGGCTGCGCCTGCGGGTGGACAGCCTGCGGGCGATGACACCGAACGGCGGGCTGATCCGGCGCATCCTGCGGGTGGGCATCCCCGCCGGTATCGAGAACGGCATGTTCCAGATCGGCAAGCTGTCGGTCTCCAGCCTGACCTCCACCCTTGGCACAGCAGCCATTGCCGCCAACGCGGTAGCCAATACCACCACCACTTTCCTGAACATCCCCGCCAACGCCGTGGGCATGGCTGCCCTGACCGTGGTAGGCCAGTGTCTGGGCGCGGGCGAAAAGGAGCAGGCGGTGTACTACTCCCGCCGCCTGATGCTGACCGCCTACTGCGGCGCGTGGGTGATGAACCTTTCGGCCTTCTTCTTTGCCAACCGGTTCGCGGTGTCCCTGTTCAACCTCTCGCCGGAGGCGCAGGCCATGGCGCTGGACATCATGGTGTGGTTCAACATCGTTTCCCTGTTCGTGTGGCCGTCCAGCTTTACCCTGCCCAACATCCTGCGCGCCGCCGGTGATGCCCGCTTTACCATGACCGTGAGCATCGTGTCCATGTGGGCGTTCCGGGTGGGCTTCTGCTATCTGGCAGTGCTCTGCTTCGGCGGCGGACTGCTGAGCATCTGGATGGGGATGTATCTGGACTGGGTGTTCCGTTCGCTGTGCTTCTACCTGCGCTTCCGCCGGGGCAGCTGGCTGGAGCAGAGTGTGATTTAAACTTTTAGCATCCACCCCTTTACCGATCCTTACAGACCGGTGAAGGGATGGATTTTTCTTTTTTTGCAGGAAACCGCCGCTCTGATTCGTATTATCAGTAGCAGAACGATGGTATTTTTTACAAGTTCCACAAATTATTTTTTCAGCGCTTGACAAAGTTTTCACCTTTCGTTCTTGCAATCTTCATCGTTCGGGCGTATAATTTCTCAATGCTATCGAGTTCTGCTCTTCTGCAAAAGGAGGCTATTCTATGAAACGCAGCTGGCTTGCGCGCCACCCGGTCGGGTTCATGGCGCTGTATTCTATATTTTATCTTTCCGTTTTTCACTATCTGGAGTCAAACGTCCCCCTGCGCAGCATTCTTGTGCACTGCCGTCTGGACGATCTGATCCCTTTCTGCAAATATGCGGTGATCCCCTACTTTGCATGGTTTGTGTGGATCCCTTTCACCCTGTTCTATCTGCTGTGGAAGGCCCCGCGTGAGGACTTCTGGCGGCTGTGCCTGCCGCTGTTCTCCGGCATGACCATTGCACTGGCGTGCTACGCGGTGCTGCCCACCGCACTGGATCTGCGCCCCTACTGGGTGCCGGGCAGCGATATCTTTGCGCAGACTGTGCGCTTTTTGTACCGTACCGACACCGCCACCAACGTCTGCCCCTCCATCCATGTGTTCAACTCGGTAACGCTGCTGCTGGCGTACTACCGCAGCCGCATCTTTGATGCGCCCCGCCGCCGCTGGATGCGTCCCGCAGCCGCCGTGCTGTGCGTTTCCATCGTCTGCTCCACCGTGCTGCTCAAGCAGCACAGCTGCATTGACGTAGCCTTGGGTGCGCTGCTGGCACTGGCGCTGGACAGCGCCTTTACCGCCCTCGAGCGCAGCCAGCTGCCGCAGGTGCGGAGAGCCTAAAATTCTTTTTTCGGCAGCGTGGGACGATTTAAAATGCCCTCCGCGCTGCTCTGGGCATAATCAGCGGAATTATCGTTTTTATTTTGGCTTCCAAAAAGTCTGCGGACTTTTTGGAAGCCTTTTTTTCACGCTGAAAAAGTGGCTCAGAAACGCCCGCAGGCGTTTCTGAGCCACAAATTATAATAATAATTTTTCCGCTGAACATGGCCAAAGCGCACGCGGCGGCCATTCAAAATCGTCAGAACAGCCCCTCGGGCAGGCAGATATCCTGCTTGGGGACTTTTGTCCACGCAAAGTCCGGCACAAGGCTTTCCGGGGTGCGGGGCGCAGGCTCCGGCTGCAAGCCGTAGCATACGCCAGCTTACCGATGATCTCCGGGGCGGTGTACTTTGCCCGCAGGTTTCAAGCTCTGGTCGCCGTCCCGCTTGGACAGCCGCCGCCCGTCCGCTGCCAGCAGCAGCGGGCAGTGGGCAAAGCGGGGCGGCTGCAAGCCCAGCAGACGGTACAGGTACAGCTGCCGCGCCGTGGAGGAAAGCAGGTCTGCCCCGCGCACCACCTCGGTAACGCCCATGCGGGCATCATCACCACCACCGCCAGCTGATAGGCAAACACCCCATCTGCCCGGCGCAGATAGAAGTCGCCGCAGTCCCGCAGCAGGTTTTCGGTGTGGGTGCCCATGCAGCCGTCCGTAAAGGTGATCTCCTCGTCCGGCACCATCAGGCGGTAGGCAGGGGCTTTCTTTTTGCGCTTTTCCGCGATCTCTTCCGGCGTCAGTCCCCGGCAGGTGCCCGGGTAGATGACGTTGCCGTCCGAGGTGTGGGGTGCGCTGGCGGCGTGCAGCTGAGAGCGGGAGCAAAAGCAAGGGTACACCAGCCCCTTCTGCTCCAGCTTGCGGTAGCTTTGGGTATAGATGTCCCCGCATTCGCTCTGGTAATAGGGCGCGTGTGCGCCGCCGGTGCTGCCGCCCTCGTCCCATGTAAGCCCCAGCCACGCAAGGTCCTGCTCCAGCAAGTCGGCGTAGACGCGGGGGCAGCGCTCGGCATCCAGGTCCTCAATGCGCAGCACGATGCGCCCGCCCTGACTTTTTGCGCTGAGCCATGCCAGCAGGCTGCACGCCAGATTGCCCAGATGCAGCCGTCCGCTGGGGCTGGGCGCAAAGCGCCCGGTGACCGGGCGGTTTTGGGATACAGGGACTTGGTTTTGCATGGGTGTGCTTCCTTTCGCTTTTACTGGTTTTTTCTCATTATAAGCCCTTGCTGTGCAAAGGTCAATGCGCATAAAAAAGCCGCCGCAGGCGGCAATGCCTGCGGCGGCTGTAAGGTCGGCTGCTCAGTGCAGCTCCGGCCAGTAGCCCTTGTTGGCTTCGATCATATCGTCCAGAATGGCCTTGGCAACGTTCATGCTGGGCACAGTCTTGTTCAGGGTAAAGGCCTGCAGCACCTTCTCGTAGCTGCCTTCCACGCAGCCCTCTACCAGCAGCTTTTCGCTGTTGAGCTGCTGCATCATCAAGCCCTGCTGGAACAGCGGGATGTTGTCCCGGGCAATGACCTCCGGGCCGTTCTTGCCGATGTAGGCGGGCAGCTCCACCATTGCGTCATAGGGCATATTGGGGATAGCGCCGCGGTTCTCGGTGATGATGAGGAAGCGTGCCTTGGTGTCATTCTTCAGCGCAGCGGAAAGATCTGCGATCCAGTCGCCGTGGCTGCCGGCATAGAAGGTGTTGGCGTCCACCTCGCCGGTCTTGAGGTAGTGGTCGATGCCGTCGAACAGGTTCTTTTCGCGGGTCTCCTCCACCTCGTTGGCGCGGGTATGGTTCGGGTCCGAATGCTCCACGAACTCCTTGGCCTGCAGATAGTAGTTCAGGTAGGTATTGGGCAGGTACTCCGGGAAGTTTTCCATGATCTCGTACTCGCCCTTCCACACATAGTACCAGCTGCCCTTGGTGTGGCGGTTCTGGCTGGCGGAGGAAGTCAGAGCACCCATGCCCTTGAGGTAGCTTTCCGGCAGAAGGATCTGCTTCTCCTTGATGTAGGCGCGCAGCTTGGGCATCAGATCCTCGCCGCGGTACTGGATGGAGGTGAACCAGCCGAAGTGGTTCAGGCCAAAGTAATCGTAAACGATCTCCTTCTTGTTCTGGATGCCCATGGCAGCTGCCACCACGTCAATGATGGCGATGGGCATATCGCAGATGTTGATGATCCGTGCCTTCGGGCGCAGCTTGCGGCAGGCTTCGGATACGATGGCGGCGGGGTTGGAGTAGTTCAGGATCCAGTAGTCCTTCTTGGCATACTTTTCCACATCGTCGATCAGCTTGATCATGGGGAAGATGGTGCGCATTCCGTAGGCCATGCCGCCGCAGCCGCAGGTCTCCTGTCCCACGCAGCCGTGGCGCAGGGGGATCTTTTCGTCCTGCTCCCGCATGGCGTAGCCGCCCACGCGCATCTGGGCAAACACAAAAGAGGCATCCGTGTAAGCCTGCTGCACATCGGTGGTGACCACCAGCTTGATGTCGGTATTCAGCTCCTTGTGCAGGACCCAGTCCACCACAACGGCAACCTTGTCCTGCCGCTCCTTGTTGATGTCGAACAGACGGATCTCGTCCACTTCCAGTTCTTCCCGGCGCAGGGCGATGGATTTGACGATACCGGCGGTAAACGTGCTACCGCCGCCAGCAATGGTAATGACCATAGTATAAACGCTCCTTTTTTGTATTTTTCAGGTTAGCCCGGCGCAATCCGCCGGGGCACGGTAAAACGATTTACTGGTTTTCCAGCTGTGCCTCCACGGCACGCTTGATATCGGCTACCTGCAGACCGTAAACGATCTGGATATCGGTACCCTTTTTCACGATGCCGCTGTTCGGCAGTTTGTTGATGGCAGCTTCGTCCAGCTTTGCGGGATCCTTGATGTTTACCCGCAGGCGGGTAAAGCAGTTGTCCACCGACAGGATGTTCTCCTTGCCGCCCAGACCGTCGATGACGCACTGGACCTCGCAGCGTTCTTCACGCTTGCCTTCTTGGCGGGTGCATCGCTCCCCGCGTCTCGGTGCTCACCTCTTCCCGGCCGGGGGTGTGCAGGTTAAAGGCCTTGATCAGCAGGGTGAACACCACAAAGTACACTGCGATCTGGCACAGCGCCAGCAGGTACAAGGTGGGATAGTTGGTCTTATCTGCACCGGCGGAAAGGTTCATCAGCACCGAGCCGAGGAGGTTGGTGGTAAAGCCGGTGACATGGAAGATGTGCAGCAGCACGATGAACAGGCCGGAGATGCAGGCGTGTGCCACCCACAGGATGGGAGCAGTGAAGCAGAACATGAAGTCCAGCGGCTCAGTGATGGAAGCCAGAGAAGCGGTAAAGGCCAGCGGCACCAGAACGGCAGCGGTCTTTTTGCGGTTCTCCTTGCGGGCGCAGAAGATGAAGGCCGCCACGATGCCAAAGTAGCCGAAGGTCTTGGTGAAGCCGGTGTAGGTGGCATCGCCCACGGTCAGGCTGTTGCCCAGTGCAGAGAACTGGAAGGGGGTGTAGATGAGGTGGTGCAGGCCGGTGGGGATGAGGAAGCGCTCCAAAAAGCCGTACAGGAACAGGCCGAAGTTGCCGGAGGTGGCGATCAGATCGGTCAGTGCGCTGATAACGTTCTGCACCGGCGGCCAGAAGAAGCAGGAACCAAAACCGAACAGGATGGAAAAGACCACCATGCAGGTAAAGGACCAGCGGTTGCCGGAGTAGATCTGGGTGATAATGCCCTTGAACTGCTTTTCACAGGTGCGGTTGTACACCCAGCCGCAGACCAAGCCCAGCAGGATGCCGCCGAACACGCCCATATCCACCGTCTGGATGCCGAACACGGTGGACTGACCGGTGCCGTACAGACCCACCATCGGGTCAGCCTCTGCCAGCATACCCAGCTGGGTCAGGGTGACGTTGCCGGCGGTCAGGTACATAAAGTAGCTCATCAGGCCGATGATGGCAGCCTGCTGCTTGTTCTTTTTGGCCAGCGCCGCTGCGATGCCCACGCAGAACATCAGGCTGAGGTTGTTGATGATGACCATGATGCAGTTGTAGATCAGCTGTCCCAGCAGCTTGATGGGGGTCCACTGCAGAACGGGGATCATCGCACTAAGGCTTGTGCTGGTAAGCAGTGCGCCCAGCACAAGGATCAGGCCTGCTGCGAGATATACGACAGCGGTGAGAGCATGGCTTTGGAGAACTTTTCCAAGCCATTCATGACTTTTTCTTTCATCGTGTAATACTCCTCACTTTTTGACTTGACTGTTTGGGGGGATGATTTCTATTCCGCAGGGCTTCCGGACGCCCTGTTGAAACATTTTAACCAACGATCTTGGTCAGGCGGATGAGCAGATAGACCTGCTCCTGATGATCCAGCTCATAATCAAATTCCTGCCGCAGATAGGCATTGATGCGCTGCAAGCACACCTCGTTGCGGCTGTCGCGCTGCAAAAGCACCGTATACATGGATTCCAGCCCGGCGTCCTGCCAAGGAGTATGCCGCAGGATGCGCGCCGCCAGAAACTTGAGGTGCACGGTCAGGCGGGTGGTCTCAAGGCTTTCTTCCTCAAAGGTGCAGTGATAGGTGTCGCAGATGATCTCCTTGACCGCCTTGACAAATTTTACGGTATCATAGGCCAGCGCACCGTCCGCCGCACCGGCTACCAGATGCAGGGCAATGTAGCCCGCTTCGTCCTCCGGCAGCTGTACGCCGCAGAACTGCCGAACAAGTTCCAGCGCCTTTGCCCCACTGCGTACTCCTTCGGGTACAGCATCCGGGTCTCCGAGAGCATGAGGTTGGGCAGAAAGGTGCCCTTTTCCACACGTTCCAGCGCAAAACTGATGTGATCCACCAGCGAGATGGTGCTTTTGCTGCTGAGCAGGATGCCCTGCTCCTCTGCCGCCAGCGAGATACGCTCGGCGGCCTGCATCACCTGCGGGGTGACGTTATCCAGCATCTTGAGAAACTTGGTCTGCAGCTCGTTCTGCACATAGTACACCTTGGAAACGCGGCTTTTGTCGATCACGTCCCCCGGGCGGCGGCCAAACCCAAGCCCGTTGCCCACGAGAATGGCTTCCCTGCCGTCCGGCATGACCACCGACACCGCATTGTTATTGAATACCTTTACAGCCTGCATCGCCGCACTCCTCCGCTTCCATGCCGCAGCTTTTGTGAAAAAGAAAAAGGGCACAAGAACCAAAGGGATGCCGTTGCCGCCTTCCCTCTGATGCTCATGCCTGATCGAACAGTTACACGCACTGATAAATTCACTTGTCTGTCTTTGATTATACGAGCCAGCGCAGAAAATGTCAATGCGTTGAACTGCCCGAAATTCAAGCTGCATTTTTGTATATCCTGCACAGGTCTGCTTGAAATTCGTCCTGCGCAGAACGATTGACAACGCCGTGCGCAGAACGTATACTTAGGGTGTAGATCCCGCATTGCTCCGGCGGCTTGCTGGAGCACCAGTTACGGAGGTTTTTCTTATGACATCGAAATATATCCGCTCCCTTGCGCTGCTGCTGTGCGCCGCTTTCCTGGGCTGTCTGCTGGCAGCCTGCGGCGGCTCTGCAAGCAGCCCCGCATCCAGCGCTGCGCCCGCCTCGGACAGCGCATCCGCTTCCGGCAGCAGTGAGCTGCCCTCCTCCACCACAGAAGCCAACACCGGAGAGCTGAACCCCGGCAATTTCGACGAGAATTCGGTGTTCTCCATCACCGGCACCTCAAACGCCTTTGCGCCCTGTCTGGGCTGGGGGCCCGGGGTATCCGGCTGCTCCTTGAAATCGGTCATCGCGGCGGCATCGCTGCTGCACTGGGCCGAGGACGCGCGGATGTCCAGCCGCTCCCCAGAAGCCATTCAGGATGCCTTTTACAGCTGGTACGACGGCCTGACCGATAACGAGCAGGAAGGCTTTGCCGAGGCTTGGCCGCTAATTAAGGACGCCGCGCTGGACCTGCTCAGCGACAAGGACAGCATGACCGGCCGCATCACGGACGCAGGGCTGGACGCTGACACCCTGCCCGGCTGCACCCTGAAAAACTGGCAGGCGCTGCAAAGCGTGCTGGACGATATCGTGCCGGAGACGAACGGCGAGGCCTAAACGCAACCTTAAACTTTAAAGCGCAATGGGGCGCTGACCGTGTGGTCAGCGCCCCATTTTGTCTTTATACCTTTTTCAGCACATACTGGCGGGTGCCCATGCCCACCTTCTCGGCCTGTTCAAGGGTGGCCTTCCACTCGATGTTGGGGTTGGAGTCCTTGAAGTTGTCGTGGTAGCAGTTCCAGCCCGGCTTTGCAAGGTTTGCACCCAGCTGGCTGTTGGGCAGCGGGGCGGCATTCAGGCAGGCATCCACGCAGGCCTGATCCAGCGCCACAGGGTCGAAGGACGCAAAGATGCCGATATCCGGCAGGATGGGTGCATCGTTCTCGCAGTGGCAGTCGCAGTTGGGGCTGATGTCCTGCACCAGAGAAACGTGGAAGCAGGGACGGTCGTGGCAGACTGCGGCGGCATACTCCGCCATCTTGCGGTCCAGCAGCTCGTTGGCGCAGTCGTTGGGAGAATAGATGGCGTCAAAGCTGCACGCACCGATGCAACGGCCGCAGCCCTTGCACTTGTCGTAGTCGATGACCGCCTTGTTTTCGGCATTGTAAGTAATGGCGTCCGAGCCGCACTCCTTGGCGCAGCGGTGGCAGCCGCGGCACACGCCCCTCCTGCGACGGCGGGCTTGCCGGCAGCGTGCTGCTCCATCTTGCCCG
>ENA-OQHY01000878-OQHY01000878.1-human-gut-metagenome-genome-assembly--contig:-NODE-878-length-14985-cov-1.590254_pt1 | contig 14985 bp, 20 predicted proteins | sample MGYA00242570_ERZ504733 | MGnify/ENA primary metagenome ERZ504733 (study PRJEB26092, sample SAMD00036219) | human gut metagenome | host: Homo sapiens | study: EMG produced TPA metagenomics assembly of...
AATGCCTGTGACGCCGGGCGTGAAGGTGAGCTGATCTTCCGACTGGTGTATGAAATGACCGGATGCCGCAAGCCGGTCCTTCGCCTCTGGATTTCCTCGATGGAGGACAGCGCTATCCGAGAGGGCTTTTCTGACCTGCGCCCCGGCGCCGATTATGAAGCCCTGTATCAATCTGCCCTCTGCCGCCAGAAAGCGGATTGGCTGGTGGGGATCAACGCCACGCGCCTTTTCTCCGTTCTTTATCACCGCACCTTGAATGTGGGCCGTGTTCAGACCCCCACACTGGCAATGCTGGCGGAGCGTGACGCGAAGATCACACTGTTCCACAAAGAGAAATATCATCTGCTGCGCCTGATGCTGGACGGAGCCGAAGCAGTGTCGGAGAAGTTCACCGATTCGGCGGAGGCGGAACAGGCAGCGGCGGCGTGCAAGGGTGCCGGCCGTCACCTGTACCTCTGTCACGAAAGAACAGAAGAAAGAACAGCCGCCGAAGCTCTATGATCTCACCACCTTGCAGCGGGAGGCAAACCGCCTGTTCGGATACACGGCAAAGCAGACCTTAGACTATGCACAGAGCCTCTACGAAAAAAAGCTGCTGACCTATCCCCGCACGGACAGTCGGTATCTGACCTCCGACATGGCGGAAACGGTCTCCTGCGTCATCCATCTGGCGGCAAAGGTGCCGCCCTTTGATGGTTGCACAAACTTCTTCCCGCTGGTGGAGACCATGATCTCCGACAAGGATGTATCTGACCATCACGCCATCATTCCCACGATGGAGATTGAAAAAGCGGATATCAAGGCTCTGCCCCTGGGCGAGCATAATTTGTTTCTCTTAGTTTGCTGCAAACTGCTGTGTGCATCGGCGGAGCTATGTGTATGAGGCGGTCACGGCCACCTTCGACTGCGGCGGCCATTCCTTCACCGCAAAGGGCAAGCGCATCCTTGCCGAAGGCTGGCGGGAAATTGACCACATTTTCCGTTTCTCTCTGAAAGAAAAGCCGAAAGGTGAAAACGACAGTGAACTGCCCGATTTTACCAAAGGGCAGACTTTTGACGGTGCGGAGGTTTCCGTCACTGAGCATTTCACACAGCCCCCAAAACCATTCACGGAAGATACCCTCCTGTCGGCCATGGAGAATGCGGGCAAGGAGGATATCCCCGATGAAGCCGAGCGAAAAGGGCTTGGCACGCCTGCGACCAGAGCTGCCATCATCGAAAAGCTGGTGACAGCCGGATTTGTGGAGCGCAAGGGCAAAAAACTGATCCCCACGAAAGCAGGTATCAACCTTGTCACGGTCCTGCCGGAGCCGCTGACCTCTCCCATGCTGACAGCGGAGTGGGAGCAGAAATTGACGGAGATCGCAAAGGGCAACGCTGACCCGGATACCTTCATGGACGGTATCCGCACGATGGTTCAGGAGATCGTTTCAACCTATTCCTGCATTTCCGAGGACGGCAAAAGCTGTTTGCCCCGGAGAAGGAAGTGATCGGCACCTGCCCCCGCTGCGGCCAGCCGGTCTATGAGGGAAAGAAAAACTTTGCGTGTTCGGATCGATCCTGCGGTTTCGTCCTCTGGAAAAATGACCGCTTCTGGACAAGCCGTAAGAAGGAGCTGACAAAAAAGATGGCGGCGGACCTTCTGAAAAAGGGACGTACCAATGTCAAGGAAATGTGGTCTGAAAAGAAACAGGCCACTTATGACGCTGCGGTGATCCTGAACGACACGGGCGGCAAGTACATCAATTTCAAGCTGGAATTTCCAAAAAGAAAGGAAGGTGTCAATGGCAGAAAATAAGACTTTGGAACATTTACCCGAAGTGAGGGCGGCGGTGGCTGCCCTCTCCCCGGAGGATCGGGAACTGCTGGCGGCGGTGCAGACCTCGCCCTTCAAGCTGACAGCGCCGGAGCAGTTCAAGGAGTTTGCGGCCAACATCGACTATTTCGTATTTGAGCCAAACATCCACAATCTGAATGATCTGGGCTGGCAGTATCTGGCACAGCACATGGATATGCTGCTGCCACCGGAACTTCTGAAGGCAATCGACCCTGTTCCGTTTGGCAAGTACGCCATGCAGGAGGAACAGGGGCATTTTACGGAACACGGATACATTTCTCTCTCCGGCGACGAGTGGAACCATGAACACCCTGCGGAGCCGGAGAAAAAGCCCTCCATCCGGGAACGGCTGGAACAGGGCAAGAAAGAATGTGCGGAGAAAAACAAGGCGCAGCCCCATAAGGAAAAATCTGCGCCGGAGCTGTAAGGAGGTGCTGATATGCCATATTACGATCACAACAAGGATTATCCCTTTGCCGCCTTTATCACCAATCTTGGGAAATATAACGAGGGCGAGCTTGTGGGCGAGTGGGTGAAGTTTCCCACCACCGCCGAGGAATTGAAGGAAGTGTTTAAGCGTATCGGGATCGGCCAGAAGGATGACTTCGGCCAGCCCTATGAGGAATGGTTCATCACGGACTATGACTGCTATGTGGACGGTCTTTACAGTAAGCTGGGTGAATATGAAAATCTGGACGAGCTGAATTATCTGGCATCGAAGCTGGATGAAATGAGCGAAAGCGAATACGCACAGTTTCAGGCCGGTATGGAAATGGGCGACCATTGCGGCAGCCTGCAGGAGATCATCAACCTCACCGAGAATCTGGATTGCTATGAGGTTTACCCCAATATCCATGACTATGACGATCTGGGCCGCTATTACATCGAAGAACTGGACGTTATGCAGGTGCCAGAGCATTTGCAGAATTACATCGACTATGAGGCCTACGGCCGGGACGTTGCGTTGGAGGAAAACGGCACTTTCACCGATCAGGGCTATGTGCGTGATACGGGTGACAGTTTCCATGAGTATTACGACGGTGAGCGCGGCAGTATCCCCGACGAATACCGGGTGATGACCTTCCAGGACAATCTTCCCGAAGAAGAAAAATCCGAGTGGGCTATGGATATTGCCTTTGACATGGACGAGTTTTTCCGTCAGAACGATCCGCAGTATGCGGCGAAGCACCCGGAGCACACGCCGCAAAGGAAGAACTGTATGAAAATCTGATGGCCGGACGCATTTCCGCTTTGGATGAAAAGCTGGCAGCACTGGGGCAGACGCAGGAGGACTATCTTCCTCGGAGATTGAAAAGTTCAAGGATGCCACGGGCTATGAGGAATTTCTTGATTTTGACCCGGCGGAGGTCAAGGCAGCTTTGGAGGACCCGGAGAAGTCCCATGCGGATGAAATGCTGTCCGCTGCGGAAAGGCTGCCTCGGAAAAGATGACTGTGCTTGTAGTGGAACCTATGAAGGAACCCTATGTGAAGGAGATCGACCCCGATCTTCATTCCCTGCAGGCGGAGGTCGGCGGAGACATTGGCGCAACTTATCCCTATTCTGACCCGGTGGCGCTGGTCTGCAATGATGAAGGAAAGCTCATCGGGCTTGATCTGAACCGTGGGCTGCGGGATGAAAATGGAGAAATTTATGATATCGTAGCAGGAACATTCCTGGTGGTTGGACTTGGTGAGGAAGATTTTGCGTCCCTGTCCCCGGAACTGATCCAGAAATACACAGAGCAGTTCAAAACGCCGGAACGATTTATGCAGATCAATGGCAATATCGTTGTTCTCCCTGTCCCGGCAGAGAAGCAAGACCTCGCTTATCTGCCAGACAGTTTTGAAACTGGCGAGCGTGTGCAGACACCGAGGGGCAGCTTTCAGGTGACGGCTATGAGCCGGGAGCAGATGGAGGCGGCCGGTTACGGTGTCCACCATATTTCTGATGATGGAAAGTATCTTATTATGGGAAACGGCACACGGGCATTTGCCGTGGCAGCGGAACAGCCGGAAAAGGATAATCCCCTCCGCACGGTCGAAATGATGTTGGAGGATGACTACGGCATGATCGACGCGTTATCAACAACGGCAGACGCGGCGAGGAATTGGAAAAGGCCCAGGAGTACGCAGAACGGATAACGCCGGAGAAGCTTCCATCCGTGAGCGGTTGGAGGACGCAAAACGGGAGTGTGCCGAGCACACCCCCCCCCGGAGGAAAGAAGCCCGGCCGTGATGTGCCGGAGGCATGACTGCCTATGAGCCGAAGCAAGAAGTGGCGGCTGGAATGGGCGTTCTTCCTGGGCGAGAACGGCAGGCGGCAGTATAACCATATCTGCAAAAAATGTGTTCATGGCTGCAAGCAGAGTTTCCGGGCGTGTCTGGTCGCTTGTCCGCATTACAGTTCCAAACGATCTAAAATCTGTGAAGATAAGGGTGGAAAAACCGCAGAATAATTCCCTGTATCCGTATTTTCAAAGGGAGCCTTTATGATTTCTCATGTGTCGGTCTGCTTGCTGGCACATGGAGAAAAAGGCTTGATTTCAAACACTTTCTGACACATAAAAAGGGAGTACAGCTTTTCGGTTCGTTCGATTGGCTGTACTCCCGCTTTTTCTTTTTGCTATCATCAAATTACTTTAACACGGTTCTGTTGTTTGAACAGGGGTACAAATTGTACCTCCGTTGAAAAGGAATTTCCATAGTATTTTCTCATTAGGATTGGATAGGAAAGGATGGATAGCCGCCGCAGTAGGCGTTGTGGGAATGTGCGTAAACTGTCAGAATTGCGAGGCTGTGGGAAAGCTGTTTGCAGGCCTGTGGGAAAAGGCTTGTCTTTTTCCATCAGGTTGTGAATGGTTTTTCCATCGCACGAGCGGCAGTTTTCCATATTTCCATGACGCAAAAAAATCATCCAACGATCAGCCGGTACACTGTCAGCGGCACATACCACACCGCCACAATAAGCCGCCAGGCAGAACGAAACCGCCGATTACACCGCCGATAATAAAGTTCAATGCAAACAAGGCGATCCCTCCACCCAGGGAGCCGCCGCCCGGCACGATCCAGAGGCACATCCGATGGAGCCAAACGGTAGCCCGCAGAGTATCCAGAGCCATACATAGTCAACCTCTCCGTTCTTCACGCAGGCAGATTTGAAGATACAATACAGGATCAGTGCCACGGGCACGGGCAATACGCTTTTGAAGAAAAATGCTTTGATTGCTTCGCTTCTTGTCATCGGTAAAACCTCCTTTCGCAGCTCCATTATACAGGATGCCGGGAGTTGCGCCCAGCGTCTTTCAGAGAAAATTATTCAAGTTCATGTCGCCGCTGTTGTTCCTGTTCCTTTGGAACGGTCAGTAGTGCATCTACATTCTGTTTAACAGTATCGTATTCCTGGGCTTCGGTTCTTGCGGCTTTGTATTCAGCAAGGAGCCGTTCCTTTTCTGCGTTGAGATTAGCAAGCTCCGTTTTCATGCTTTCCGTTGTCGGCAGCGGCACAGCCCCCAGCCGTTTCAATTCTCTGGCGGCCGCTTCAAAAGGATGATTTTGCTCTCATGCCCCCGCAGAAACTTTTCTTTATCATTTGATTTACGGTATCGGTCATAAAGCGGCTTTAGCTGACGGTAAGTTCCGGCATGCTTCATTACAAGGGCAAGTTCGGTGCTTCTGCTTTCTACCCGCTTAATCTCTGCATGAGCGGTATCCCTGCGTGCGGATATTGCGGTCAATTTGCTTTCCAGTTCTCCATAACTGCTTATCCCGTGTTCGGTCAGGAAATTCATGGTCTTGGCGGCCTGTTTCAGATTGTTCAGCTTCGCCCAATGGGTGAAGCCTGCACTCTGCTGCGCCTTGATGTTGTTCTGAATATCAATGAACAGGCTGATCTTTCCGTCCTGCTGTTTCGGCTGGCGGGAAGGTCTGGCGTGTCCGGCGATCCGGGCAGCAAGGGCTTCTTCGGTGTAGTCAACCCCCAGCGTTTTCAGACGGGTGAATCGTTCCTGATCCGGCGCTCTGGCAGAGATATATTTGCCCCGCTTGATCTCATAACCTTCTCTCTGCAGGCGGCGAAGCAGTTCTTCCAGGTTGGAACAGGCTGGCAGAAGTCGGTCAATGGCAGCTTTCAACTTTGCCTTATAGCTGGTGCCGTTCTGCGCAGCCTGATGTTCAATATAGCTCTTGCCCTTGTCCTGTCCGGGGATGATGACAGACAGACCGTGTTCCTTGCAAAGCCGGTCGGAGGTGCGGCGGATATAGTGATAACTCCGCTTGTTGGAATGATAGTGCTTGTGATCCGCAAAGCTGACCGCATTGAAAATCAGGTGGTTATGAACATGATCTTTGTCTATATGGGTGGTAAGTACAAATTCATACTTGCCGCCCAGGATTTCTTTTGCAAGCTCCATGCCGATCTCATGGGCCTGTTCCGGCGTAACCTCCCCAGGCTGAAAGGCTTGGATCAGGTGACGCCCCAGGTTCGTTCCCTTGTCGATGGCATGGCGGCGGGTCCAGGAAAATTCGATATCCGCAGTTTCGGCGGCACAGCCATAGGAGGATACAAGCAGTTTTCCGTCCGTCTTTTCCGGGTTACAGATATAGTCAATGGCGGCTTTCAGCGTTGACTTGATAGGATGTGTCTTTGTAACTGCCATATCTCATCCAGCCTTTCCCGTATCTCGTCCATGTCGGCCTGATACGCAGGACCTCCGGCGTTGATCCGCTTGGCAATCTGGTTGATATTCCGACCAATGGCGGAAAGCTCTTTGGTAAATGCCTTGATATCTGCGGTGTCCGTATAGATGATATATCCGTCAATCGCCATCTTGCGAGGTAAGCGCCATATCTGCGTGTGGGTAACTGGCTCATTTTTTCGTCTATGAGCCGTTTTTCGTCCTCCGTGACATAGAATTTTATTTGAATATTTCGCTTTCGGTTTGCCATGCGCCGCCTCCGTTCCTCATAAGGGTTTGGGACTATCCCAACAAGCAATTTGAATTTTCGGGTAAGGGACCTGAAAATCTCAAAATTCGCAAGCGGGTACTCGCTTGCTGTGCTTGCTATCGTTACCCTACCTTCTATTTCTCCCTCTACTAATACTACAATTTGAAGCGGTGATTTTGGCTGTTTCCATTTCAAATTATGCAAGAACCGCCGCTTTTCAATGTGGGATAGTTCTATGTTCACGCTCACACGCAGACAATCATTCCCCGCAAAGATAGCAAGAGTAAAGTAATTGTCTATTTGGAGCGAAAATGCCTTTTTGGAGAAGAAACATACCGACATATCTGCTATACTGAAATGCGGTTAGTTGGTGCTAACACAAAAGCAAACAGGAGGACCAAATAATGAATAAACTACAAGGAAAAGACCTTATCAATGTTGGAATCTTCACTGCGATCTATTTTGTGGTGATGATGCGATTGCCATGCTGGGATTTATCCCTATTTTTCTTCCGCTTCTGATCGTGCTGGTTCCGCTGATTGGCGGAATCGTAATGATGCTGTATTATTCTAAAGTCCAGAAGTTTGGAATGGTATCGCTGACAGGACTGATCTGCGGTATTTTAATGTTGCTGACCGGCATGGGGTATTGGAGCATTATTACCGGTGCCGTGTTCGGTGTCCTGGCTGATCTTGTTTTGAAATCCGGCGATTATAAGAGTGCAAAAAAAGGAATCATATCGCATGGTGTTTTTTCTATGTGGATCATCGGAAACTACATCCCCATTGTTGCAACACGGGACAGCTACTATCAGCAGCTAATCAGCGGTTATGGACAAGAGTATGCAGATTCCATTATGAGCTATATCTCGGCATATACGCTCCCCCTTCTTTTGATTGCCGGGTTCGTTTGCGGCGTGATCGGCGGTGTGATCGGCCAGAAAATTTTCAAAAAGCACTTTAAGCGTGCGGGTATTGCATAATGCGCCGTGAATTGTTAGCAAGCAAAAAAAAGGAAACCGGCCTGTCGTTAGACCCTCGGACAAAGTTGGCATTGCTTATCACGATTGCCCTCTTTGTCTTGAGCGGCGGAGGTGGGGCTGCTTCTAAACAGTTTGCTCCTATTTTGGCTGCTGTTCCATTGATCCTGCTGCTCACGGAAAAATCGTGGAAGGGATCGGTTATCTATTTTGTTTTATATGGCGGCAGCTATATATTGCAACTATGGGCGCTCCCCCACCTGTCCGGCCTTCCTAACTTTCTTGTTGTTGCAATCTGCGGTTTCTTTATGCGGTTTGTGCCGGGGATTATGATGGGATACATCACGGTCAGGACAACGACGGTCAGCGAGTTTGTTGCCTCTATGAAGAAGCTGCATTTACCGGAGCAGATCATCATTCCTATGTCCGTGATATTCCGATTTTTCCCTACGGTTGTAGAAGAATATAATGCCATAGGGGACGCTATGAAAATGAGAGGAATCCGTTTTGGCGGGGGCAAAGCCAGTGCAATGCTGGAATACAGGCTTGTCCCTGTTATCATGTGTTCCGTCAAGATCGGGGAAGAATTAAATGCGGCAGCCCTGACAAGAGGATTGGGCGGTCCGGTCAAGAGGACAAACATCTGCGAAATCGGCTTTCATGTGCAGGATGTTTTTTTCCTGCTGCTATGTGTGGTGGCTTTTGCAATTCCTATTGTCACGATGATTACAGGGAGGTAGCCTATGATCGAATGTAAAAAAGTTTCTTTTTCCTACCCTCCAAATGAAACTGACATTGGGGACAGGAAAGGACACGGAACATTAAGAAATATTGACCTGTCTATTAACGACGGGGATTTTGTACTGCTCTGCGGAACATCGGGCTGCGGTAAACCACACTGACACGGCTGTTTAACGGACTGATTCCTCATTATTACGATGGAAAGCTGGAAGGCACTGTCATGCTTGATGGAGAAGATATGAGCGGGCTTTCCCTGTTTGATATATCAAAAAAGTGGGTTCTGTTTTTCAGAATCCACGTTCTCAATTTTTTAATGTGGATACGACCAGCGAAATTGCCTTTGGATGTGAAAACCATGGATTGGAAGAAGCAGAAATCCGAAAGCGGGTAAAGCTGGTCTCAGAGCAGTTGAACCTTACAAATCTGCTGGACAGAAGTGTTTTCTCCCTTTCCGGTGGGGAAAAGCAAAAAATCGCCTGTGGATCTGCCGCCGCTGTGGAACCGGATGTATTTGTTTTGGACGAGCCATCTTCCAACCTTGACGCCTATTCCATCGCTGATTTTCGGAAACTGTTAAAAATATTGAAGTCACAGGGCAAAACAATTATTATTGCGGAGCACCGGCTCTACTATCTTTATGATCTGGCAGACAGGATCATATATTTAAGCGACGGGGAAATACAAGGGGATTATACTTTGCCGGAATTTCAGTTGATTCCGGCGGCGGAAAAAGCTAAAATGAGATTACGGCCTCTTGGCCTGGGTGAGTTTGCAGACATTGAGCCTGCCAGTCTACATTCAGGGCAGGGGATATGGAAACTGAACCACTTCCATTTCGCATACAAGAAACAGCCGGAAACGCTTTCTCTGGAAAATATAGAGCTTCCTGCCGGAAATGTAACGGCGGTCATCGGGCACAATGGAGCCGGAAAAACGACACTATCTCGTTGCTTATGCGGATTGGAAAAAAGATGTAAAGGTATCCTCGAAAAAGATGGTACTTCCTATTCAAGCAAACAGCGGCTGAAGCTATGCTATATGGTCATGCAGGATGTAAATCATCAGCTTTTTACGGAGAGCGTTTTAGAGGAAGTCCTGTTAAGTATGCCGGGGAAAGATTCCGATGAATCGCCTGAAAATGTGGCAAAGGCAGAGGCTATCTTGACAGAAATGGATTTGCTCCCGTACAAAGCCTGCCATCCGATGGGGCTTTCGGGAGGGCAAAAACAACGTGTGGCGATTGCTTCTGCGATTGCCTCTGAACGTCCGGTTATACTATTTGACGAACCTACCAGCGGCCTTGATCTCTTTCATATGAGGCAGGTGGCCGATTCGGTCAAAGGACTTGCCGATTCAGGAAAAACCATTGTGATTGTGACCCATGATCCTGAATTTATACTCAGGTGCTGCAATTATGTGATCCATCTGGAAAACGGCAGATTGGAGGAAAGCTATTTCCTCCAGGATACGGAAGGACGGGAACGGTTATTTAATTTCTTTATGATGGAAGGAGGCGGCGGAAATCAAACTGTTTGATGGTAAAATAAACTGCGGCTCAAATGTTAAAAATGTCATTGAAACTGAGGATTGCGTTGTCCTGCAGCTTTTTGACGAGAGCGGCGAGGGAACCATGACAGCCACAAAATTTTTGATGGCGCTTTTGTGATGTATAGCGATATGCACCTGAAAGAATGTACCTCCTACTTTCAGAGTAGTACGGACAGTTCGCTTCTCTATATAGACCATTGCAGGGAGGGACGGATCGAAAGCGAGATTAGCAATCATGCGTATAGCTATTTGCAAGAGCATGAGATGCGTGTGGATGACCGGCGTTCCCATTCGGGACGGTTCTGCTTTCCACTCTGCCACTATCATGGGGTGACCCTGGGATTTGATTTGGACATTGCTGTGCCGGCGCTGAAAGACTTTTTTGGCGGATTTTCTGTTGATTTGTACGAGCTTCAAAAAAAATATTGCAATGACAAGAAACCGTTTGTGATTCATAATGAGCCAGGAATTGAACATATTTTTTCAGAGCTTTACTTTGTCCCGCAGCAGATCAAAAGTGACTACTATAAAGTAAAAGCCCTGGAGCTGCTTTTATATCTGGACGCTTTGCAGTTTTCTGATTCCAAAGAAGATCGCCCTTATTTCTATAAAGGTCAGGTAGAAAAATCAAAGCGATCCATGATCTTATTACGGCAAATTTGCAGGAGCATTACACGATGGATGAATTAGCTGAACGATTCCAGATTTCATTGACGGGGATGAAACCTGCTTTAAGGAAATATACGGAGATTCCATGTATTCCTATATTCGCCGTTATCGGATGAACGTTGCTGCCACAATGCTCCGACAGGATTCCAAAAAAGGGATTGCGGAAATTGCAGGAGTTGTGGGATATGAAAGCCCCAGTAAATTTGCAACAGCTTTCCGGCAGGTGATAGGGCAGACGCCGATGGAATATCGAAAATCTTTTTTCTAAACGGTGCATAAATGCCGTTTTGGAGAGGAAAGAAGAATTGAATACTGCTACAATAAGGATGGTTAGCAAAGACTACCCATCCTTTTTTTCTTTGCTGACTAAAAAGAAGGAAGGTGATTGTAATGAAGCAGCAAAAAGATAATTGGGTGAAAATTCTGTTTTCCTTCGCCGCACCATGCAAGGGGAAAATGGCTCTTTCGGTATTCTGCGCCATTCTGAGCGTTGCAGGAGGTTTATTCCTTTTTGGGCTGTATATGAAATCCTGCTGGCATTTATCAATCAGAATGTGACCCTGAATGGCGTTCTGATTTGGTGTCTGGTTGGAGCAGTGGGCTACCTGCTGCGGGTTGCCTGCCATGGAATCTCTACGATCATGGCGCATATTTCAGCCTATACCATTTTGGAAGGAATCCGGCTTAAAATTGCGGACCGGCTGATGAAAGCGCCTCTCGGCGAAGTGATGGGGCGGCGAATCGGCTATCTGAAAAATATCATCATGGATAAGGTGGAGGATTTAGAGCCGCCTTTGGCACACATGATCCCGGAATTGACTTCTAACCTCCTACTCCCTGTTGCAATTTTTACCTGGATGATGGTCATTGACTGGCGCATGGGATTGGCGGTTCTGATTGCTCCGGTGCTGGCCATGATTCCTATGTTTTTCCTTATGAGGAATTATAACAGTCAGTACGCCGCTTATATGGAGGCAAATAACCATGTCAACAGTATTATTATTGAGTATGTGGAAGGCATCGAGGTTGTAAAGGCTTTTAATCAAAGCACAAGCTCCTATGAAAAATTTGTTAATGCTGTCCAGTCGTTCAAAGAGTTTACCTTGGCATGGTTTAAGAGTACATGGAAATCGATGAACCTTATGATGGCGATTATGCCACAACGCTCCTGGGGGTTCTTCCTGTCGGCCTTTTGCTGGTGCAGAATGGAAGTATCTCCCCTGCGGAGCTTGCAATGGGGATTATCCTTTCCCTCAGCATTGTTGGACCGTTGATGAAAGCAACCACTTTCATTAACGAAGCAAAGTCTATGGAATATGCAGTAGAGGCGGCAAATGAACTTTTGAACCTGCCTGTGCTGCCGGATTCAGGGAAATCGTATCCATACCCCGCAATGATATTGTGTTGGAGCATGTAACCTTTTCCTATGACGGCTCCGAGCAAAATGAAGTACTGCATGATGTGAACTTGGAATTGCCAGAGGGAAGTTTTACGGCACTTGTAGGACCGTCTGGCGGCGGTAAATCAACGATTGCCCGTCTGATTGCAAGGTTTTGGGACGTGACAGGCGGCAGCATTACCATTGGGGGGAAGAATATCAAAGAGTTGTCTATACGCCAGCTTTCCGAACTGGTCAGTTTTGTGACGCAGGATAACTTCCTGTTTAATTGCTCCCTGAAAGAAAACATCCGTCTTGGAAATCCAAACGCCACAGATGAAGAAGTATATGCGGCGGCGAAAGCGGCTGCTGTGATGAATTTATTGTGCGTTTGGACAAAGGATATGATACCCCTGCCGGTGATGCCGGAAAGAGGCTGTCCGGCGGCGAAAAACAGCGAATTGCGATTGCGAGGGCGATCCTAAAAAATGCCCCGATTGTTATTTTGGATGAAGCGACAGCATTTACTGACCCGCAGAACGAAGATAAAATTCAGAAATCTATCATGGCGTTATCAAAGGGTAAAACTCTTCTTGTGATCGCCCACCGCCTTTCCACCATTCAGAACGCAGATCAGATTGTCGTGTTGAAAAAAGGCCGGATTGTGGATTGCGGAAAGCAGGAAGAATTGTTGAAGCGGTGTCCGCTTTATGCGGATATGTGGAAAGCCACATCGGGGCGAAGAATTGGTCTGTGAGTGAAAAGAAGGAGGTGGCCGCTCATGTTTAAGTCTATGAAACGGATCATTAAATGGGCGGGGAAATATAAGGGACACCTCTATCTTGGCTCTGTTTTTTCCTTTTTCAGCAGCCTGTCTACGGCGATCCCTACAATGGCTGCTGCTTATGCTCTTGATAAAACAATCGCGGCTTATTGGACAGGCAGCACAATAGAATCCGCCCTGATCTGGCAGACACTTTGGATTATTGTTGGCTCGATTGCGCTTAACTTTCTACTCTCTTATCTGCGGGCGGTATTGCAGGAAAGCATTGGTTATGAAGTGGCCGCAGGACAGCGAATCCATTTGGGCGATGTGCTAAAAAGGGTTCCTCTGGGATATTTTTCCAAAAACAGCGTGGGCGATATTCTGACAGGTGTTACTACAGAGCTATCCACACTCGAATTACAGGGAATGAAGATGGTTGACATCATCATCAACGGATATGCAAAGTTTATTGCAATTCTCCTGTGTTTCCTTTTCCTGAGTCCAGCCGCAGCAGTGATTTCTGTTGTCGGCGTTGCCTTTTCCTCATTGGCCTTACATGGTATCAGCAGGCATAGTGAAAAGACCGCTGCTATCACGCACCAGGCCATGGAGGATATGTCTGGCTCTGCGATTGAATATATCCGCGGGCTGTCCATCGTTAAATCGTTCGGACAGGAAGGGGCTTCTATCGAAAGTTTCCGCAAGGCAAATACGGATTTGAAAAATATTCATATCAAAGTAGAAAAAGCTATACGCCATTTAACTGCTTGCATCTGTTCTCCTTAAAACTGGCATCTATGGGGATTGTGTTTATCTGTGCATGGCAGACACTTAACGGGCAAATGAGTCTTGCTTATTTCCTGATGTTTGTTCTGTTTTCTTTCGTAATCTTTGGAAGTGTGGAAAACATCAACGACGCGGCGCACATGCTGGGCCTTATAGATTCTGCTATGAATAAGCTGGAATCTTTGGAAAATGCGGAGTATATCGACCAGGACGGAAAAGATATTACACCGGCCTCGTATGATATTACTTTCCAGGATGTATCCTTTGGTTACGATAAACGGACTGTGTTGCATGATGTGAATTTCACGATTCCGCAGAATACCACAACAGCGATTGTAGGTCCCTCCGGGAGCGGCAAGTCTACCCTGTGCAGCCTGATTGCACGCTTTTATGATGTTGACGCCGGAAAAATCACTTTAGGAGAAACAGATATTCGAGAATTTACCTGTGACAGCTTACTAAAAAATATCAGTATGGTGTTCCAGAATGTATATCTGTTCCGGGATACAATCCGTAACAATATCAAATTCGGCAGCCCGGACGCTTCGGAGGAACAGATGATTGCCGCTGCAAAAGAAGCGCGCTGCCATGACTTTATTATGGCCTTGCCAGATGGATATGATACCGTCATTGGGGAGGGCGGTTCTTCTCTTTCCGGCGGTGAAAAGCAGCGGATTTCGATTGCCAGAGCCATGCTGAAAGATGCGCCGATTGTTATTTTGGATGAGCCACGGCCAGCATTGACCCAGAGAATGAGCATTTGATTCAAGAGGCTATTTCCGCACTGACACATGGTAAAACAATCATAACGATTGCCCATAGACTGGCGACGATTGAAAATGCGGATCAAATTCTTGTCATTGATGGTGGAACCGTCGTGCAGAAAGGAACCCATAAGGAATTGCTGGCTCAAAGGGGAACCTATCAGGAATTTATTAAGATTCGGGAACAGGCTGAGGGGTGGAGGATTCAACAATAAGCATAAAGGAGGAACTGATGAAGATTCATGCGTCTGGGGAGGATTATCTGGAGGCTATCCTTGTTCTACAAAAGAAAATGGGCATGGTCCGCTCCATTGACCTTGCCCGGCACATGGGCTTTAGCAAACCGAGTATCAGCCATGCGGTAGGCGTTTTGAAAAATGGAGGTTTTCTGACCGTGGATGATGATGGGTTCCTTCATCTGACCGTCATAGGTCGGGAGATTGCCGAGAAAATCTATGAACGCCATTTGTTTTTTATGGAGCAGTTTATCGCTGCTGGCGTCGATCAGGAAACAGCGGAACAAGACGCCTGCCGGATTGAACACGCCATCAGTGATACATCTTTCCGAAAGC
>ENA-OQHY01000879-OQHY01000879.1-human-gut-metagenome-genome-assembly--contig:-NODE-879-length-14983-cov-4.444063_pt1 | contig 14983 bp, 20 predicted proteins | sample MGYA00242570_ERZ504733 | MGnify/ENA primary metagenome ERZ504733 (study PRJEB26092, sample SAMD00036219) | human gut metagenome | host: Homo sapiens | study: EMG produced TPA metagenomics assembly of...
AAAATAAGCACGCACGGCGATTCTATAAGGATGGTGCCCTACGGTGTGAGGATGGGTCCAGAGAGAAGGCGACCTGTGCGGAAGAATTTAACCAAAAAGGAGAAAAGACATGAGCGTTATTTCAATGAAGCAGCTTTTAGAGGCAGGTGTTCATTTCGGACATCAGACAAGAAGATGGAACCCTAAAATGGCTCCGTACATCTACACAGAGAGAAATGGTATCTATATCATTGATCTTCAGCAGTCTGTAGGAATGGTTGACGATGCTTACAATGCAGTAGCAGATATCGTTGCCAACGGTGGACACATCCTTTTCGTAGGAACTAAGAAACAGGCTCAGGATGCTATCCGTACAGAGGCAGAGCGTTGTGGAGAGTTCTTCGTAAATGAGAGATGGCTTGGTGGTATGCTTACAAACTTCAAGACAATCCAGAGCCGTATCGCAAGACTGAAAGAGATCGAGACAATGGAAGCTGACGGAACATTCGACGTACTTCCTAAGAAAGAAGTTATCGAGCTTCGCAAAGAGCTTGTTAAGCTTCAGAAGAACCTTGGCGGAATCAAAGAGATGAAGAGAATCCCGGATGCTATCTTTATCGTAGATCCTAAGAAAGAGAGAATCTGCGTACAGGAGGCTCATACACTTGGAATCCCGCTTATCGGTATCTGCGATACTAACTGTGATCCGGAAGAGCTTGACTATGTGATCCCGGGAAATGACGATGCTATCCGTGCAGTAAAACTCATCGTTTCCAAGATGGCTGACGCTGTTATCGAGGCTAAGCAGGGAACTGCTGAGGCAGATGGCGAGATCGAGGCTGAGTCTGAGGAGTTTGCAGCTACAGAGGAATAATTCGTATAAACAGAATATTTCAGGAGGAAACGAACAATGGCTATTACAGCAGCACAGGTAAAAGAGTTAAGAGAGATGACGGCGCCGGAATGATGGATTGTAAGAAAGCTCTTACATCTACAGATGGTGATATGGATAAAGCAGTTGAGTTCCTGCGTGAGAAGGGTCTTGCTACAGCACAGAAGAAAGCAAGCCGTATCGCAGCAGAGGGTCTTTGCAAAACTCTGGTAACAGAGGATGGAAAGAAAGCAGTCGTTGTTGAGGTTAATGCTGAGACAGACTTCGTTGCAAAGAACGAGAAGTTCCAGGGCTATGTTGCAGATGTTGCAGCACAGGCACTTAACACAACAGCAGCTGATATCGATGCTTTCCTTGCTGAGGCATGGGCACTTGATACAACCAAGACTGTAAAAGAGGCTCTTGCAGCTCAGATCGCAGTAATCGGCGAGAACATGAACATCCGTAGATTTGCTCAGGTTGAGGAGCAGAACGGATTCATCGCTTCCTACACTCATATGGGTGGAAAGATCGGCGTTCTTGTAGACGTTGAGACAGATGTTGTTAACGATGCTGTTAAAGAGATGGCTAAGAACGTAGCTATGCAGATCGCAGCTCTGAAACCGCAGTACACAAGCGACAAGGAAGTAAGTGCTGACTATATTGAGCATGAGAAAGAGATCCTTATGGCTCAGATCCAGAACGATCCGAAGGAGTCCCAGAAACCGGCTAAGGTTATCGAGGGAATGATCACAGGACGTATTAAGAAAGAGCTTAAAGAGATCTGTCTTCTTGACCAGACATACGTAAAAGCAGAGGACGGAAAACAGTCCGTTGCCAAATACGTAGAGCAGGTAGCAAAAGAGAACGGTGCTAAGATCCAGATTAAAGGCTTCGTTCGCTACGAGACAGGCGATGGTCTTGAGAAGAAAGAAGAGAACTTCGCTGAGGAAGTTGCAAAGCAGATGGGTAAGTAATCCATTAGCTTAAGTTTTCATTATATTATTTTAATAAGTCTAAATTTAAGTATTTAAAGGCCTGAAAGCTTATAAACACTACGTTTCACAGTGATTATAAGGTTTTCGGGGCTTTTTTCTATATTTTTCTAAAAAAGTCCTAAATACCGCCAAGCATCGCTGGAAATCACCAAGAATCTTCTAAAATTGAGTATTGAGTAAGGAAAAACTGAGTAAAAGCAAAGGCTTGCAATCTTCAGCGAAGTACTCAAATTATCAGCGGTTTCATCAGATCACCATAATTTTCAAAAAACAAATTATAAACTTAAAAACCAATTTTATAAGGAGGAGATCAGTATGGCAAGTACAGCGATAGGCGCAGCTGGCGAGGATGCTCGCACAATAACTTTTATGAACAAAGAACATAAGGAGTTCTATTTGGAATATCTGCCAAAATGCAGATGGAAAGATGTATATCACAAAGCATTGGTATATTGTCTTGGAATCGACAGAGATACACGAAAACACGTTAACAGAATTTATGATTTTAAAAATGGCAGTGTGAAGCCAGAATGTCTGCAGGAAGGATGGCAGACAAGTGGTAGTGTCAGAGTTGTACGCATGGCATTTAATCTCTACTGCAACGGTACACCCAGTGTCTATGACTATGAAGATGCGGAAAAGCAGTTATCGGAGTGCAGCTGTTATACAGTAGAAGATCTGTTTTGCTGTGGGTATGCAAAATTCTTTTGGGAGGCAATAAAGATACGTTATCCGGAGTATTGCTCCTAAAAATGATTGGAGGTCAAAAATGCTGAAAATCAGATTACAGGGAACAACAAATGAACTGAAATGGTTTCGAAAAATATTGGAAAAGAATAGTAACTTTGAAATTTTAAGTATATCAGAGCCTTATGCAAATAAGGGAACAAACAAATATTTTCGTGTGTATGTAGACGTCGAAAGAATCAGACATTAGGAGGAAAAAGTTATGTGCAGAGTAATCGCAATCGCAAATCAGAAAGGTGGAGTGGCAAAGACCACTACCACTATCAATCTTGGAGTAGGACTGGCCAAGGAAGGAAAGAAGTTGTACTGGTTGACGCAGATCCACAGGGGCATTTGACAATGGGGCTTGGATTTCCAAAGAATTTGAGAGTGACACTGAAAACAATGATGGAAAATATTATCATGGGATTAGAGTTTGATCCCAAGGAGGCCGTTTTACATCATGCGGAAGGAATAGATGTGATTCCATCTAACAAACTACTTTCGGGAATGGATATGTCATTGTTCACAGTAGAGGACAGAGAAAAAGTTTTAAAGGAGTATTTGGAACTTCTGGAACAGGAGTATGACTATATTTTAATTGACTGTATGCCTCATTGGGAATGTTGACAATCAATGCCCTTACTGCAGCTGACAGTGTATTGATTCCGGTACAGCCACAATATTATGCGGCAGATGGACTTATGGAATTGCTGAAAGTTGTGAAAGGAATTCATCAGAGATTCAATCCAGCTTTACAGATTGAGGGAATTTTGTTTACTATGGACAGTTGTCATTATAACAACTCAAAGAGAAACAAGCAGGCAGTGCGAGATGCTTATGGAGCAGAGATTAAAATTTTCAATCAAATGATTCCAAGAACAGAAGCTCTTGCCGAAACTGCATCAGAAGGTGTCAGTATTTTTTCTTACGATGCAAAAGGAAAAGGTGCGTACAGTTATCAGGCACTTGTCCAGGAGGTGCTGAATCATGCGTAAACCTAAGAAAGAAATTCAGCTTACTTCTTATGATGAATTGCTTGGAATCAATGAAGCAGAACAAAATAGCTTCAATCAGGTTTTTGAAGTGCCGCTAAACGAGTTATATCCGTTTAAAAATCATCCATTTCATGTAAATGATGATGAAAAATGGCTGAAACAGTAGAAAGTATCAAGAATTATGGCATCTTAAATCCTGCATTGGTACGTCCTCGCGCAGAGGGAGGATATGAACTGATTGCTGGTCACAGGAGAAAACGTGGTTGCGAACTGGCTGGAAAAAGTAAAATGCCAGTACTCATACGAAACTATACCGATGATGAAGCCGTAATCGTTATGGTGGATTCTAATATACAGAGAGAAAATTTGCTTCCAAGCGAAAAGGCATATGCTTATAAGATGAAGATGGATGCAGTAAAACATCAAGGCATAAAAGACGAAAACGCAGTTTCTGTTGACAGTGCAGATCTGGTTGGACAGGCTGCAGGTGACAGTGGAAGAACCGTTCAGCGTTACATACGCTTGACCTGTCTTATTCCGGAATTGCTGAAATTGTTGGATGAAGGAAAGATTAATTTTACAGTAGGTGTTTCATTAACCTATTTATCAGAAACGGAGCAGATTTGGGTGAAAGACTGCATAGTGTCTGGGGCAAGCTCTGTTACAGGTTCAATGGCAACAAAACTGAAGCAATACAGCGGTGAAGGTAAACTGACAGAATTAGCGGTACAGCTTATTCTGAATGAAAAGAAAACAGAGACAGGAAAAGTTACTTTAACTGAAAAGAAAATACGAAAGTATTTCCCAAAGGAATATAACAGAGAACAGATTGAACAGGTTATCTATGAACTGCTTGATAACTGGAAGAAAAGCCAATAACGAGGGAAGGAGGGAAAGCAAAATGGCAAAATCCGAAAGCACAAAAATAGAGTTTGGTTATTTTCACGATTATGAATCGGAACAGTTTGCTTTTTACCGTATTCCCAAAGTATTATTCACAGATGAATATTTCCGTAATCTGTCCAGCGATGCAAAGGTTCTTTATGGGCTGATGCTGGACAGAATGGCTTTATCTATCAGACATCAATGGTTTGATGAAGAGGGTAAGGTTTATATTATTTTTACTGTTGAACAGGTTATTCAGTATATGAATTGTGGAAGAGATAAAGCAATGAAAACGCTTGCAGAACTGGATACCAAAAAGGGAATCGGATTAATTGAAAGAGTCAAACAAGGATTTGGTAAACCGGATATTATTTATGTAAAGAACTTTATTTTAAGGACATCAAAAGATGTTAAAAACAATGATGAATCCGAAGAGAGTATTCAACAAAATCGAGAGGTCGAAGAAGTCGACTTATCGGAGTCGGAAAAATCGACTTATCGTGGTCGGAAAAATCGACTTCAAGGGGTCGGAAAAACCGACTTCAAGAGGTCGGAAAATACGACTTATCGTGGTCGAAAAATCAGAACTACAGAGGTCGGAAAAATCGACCCAATTAATACTAAATATAATTATACTGATATTAGTAATACGGACAGGAATAATACTGATCTTATCAATCTTTCAGATTCTTCCGAACAGCAGTCAATGGATTTGATGGAAGAGATGGAGTTATTCCAGATGAATACTGCACTTGTAAAAAGAAATATTGAATATGACTGTCTTGTACAACGATGCAGACTAGGGGAACAGCAACAGTTGGATGAAATTGTGGCACTAATTGTGGAAACAATCAGCATAGAACGGGAGAATATTACGATCAGTGGAGTGAAATACCCATATCAGTTCGTAAAAAGCAGATTATTGTTGCTGGAAGAAAGCCACATAGAGTATGTACTTGACTGTCTGCATGAGAATACCAGGGAAGTAAAGAACATAAAAGCGTATTTGCTTACCTGTCTTATGAATTCAATAACGACAATAGGCAATTATTACCAGGCAAAAGTAAATCATGATATGTACGGAGGTGGCATATGAGAGGAAAAGAAATTATAACAAAATTGATAATTCCTGGTGCAATAGCTATGATTATCTGCTTAATTGTTCACCCTATGTGCATGAATGGTGAAATATTAGACTGGAGAAAATTATTGCTTTTTGTGGGAATACCTTTCGGAATCCAGAAAATGTTTTTGTTGGTCGTTCCAAGAAATGTGGGGACAGGGGAAATGCTTGGTTTGGTGGTACTTAAACTGATGGTAGGAAGTTTGATTGGAATAGGGGTTCTTGCCTGGAGATTATTAGCTGTAGCAGGCATTTTGCTAAAAAACGGCATTTCTGGAATTATATGGATCATAAAAAGACTGAAAGAAATGGTGATCAAAAATGAGCGAAAAGCAACTGGAAAAATTGTATTATAGCATTTATCCAATGAATCAATGTGAGACACAAAGTAAAAGTTATGAAGAGACAAAGGAACTGTGTGAAACATTAGAAAAGGAAATGATAAGTCTAATGAGTCCGGATCTGCAGGCAATGTTTGAGGATTACAAGGAATATACTTTAAATCTTAAACAAACAGAACAGAGAGACGCTTACATAGATGGATTAGCGTTTGGGATTCGCACAATTTCGGAAGCCTTTTTACATGAGAACAAAAATAGAATATGGTGATTGAAAAAGCAGTCTGTCAAGGCTGCTTTTTCTGTACCGCTTACATAGGAGGATGAGATGTGATTGATTTGATAATTATTATTATGGCAGGAATAGTGCTTTTGTTTTTGCTGTCTTGTTGCTTTATGGTTGCAAGGCTATTGGATGAGGAAATATCTATGTATGGATATGAAGGAAAAGAAAACAGGGAAAGGGAACAACTTCCCGACAAATTGTCGAGAAGTTCAACAGATGAAAGACATGGAGATAAATGAAAAGATTCGTTATTTTCGGAAACAGAGAGGGCTATCGCAGGAGCTGCTTGCAGAACGAACAGGAATTAATGTGAATACAATTCGGAAGTATGAAATAGGCATACGAAAGCCGAAAGTAGAACAATTAAAGAAAATTGCGGATGGACTTGAAATTAGTGTAATAGAATTTTTGGATATTGAAATAGAAAATGAAGCGGACTTGATTGCTATGCTGAAAAAAATCAGTCCGTTTTTTAAATGGGACGGATTGCTTCATGTATTGGTGGGGGAAAAGTTTTTATGATTGGTGTTGGAAGTGCATTGGTATCACTGTTGCTGATCTTTGTTTGTTATTCACTGACACTGACAGCGAAAAGAGCAGATGAAAATTTATTGATGATTTGTGAAAAGAATCAGAAAAATGAAGAAGAGAGAGGAAACCGAGAAATGGAATCACAGAGAGACATTTTAAGAGTAATTGAAAAAGAAATCAAAAAAGGAAGTGCGCCAGTTGCATTTGCAGGTTTGGGGGTTTCCGAGGAATGTTATCATTTGGTAGATAGTCAGGCTAAGATGAACCAACTTTTAGATTATTTTTTTCGCAATGAAGAATACGCAGCTTTGGCAGAGCGGCAGGTGAAAAGTAATATCTATGCAGAAATGGGCAAAAGGCTGAATTTCCGTAGTGCCAGATCTGATCGAGACAGAAAGAATATGGAGGTAGCGGCAAAACGATGGATTAAGAAAAAGCATCCAACATTTGATGGTGATGTATATGTCGAAAATATCCGGTGTTTTCTGGACATTTCCCAAGAAGAGTTAGAAAAACGTAAATGTACAGTCAATGAACAGGATACGACAGCACTTATTTTCAGCCAGAAACATCTTGAAGCATTATACTTGCAATGTCTTATGCACAGACGAAATGCGATGCAAGAGATTCCGGAATTAAAAGGTTTGTCAGAAACGTGCAACAGGATTTATAAATTGCAGGATGTAGATGTATTATTCCAATGCCTGCTGATGGATCAGATGGATTGGGAAGAAGAAAAGTTATATGTGCAGTTCAGCACAATTTATTTATTGAAGCAGACAGTGAAAAATTAAAACCCATGACTTCTCGACAATTTGTCGGGAAGTGGAAAGGAGTCAAATTCCAATGAAAATATATCTCCCCCATCTGTTAGTACCACCGTAATTTGCTGATCAGAGTCGAAAGGAGGCGTGCAAATTGCAGGAAGAAGTTACTCAGAAAACAATCGCATTGTCGGTTAAAACTGCAAGAGTGACTGCGACGTGTTAAAAAATATGCTGCGGAAGTATCTGTCAGGACAGAAGCAAAAGGGAAAGAATTCTTATAAGGTTGGAAAACAGTCATACAAAGAATTGAAAAGCCAGGGTTCTGGTTTATCTAATATTGAGATCACAGATGGAAATATCAAGTCTTTTGAACGTGTGGCGAAAAAATACCGTTTAGATTTTGCCTTGAAAAAAGACAGTTCGACCAAGCCACCGACCTACTATGTGTTCTTTAAAGGACAGGATACAGAAATGATGAATCTGGCATTTAAGAAATATTTGGGTGTACAGATGAACAAAAAGGATAAACCATCTATTATGAAAAAACTTATGCACTTTAAGGATGCTGTGTCTAAAGGAAAGAACAGAGAACGAGCAAGAGAACAGCAGAAAGACAGAGGGCAGAGTTTATGACGGAGAAAAACAGCAGCATAAGAAGAAAAGAGGAAAAGTTCAGCATATCAGAGGTTCTCCGAAAAAGAGAAAAATATTTGGAAAAGCTGTTTTTTCTTCAGAGAGTATCCCAGGAAAAATGCTTGCGGATGTGAAAAATCTGATTACGGACAAGGCAAGTGAATTGAAGAGGGCAGATCAGAAAAAGCTGTTTTTAGCTAATTTCCCCTATCTGATGTTTGCTTATTTTTTCAATAAGATTGCCTGGCTGTATAGGGTAAACACCGGAGCAACTTCTTGGGATAAATTGATGAATACCATTACTTATTTTGAACTGGCGTTTCAGAATCTCTGGCCAAGTTTGAATCATATAGATTTGTTGTGTGGAATCGCAGGAGGCGTGGCTGTAAAGTTTATTATTATTTACCGCACGAAAAATGCCAGGAAATATCGGCTGGGTGTGGAGTATGGTTCTGCCAGATGGGGAACAGAAAAAGATATACGACCATATGCTGATCCTGAATTTGAAAATAATATTATTCTCACAGAAACAGAGAGTCTTACTATGTCAAGCAGACCAAAGAATCCGAAATACGCCAGGAATAAAAACATTCTGGTAATTGGCGGTTCCGGTTCTGGAAAAACCAGATTTTTTGTAAAGCCTAACATTATGCAGATGCACAGCTCTTATGTGATTACTGATCCGAAGGGAACTGTGCTTCTGGAAGTTGGCAGTATGCTGGCAAAAGGCAGTCCGATGACGGATGAGAATGGAAAAATCGTGCGGGACAAAGAGGGAAAAGTTATATATGAACCGTATAAAATCAAAGTTTTGAATACAATTAACTTCAAAAAATCCATGCACTATAATCCATTTGTATATATCCGCAGTGAAAAAGATATTCTAAAACTGGTAACAACCATTATTGCTAATACCAAAGGTGAAGGGCAGCAATCAGGTGAGGATTTTTGGGTAAAGGCGGAAAAACTCTATTATTGTGCCTTGATTGGTTATATCTGGTATGAAGGCAGGGAAGAAGAAAAGAATTTTAATACTCTGTTGGAAATGATCAATGTGTCAGAAGCCAGGGAAGATGATGAGAATTTCAAGAATCCAGTAGATCTGATGTTTGATGAACTGGAGCAGAAAGACCCGAACCATTTTGCAGTAAGGCAGTACAAAAAATACAAGCTGGCTGCCGGTAAGACAGCAAAATCTATTCTGATCAGTTGTGGTGCAAGACTCGCACCCTTTGATATTGCGGAACTGCGGGAGCTTATGAGTTATGACGAGCTGGAATTGGATCTGGTTGGTGACAGGAAAACTGCATTGTTTGTTATTATTTCAGATACCGATGATACCTTTAATTTTATTGTTTCTATTATGTACACACAGCTTTTTAATCTGCTCTGTGACAGAGCTGATGATGTATATGGAGGCAGACTTCCAATTCATGTGAGGTGTCTCCTGGACGAGTTTGCGAACATCGGACAAATTCCTAAATTTGAAAAATTGATTGCTACGATTAGAAGCCGGGAAATCTCAGCTTCTATTATTTTGCAGTCAAAGTCTCAGCTTAAGGCAATTTATAAGGATAATGCCGATACCATCGAAGGGAACTGTGATACGACCTTATTCCTGGGTGGAAAGGAAAAAACGACATTAAAGGAAATAGCGGAGATCCTGGGAAAAGAAACCATAGATCTTTATAACACATCGGATACGAGAGGCAGTCAGCGGTCTTATGGAATGAACTACCAGAAAATAGGAAAGGATATGCCATACTTGTTGATGAAGAGTTCAGTTGCCTTGAATTTTACATGAACAGGGACACGATCAGCTGGATTCTGAAAAAGGTAGGATGTCTGTCAGAAATAACAGCATATCTTTTTTGAGCCACTCACTGGATTACCCAGCGGGTGGTTCTTTTATTAACGCTTCTGTCTGCCATTCCGGTTGGGAGGAATTGGGCTGCCCTTTCCCCGCATACTTTTAGTTCGTTTTGCTTTTTTGGATTTTCTGAGGATTCCCAAAAGGCAGTAAATTCCGCAGAAGTCAGTTTCTCATAAGGAATTTCCATCTGGTCGCAGAAAACCTGAATAAAGGCTTCCTCTCCGCTGGTTCCCGTCTGCACAAGCTTTTCAAACTTTTGCCGGACTTCGGCTACGGTTTCCTGCCGTTCATCAGCGGTGGTAGCGTCGTTTGTGTGTGCTGTTTGGATGTCTTTTACGATCTTGTCAATGTCTTTATGGACGATGTGATTGAAATAATCCTCTCCGTCTATCTGTGCGACTTCAAGGGTTCGCATATAAAGGTCATCGTCTCCCGGCGCATAGCTTTCCATGACGCTCTGCCGGGCAGCTTCCAGTTCCAGATTCATCTGGCTGACACGCATACCGGCGATACGGTCAACGATAACGGTAATGTCCGTCATGAGCCGGGGAAAACCTTCATGGGTGGCAAACTCGCAGAGCAGACGGTTGTTGATCCTGCCGCTTCTTAATAGCTCAATCATTTCATCGCTCAAATGGAGCGACTGGAGATCAGAATTAGGGATGGTCTTATTTTCCGACAGCCCCATCAGATAGTCGGTGGACACGCCGTAAAACTCTGCCAGCGTTGCAATCGCAAATGGGCTGATGTCCTTGTAGTCATCGCCCTCATATTTCCCCAGCGCCGACTTGGACAGGCCGGTTTGTTCTGCCAGCTGTTCCAGTGTCAGGTGCTTATCCACCACCCGCAGGTCTTTGAGCCGTTCCGGGATTGACAGTTTTGTGTACATCAAAGCACCCCCTCTCGTCAACATTTTTCAATATTTTTTTCATTATAGCACGTTTCCGAGAGCGTGGAAATATGCGGTTTTTGTGCGCTATTCCAACGTCTTGGACATACGGGAGCAGCCCCCTTTTTTCGGTAAACTGGTTCTTGTCAGGAGACACAGAACCTTGAAAATCGAATGACCGGCTGCAAGGGGTATGACCTCCGGGGAAGTGACGCGATAAAAGGGTTCCCGCAAAATCATGGATTTTGTGACGACGGGAGCGCACCAAAGAGGACAATACGCCGGGAGAAAATCCGGGCAGGAGCGGCTTGCAGACAGACCGGCAGATAGAAAAGTAAACCATGCGGGGCATACCGCACCGCAGCAAATGAATGGAGGTAGATCATTATGAAACTGAATATGAAGGAAAAGAAAATTCTTTACGCTTACGCCTGCCCCAGCCATCACAACACAGTGACAAGGCTGAAATGGCTGACAGCGCTGACCGTTGACCCGGAGGCTAAAGGGCAGATGCTTCATCTGACCAGGAAATTGAGGCAGAGACAGACGAAAGCTGGTACGACAGCTTCTATCACTGCCTACGCATGGAGATGGATGAGTATTACCGGATCAAGCACCGCCTGCGTGTGCTGAAAGCAAACACCGATTATGAGGAGGAACTGTATGAGGAAGCTGTCTAAATATGAAAAAGAAACCATCATCAACTGGAACGAGGCGAGAACATTGCCAGTATTTACACCTTCAACGCCAGCTTAAAACGCAGGCTGGAAGATTTCAGTAGGAAGTATCCGCTATTGTGTAGGTTGGAGCGCAGCACACCGGAAGGCAGCGCGACCTATGTGCTGGACAAATCCCGCCTTTCTATCCGGCTGGTGCCGCCGTACAGTGAAGAACGGCTGGCGGCTGCAAGGGAGTACGCAAAGGAACATGGCTTTCAAGTCATACAGACAGAAGAAAAAATTGCTTGAAATGAGGGCGATTTACCAAAAAATACCGGGTCTGCACCCAGTATTTTGAACGGTAATCCCCGCAGGCGTATTCCGTATCCACTTCCTGCGATTGGTGCAGATGTATGGATACGGAGCCGGAAAAGCTGGCGGACACCGTATCAGCGGTGGATGCCGGTTTTTCCGGTGCAGGAGTACAGAGGGATGCAATCCCTTTGTGGCTGGGTGCAGGGGCGGCAGCGCACTGCTGGGGTCAAGGGGCAACGCCCATTGGCAGGTTAAGGGCGGCAGCCATTATCGGGTCAAGGACGAAGTGCCTTGGCGGGTTGAGGGCGGCAGTCCCATCGGGTCAAGGGTGAAACGCCTTGCCCAGGGAAAGTTGATGCCTGCGTCAACTTGTACTGGGTATTACCTGACGCAAAATTCCGCAGGTTTGGCGGCTTCGCCGCCCTCCCCAGCCCGGAACAGCTTTGCAGGAAGGAGGAAAAATGTTTGAAATTAACAAGGCACAATGGGCGCTCCGGGAAGCATGGCACTTACAATCCCCGTCACAATGACCGCCGGTTCGATGTAGAAAACAGCGAACACATTGACGCTGAGCGTGCCAGACAAAATGTGTACTGGGACTGCTACCGGGGATTTACCACCCACGACTTTCGGGATAACCCGGAGCAGCCGGATTTCAGCTTTGAGGAAATTGAGCGGATGTATTACTACGAGCATTATGCCGACCATGTAAATGCCCAGAACGCCCGGAATGAGAAAACCCGGCATATTGAGCGCAACCGTACTGTGGATGACCTCTTGAAAAATAACAAGACCTGTCCGGAAGAAAGCATCTACCAGATCGGCACGATAGAGGAATCCGTCTCACCGGAAACGCTGGCGCTCATCGTCAGTGAATTTTATGAAGAATTTGAGCGCCGTTTCGGTTCTCATATCCACATTTTAGACTGGGCGCTCCATCTGGATGAGGGAACACCGCATATTCACGAGCGCCATGTGTTCGACTGTGAAAATCGGTATGGAGAATTGTGTCCCCAGCAGGAAAAGGCGCTGGAGGAACTGGGTATCCCTCTCCCAAAACCGGAGCAGCCCAAAGGAAAGCACAATAACCGGAAACAGACTTTCGATGCAGTCTGCCGGACAATCCTGTTTGACATTGCCAAACGGCATGGACTTCATCTGGAACAGGAGCCGTCCTATGGTGGGCGTGACTATCTGGAAAAGCAGGATTATATCCTGATGAAGCAGAAAGAACAGATGGCGGCGCAGGAGCAAAAGCTGGAAGAACTGACGCTCAAAATCGAGGATGTGGAGACGCTGTTGGAGGATGTTTCCGATGTGGCCTATGACAAGGCAGTGGAGGTCGTGACAGACAAGGTACGGGAACAGACCCAGCTTGAGGATTTGGAAGTGATCGAGAAATACCGAAAGAGCGTGGTATCCCCAATGCAAAAATTCGCCGGAAGTGGTGAAGATTGCAAATACTACTGGGAAGGGCACGGGAAAAATTACAGCAGTCCGCAGAAAAGATTCTCAAAAAGGTGCAGGCTGTGCTGCTGAAGCCGGAGGTCAAGCAGGCTGGCAAAGAGCAGATTAAGAAAAAAGCCAGAGAATCCATCAAAGAGAAGCTGGCGAAAGGCAAATTGGACGCTGACCGGAAGAACCGGGAGCGATGGGAACGTGAGGGGCGGATCGCCCCGACAAAAAAACAGGATATGGAGTTGTAAGGCATCTGATTTTCTGAGGAAACCGGGTGCCTTTTGTTTTGTTTGGAGGTGGGGAAATCGAATGTATTTGAAACAGTAAAGCAGTCTGTCACGACAAGACAGGCTGCGGAATTTTATGGGATTCCAGTAGGACGGAACGGGATGGCCTGTTGTCCTTTTCACGATGACAGACATCCCAGCATGAAGGTGGACAGGCGGTTCCATTGCTTTGCCTGTCAGGGGGACGGAGATGTGATTGATTTCACTTCCCGCCTCTTTGGACTGGGCAGTAAGGAAGCTGCTTGAAGCTGGCAGAGGATTTCTCTGTCAGTCTTGACAGCAAAGGTCATGGTCCGCCACGAAAGACAATCATCAAAAGAAAAATCAGCGAGGAAGTGCGATACCGGCAGGCAGAGCAGAAATGTTTTCGGGTGCTGTGCGATTACCTGCGTCTGCTGGAACGCTGGAAAGAAGAATATGCTCCCAAACAGCCGGAGGATGACTGGCATCCCCTGTTTGTGGAGGCTCTGCACAGGCAGCCATATATCGAATATCTGCTGGATATTCTCCTGTCTGACAGCATAGAAGAACGTGCTTCCGTGGTTGCTGAGTATGGAAAAGAGGTGAAGAAAATTGAGCAGCGAATATCAGAATTTACCGCCAGCCACCCGGCAGGCTGTGATGAGCGCAGCCGAGGCCATAGCGCCGGAACAGAGCGCCCAAGATGTGCGGGAGAGCCTTTCTGTCACCGATAAGGGAAAAACCGCCAATACCATCGACAACTGCCGGATCGTGTTCTGCTGTGATCCGCTCCTGCGGGATGCTATCCGGTTAAATCTCCTGACCGACCGGGTGGACATTGTACGGGATTTGGGCTGGCGCAGGAACACCAGCGCCTTAACAGATACCGATGTGAAATATCTTCTCCTCTATTTTGAGCAGAACTACGAGCTGACCAGTGAGAAAAAGATCACAGCTGCACTTTCCATTGTAGCAAACGAAAATTGCTATCACCCGATTCAGGATGTGCTGAACAGCCTTGTCTGGGACGGGACACCCCGCATCCGTTCCTGCCTGCACCACTTTCTTGGCGCTGATGAAAGCGACTATGTGGAAGAAATGCTGAAACACTTCCTGCTGGGCGCTATCCGCCGGGTATTCCGTCCCGGTTCCAAATATGAGGAAATGCTCTGTCTGGTAGGCGGCCAAGGTGCCGGGAAGTCCACTTTCTTCCGCCTGCTGGCAATCCGGGACGAGTGGTTTTCCGATGACCGGGTGTTCCAGAAGCTGCAAGGCCACTGGATCATCGAGATGTCGGAAATGCTTGCCACCAGCAGCGCAAAGAGCATTGAAGAAATTCGCTCCTTTATCAGCCGACAGAAGGAAACCTACCGAACGCCTTATGAATCCCAGCCCAAAGACCGGCT
>ENA-OQHY01000881-OQHY01000881.1-human-gut-metagenome-genome-assembly--contig:-NODE-881-length-14958-cov-8.512440_pt1 | contig 14958 bp, 16 predicted proteins | sample MGYA00242570_ERZ504733 | MGnify/ENA primary metagenome ERZ504733 (study PRJEB26092, sample SAMD00036219) | human gut metagenome | host: Homo sapiens | study: EMG produced TPA metagenomics assembly of...
CTTCTGCGCAACAGCAGCACGCCTGAATATCCCGCTTACAGAGTGGAACCAGCCTCTTCATGTACAGCCTGCAGTTCACCGCCTTGACAGTGAACTTGATCAGCCGGGAACCTATGTACTGATGAAATCAGGCAGAAAAATGAATCAGGTAAAGGAAATCCTTGAAAGAAGCGGTCGCGAAGTCCGTATGGTAGAGAATTGTGGTATGCCGGATGAACATATTTACAACGGTGTAGAGGAAATTCCGGATGATGCAGGATATTATTCCCTGATCATTGCTAAAGAGAAAGCCGAAGAGAAATGATAGAGACAAAAGATCTGACGAAAACTTTTGACAATTTTACAGCAGTGGATTCCCTGAATCTGAAAATTGAAAAAGGTGAGTTTTTGGTCTTCTCGGACCAAACGGAGCAGGCAAGACAACGACCATCAGCCTGCTCTCAACCCTTCTTCTTCCGACAAAGGGAGAAATCCTCATAGACGGTCAGCAGCTTACGAGACAACGTCTGATCTGAAAAGAAAAATCAGTGTGATCACCCAGGAATATTCTATGCGTCAGGATATGAATATGGATGAGATTATGGAATACCAGGGACGGCTCTATTTTATGCCGCGAAAGCAGATAAAAGAAAGAACAGAAGAACTTCTGGAGTTCTGTGACCTGCTGAAGTTTCGCAAACGTACAGTCCGTAAGCTTTCCGGTGGAATGAAGCGTAAGCTGATGGTCTGTCGGGCATTACTGACAGATCCGGAGATATTGCTTTTGGATGAACCCACAGCAGGTATGGATGCTCTTTCCAGAAGACAGATGTGGAATCTTCTGCGTAAGCTTAATGAGAAAAATCTGACGATCCTTCTGACCACTCACTATATGGAAGAAGCCCAGAACCTCTGTAACCGGGTGGCACTGATGGACCATGGAAAGCTGGAGGAGGTAAGTACTCCGCAAGCATTGATCGAAAGTCTTGGTGCTTATGCAGTAGACGAGATGACAGCAGATGGAACACAGAATCACTATTTCCATACACGACAGGAAGCAATCCGGTATCTGGAAGAGCTTACAGGGCAGGCGTCTCTTCGCGAGACAACACTGGAAGATGTCTTTGTAGAAAGAGCCGGGAAGCATTTGATTTCAAAATAGCAGATATTAACTGAATCAGGGAAGTCCCCTGCGGAGGTTGCGAAAAAAGTTAGAATAATCTGGAGAAAAATGTATGGGAATTATAACAATATTATGGGAGAAGTGGGTAGAATTCCGCCGGGACTTCTATAAGATCACGCTGGCGGCAATGATCGCACCGCTAATGTATCTGATTGTATTCGGAATGGGAATCCAGACCACTTCTCATGGACAGCCATACCTGAATTTTCTGATTCCGGGTGTGGTATCACTGACAACTATGAACGGAAGCTTCAACGCCATTGCGCAGAATCTGAACGTGCAGAGACTGTATGAGAAAGCTTTTGACCAGGTGATGATCTCCCCCACACCATTATGGCAGTTTATTGCCGGACAGATCATCGGGGGAAGTCTGCGCGGTCTGTATGCAGGAGGAATCATACTGCTTCTTACAGCACCTATTGAGACAGGACTGATCTTCAACGGATGGTCCTTTCTGGTGATGTTCCTGAACGGAGCAGTATTCTCAGCCATCGGCGTGGTGGTCTCCTTTCTGGCAAAAAACCACGCAGACGTGCCGAGGTTTTCCAATTATATCATTATGCCTATGGCATATTTGTGTAACACCTTTTTCTCAACAGAGAAACTTCCGGGATTTGTAGGCAAGTTTGTATCAGCCTTGCCATTATCCCAGACCAGCCATCTGATGAGAAGCATTTCATCAGGTGAGGCGGTGAATTACACCGGTATTGGGATTCTGCTTCTTTATCTGCTGGTGTTTACTGTAGCTGCATCATGGTTTATTTATAAGAAGAAAAACCTGTAACTGACTGACAGGGAGGAGCCTGTGCTCCTCCCTGACTTATTTTGTATCCGACTGACTGCTACTCAGAAGTATCAGCGGTATTTGTGAGAACATGAAGATTATCAATTTCTCTCTTTTTTTCAGCAGAGAGATAAGGATAAACTTTGTTTATACCTGAAGTCACAGCATCATCTGACGGTACTTTTATCATGGAATAGACATCAGAAGGGTAGTTCTTAATGATTTTCATGAGATAATCTGCGAATTCTTCGTATTTTTCAAGTCCCATATAACAGTAATCGTAATAAGTAAAAAGTGTGGAATCAAAAGCACCTTCCTGTTTCCGGGAATTGCACAGATCCAGAGCAGTCTGGTAATCTTCCTGTTTGACAAGGGAATCCAGATGATCATAAAATGCAGCAGATGCTTTACATTCTGTCATGCATGTATCGTATCGTTCCTGTACATCCGGAGACAGTTCCCCCTTAATATCCTGAAGGTCTGTATAAAGCGGACTTTGAGAATGGATATTGACAGGCGGGTAATGTTTGTCCAGAAAATTAAGAATCACCAGGGCGGCATTATCATAATCTCCTGTCTTATTATAAAGTTCTGAATAAGTCAGGGCACCGGCGAAGGTGTTTTCATTTCTTTCCTTTTTGGAGTCCAGTATTTTTTTGGCATTTGTATAGTCCCCTGCTTCCATGGCTGCCTCTGCACGTGGAACAGAAGTGGAGTAATAGTCATCGGAAGAGTTGTCTACGTCAGGATCAGGCTCCAGGTAAGCAGGACGTGCATTAGAGGTGGCAATTCCGTTTCTTATCCATATATATCCCACATTTGCAGCGGAAAACAGAGCGGCTACAATGGCAAAAGCACAGGCAGCGGTAAGCCTTTTCCTGTATTTGTTTCGTTTAAAGGAAGATGTCCGGCAGACTCTGAGAATATTCTGACCGTATTGTGTGGAGTTGATTTCTGTTTCTTTTTCATATCCGGAGGATTTAAATGTCTCCAGTATCTGCTGTCTTTTCAGAATTTCTATAACAGATGAATCCATAATGTATAACCTCTTTGCTTATAGCAATTCTATAAGTTTTTTATGATATCATTCTCAAAACAGTAAACGGCAGCACAAATCCGATCAGAAACTTAAAAAGATAACACCATTCAGGCTGCTGTTCAAGGCAAAGCTGATAAAAGGCAAAGTGTCTGCCAAGATGAAAAACATCAGTAGTCAGGATTACAGAAACTGCTACTGCAGGAAGGATCCAGGCAAGTGAAGGTGAGGGGCAGATCAGGAATATCAGAAGATGAAAAAGTGCACAGTAAATCAGGGAAAAAATACATATTTCCAATGGTTTTCCACTCCGAAGACCTGGCAGTATGTGAAAAAATTCCGGAACAGGCATTGTGGAAGTGGACAAAAGAGTGGAAATGTCTTTTTTCAAATGTGTAACATCCTTATATCTTCTGGAATAATCGGCAGTACATTTATTGATTATTTTGCGGACTGATTTAGACAGACTGCTTTGAAATTCTTCTCTGCTCATCTGTTTAGGTGATTTACCGGTGAGCATAAAGGCAAAAACACATCCGAGAGAATAGATATCGACTCTGTCTGTAGGTGTCTGGTAATCCAGAATCTCCGGTGCAGCATAGGGATTGGTACCTGCTACGGTAGTGACCATATGATGGCTCCCCTTTTCTTCTCTGGCAATATCAAAGTCTATCAGTTCACAGCTACATTCCGGCATAGTTCTGTGATACTTTTTCCGGTGGAAGATGTGGGCTGCTGCTTTTGGGAATTCAGGGGAAGGACATCTGTAAGCAGGATATTCTGAGGAGAAACATCACCATGTACCAGAGAAAGTTCCGAAATATTTTCCAGAGCTTCGCAAAGCTGAAGAAGGAAAATAAGTGCTTCTTTTTCGGAGAGTGTACGCATTTTCAGAATAAAATCCTCCAGGGTGAGGCTTCGCATTTCCGAAAGCTCCTTTGTGGGATAACTGAGGCAGGCGGGTTTCTGTATAAATTCGTTGATTGCCAGCGAATATCCGTTTTCTGAGAGAACACCATACACAGTTTCGATATAAGGCGACCATCTGGAACTGATTTTTCTGTAAATTTCAGTTAAGGAAGCAGGAATCTCTTTCAGGACTACACTGCATCTGTCAGGCGAAAGGACAGCGTGTTCCTGCCTGATTTCAGAAACATAGGTAGCATAGTAATTTCCATCTTTTTTTAATCTGGGCGGAGAAAGCTGATCTGTAAAATCAAAATCAATATAATTTTTAAGCCTGGGATAGAAATAATCTAAAATAGTCATAGAAACCTCATATTGCTGTAAATACATATAACGCCTGCTCTCTGAGAAGAAAACAGGCGCGTTTTTCGGTAAGTGATCGTGTCAGCTGTAATACATTGTATCACTTCCGGATCAAAATATAAATGATTTTCTGTGAAAAATATATAGCAATTCCCGTTGCTGCAGGAATAAGATGAGCAATAAATCAGGATAAGATAGAAAGTCCATTGTTCATGAGAAGTTCATTGATGTCATCTACACTTCTATGTGCTTTAATACCTGACATAATAATAAAATCTCTCTGGTTTTTTGGATAAAAGTCAGATTGCAGTGTACATTTTAATACTTCTCTGGTTTCCCTGAGATTTAATTTCAGAACGATACAGACGATGATCAGTTTGTCCCGGCCGAGATTCTTGGTTCCTTTCAGAAATTCATGAAGATGGGAAGGATAAATACCACACAGATCTGCAAAATGATTAATGCTGGAAGGCATTTCTGTGATCTTGGCATATAGTTTATCCCTCATTGTATCAGGAGAAACAAATTCTACTTCTTTTACATCTACCGGTTCTCCTTTTTCAATTTTGGCAAAGATATCATTTGTGCTTAGTTTCTTAGTCATAATTTCCCCTTTAAGTTACTGTATCCGGCAATAACTTCCTTAAAATTCGTGGATATGATGTCAGTGCTAAAACATTCTTAACCTGACATTATATATGTACTATATATCTCAAAGTGAATCTTTGTAAAGAGAAAAAGGAGAATCATATACTGACAGTGTATGAAAACGTTGCTATTCACTCTGTTCTCAGTAAAACTTTTACCGGTGAACAGCGATAAAACGATATTTCCAATTATTGACTTTTATCCTTTGAATGATATACTTGAATTATGCATAACCGAGCAGCTGTTTTTGACATCTGTCCGGTTAAATTTTCACACAGCCATAATAACAGAAGAAAGGGCATACATTATATGAGTAAGCCAAAGATATTAATCGTTGATGATTCACAATTAAACAGAGAAATCCTTTCCTGTATGCTGGAAGATAAATATGATATCTGTGAAGCTGAAAATGGAAAGCAGGCAGTTGAAATCCTTGAAAGATGCCATAAGGATTTTAAGCTGGTGCTCCTTGACCTGATCATGCCGGTAATGGATGGTTATCAGGTACTTGCTGTTATGAAGGAAAAGCAATGGCTGGATATGCTGCCTGTTATCTGTATTTCATCAGAGACTTCCGAAGATAGCATCCGTCGGGTTTATGGGCTGGGAGCAAGTGATTACTTCACACGTCCCTTTGATACAATGACGGTCTTTCATCGTGTTGAGAGTACGATTGAGCTGCATGATAAGATGACGGGAGACCTGCAGGATGCGATGAAAATGTTATCATCTATTTTTCACCGGATACTCAAGATTAATCTCTCGACAGATACTTATACAGTTATAAGAGGAAAAGACAGTACTGTTTCCATGCTTCCAAGTCTTTCTGAAAGCCTTAAAATGATGGCTGATTATAAGTATATTTATGAAGAGGATCAGGAAGAATATTTGAAATTCTGCAGTATAGATAATCTGAGAAGAGAACTTGCGAAAGGCAGAGAACGCATTTACCTGAACTACAGAACTCTGATAAAACAGGAGTACCGCTGGGTATGTATGGAAGTCATCAGAAGTTCAGAATATAAACCGGATGACCAGATTGCCATGATGTATATCCGGGATATCAATGATGAATATCTGAAACAGCTGGATAAGATCATACGTCATGCAAAAGATGCGTTTGCCTCAGTTACAGTAAATATTTCGGATGGAAGCTGTATTATGGCAAACAGCAGGATTGCTTCACTGGAGCTGAAAGATGTAAATGAACCACTGGATTCTTATATTGAGCGGATCAGTCAGTCTATTCCGCAGAGAGAAGTGAGAACTCAGTACAGAAAGGTATTTTGTGTAGATAATCTGAGGGAGTGTCTGACACAGGGAAAAGATATGATCCAATGGGAATGTCCTGTGTATGCCGCAAAAGGAATCAGTCTGAGGATGATCAGAACCACAGTTGAGATGGTCCGGAACGTTTCTTATGACAGGCTGGAAGCACTGATCTATTTTTCTGATATTACAGAGAACTATTTTTCAGAGCAGATTCCGCATATGCTGTACAGAAAGAATTTTGACAGAATAGAGATTATTGACGGGCAGAGAGACTGTGTGAGACTGGATCATCCGGGTATCTGTGCCATGGAGATGGTTCTGGCAGAAGAGATCAGTTATTCCGGTTATGTTACTGAAGTTATGAAGAAATTTGTTCCGGATGATGAGAAATCCGTATATGAAAAATGTGTGCGTCTTGATACCATTCGGAAAGAACTGCAGGAGAAAGATAGATATTCTTTCTCTGTTCATCAGTTTAATAAAAAAGGGGAGAAATGTTTAAAGAACTATACATTTTTTTACCTCAATAAATTTTTTGACATTATTGTAGCTACAGTTGAGGATATTACGGAGAAATTTGAACAGGATATTCTGACGGGCGGATATAACAGACAGGGTTTTATCCGTCATGTGGAACGGATCCTGAAAGAAAGTGAAGACAGAACCGGATATGCGGTTGTATTTTTCGATATTAAGAATTTCAAGGCAGTCAATGAACTTTTTGGAACAGAAATCGGAGATATGATGCTGCGCAAAGTGTACGAAGATGTCCGGAAATCAGAGCTGAAGCCTCTGGTATCGGCACGTGAGGACGCAGATCATTTTATCTGTCTGGTAGAACGTAAGAATCTCAATCTGGATATGCTTACCGGAATGTGTCAGAAGAAACTTACCCGGGGAGGAAAAACACTTCATTTGTCTGTCAAATGTGGGATTTTTATGCTTGAAAAGAAAAAAATGTCTGTGAATGGAATGATTGACAGGGCAAAGATTGCCCAGAGATATATTACAGATGAGTTTGTCCAGTCATATAAGATTTATGATTCTTCCATGAAGAATACATATATAGATAAAGCAACATTAGCAGGTGAACTGGAGGAAGGGATTGAGCAGGGACAGTTCAAAGTATATTTTCAGCCTGTTGTGGATGCAATGACCGGAAAGATTGCATCAGCAGAATCTCTGATCCGGTGGTTCCACCCGAAAAAGGGATTTATTTCGCCGGGTGTATTTATTCCTGCACTGGAGGAAAGCGGACATATTTCCGAACTGGATCTGTATGTGCTGGATTCGGTTAATGAATTTCAGAAGAAACGTTATCAGTCCGATAAGATCACAGTTCCGGTATCAACTAATCTGTCATGGATGGATTTCTATGATGAGACGATCATGAACTGGCTGGAGAAGAAATGTGCAGATGCTTCCATGCCGTCCGGTCTGTGCAGAATGGAGATTACAGAAACTTCCTATGCTGCCATTGAGGCAGACAGAAATGCAACTCTGGAGGCATTAAGAGAAGCAGGGATTCTGCTGCTCCTGGATGATTTTGGAAGCGGATATTCTTCCTTTGGAATGCTCCAGAATTACAACTTTGATATTATGAAAATTGATATGAGTTTTGTGCGGCAGATAGAAACCAATACCAAAACACGCAGTATTATCCGCTTCATCATTGAAATGGCACATACTATGGAGATAAAGATTATAGCGGAAGGTGCTGAAACTAAAGAGCAGGTCGAGTTCTTAAGAGACAACGGCTGTGATTATATTCAGGGTTATTATTTTTACAAACCGATGCCGGAGGAAGAGTTTGTGAAACTGCTGGATGCCGGCAGATAACAGTTACATATAATAGTCTCGCACAAACTGTACAAACTGCTTCACATGGGGTTTCAGAATCCTGTTTTTGCTGTAGACTATATAGAAACTGCGCTTATGGGCAGCTTCCTCCAGCGGAAAGACAAGAATCTGCTTTGTCCTCTGCAGGTCATTGACAGAGCGTGATGAAAGAATAGAGATTCCCAGACCATTAACAATGGACTTTTTGATGCTTTCCAGGTCATTCATGCGGGCGATCACATTCAGATTGCCTGTTGTGACGCCTGTGCGCTCCAGAAAAAGGTCCATTTCTTTTTTTGTGCCGGAGCCCTTTTCCCTGAGGATAATAGAATCTTTCAGGAAATCATGAAAAATAGTGGGTGTTTCCCTGTCCTTGAGTGCAAGATAGTGATCTGTTACAGGAGTTGCAATGACCAGTTCATCATGGCAGAAAGGAATAAACACGCAGCTCTCATCACGTGTATTCTGGCCTACCAGAGCCAGATCTACAGTTCCGTCCAGTACCCGGCTGATGGATTCTGAACTGTCTGACTGTATGGAGTGAAAATAAACATCCGGGTGCGTTTTGCCGAAAGCAGCAAGCAGTTCCGGCAAAAGATAAGAAGAAGGAATGGTAGATGCAGCCAGATCTATCATATGTTTGTGGGCACCTGTAAAATTTTCAAGCAGGTTATTTCTGATTTCCAGCATACGGACTGCACTGTCATAAAGCTGGTAGCCTTTGGCTGTGATTGTTGTTTTCTTTGTAGTACGGATGATCAGTTTCATATGCAGTTCATCTTCCAGGGAACGTATATGCGCACTGATCGTAGGCTGTGTCAGATAGAGGCGGCGGGCCGCCTCTGAGAAGCTGCCGTAGTCCACGACAGCGACGAATGCTTCTAACTGTTTAAATTCCATTGTGAAAATCTCCTTTTATGTACGAAAACGATGTACGAGTGTACCGACAAGTTGATTCTTGAAACAATCTTGCAGGATAAATTTCTTATTTCAAGGCGGAGGAGAGAGGCGTAGCGGTGGCTACGGCGACCGACGACAACGCGGAAATAAGAAATTTAGACGTAAGATTGTTCAAGAAATCAACTTGTTGGTACACTAGGATTGCTATAGTAATGCGGATAATGCATCTAAAGCAATATCCAGTTCCTGCTTTGTATTCTCAGGTCCGAAAGAAAAACGGAGAGTACCCTCCGGGTATGTTCCAAGAGTTTTATGTGCGTTTGGTGCACAGTGAAGGCCGACTCTTGTCATAATTCCATAAGTACTGTCCAGCTCAAAGGCGGCCTGAGCCATGTCCATATGTAAGGTCTGGACGGATACAACTGCACAACGGTTTTCAATATTTTTTTTACCGATAATACGCAGAAATTTTTCTTCAGGATCCAGATTCAGGATACCATCTATAAAGTATTGTGTCAGCATTAATTCATGTTGGCGGATTTCTTCCATGGACTGTTTCTCCAGATCACAGAGTGCGGCATGAAGTCCCAGAATCCCAGGTATATTGGGAGTTCCGGGCTCGAAACGATCAGGAAGAAATGCCGGTACTTCTTCAGAATGAGAGGCGCTTCCTGTTCCACCGCTGATAAGAGGCTCAATCTGCGCTGCCAGTTTATTGCGGATCAGAAAGCCACCTGTTCCCTGTGGCCCTCTGAGTCCCTTGTGACCTGTAAATGCCAGTGCGTCTATGTGACATTTCTCCATATCAATGTTAATGGTTCCTGCCGTCTGTGCAGTGTCCAGAATAAAAAGAAGCCCATGTTCTTTGCAGAAATCTCCGATTTCCTGTGCTGGCATGACAGTTCCGCATACATTAGAAGCATGAAGACAGACCACAAGCTTAGTCTCAGGACGAAGGAGTGCGGTCGCTTTATCAAGCAGAAGACTGCCGTCAGAAGCGCATGGGATCCTGTCAAAAGAAATTCCATGTTTCTCCAGCTGTACAAGGGGACGCATCACTGCATTATGCTCCATGCAGTTACAAGTACATGATCGCCGGGTTTCAGAAGTCCTTTCAGAAGAACATTCAGACTGGCAGTGATATTTTCTGTAAAAATAACATTCTTACCCTTCCGGAAGTAAAGTGAAAGAGCTTCAGAAGCTGTTCTCTTGTCTCAAAAATCTGTTCTTCCACAGAATAAGCTGCCCGGTATCCTCCCCGGTTCACATTCACAGCAGAGCCTGCCAGGTAATCATAAACTGCCTGTGCAACAGATGGTGCCTTTGGAAAAGACGTACTGGCCTGATCCAGATAGATTTTATTCATAAATAAATCCTTTCGTTTGTCATGGGCGGAAACCCACTGCCTTTAGGGACGCCACTGAAAAACTGTTTTTTCATACTATATACAGTGTCTCAAAGTTGATTGATGTACTTTATTTTGTGTTAATTTATACGCAAAAAGGACTTTTTCAGTGGCCTTCTTTAGGCGGTGGGAGGAGCCTTGTAAATTGTTATCTATTATCCTTGACTCTCAATATATTTTTGTATAGTTGCTGATGACACTTCTCCAATGCTGCAAGCAAAATAACCATCTGACCAAAATATTTTTTTCTTCCAATACTGTTTTGATAAGACCGAATTATACTTTTGCCATAAGTAGTATGTTGTTTCCTGCTTTACAATTTTAACAATGTCGCATACTCTATCCGTTGCATCATAACTTAACAAAAAATGTATATGGTCTTTGTCTGTTTCCATAGCAATTATTTCGTAGCCACGAGTATTAGCTATATCGAGAATCTTTTGTTTCACATCATCAGCAATAGAGCCTTGTAGTAGTTGTTTGCGGTATTTGGTTACAAGAACTATATGTACTTTCAGACTGTATTTTCGTCTGTTATGACGATAATATCTATTATCCATAAATCACCTCTGATAGTTATTGACGTTCACTAAATATTAGTATACACTATTGCTAGTGAAGTATCAATGAGAGGAATAAATTTTATGGAACAGATAACTATAACTGCAAAAGTTCAGATAGTTGCAACTGATACAGATAAAGTTTTGCTTAATAAAACAATGTCTGTTTATTGTGATGCCTGTAATTATGTTTCAGATTATGTATTCCGCACACATGACCTAAAGCAGTTCTCACTCAATAAAATTTTGTACTCTACTCTAAGAGAAAAGTTCAGTCTCAAATCACAAATGGCGCAGTCTGTTTTTAAAACGGTTATCGCAAGATATAAGACCATTCTTGAAAATCAGAATGAATGGATAAAACCATCTTTTAAAAAACCTCAGTACGACCTAGTTTGGAACAGAGATTATTCTTTAACTCAAAACTGCTTTTCCGTCAATACGCTTAATGGTCGTGTGAAACTTCCTTATTTTGCTGAGGGTATGTCTAAGTATTTTAACCATTCTATTTACAAGTTTGGTACTGCCAAACTTGTAAATAAACATGGTAAATACTATCTGCATATACCAGTTACCTATGAGGTTGAAGAAAGTAATATTTCTGATATTTGTAATGTTGTAGGTATTGACAGAGGTATTAACTTTGTTGTTGCAACTTATGACAGTAAACATAAGTCTGGATTTGTTAGTGGTAAAGCTATTAAACAGAAACGGGCTAATTATTCCAGGCTTCGTAAAGAACTTCAAATGCGACATACGCCATCCTCAAGGCGAAGACTAAAAGCTATCGGTCAGCGAGAAAACCGTTGGATGCAGGATATTAACCATCAGGTATCGAAGGCACTCGCCACCGGTAATCCAAAGCATACTCTCTTTGTATTAGAAGATTTGACTGGTATTCGCAATGTTACAGAACGTGTCAAAACAAAAAACCGCTATGTTTCTGTATCATGGTCTTTTTATGACCTTGAGCAGAAGCTGATTTACAAAGCGAAGCAGAATCAATCTTCTGTAATAAAGGTGGATCCTCGTTATACCAGTCAATGCTGTCCTGCTTGTGGACATACTGAAAAGTCTAATCGTAATAAGAAAATACATTTGTTTACTTGCAAAAACTGCGGTTATACGTCTAATGATGACCGTATTGGAGCTATGAATCTGTATCGTATGGGAATAAACTATCTTGCTGATAGCCAAGTACCTAATACAGTTGTAACAGAGTAAACTCTGCTACAAAGGGTGCTGTCAACCACCCAATGATGTAACGCCACTTTAGGCAGCAATGCCTATTGGGGATAAAAGGTCGGAGGCATAAGCCGTTACTACGACTGGGCAGTTACAAGCCCATTACCTTTAGGTGATGGGTAGTTGACAGTAACAAATCCCCCGATTTTTATATAATTAAAGATTATATGATATGAGAATTGCAGGAGCTAGTTTGCTGCGGAACAATTCGTAGATATCAGGTTAGGGGCAAAATACTTTTTGCCCCTAACATCATTATAGTATAGCACAACTTATAAATAATTTCTATAAATAACTATAAAATACGGCTATAATGAATTAGTGATTTCAGCATAAAAATGATAAAATAGATACAAAGAAATTGTGCTGACAACAAAAAAAGTCAGTGCAAAAGGAGGAAAGAAATAAATGAAAAACGAAAAGGGAACCATAGTTCTGGCAGGAGGCGTAATCGGTCTGATCGCTGCAATTCTGGTGTTTTTTGGAAATCCGGCAAATATGGGCTTCTGTATTGCCTGTTTCCTGAGAGATACCACAGGTGCGCTGGGACTTCATTCAGCGGCAGCAGTTCAGTATATCCGCCCGGAGATCATTGGTCTGGTGCTTGGAGCATGTATCATTTCACTTGCTAAGAAAGAGTTTCGTCCAAGAGGCGGCTCTGCACCTGTGACCAGATTTACACTTGGCGCATTTGTTATGATCGGATGTCTGATGTTTCTTGGATGTCCTTTCCGTATGATTCTGCGTCTGGCAGGCGGAGACGGAAATGCTCTGTTTGGACTTGTTGGATTTGTAGCCGGTATTCTTACAGGAACTATTTTCCTGAAGAAAGGTTACACACTGAAACGTTCTTATAAGATGCCGAAGCTGGAAGGCGGTATTTATCCTGCATTCCAGATCGTGATGCTTCTGTTACTGGTAGCAGCACCTGCATTTATTCATTTCACAGAGCCGGAAGGCGGACCCGGAGCAAAACATGCGGCAATCATTATTGCACTGGCAGCAGGAATCATTGTTGGTATCCTGGCACAGAGAACACGTCTGTGTATGGTCGGCGGTATTCGTGATGCGGTACTTTTTAAGGAATATAAATTACTGTTCGGTTTTGCTGCAATCCTTGTGACTGCATTGGTAATGAATCTGATCCTCGGTGCAGTTACAGGAACATCTTATTTCAATCCTGGATTTGCGGGACAGCCGATCGCACATACAGACGGACTGTGGAACGCACTTGGCATGTATCTGGCAGGCTTTGGATGTATTCTCCTCGGTGGATGCCCGCTTCGTCAGCTTATTCTTGCAGGAGAGGGAAACACAGATTCAGCTGTAACTGTTCTCGGTCTTATGGCGGGTGCTGCATTTGCCCACAACTTCGGACTTGCATCATCCGGTGAAGGTCCTACAGTAAACGGAAAAATCGCAGTTATTATTGGAATCGTTGTAGTTGCAGTAATTGCAGCAGTGAACTCCATGAGAAAAGAAGAAGCCTGATTGTCGGAATGAAGACATCATTCTGCAATCAATACGCTCACTTTGCGAAAAGTATTTTTTTGACACACTCTAAAAGGAGAAAAAGACGAATGAAGAAAGTAGATGCAAGAGGTTTATCCTGTCCGGAACCTGTGATCCGCGCAAAAAATGCAATGGAATCCGGAGACAAAGAATATGAGATCCTGGTTGATAACGTAGTTGCAAAAGAGAATGTATCCAGATTTGCAACACATCAGGGATATCAGGTACAGGCAACAGAGCAGGGAGATGATATCCTGCTGAAACTTACAAAATGATCACATATATAGCAACCTTCTATTCCCATTATGGAGCTATTCAGTTTCGAAGAAACTGCCAGGCAATGAATCTGAGTGCAGAAGTCATGCCTGTCCCAAGAGATTTAAGCTCCTCCTGCGGAACCTGTGTGAGATTTCATACAGAAGCGGACTTCCCGGAGAAAACAGAGGAAGTCGAGCAGATCGTCAGAGTAGAACCGCAGGGATATGTTGGGATTTATCATGCGGATGAAGAATAAGAGAACCCTTCTGTGGACAAATTGTCGGCAGAAGGGTTCTTGTTTATTTTATAGAGATGCAGGCATAAAATATTACTCCTGTGTAAGTTTCAGCAGTGCTTCAGCAAGATTGGAGTCCAGGATCAGCACATCCACCAGCCCGCCCTTTAAAGCGCTTAACACAGCATTTGCTTTGGACACACCTGATACAAGGGAAATCTTGCGGTCAATTTTTTTGAACTGCTCCATGCTGATCGATATCATGCGTTCTTTAAGTGTAGTATTACATTCCTGTCCGTCATGATCAAAGAAGCGAAGGGCAATATCTCCGGAAACATTTTCCTGTTTCAGCATCTCCAGATCCTCTGTGAACATAAAATCCGGAGATGCAAGAACGGATTCTTCTTCTCTTCCTTCATGATCCGGGAGGCTTCTTTGCTGCTCATAAGAGCGTCTGTGAGAAGATAATAGTTCTCTCCGAAGAATGCCTTTGCCATACGGGATACCAGAGTACGTACATCCAGTTCATTTTCACAGCAGGCAATACTGCCATGAAGAGTAACGAACTTTGCATTTACCTTCTGGGAAGGATTGAGATAATTGATCATATGGTAAACAGTACTGCCCCAGGTGACGCCCAAAATATCACTTTCTTTTAATCTACGGGGATTTCGTATTCAGGCATATGAAAATGATATACAAATCTTGAAATTGTGTGTAAAATATGGGGTAGAGATTATGCTTGGAAGCGATGCACACAGAGAAGAGGATGTAGGTGATTTTACCAGGACAGAAAAAATTCTTAAGGAAGTAGATTTTCCGGAGGAACTGAT
>ENA-OQHY01000882-OQHY01000882.1-human-gut-metagenome-genome-assembly--contig:-NODE-882-length-14945-cov-3.108382_pt1 | contig 14945 bp, 28 predicted proteins | sample MGYA00242570_ERZ504733 | MGnify/ENA primary metagenome ERZ504733 (study PRJEB26092, sample SAMD00036219) | human gut metagenome | host: Homo sapiens | study: EMG produced TPA metagenomics assembly of...
ACAACAACTACTACGGCATCTTCAACTATCTGGGCAAGAGCCTTGGTATTCTGGACAAAAACATCAACTGGCTGGGTGACGAGCGGTTCGCACTGGGCTGTATCATCCTGATTTTGCTCACTACCTCCGTGGGTCAGCCCATCGTGCTGTACGTTTCGGCACTGGGCAACGTGGATCAGTCCATCGTGGAGGCTGCCGAGGTGGACGGCGCGACCGACTTCCAGTGCTTCTGGAAGATCAAGTGGCCGGCCATTATGCCCACCACCCTGTACATTCTGGTCATCACCACCATCAACTCCTTCCAGTGCTTTGCACTGATCCAGCTGCTGACCTCCGGCGGCCCCAACCACAAGACCGATACCATTATGTACTACATCTACTACACCGCCTTCAAGCAGTACAAGTACGGCTACGGCAACGCCATGGGCGTGGTGCTGGCGGTGATCATCGCCATTCTGTCTGCTGTCCAGTTCAAGCTGGGCAACAAGGATAATTAAGGAGGTGCGGAACAATGCGTGCAACTGCTGCAAAAAAGCAAAAACCGTTGGAGCGCCATCCCAGTAAACTGAAAAAGATGAGCGCCTACGCCATTCTGGCGATCATCCTCATCAGCATCATGGCGGTGCTGTTCGCCTTCCCGCTGTACTGGATCATCACCGGCTCCTTCAAGACCGGCGCCGCCATCAACGCGACCACCCCCGAGTGGTGGCCCAGCCAGTGGGTGCTGACCAACTACCAGAAGCTGTTTGCCGGGAAGCGTGCCCCGCTGTGGCAGCTGGCTGTGCCCTTCGGCTCCAAGTTCAGCGCCAACGGCGAGCCCGTCTACTTCTCGGTAGGCCCCATGGCTCCCGCTGCCATCCGCTGGATGATCAACACTGTGTTCATGGCCGTTATGTCCATGATCCTTACCTGCCTGACCGCCGCCATGGCCGGTTATGCGCTGGCCAAAAAGCGCTTTGTGGGCCGCAAGCTGCTGTTCACCCTCATCGTCTGCGCTATGGCACTGCCCAAGCAGGTCATCCTGATCCCCCTGCTGCGCGAGATGAGCGCACTGAACTTGTACAACACCATCTGGCGGTCATCTTCCCCATCGTGGGCTGGCCGTTCGGCGTGTTCCTGATGAAGCAGTTCAGTGAGGGCATCCCCACCGAAATGTTGGAGGCTGCCCGCATCGATGGCGCTAGTGAGGCACGCACCTTTGTCAAAATCGTGCTGCCCATGGTCAAGCCCGGTATCGGCGCACTGGCCATCTTTACCTTCATCAACAGCTGGAACGACTACTTCATGCAGTTGATCATGCTGTCCAGCACCAGCAACCTGACCATCTCGCTGGGCATTGCAAAGCTGCAGGCAGAGAACAGCACCGACTTCGGCCTGATCATGGCCGGTGCCGCACTGGCCGCAGTGCCGATCATCATCATCTTCCTCATCTTCCAGAAGTACTTCACCAAGGGCATCGCAATGGGTGCGGTTAAAGGCTAAAAATTACAGAAAGAAGGGCTTGAAACATGAAAGATATCAAAAAATATCAGGGTGTCATCCCTGCCTTTTACGCCTGCTATGACGCAGAGGGCAACATTTCGGTGGAGGGGGTCAAGGCGCTGACCCGTCACCTGATCGCCAAGGGCGTCAAGGGCGTGTATGTGGGCGGCTCCTCCGGCGAGTGCATCTACCAGCACGTCGAGGAGCGCAAGACGGTGCTGGAAGCCGTGATGAGCGAAGCCAAGGGCAAGCTGACCGTGATTGCCCACGTTGCTGTAACAACACCGCCGACAGCATGGAGCTGGCACGCCACGCCGAGAGCGTGGGCGTGGACGCCATTGCCTCCATCCCGCCCATCTACTTCCACCTGCCGGAGTACGCCATTGCCAAGTACTGGAACGATATGTCCGCAGCAGCACCCAACACCGAGTTCGTCATCTACAACATCCCGCAGCTGGCTGGCACGGCGCTGACCATGAGCCTGCTGAACGAGATGCTGAAGAACCCCAACGTGGTGGCCGTGAAAAACAGCTCCATGCCCACGCAGGACATCCAGATGTTCAAGGATGCCGGTATCGCCGCCCGCGGCGAGGGAAACTTTGTGGTGTTCAACGGCCCGGACGAGCAGTTCGTTTCCGGCCGCGTCATCGGTGCAGACGGCGGCATCGGCGGTACTTATGCCGTAATGCCGGAGCTGTATCTGGCCATGAATGCCCATCTGGAAAAGGGCGAGATCGCAAAGGCCCGCGCCATCCAGTACGAGGCCAACCGCATTATCTACAAGATGTGCTCTGCCCACGGCAATCTGTATGCCGTGCAAAAGGAGATTTTGCGCCGGATGTACGGGCTGGAACTGGGCAGCGTGCGCGCCCCGATGCCCGGTCTGATCCCCGAGGATGAAGCCGTTGTGCTGAGGCACAGGCCATGATCGAAGCCGCCATCGCAAAGCTGTAACAAAATAAAAGCGCCCCTCTCCGTCTCTTTTTCAGAGGGGAGGCGGGCGCTTCTTTTATTGGAGGAAACGCAAATGATCTGCGATACCCTGCAGCATCTTGGCCGGTACAGGGGACTGCACCCCAACTTGGATACCGCCATTGACTATCTGCTGACCCACGACCTTACCGCCCTGCCGCTGGGGCGCACCGAGGTGGATGGGGACAAGGTGTTCATCAACCTGATGGACGCCACCTTGCACCCGGATGCGGGCTACCACCCGGAGTACCATAAGCTTTATGCTGATTTACAGGTAGACCTTACCGGCAGCGAGGGCTGGGGCTACACCAATCTGCCCGGCGCGGAGATCGGGGAATTTACCGGGGACTGCGGCTTTCAGGACAGTGCCAGTGTAGTGACCGGTGCACTGGGCGAAGGACGCTTTGTGCTGTTCTTCCCGGAGGAACTGCATAAACCCGGCCTTGTACAGCACGGCTGCGTCAGCGTGCGCAAGGCGGTCGTCAAGATCGGAATGGAGGAGTAAGACCATGGATAAGGAAAAGCTGTTTGCACAGATCAAGGGTGGGCTCATAGTGTCCTGTCAGGCATTGGAGCACGAGCCCTGTACACCAAGGAGGGCGGCGTGATGCCCCTGATGGCCAAGGCTGCCGCTATGAGCGGCGCTGTGGGCATCCGTGCCAACACCGTGCGGGACATTACCCAGATCAAGCAGGTGGTGGACCTGCCGGTCATCGGCATCATCAAAAAGGACTACCCCGCACGCCCATGTACATTACCGTCACCATGAAGGAAGTGGACGAGCTGGTGGCCTGCGGCGTGGATATCCTTGCCGTGCAGGGCACCGGTGCGCTGCGCCCGGACGGCTCTACCTCCGCGCAGTTCATCCGCGCCATCAAGGCAAAGTACCCCGAACAGCTGGTGATGGCTGATTGCGATAACCTTGAAAATGCCATGCTCTGCGCCGAAGCCGGTGCCGACTTTGTAGGCACCACCATGCGCGGCTACACCCCGGAGACCACCGGCATTGATGATATCGACTTTGACTTCATCCGCAAGCTGGCCGCAGAGTGCCCGGCAAAGATCATCGCCGAGGGTCATATCCACTACCCGGAGCAGGCGGTCAAGGCGCTGGAAGCCGGTGCCTTTGCGCTGGTGGTGGGCGGTGCCATTACCCGCCCGGCAGAGATCACCGCACGCTTTACCGGTGCCATCAACGCCGCAAAGAAATAACACAGGGGAGTGCCTGCTATGAAACACTATCTTGGTATCGACATCGGCGGCACCGCCGTCAAGCTGGGCATCGTGGACGAAGCCGGTGCAGTGCTGGCGAAAGCCGAAGAGAGCGTAAGCTTTGACGGCTACCGCACCCCTATCCTGACCACGGTGCTGAAGGCTGCACAAGCTTTCCTTGCCGCGCAGAGCGTCCCGGCGGAAAGCCTTGCGGGCATCGGCGTTTCTGCCACCGGCAGATCGACAGCCGCAAGGGCATCGTGCGGTACCTGCGGCAATCTGCCCAACTACATCGGCGCACCCATCAAGGCGGAGCTGGAAAAGACCTTTGGTCTGCCGGTCACGGTAGCCAACGACGCCAACTGTATGACGCTGGGCGAGGTGTGGGTCGGCGGTGCACAGGGCTATACGGACGTCATCGGCGTGACGCTGGGCACCGGCGTGGGCGGAGGCATCCTGACCGGCGGCCGTCTGCTGGAAGGTGCGCGGGGTCTGGGCGGTGAGTTGGGCCACTACCGCACCCATGCGCTGGACGGCGTGGACTGCACCTGCGGCGCAAAGGGCTGCTGGGAGCGCTACGCTGCCACCACTGCTCTGGTGCGCGCCGCACAGGAGGAAAATCCGGCATGGAAGGATGGCCGCGCTATCTTTGCCGCCGCAGAAGCGGGCAACGAGACCGTGCTGGCGCTGCTGGACGCATGGACGGACGAGATCGCGCAGGGCTGGCGGGTATGGTACATATCTTTAACCCGCAGCTGATTTTGATCGGCGGCGGCGTGTCTGCCCAGCAGAAGCTGCTCATCGAGCCTATCGCTGAAAAGGTGAAAGCATCCGTCATGCCCGCCTTTGCCGAGGGACTGGAAATTCGTGCCGCACAGCTGCACAACGATGCCGGGATGGTGGGCGCTGTGTACTACTTCCGGCAGACGATGGAAAAGGAGTGATTTGGTTATGAAAAAGCATATTCTCTGTCTGGGTGATTCCAACACCCACGGCTATTGCGCCGACCCCAACGACTGCGCCGACCACGGCATCCGCTTCAACGAGGACGAGCGCTGGACCTGCGCCTGCAAAAGGCGCTGGGCGAGGAGTATCTGGTCACCGAGGAAGGTCTTTCCGGCCGCACTACCGTGTTCGTGGACCCGCTGCATGAGTCCATGGATGCACTGAGCGTGGCTTACGCCCTGCTCAAGAGCCACGAGGTCATCGACCTGCTCATCATCATGCTGGGCACAAATGACGTCAAGGAGCGCTTTGGCGCAAACGCTGCCTGCATCGGCGCGGGCATGGAGCGGCTGCTGCTCAAGGTCAAGAGCGTAGACTGCTGGGGCGGCAAGGCGCCTAACATTCTGGTGGTGGCACCGCCCTGCATCAAGGACGGCTTCCACGATGCCGTCATGGGCGCAGGCTGCGTGGAAAATCCCGCGGGGTCGCCGAGCAGCTGCGCATCGTAGCCGAGCGGCAGGGCGTGCACTTTATGGACGCCGCCGAGTGCGAGTTCAACGAGGTGGACTTTATGCACCTGACTTGCAAGGGTCACGCCCGGCTGGCAGAGCTGCTGACCGCAGAGGTGCCAAAGCTGGTCTGAGTGTGTTAAAAGAAAATGGACGGAGAAACGTCAAAGACGCTCCTCCGTCCATTTTTTGTGCAGTGATGTGAGATGATATCAGAGGTTATGTGGCGCTTTTAGCTGTTTGGGGATACGGATCACCTTGTATTTGGGTACATACTTTTCCGGGGCGAAATCCTCTTCCAGATAGCCCTGCTCGACACACCAGCGGGCGGCGGCAGCGGCATCGGTGGCTTGTGCAATGGTGGGCTGGGGGCAGCCCTGCGTTCTGCCACAGCAGCTCAGCCAGCTGGCCCTGAGTCTTGGGGATGGCTGCATCTGCGGGCAGCAGGTTCTTCAGGATGGCGCGGGTAGTGATCTCGTAGCCGCCCCAGACTGCTGCGCCGCCAATGGCGACTGCTGCAATAGCACCGGCGGCGGACTCTGCGGGTGCTTCGGCTCTTCAGGTTCGGACTTCGGCTGAGGAGTATCAACACCGAAATCCTCGTCCAGCGGCTGATCTGGATCGGTCGGGTCGCCGGAGTAGCGGACACTGTGCTGTCAGTCTGACAGCACCCCGGGGCATGATGAATGCGATCTCCTCAGTACCCTGCTCCGTATCAGAGCCAAGCGTGCCGTACCGTTACGCCAAAGTCCGCGCTGGTGCCTTCTTCCACTTTCCAGTGATGGAATTGCATGTTTTCAGCAGGTGCATCAGCCTTGATCGTGACTTTTTCGCCCGCCTTTACACGCACAAAGCTGTCCTGCGTGCCATTGATTGTACCGCCTTCACGATGACCGGCAGACTCATTGCGATGGCGGGAATACTGTAGACAGCACTCAGTTCCACAGGCTTGTCAGACATGGTGAACGTAAAAGTTTCGTTTTTGATCTTTGCCCCGCTGGCATCCAGCAGATAATTGTTTTCTGCGTCCACCGTAACATTCAGGCTATTGCGTCCGCATCGATGATTGCAGTAAGGCTGCCCTTTTTGAGCTTCCAGCCTACGAGCTTGGAAAAGCTTGCGTTGCTGTCGTGACCGGTCACGGTAACGGATGCACCCTCCAGTGCATACACCGTCTCACCGGTGGTATTGTCCGTTTGGGCAGTACCGTTGCTCACCTTGACAGCAGCCTTGTAGACAGCGGTCAGCTTGACGGCTGCATTCGGCATGGTGAAGCTCAGAGGGCTGACCTTCAGCTCCTCTTCGGTCTTGCCGATATTGCCGCCAGATACCTCCCAGTGGTCAAACTGGTAATCCTCGGGGCTGCCTGCGGTCACGGTAACGGCTGCGCCCGGGCGGGCAAAGTCTGCATTGCTGTTACCGTTCACTTTGGCAGTACCGCCGGACACCTCAAGCTTGTTGCTGTGGTGTGCGGTCAGTTCTACATTGCCTGTAGGCATGATGAACGAAAATTCCTTCTGCGCCAGTTTTTCGGCAGAGATCGTAAAGCCTGCGGGAGCATTTACTACTTCCCAGCCGTCAAATTTTCGCTCGTCAGTTTCATCAATCTGGGCGGTGACGGTCACTTTTTGACCGTTGAAGGCCATTTGCACTTCGCTTCCGCCCGCTTTTGCGATTCCATTGTTTACGGTAATTGCGGAAAACGTCTTTTCCTCAATATGCAGATAGCTGTAGGGTGCATCGGACGGGATGGGTGTAATGCTTCCGTCGATGGCTTCTGTCTCCGCATCCTCGCTGGTGTAGTAGACGTAGTCTGCACCATCCGTGCGCTGGTAGGTGAAGTTCTTGGCAATTCTATTGCCGCTTTCTGCATTACCGCGGATGGTAACAGGACCGTTGCAGGTAATATCGGCGATGCCCTTCCGTCCGCCGATGACCTGATTATACTGGGGCGCATTGATCTCTACTGCACTGGCATTCCGAATGATCAGAGTGCCTCGTCTGCCTGAGAACGGGCACCTATGGCATAGGTGCCAAAATTACCAGACGCATTGATCGTTACTTTTCCGGTGCAGTCAATCTCTGCCTTATTGCCAATCGCGGAGTAGTTATCGCTGGAGATTGTTACGTTATCTGCATCATTAATATAGATTGTAGCCAGAGGACTGTACGCTCCGCCGTTCAGTTCAATATTCGTGCCCGGCGCAGTTACACGCAGAATACCTGAGAGCTGTACATTATCTGAGCATAATGCACCGTTTTCATATCTGAGTTTACCGGCATTCAAGGTTCCTGCAAGGACATCGTCCTTGTTAGCATCTGTGACCTCTACGCCATTAACTGTGATGCCGTTGCCGTTTTCCGCATCCAGCACACTGACCGCACGGTTGCCGCTGATGTTCAACTGCATCAGTGCATCAGTGCTCTCAGCCAGAGCCGGGGCTGAGAGGGTGAACATCATGCATCCGGTTAGCGCTGCCGATACTGCACGTCGGATAAGTTTGCCTTGTTTCATGGTACAACCTCCTTTTTCCCCTCGTATTATTTACGGGGGGGGGTATGTATTACGGTACTTCCATTATATTACATTTTATCGTATTTTGGAAGGGAAATGGCGCAAAATGCCCCAAAAGAGCACGAATTATCGAAAGTATCACTCTTTGATCGGCTCTGCCCCTGCCGTTCTTCCGCTCTGCGTGCTTTTTTGCCCCAGCACCGCCTTTTTTGTTGACAAGGCACCGGCTTGCTATTATAATAGTGTAGTCAAAATGGCATTCCTGTGCGGCTTTGTAGCTGCGCGAAAGAAATACAGCTAATAACAAGGAGAGATTCTCAAATGGCACAAGAGATCAAGATGTCCGCTGCCGGTCTGAAGGCAATGCAGGAGGAGCTGGAATACCTCAAAACCGTCCGCCGCAAGGAGCTGGCTGAAGAGATCAAGGAAGCCCGCAGCCACGGCGACCTGTCTGAGAACAGCGAGTACGACGAGGCCAAGAATACGCAGGGTCTGGTGGAGAACCGCATCACTGAGCTGGAGCAGACCATCAAGAACGCAGTTGTGATCGATGAGAGCGAGCTGAGCGTGGATAACGTTTCCGTTGGTACCCACGTTACCATCCGCGAGACCGGCGAGGACGAAGCCGAGGAATACGATATCGTGGGTCGCACCGAGCTGACGCCTTCAACGGCAAGATCAGCGATGAGAGCCCCGTGGGTCACGCCCTGATGGGCAAGGCTGTGGGCGAAAAGGTCGAAGTGCTGCTGCCCACCGGCCAGACCGTGGAGTACACTGTGCTGGCTATCACCCATTCTGCAAACTAAGTAGGAGTAACCATGGAAGAGCAAAAGAGAAACCCCGCTGCGGGTCTGTCCGAGAGCGAGCAGGTACAGGTGCGCCGCCAGAAGCTGGCCGACCTGCAGGCCGCCGGCAACGACCCCTTTACCCTGACCAAGTTCCCGCAGGACGCGTATTCTGCCGACCTGAAGGAAGAATTTAAGGAACTGCCCAACGAGACCGACAGCGGCAAGCTGGTGGCACTGGCAGGCCGTATGATGTCCAAGCGCGTCATGGGCAAGGCAAGCTTTGCCCACCTGCGCGACGACAAGGGCGATATCCAGCTTTATGTCCGCCGCGACGAGCTGGGTGACGAGCCTACGCCGCCTTTAAAAAGCTGGACGTGGGCGACATTATCGGCGTGAAGGGCGAGGTGTTCCGCACCAAGACCGGCGAGCTGAGCGTGCGCGCCACCGAGCTGACCCTGCTGGCAAAGAGCCTGCGCCCCCTGCCCGAGAAGTTCCACGGCCTGACCGATACCGAGATGCGTTACCGTCAGCGCTATGTGGACCTGATCGCAAACCCGGAGGTGAAGGACACCTTCATCAAGCGCAGCCGCATCCTGAAGGAGATCCGCGCTTATCTGGACGAGAAGGGCTTTTTGGAGGTGGATACCCCCATCCTGACCCCCTTCGAGATCGGTGCTTCTGCACGCCCCTTCTACACCCATCACAACACCCTGAACATGGACATGGTGCTGCGCATCGAGACCGAGCTGTACCTCAAGCGCCTGATCGTGGGCGGCATGGATCGCGTGTACGAGGTGGGCCGCATCTTCCGCAACGAGGGCATGGACCCCAAGCATAACCCGGAGTTCACCACCATTGAGCTGTATCAGGCCTTTACGGATTTCCATGGCATGATGGATCTGGTGGAGGAGCTGTACAAGCGCCTTGCCCTCAAGATCTGCGGCAGTCTGGTCATTCCGTATCAGGGCAAGCAGATCGATATGAGCCACTGGGAGCGCCTGACCATGGTGGAGGCTGTGAAGAAGTATTCCGGTGTGGACTTCAACGACTGGCAGACCGATGCGGACGCCATCGCTGCCGCCAAGGCGCACAACGTGAACTGCCCGAGGTGCCCACCAAGGGCGCCATTCTGGCCGAGTTCTTCGATGCCTTTGTGGAGGACAAGCTGATCCAGCCCACCTTCATCTACGATTATCCTGTGGAGATCAGCCCGCTGGCCAAGCGCAAGCCGGATGATCCCGCCTTCACCGAGCGCTTCGAGTATTTCATCGACTGCACCGAGTACGGCAACGCTTCAGCGAGCTGACGACCCCATCGACCAGAAGGCCGCTTCGAGCGTCAGGTGGCCGAGCGCAAGGCGCTGGAGCCCGAGTGCAAGGCACAGGTGGACTACGACTACGTCAACGCACTGGAGTACGGCCTGCCTCCCACGGGCGGTCTGGGCTTCGGCGTAGACCGTCTGGTGATGCTGCTCACCGATAGTGCCTCTATCCGTGATGTGCTGCTGTTCCCCACGATGAAGCCGATTGAGCAGTAAAACGCAAAATTAAAACGCAGATACGATGAAATTTCGGACAAAATTCAAGCGGCATCTGCGGTACTACACCACAACTACACCAATTTTGGGACGTTTTCCCGAAAAGGAGCCTTACCAAGCGGTGTGGTGTAACAAGTGAATAGGCGGATTGGTGTAGTAGACAAACTACCCACAATATGATGAAAAGCAGGTACACTGTAGAAATGCGGTGTACCTGCTTTTATTTGCACAAATGTATTGACAATCATCTATGTATATGCTACGCTATACGCATAGACGATTATCAATGTGAGGTGTTTCTATGAATGCTATGGATGTGGCTTTGATCTGCAAGGCGCTGGGCGATGCGAACCGGCTGGAAATCGTAAAGATGCTGTCGGACGTGAGAAGTGCGGCTGTAAGCTGCTGGAACGGTTTGAAATTACCCAGCCGACCCTCTCTCACCACATGAAGATTCTGATGGAGTGCGGACTAGTGAATGCCCGCAAGGATGGCAAGTGGCAGCACTACTCCCTGAACTGCGAAACCCTGACCCAGTTCAAAGAATTTATAGAGGGACTGACCTGCTGCGGCTGCGGCTCTAATAGCGAAGGGGGGTGCTGCTCCTGATGGGCAAGTTTATCACCGATCAAATCCTCGGCATGAAGTGGCTGAATACGCTGATTGGAAATCTACTCGGCACATTGGGATTGGACGCAACAAGCCGAATCGGTGGGAGCATTCAGTTCTTCCTCTATGATGTGATTAAGATCACCGTGCTGCTCTGTGTGCTGATTTATCTGATCTCCTACATTCAGAGTTATTTTCCGCCGGAACGCAGTAAGAAAATTATGGGGCGGTTTCACGGTATCTGGGCAAACTGCATCGCAGCCCTGCTCGGCACGGTAACACCGTTCTGCTCCTGCTCGTCCATTCCACTGTTTATCGGATTTACCAGTGCCGGACTGCCGCTGGGTGTGACCTTCTCATTCCTGATTTCATCGCCTATGGTGGACTTGGGAAGTCTTGTTCTTCTGATGAGTATTTTCGGGGCAAAGGTTGCGATTCTCTATGTGGTGCTGGGGCTTGTGATTGCTGTGGCTGGCGGTACGCTGATTGAAAAGCTGCACATGGAAAATCAGGTGGAGGAATTTATCCGCAGGGCATCTGCCGTGGACATTGCCTCCCCAACACTGACGCAGAAGGAACGGCTGGTTTATGCCAAGGATCAGGTAGCGGAAACCTTCAAGAAGGTCTTTCCGTACATTCTCATCGGCGTAGGCATCGGGGCTGTCATTCACAACTGGATTCCCGAAAGCTGGGTTGTGGCGGTTCTTGGCAGCCATAACCCTTCGGCGTAATATTAGCAACCATCATGCATTCCTATGTATGCCGATATTTTCGGAACGATTCCCATTGCTGAGGCTTTGCTTGGAAAAGGCGCACAGCTTGGTACGGTGCTTGCCTTTATGATGGGCGTCACTACGCTGTCCCTGCCGTCAATGATCATGCTGCGCAAGGCAGTTAAGCCGAAGCTGCTGGGTGTTTTTATCGCTATCTGCGCTTTGGGCATTATCGTTGTAGGCTACTTATTCAACCTGTTTCAGGGGTTCATTTTATAATTGGAGGGTATCAAAATGTCAATTTTCGGATTTGGTAAGAAAAAAGAAGAACAAAAGCAGCCTTGCTGCTGCGGCGGGAGCTGTACGCCGGAAGCAATGCAGGCGGCAGAAGCTGAAAAGAAGGAGTCCGGGATCAAAATTCTTGGGGGCGGCTGTGCCAAGTGTAATGCGCTGGAAGCGGCAACTGTAGACGCACTGCGGGAGCTTGGGATGGATACGACCATTGACCATGTGCGGGACTTTGAAAAGATCGCCGCCTATGGTGTGATGACCACCCCCGCTTTGGTGGTGGACGGTCAGGTGGTGTCCTATGGCAAGGTGCTGAAAAAGGATGAAGTCATCGTTATTTTGAAGAAGGTAAGAGCATGAACGAACGTAACACATCCAACTTCTTTGAATTGGCGGTTGCGGTAGCTGTCGCTCTATTCGGAACGACTTCTCCTGCCGCACTTGCCACAACGGTTGGTGTATTGACCGAAGTGCCTGTGATGCTTTTCCTCGTAAAAATCGCAAACAAAACGAAAGGCAGGTTTCCCGCATGACCAAACCAAAAGTTGCATTTATCTGTGTCCATAACTCCTGCCGCAGCCAGATTGCGGAGGCATTGGGCAAAGCACTGGCGTCCGACGTGTTTGAAAGCTATTCTGCCGGAACGGAAACCAAGCCGCAAATCAATCAGGATGCCGTGCGGTTGATGAAGAAGCTTTATGGCATCGACATGGAGCAGACGCAGTATTCTAAGCTGATTTCGGATATTCCAGAACCGGATATCGCCATCTCCATGGGCTGCAATGTGGGATGTCCTTTTATTGGTAGACCATTTGATGATAACTGGGGATTGGAAGACCCGACTGGAAAAGATGATGCTGCGTTTAAGGATGTGATCATGCAGATCCATCAAAATATCATAGCATTGAAAAATCGCCTTCAAACTATATAAATCTGCTTGTCAAGAGGCTGGCACTGTCCAGCCCTCTCTCTTTTTGCCAAAGTTTCCCTCGTTTTTTCTTGCACACTGCCGAAAGTGACGTGTTCTCAAAACTTTTTGTTGACACGGCTCGATTTTTGTGGTAATCTATCCCAACAATTGAATATAACATATTTTTACATATTCGTTCTGGCTGCGGGGCTGAACATTTTGGCTTTCAGCCGTTACATAACCGACTAGCATGACCTTCCAGAAAAAGCGAAGGCAGGGCTGGTCTGTTTTGTGACGGCTTTTTTGTTGCCGTTTTGCCCGTTGCACCTTGAAAACCACATGACCGTCTGCATGGGATACCCGGCGATGACCCTGAGAAGGAGAGCCGGAAAACGCCGCCGGAAGGGGGGCAGGAAAGCCATGCAGGGAGAACGGCAGGACGTTGATTTCCCAGTTGCGGAGTAAAACGATGTGATCAAAATGATCACATCGTTTTTCCGTAACGCCAAGAAAGGACGGAATGCCTATGAGTAATTTTACCCCTGCATGGTTCAAGAAAGGTTTTTTCAACGAATCCCTGTTCTGTGACGATTTTCTGAGTACCCACCAGCTGCTTTACTCGAATGGCGCATTTTTCACCCCGGATGGCCGCATGACCGATACCATGCCCCTGCGCTGCGAGATTTTCGAGATGATGCGTGAATATGTCGGGGCAAACCTTGCCAAGAAGGTCACCAATGTGGTGGATGTGCTGAAACTGGCGGCACAGGTGGAGGACTTTCCACCTGTCACCGACCGCATTGCGCTGGCAAACGGAACCCTGTATCTGGACGGCACCTTTCAGGAGGGCAAGCCGGAGATCGTCCGCAACCGGCTCCCGGTCAAATATGACCCGAAAGCTGCACAGCCCACCCATTGGCTGCGGTTCCTGTCCGACCTGCTCTACCCGGAGGACGTTCCCACGGTGCAGGAGTTCATCGGCTACTGCCTGATCCCCAGCAACAAGGGTCAGCGCATGATGGTCATCAAGGGCAGCGGCGGTGAGGGCAAGTCGCAGATCGGCGTGGTGCTGTCCCGGCTGTTCGGCTGCAACATGAAGGATGGCAGCATCGGCAAGATCTCGGAGAACCGCTTTGCCCGTGCCGACCTCGAACACACCCTGCTCTGCGTGGACGATGATATGCGGATGGAAGCCCTGCGCCAGACCAACTATGTCAAGTCCATCGTGACCGCACAGGGGCAGATGGACTTGGAGCGCAAGGGCAAGCAGAGTTATCAGGGTTGGATGTACGCCCGCCTGCTGGCGTTTAGCAATGGCGATTTGCAGGCATTGTATGACCGCTCGGACGGTTTCTATCGCCGTCAGCTCATCCTGACCACCAAGGACAAGCCCCTGTCTCGTGTGGACGACCCGGACATTGCCGAGAAGATGGCGGCAGAGGTCGAGGGCATCCTGCTGTGGGCATTTGAGGGCTTGCAGCGGCTGGTGAAGAATGGCTTCCAGTTCACCGAGAGTGACCGTGCCAAGCGCAACCGGGAACTGGTGAAGCGGGACAACAACAATGTGTTCGATTTCCTCGAATCCGAGGGCTACATCCGCCTGAAGGCGGATGCCTGTACCAGCTCGAAAGAGCTGTATGAGGTCTACAAGATGTGGTGCGAGGAGAACAGCCTGAATGCGATCAAGGCCAGAGGATTCAGCGATGCCCTGATCGCCAACCAGCGCAGGTATAATCTGGAATCCACCAACAACATCGTCAATTCGTCCGGGCGGCGTGTCCGGGGCTTTGTGGGCATCGAAGCACTTGTACAGCCCGACCTCACCCCCAATGGCTGGCGGGCATGACCCGCTTTTGATCCCCCCCTATAAAGGAGAATTTGGGTGTTTTGCTGCGTACGTGCGTACGCGGCAGATGCCCTTTCTCTGTACGCACGTACGCAGCGATTGACCGAAAACGCACCATATAGGGGGGTATTGGCAAAGTGTCAGGTTGACAGTTTGCCAAGAGTGGTAAGTGCCAAAAAGCGGCATTTACCAGCTTCCGCCCAAATTCCCAAAATGGGAATCAGGGTGGGATGGCCGTTATCAGGCCGTCTATCTGCCTGTTACCATTTTGGGAACAGGCAAAATCAGTGGGTCAAAATGGCCCACTGAAAAAGCCGGACGAGCTGGCGGGCAGGGATTCGCAAATCTTTGTCTGTCAGCTTGCCCGGAGCAAGAGTGCAGAGAGCGCAGCTCTTTGCCCCAGTGATATGATGCTGTGCGTCATATCCTACTGGGTATTATCTGGCGCAAAACGGCGGCAGATCCAGCAGCTTCGCTGCTGCGTTCTCCCCACCAAGCTGTTGAAACGGAGGGATGTCTAATCTGAAATTAACACGGACACAACGGACGAAGCCGGGAGCCACACGGACCAACCTTAACAACCCCCAAGCACTAAGTGAACCCGGGACGATTTCCAGGA
>ENA-OQHY01000883-OQHY01000883.1-human-gut-metagenome-genome-assembly--contig:-NODE-883-length-14944-cov-2.395559_pt1 | contig 14944 bp, 20 predicted proteins | sample MGYA00242570_ERZ504733 | MGnify/ENA primary metagenome ERZ504733 (study PRJEB26092, sample SAMD00036219) | human gut metagenome | host: Homo sapiens | study: EMG produced TPA metagenomics assembly of...
TCCGGCGGGCGAGAAGCAGCGCGTGGCGCTGCGGCGGGGCGGCTGATAGCATCGTCCGGGCTTGCCTGCTGCTGGATGAGCCACTCGGCGCGCTCGACGCCTGACGCGAATCGAAATGCAGGACCTGATTGCCTCACTCTGGCAAAAGCATGGCTTTACGGTACTTCTGGTGACGCACGACGTGAGCGAAGCCGTCGCGATGGCAGACCGCGTGCTGCTAATAGAAGAAGGGAAAATCGGTCTTGATGTCACGGTCGATATTGCGCGTCCGCGCCGCGTAGGGTCGGCAAGACTGGCAGAGCTGGAGGCGGAAGTGCTGAATCGGGTGATGAAGCGCGGGGTCAGCGAGCGAGCGTTAATGACGGCTCACGGCTGACATCCTCCTCTCCCACCGGGAGAGGGAGGATGGGTCTTTCGATCAGGCCAGTGCCTTAGCGATCTTCTCGTACAGATCGCCAGACAGGTTTTCCAGCCTTTCAGCTGCTCAAGCGCAGCACGCATTTTCGCCTGGCGCTGTGCATCATAGCGTTTCAGACGGATCAGCGGCTCAATCAGGCGTGACGCCACCTGTGGGTTACGGCTGTTCAGCTCGGTCAACATTTCCACCATAAACTGATAACCGCTGCCATCTTCCGCATGGAACGCCGCCGGGTTGCTGCTGGCAAACGCGCCAATCAGGGAACGCACGCGGTTTGGGTTGCTCATGGTGAAGGAGCGATGCTTCAGCAGACTGCGTACATTGCTGAGGACATCGGCCGCCGGGCTGGTGGCCTGCAGGATGAACCACTTGTCCATGACCAGACCATCCTGATGCCACTTGTCGTCGTACTCCTGCATCAGCGCATCACGGCATGGCAGTTCAGCGGCAACACTTGCAGCCAGGGCTGCCAGCGCGTCGGTCATGTTGTCTGCTTCGTGATACTGCTTGCTCACCAGCGTGTTTGCCAGCTCGCGCTCACCGAAGGCCAGATAACGCAGGCAGGTGTTACGCAGGGAACGTTTACCGATGTCAGCATGTTCCACACGATAAGCGTCAAGCTATTGGCGTTGTAGATTGCGAGGAATTCGTCCGCAAGCTCGTTCGCCAGCGTACGGGTCAGCGCTTCACGCACCGCCACAATGGCAATCGGATCGATGATGTCGAACAGTTCGGCGATTTCGCCTGCGGATGGCAACGTCAGAATTTCAGCCGCCAGCGCCGGGTCAATCTTCTCATCCAGCAGGACTGCGCGGAATGCGTCCGCAACGTGAACCGGCAGCGACAGCGGCTGGCCCTGCTGATGACGATTAACGTTCAGCTTGATGTAGGTCGCCAGCAGGCTTTGCGCCGCATCCCAGCGTGAGAAGTCATTGCGCGCATGGCGCATCAGGAACGTCAGTTGCTGGTCGCTCCACTTATATTCCAGTTTCACGGGCGCAGAGAATTCACACAGCAGCGCGGGAACCGGCTGGAAATAGACGTTATCAAAGATAAAGGTCTGTTCCGCCTGGGTCACGTTCAGGACGTGGTGGACCGGATGACCGCCCTTCTGCAGCGGGATCACGTTACCCTCGTTGTCATACAGTTCAATACTGAACGGAATGTGCAGCGGGTGTTTTTCTTCCTGCTCTGCCGTTGGCGGCGTGCGCTGGCTGATGGTCAGGGTGTACTGCTCGGTTTCCGGGTTGTAGTCGTCTTTGACGGTGACAATCGGCGTGCCGGCTGGCTGTACCAGCGGCGGAAATGGGAAAGATCGACATTAGACGCATCCTCCATCGCCTGCACAAAATCGTCGCAGGTGGCTGCGCTGCCGTCATGACGCTCGAAGTAGAGCTGCATCCCTTTCTGGAAGTTCTCTTCACCCAGCAGGGTATGGATCATGCGGATAATTTCCGCCCCTTTTTCGTACACCGTCAGGGTGTAGAAGTTATTCATCTCGATGACTTTATCGGGACGGATAGGGTGTGCCATTGGGCTGGCATCTTCCGCAAACTGCAGGCCACGCATGGTGCGCACGTTGTTAATGCGGTTCACCGCACGGGAACCCAGATCGGAACTGAACTCCTGGTCACGGAAGACGGTCAGGCCCTCTTTCAGGCTCAGCTGGAACCAGTCACGGCAGGTGACGCGGTTTCCGGTCCAGTTATGGAAATACTCGTGTCCGATGACGCGTTCAATATCCAGGTAATCTTTATCGGTCGCGGTATCGTACGTGCCAGCACGTATTTGGAGTTAAAGACGTTAAGACCTTTATTCTCCATCGCGCCCATGTTGAAGAAGTCGACAGCAACGATCATATAGATGTCGAGGTCATACTCGAGGCCAAAGCGCTCTTCATCCCACTTCATGGAGTTGATAAGCGAGGTCATCGCCCATGGCGCGCGGTCCAGGTTGCCGCGATCGACGAACAACTCCAGCGCGACGTCGCGGCCTGAACGGGTTTTGAACGTATCACGCAGCACGTCGAAATCACCCGCCACCAGCGCAAACAGGTAACACGGTTTCGGAAACGGATCCTGCCACTGTACCCAGTGGCGACCGTTTTCCAGCTCGCCTTCACCTACGCGGTTGCCGTTGGAAAGCAGGAACGGATAGAGGGTTTTATCGGCGATGATTTTCGTTGTAAAGCGTGCCAGCACGTCCGGGCGGTCAAGATACCAGGTAATGTGGCGGAAACCTTCGGCCTCACACTGGGTGCACAGGGCCACGCCAGACTGGTAAAGCCTTCCAGCGCCGTGTTGGCAGCCGGGCTGATTTCATTCACGATGCGCAGCGTAAAGCGTTCCGGCAGGTTGTCGATAACCAGCTGGTTGCCTTCTATTTTATAGTCAGACCATGCTTGATCATTGATCTGAACGGAGACCAGCGTCAGGTCTTCACCATCCAGACGCAGCGGCACAGCCGTCGCGCTCTGCGCGTGAGCTGGCTTACCGCCGTGACAACGGTTTTAGTGGCATCCAGGTCAAAAGTCAGATCGATATCGCTAATCAGGTAATCCGGCGCACGGTAGTCGTGGCGGTATTTGGCTTGTGGCTGTTGTGTCATAGAAAACCTTATGCATCGTTTGTCGAATAACGAATCCAGTCTATTCCTGTTGTGTAAAACGCGCTATGCAGAATGTTCATCTTTTCAGGTACAAACACCTTTTTCGCTACATTTGTATAACACGGGGCACAAAATGCCCTCGACCATAAAGAGCGCTTATGTTGTGATCGGGGTTCAATAAATCACTAAACAAGGTATACTCCGGAGTTGTTTATTGTACTAAACGCTCCTGTGAGAGGATGCTACTGCGCACCTATGACTCAATTCGCTTCTCCTGTTCTGCATACATTGCTGGATACCGACGCGTATAAACTGCATATGCAGCAAGCCGTTTTCCACCATTACTATGACGTCCATGTCGCGGCGGAATTCCGCTGCCGTGGTGACGACTTGCTCGGTATCTACGCAGACTCCATTCGTGAACAGGTCGATGCTATGCAGCATCTGACGCTGCAGGACGACGAATATCAGTGGCTCTCTGGCCTGCCCTTCTTTAAAGCTGACTACCTGAACTGGCTGCGCGACTTCCGCTATAAGCCGGAGCAGGTGACCGTGGTCAATGATAACGGCAAGCTGGATATTCGTCTTGAAGGCCCGTGGCGTGAAGTGATCATGTGGGAAGTTCCGCTTCTCGCGGTGATCAGTGAACTGGCCCACCGCTACCGTTCGCCGGAAACCGGCGTTGAGCAGGCGGTCGCGTCGCTGGAAAATAAACTGGCCGCATTCTCAACGCTGACCGAAGGGCTGGATATGTCCGCTTCCGCCTGATGGATTTTGGCACGCGTCGCCGTTTCTCTCGCGAAGTGCAGCAGGCTATTGTGAAGCGTCTGCAGCAGGAGCCGTGGTTCGTGGGCACCAGCAACTACGATCTGGCACGTCGTCTGGATCTGACCCCAATGGGTACCCAGGCGCATGAGTGGTTCCAGGCGCATCAGCAGATAAGCCGGACCTGGCAAACAGCCAGCGTGCCGCACTGGCCGCGTGGCTGGAAGAATATCCCAATCAACTGGGCATCGCGCTTACCGACTGTATTACGATGGACGCGTTCCTGCGTGATTTTGGCCCTGAATTTGCCGAACGTTATCAGGGATTACGCCATGATTCCGGGGATCCGTTGAATGGGGTGAAAAGGCCATTGCCCATTACGAAAAACTGGGCATTGACCCAATGAGCAAGGTGCTGGTCTTCTCCGATAACCTCGATCTGGCGAAAGCGGTCGATCTCTATCGTCATTTCACCTCCAGAATTAACCTGAGCTTTGGGATTGGCACCCGTCTGACCTGCGACATCCCTCAGGTAAAACCTCTGAACATCGTGATAAAACTGGTGGAATGTAACGGTAAGCCGGTAGCGAAGCTCTCCGATAGCCCCGGTAAAACCATCTGCCATGACAAAGCCTTTGTGCGCGCATTACGCAAAGCATTCGATCTGCCGCAGATCAAAAAAGCCAGTTAACTGCTTTCGGGAGCCTTTCAGGCTCCCCTCTCCTCAATTTATTTCTTAATTCTTCTCTTTTGACTGCGAAATCTGCTTGTCTGATGGCGGATGCCAGGTAACATAGATATCCCCCCCAGTAAGTGGACAAAGTGTTTATTTTTTCCGACTATTAACAGAGAGAATATTATGAGCGTTGTGCCTGTAGCGACGTACTCCAGGGCCGTGTCGCCGTTGACCAAGAAGTCACCGTGCGCGGATGGGTGCGTACTCGCCGAGATTCTAAAGCTGGCATCTCCTTCCTTGCCGTCTATGACGGTTCCTGCTTTGATCCTGTACAGGCCGTCATTAATAATTCTCTGCCCAATTACAATGATGACGTTCTGCGCCTGACAACGGGTTGTTCCGTTATCGTAACCGGTGTTGTTGTGGCATCGCCTGGTCAGGGTCAGAGTTTCGAAATTCAGGCCTCTGCCATTGAAGTCACTGGCTGGTTGAAGATCCCGACACCTACCCAATGGCGGCAAAACGTCACAGCATCGAATACCTGCGTGAAGTGGCGCACCTGCGTCCACGCACCAACCTGATTGGTGCGGTTGCCCGCGTGCGTCATACGCTGGCGCAGGCGCTGCATCGTTTCTTCGACGAGCAGGGTTATTTCTGGGTGTCTACCCCACTGATCACCGCGTCCGATACGGAAGGCGCGGGTGAAATGTTCCGCGTCTCTACGCTGGACATGGAAAACCTGCCGCGTACGCCAGAAGGTAAAGTGGACTATGACAAAGACTTCTTCGGTAAAGAGGCCTTCCTGACGGTTTCTGGTCAGCTCAACGGGGAAACTTACGCCTGCGCGCTGTCCAAAATCTACACCTTTGGTCCTACCTTCCGTGCAGAAAACTCCAACACCAGCCGTCACCTGGCGGAATTCTGGATGCTGGAGCCTGAAGTGGCGTTCGCAGATCTGGATGATGTCGCGGGTCTGGCAGAAGCGATGCTGAAATATGTCTTCAAAGCGGTGCTGGAAGAGCGTCCTGACGACATGAAATTCTTCGCAGAGCGTGTCGACAGCGATGCAGTCGCACGTCTGGAGCGTTTCGTCTCGGCAGATTTCGCGCAGGTGGACTACACCGACGCGGTGGCCATCCTCGAGAAATGCGGTGAGAAGTTTGAGAACCCGGTTTACTGGGGCGTTGACCTGGCGTCTGAGCACGAGCGTTACCTGGCCGAAAAGCACTTCAAAGCACCGGTTGTGGTGAAAAACTACCCGAAAGACATTAAGGCCTTCTATATGCGCCTTAACGAAGACGGTAAAACCGTTGCGGCGATGGACGTCCTGGCACCGGGCATTGGTGAAATCATCGGTGGTTCTCAGCGTGAAGAGCGTCTTGACGTACTGGACGCACGCATGGAAGAGATGGGCCTTAATCCTGCGGATTACAGCTGGTATCGCGATTTACGCCGTTACGGTACCGTCCCGCATGCCGGTTTTGGTCTGGGCTTTGAGCGTCTGATCGCCTATGTCACCGGTGTTCAGAACGTCCGTGACGTTATTCCATTCCCACGCACACCGCGTAACGCCAGTTTCTAATCGACTGAATAACAAATGGCCAGCAATTGCTGGCCATTATTTTATTCTGCATTGTCAGTTTTCGTCAGCGCAAAGTCAGCATTTTTAAACCACAACCCCGTTACAACCACTACCTGTTACGTTTTGTTTCCACGAAACATCTACGCACAAAAAATAAACCCCATTCTTATTGCGCTTATTGCAATCTGAAGCAATAGCACAAAATTCAACCAGCTTTACAGCCATCCAGAAGTCTTTTTCGGGTCATAAGAAAAAATGAGCCGTTTGGCTTCTGTTTATACGAATTGCCTTTATCTAAATTAATTATAAGCTTTTCATATAGATATCAAAGTATCTGCCGTTTAATTCGCCAGTGGACGCTGAAATTTGAGGTGGTTCACAAAGTTCCGAAAAATACACATTTAGTTACACATGATTTCTTTTTGTAACTTAATCTTGAGAATTGTAGCACTTTCAGGCTAGCGAAACGGTTCTATGAATGGAAAGATGCCTGTCAGATACATAAAGACACCTAACTCTCATCAATAGTTCCGGAAATATTTATTGACAGAATTTATTGACGGCAGTGGCGAGTGTCATAAAAAAACCAATGAGGGTAATAAATAATGATGAAGCGCAATATTCTGGCAGTGGTAATCCCTGCCCTGCTGGTAGCCGGTGCAGCTAACGCTGCAGAAATCTATAACAAAAGCGGCAACAAACTGGATCTGTACGGGAAAGTGGTTGGTGAGCACGACTTCGTTACCTCTGGTGACAACACTGACAGCAACGACGCTACCTATGCTCAGATCGGTTTCAAAGGCGAGACTCAAATTAACGACCAACTGACTGGTTTCGGTCAGTGGGAATACCGTGCTCTGGCAAGCCAGGCAGAAAGCAACCAGACTCAGCGTACCCGTCTGGCGTTCGCCGGTCTGAAAGCGGGTGATGCAGGTTCCATCGACTACGGCCGTAACTACGGTATCGTATACGACGTAGAATCTTACACCGATATGGCGCCATCTTTCTCAGGTATGACCTGGGCAAACTACTCTGACAACTTCATGACTGGCCGTAACTCTGGTCTCCTGACTTACCGCAACTCTGACTTCTTCGGTCTGGTTGACGGTCTGAGCCTGGGCCTGCAGTATCAGGGCAAAAACGAGCGTACTGACGTGAGAACCGCTAACGGTGACGGTTTCGGTACCTCTGTAGGTTATGAGTTCGGTGAAGGTTTCGGCCTGATCGGCGCATACAGCAACTCTGACCGTACTGACGGGCAATCCGCAGACGGCAAAGGCGAGAAAGCGGAAGCATGGGCTGTTGGTGCTAAATACGATGCGAACAACATCTACCTGGCAACCACCTATGCTGAAACGCGTAACATGACCCGTGAAGACGACGGTTCTTTCGCAAACAAAACGCAGAACTTCGAAGTTATCGCTCAGTACCAGTTCGACTTCGGTCTGCGCCCATCCGTGTCCTACGTGCAGTCTAAAGGTAAAAACCTTGCACAACGTGGCACCTTCGCTGGCGGCGATGCTGACCTGCAGAAATTCGTTGAACTGGGTGCAACTTACTACTTCAACAAAAACTTCAACATCTATGTTGATTACCAGTTGAACCTGATCGACGACACCGACTACTCTCGTAGCGTGGGTATCGTGAACGGTAAAGACGACCAGGTTGCAATGGCTGTGACCTACCAGTTCTAATCAGTACACCACTTTGTTATATGCTTAATGAACAGGGCTTCGGCCCTGTTTTTTTATGTCTGATAGCAAAAAATGGCGACTTTTGAAAAGCCGCACGCTTTTTGTCGCAAACGGTTGGCATTTTGTAAATCTACCGTTAACCTGATAGCGGATTTCACTTCTGTAATCACAATGGAACTTCGTCATGTTTGAGAACATTACCGCCGCTCCTGCCGACCCTATTCTGGGCCTGGCCGATCTGTTTCGTGCCGACGACCGCCTGGTAAAATCAACCTGGGTATTGGTGTATATAAAGATGAAACCGGCAAAACCCCGGTGCTGACCAGCGTTAAAAAAGCTGAGCAGTATCTGCTGGAAAATGAAACCACCAAAAATTACCTCGGTATTGATGGTATCCCTGAATTTGGTCGTTGCACTCAGGAACTGCTGTTCGGCAAAGGCAGTGCAATTGTGAGCGACAAGCGTGCGCGTACAGCACAGACTCCTGGCGGTACCGGCGCGCTGCGCGTCGCGGCGGATTTCCTTGCGAAAAACACCTCTGTTAAGCGTGTCTGGGTGAGCAACCCAAGCTGGCCAAACCACAAGAGCGTATTCAACTCTGCAGGCCTGGAAGTACGCGAATATGCTTACTACGACGCGGCTAACCACTCTCTGGACTTCGACGGTCTGCTGGCCAGCCTGAACGAGGCTCAGGCGGGTGATGTGGTGCTGTTCCACGGCTGCTGCCACAACCCAACCGGTATTGATCCAACGCTGGAACAGTGGGAACAGCTGGCGAAGCTCTCCGTAGAAAAAGGCTGGCTGCCGCTGTTTGACTTTGCATACCAGGGCTTCGCCCGTGGTCTGGAAGAAGACAGCGGAAGGCCTGCGCGCTTTTGCTGCCGTGCATCAGGAACTGATCGTGGCAAGCTCTTACTCCAAGAACTTCGGTCTGTACAATGAGCGTGTCGGTGCCTGTACGCTGGTTGCGGCGAACACTGAAACCGTTGATCGTGCATTCAGCCAGATGAAATCCGTGATCCGCGCTAACTACTCTAACCCGCCTGCACACGGTGCCTCTGTCGTTGCGACTATCCTGAGCAACGATGCACTGCGTGCTATCTGGGAACAAGAGCTGAACGATATGCGTCAGCGTATTCAGCGCATGCGTCTGCTGTTTGTGAACACCCTTGCGGAGAAAGGCGCTGACCGTGACTTCAGCTTTATTATTAAGCAGAACGGTATGTTCTCTTTCAGCGGCCTGACCAAAGAACAGGTTCTGCGTCTGCGTGAAGAGTTTGGCGTCTACGCCGTGGCGTCTGGCCGCGTCAACGTTGCAGGCATGACCCCAGACAATATGGCGCCGCTGTGCGAAGCATCGTCGCCGTGCTGTAAATTGCCCCCATAAAAAAAGCCTGCATAATGCAGGCTTTTTTATTCTGGTTACCAGACAGGCATTTCGTCCTGAAGGAACGGGTTATGGAGTCGTTCATAACCCAGCGTCGACATCGGACCGTGTCCAGGGATAAACGTCACATCATCGCCCAGCGGCAACAACTTCTGTTTAATCGACTGAATCAGCTGTCCGTGGTCGCCACGTGGAAAATCGCTGCGTCCTACGCCACCTTTGAAAATCACATCGCCGGAAATCAGCAGACGGGACTGGTCATCAAAGAAGACAATATGGCCTGGCGTATGCCCAGGACAATGCAACACCTGTAAAGTCACATTCCCTACGTTAACGCGCTCTCCTTCATTTAGCCAGCATCGGGCGTCAGGGGCAGACACTCATCAAGGCCAAACATGCGCTCTGGCTGGTAAACCCTGCAGCCAGAACTCATCTTCTTTTTCCGGACCGATCACAGGCACACCGAAGTGCTGTGCCAGCTCCGCCGCCGCACCAACATGATCAAGATGACCATGCGTCAGTAAAATCTGCATCAGCGTGACACCGCTATCAGCGACTTCCTGCTTGATTTTCTCAGCGTCACCGCCGGGATCGACAAGCGCGGCCAGTTTGGTTTGCTCACACCAGATTAATGAACAATTCTGGGAGAATGCAGTAACCGGAATAATACGATAGTTCATACTGCTCCTGTGTTTCGTTATTACCAGTGCCGGACCGGACCGGTATCAATATGCACAAAGTTGCTACTTGGGTAATATCCTACACCACCTGCGCGCATAGATAACGCAGCTTTGCGAATATTGCTAACGAAACGCCTTCAATATGGAAATCCATTGACCTGTCCCTTCGTGTGATAGCTTTTTTTCGCTACCCCACGGCTGTGGGCGCGCAGTTCATTATTGGTATCAACAGAGCGATAACCAGAAATAAGCTGCACTGGCTTGCTGGTACCCAGCAGGCCCTGAAGGCGGAATAACTGATCAAACAGTCCTGGGTCGATGGCTTTTATTTTATTCGCGCGGAAATCACGGAAAAAATGGTTAAGTCTTGCTAATTCATCCTGAATATAGCCTCTGCCATCGAAGAACTCCGCTTTTAACGACTCACCGGTGTGGAGATTGTTGAGCGTTAAAACTCGCGGACGAGGTGTCGAGAGGGTGGCAAATGCTGGCGTCGGCAAGATGGCCGCTGCGCCGAGCGCAACACCACCTAACGCCAGCAGTTTGCGGCGATTAGCGTCAAATTTGTCCATGATAATCAGTCTACAGGTCAATGTTTATCGTAAATATGCTTAGCGCACGAAGGCACCTTAACTGGCAAAGCGACTACGTCAAGGCACCCAACCCCAGTAAATACGCGGCCTCCAGCATATAGCCCCGTATTCACCATTACTTACGACAACCTATTTTCCCGAACTGCTTCATTTACCTGATTAATTGTTCAGCTTTTGGCAAAATTTGTGCGCCGGATCGCGCCGTGAGATCATAATTGTAAATATCTGTACGATACTGCGTCCGCCCGTCCTCACCCACAAACGCCGTCAGATAATAAAGATTGACCGGAATATTATGGCGAATATTAACGTAACGCGTATCCCCCTGCTTCAGGGCGTCAGAGATGCGCGTATCGTTCCAGCCTGCATCCTGCAACAGCATATTAGCCAGCTCCGAGGCTTTATTGACACGCACACAGCCTGAACTCAGCGCGCGGGTGTCTTTCTGGAACAGATTGTGGTTCGGCGTATCGTGCAGATAGATAGCATCTGAACTCGGCATATTGAACTTGTAGCGTCCGAGCGAGTTATGCGCACCGGGTGCCTGCTGGAACCGGAATGGCAGATTAGACGCGGTAATGGTTGACCAGTCGACCATATAGGGGTCTATCGCCTCTTTGCTGTTCCAGCCGCGCATTACCGTATAGCCATGGCGTTCCAGGTAGCCCGGATCGTTCCAGACCTTGGGCAGAATGTCTTTACGTGCCAGCGTCGGCGGTACGTTCCACGGCGGGTTAACCACCACGTTGTTCAGTGCACTGCTCATCATCGGCGTTTTGCGATCGGGACGTCCCACAATCACGCGTGACGCCAGCACTTCACTGCCGTTCTGGTAATAGACCAGCGAATACGCTGGAATATTCACCATGATGCCAGTAGAGAGGGTCCCTGGCAGCAAGCGTAAACGCTGGATATTGAGCGCCAGCACCCCTGCCCGCTGCGCAGGTGAGACGTTCAGCCAGTCGCGCGTTGACTGGCCAATCACGCCATCAGCACCCAGCCCCTGAGCAGCCTGAAACTGCTTAACCGCTGCAACCAGCTCCCGATCGTAGGCCGCGGCTTATCACTCAGAACGGCGGCTTTTTTCTCTTTCACCGGGGCTGACGGGCTGACAACGACGCTTTGCGCATCGTCACCCCGGCAGGGCAATTTTAGGCCCGCTATCCAGAATACCGGAGCGTTTGAGGATCTCACGCAGGGCAGGCACATCGCTGCTCCACTGTCCAGGACGCAGCGTCGCGGTACCACGCATCTGCGGCCATGGACGTGAATCCCCGACCAGTTCCAGAAGCGACTGATGCATGGTCGCGTATTGCGGATGTGCCGGCGCGAGGCTCGCAATAAAGCGCGGCAGATCGCCACTATCCAGTGCCAGTTGCCACTGGTTAATTACCGACAGTGCCGGAGTCGCCAGCTTGTAAGGCTTATCGCTGTACAACCAACGGTTACCATTGACCGGAATACCGGCCACAAACTGGAGATACCCCATCATGGCATCGGAAAGCACCACGTCCCGCGCCTGCCCGGTGACAGCAGGATCGGTTAAGAGCTCAACCCATTTTGTGAACTGCGGCTGGAACCCTGCAATGGCGACTTCTGCCAGCTGTTGCTGGAAGGCGCGCACCGCATCACGGTTTTCCCACATGGGTTTCATGTCACGCGCCGCATAGAGCAGCGTGAGCTGGCTGGTATAGACAGGCGTGTAGCCTGCTGGCAGCCCAGACAGCAGCTGCTGGCGAAGCGATTCCGCGTCGATGCCTTCTGGCAACGGTTTAATACCGGCATGATTGGCAGTCGCAGGAGACTGCTCCAGCGGTTGAGACAGCGACGTTGGCTGTGTGCCAGTCGTTGCTGTGCTGTCAGTCGGCACAATTTCAGGCTCGTCGGCCTGAGCGGTTAACAGTGGAGCAAACGTCACTGCCAGGCATAAACTTAGCGCAGACAGCTGACGACCACATTTTTCTTTAGCAACATCCCTTGCCCCCTGTTTTCACGACATGCCCATCACGTTGGGGCTTTCTTTTATTATAGGGTGACGGCAAACCTGTTGCCTTACCTTATGTAAAGAAGTTTAAAGATAACGCAGCCTTAAACACAAGTTAAGCGAAAAAAAAGCGGCGCTGGTGCGCCGCTCACGGTGAGAAAACGCCTCAGGACGCGTCTGCCGTTGTTTCCGGTAAGGATTCTGGCGGCTGTGGGGCAAAACCGCGTAACCCGACCACGTGAACGTGTTCGGTATTCTGGAATACCTTACGCACCAGTTATACGTGGTGCCTTTCTCAGGACTGATGTTCTCCGGCGCAGCGATAATGAGCTGCATATCAAGACGTTCGCAGAGTTCAAACAGTGTGGCAATTGAGCGGGCGTCAAGACGCGCCGCTTCATCCAGGAACAGCAGTCGACATGGGGAGATATCTTTGCCGCGCAGACGACGTGCTTCATCTTCCCAGCTCTGGACCACCATCACCAGAATCGACATCCCGGTACCGATAGCTTCACCGGTAGAGAGTGCACCGGACTCTGCACGGAGCCAGCCGTCTGAACCACGGTTAACCTCCACTTCCATTTCCAGGTAGTTACGGTAATCCAGGAGCTCTTCACCAATGGTTTGCGGCGTGCGTTGCCCCATGTCAATCTGCGGATTAAGGCGTTGATACAGTTTCGCCAGCGCTTCGGAGAAGGTCAGACGGTTGCTGTTGAACAGATCCTGATGCTGTTCGTGCTGTTCAGACAACACTTCCAGCAGCGTCGAGTGCGCTTCACGCACGTTCACGTTCAGACGCACGCTGTTTACCTGACCAAACGATACGCTCTGCAAGCCCTGGTTCAGCTGGCGAATTCGGTTCTGCTCGCGCTGGATGGTTTTACGGATGATATTCGCCACACTGCGGGAACTGATAGCCAGCTTCTGCTCGCGGGAGGTCAACTCTTCCGTCAGGCGGCCCAGTTCGATTTCCATCTGCTCAATGGCTTCGACCGGATCGTCGGTACGAATGATGTCCTGACGAATACGCTCACGCAGGTGCTGATAAACGGCCACGAAGAACTGGATCTTACGCTCAGGGCGTTTCGGATCTTCGGACATACGCAGCACATCGCGCAGGTGTTCGTTATCCGCCACCGCCAGACGCAAGGCACCCAGCGCCTTATCCGACATAGAGCGCAGTTCATCCGCAGAGAGATAGGCCAGCTCGCGACGATGCAGACGGCGTTCAACGTTATTGTCTTTCACCATCCGCATGACGGCGCACCAGCCCGCCTTCGCGGTCACGACCTGCTCACGCATTTCGTGATAATCACGCTCCAGCTTGCGCAGGCGACGAGTCAGGTTATCCATTTCCGCTTCACAGAAGGTCAGCGCTTTTTCCAGCTGATTACGACGTGCGCGGTTATTACTGAGCTGCGCATGCAGTTCATCACGGCGGATACGCGCCCGCTCTTCTGCTCCGCTGTCAGCACGGACGCCAATGTCCTGCAACTCTTTCTGAAGATCGTTTAACAGCTCTTTCTTGGTGTCGAAGGAGCTTTTCAGCGAGGCCAGGACCTGATTGTACTGGTTCAGCTGTGCCGAGTGGCTACGCATCGCGTCACGGGCGCGAGTACGTTCAGCTTCAGCCTGTTCAAGGCGCTGACGCAGCTTCTCATTGAGATCGCTGTTACCGCTCAGCATCTCCGCGGAATCGGAGTAGCCGAAGTGGGCCCGACGCTGCACCACTTCCGTCAGGGCAAACGCCTGCTGGCGCGCTTCGCGCTGCACCTGCTGCGACCAGGCGTAATCTTCTTTTAACTGCTCGAACTGCTCCGGATCGCTCTGCAACACGGAGACTATTGGTTCGAGCTTCGCCAGCTGATTACCGTACTGCTGAACAAAACGTGCCGCTTCCTGAGCTTCATCCAGACGTTCCTGAATCTCATCCACGCGGTCAGCCAGCGTGTCATCTGCCAGCAGATTCAGGCGAGGCAGGATGCGGTTAAGGGCCGCAACGCCCTCTTTCGCCTGTTCGAACTGAACGCGGCTTTGCTGGTTGTCATTTTCATGGTTTGAGATCGCACGCTCAAGCTCGCCACGACGGGTGTTGAGCTTGCGAATTTCGGCTTCCGGGTCAGCTTCAAACGCCACGCCCAGATGGCTGCCGATAAAGCGGCTGAACGCCTGATGAAGACGCTGGGTTTTCTGCACGTCAAACGACAGGGTCGCAAAACGTTCAGACAGCGTCTCACGCTCGGCGTGCAGACTTTCAATCCGGTTTTCACGCGCTGCGCGACCAAACAGCGGAAGCTCAGGGAAGCGAGAATAACGCCACTGACGATCGGCGATTTTGACGACAACCGCTTTTTCCAGCTCATCGACGCTGAATACGCTGTCATCGAACGACTGCGGATCCCCTTCGATTAAATAGAGGTCTTCCGGGCAATCTTCCAGTCCTGCCAGCTGGTCAGCAATCAGCGACAGATCCGGGACCACAATCGCATTACGTGATGGGCCATACAGGCTGAGAAGTACGGCGCATCGTCCAGACCGACATCGTCATAGATTTCGGAC
>ENA-OQHY01000884-OQHY01000884.1-human-gut-metagenome-genome-assembly--contig:-NODE-884-length-14928-cov-3.353355_pt1 | contig 14928 bp, 21 predicted proteins | sample MGYA00242570_ERZ504733 | MGnify/ENA primary metagenome ERZ504733 (study PRJEB26092, sample SAMD00036219) | human gut metagenome | host: Homo sapiens | study: EMG produced TPA metagenomics assembly of...
AGCAATACAGCTCCTGCGACTAAACCGCAGATGATGGAAATATGATTCGTCTTTTCAACCATTCCATAAGCTGATTGCATATCCATTTCAATGCAAAATGCGCCAATGATTTCTCCTGTCCCATCATAGTTTGCGCTTACAGGATAGCAAGCCGTAAAAATCGGGCCCCATGTTGTATCAATGATATCCTGAGAGTATACATTCTCCCCAGAAATAGCCCTATCAATATACGGAACCATTTCTTCCTCAATATAATCTCCAGGGCGTCTTACATCATCCGCATCCGGATCCAAACCGTCTACCACATAAACGAGTTTTCCTTCTTCATTTTTTTTAGCGGAACGCGTCTGTATGTGGATGCGCAGATTCAGGTAGACGTCATGGGGATGCTGCTCAGTATTCTGCAGATTGTGGTGATCCCGATTGCGCTGGGCCTGGTGATTCACCATCTGTTCCCGCGCGTGGTCAAAGCCGTTGAACCGTACCTGCCTGCCTTCTCGATGATCTGTATTCTGGCCATCATCAGCGCCGTGGTTGCCGGCTCTGCATCGCACATTGCCTCAGTGGCTTTGTGGTGATCATCGCGGTGGTGTTGCATAACACCCTTGGTCTTTTGGGCGGTTACTGGGGCGGGAAGCTGTTTGGTTTCGACGAATCTACCTGTCGTACGCTGGCAATCGAAGTGGGGATGCAAAACTCGGGGCTGGCCGCAGCACTGGGCAAGATCTACTTCTCGCCGCTGGCAGCCCTGCCGGGTGCGCTGTTCTCCGTCTGGCATAATCTGTCCGGCTCGCTGCTGGCAGGCTACTGGTCAGGCAAACCCATTAATGAGCCTGCGAAAAAAGATGCAGTGAAACAGGGTTAATTTCCTTCGCTTGCTTTACACTGGAGCCTCCCCTTCAGGAGGCTTCAGCAATGGCTACACCACGTTTGACCCAGAAAGACATGACGGAAGCTGAGCAGCGCGAACTGAAAACGCTCCTCGACCGCGCTCGTATCGCCCATGGCCGCACGCTGACTAACGCCGAAACCAATCAGGTTAAAAAAGAGTACATCGATAAATTGATGGCTCAGCGTGAAACTGAGGCGAAACAAGCCCGCAAGCTGAAAAAAGAGCAGGCTTATAAACCCGATAAAGAAGCGACCTTTTCCTGGTCAGCCAATACCTCACCCCGTGGAAGGCGCTAATTAGCGCCCTTTCTTTTTACGCCCCGGCTGGACGAAGCGTTTGCCCGCAGGTTTGCCGCGGCTTTTCTCTTCTGATGGCGGCGCTTTCACCACCGGGCGCTTAATGGCCTGGGTTTTCGGTTTGGCTTTCGTTTTTGGCTTCGCTTCAGACGATGAATTCTCGATGAGCCTGAACAGCTCAATCAGTTCGTCATCCGTTAAATCACGCCACTCGCCCAGTGGAATACCGGTCAGACTCACGTTCATAATGCGCGTACGTTCGAGCTTCACCACGTCATAACCGAAGTGCTCGCACATCCGGCGGATCTGACGGTTTAAGCCCTGCACAAGGGTAATGCGGAAAGCAAACGGCGCCTCTTTCTTCACCTTGCACTTCTTCGTGACGGTCCCCAGAATCGGCACACCTGCGCCCATACCGCGGATAAAGTCGTCCGTGATCGGCTTATTGACCGTGACGATGTACTCTTTCTCGTGGTCGTTACCGGCACGCAGAATTTTGTTCACCAGATCGCCGTGGTTGGTCAGGAAAATCAGCCCTGTGAGTCTTTATCAAGGCGGCCAATCGGGAAGATACGGCTGCTGTGGTTAACGAAATCAACAATGTTGTCCCGCTCGCCGTCTTCCGTGGTACTGACGATGCCAACCGGCTTATTCAACGCGATAAATACCAGGTCTTCCGCATCACGCGGTTCAATGAGCTGACCATTCACTTTGACCACGTCACCGGGGACGACCTGGTCACCGATGGTGGCGCGTTTGCCGTTGAGGAACACGTTACCCTGTTCAATGTAACGGTCCGCCTCGCGACGTGAGCAGATCCCGCTCTCGCTAATGTATTTGTTTAATCGTGTTGATTGAGTTGGCAGCATAGTTTCTCCTGTAAAGGCGAAATATACCTTAGGTTTGGGCTGGTAAAAAGATTAGCCGACGGTTACCGGGCATCATGCCCGGCGTAAACCTGCTGGTTTTCAGGTTAACCACCTTATAAAGGCGCTTTCAGAGATTAATATTCATCTCGATCGTCGTCTTCATCCGGCTGCTCCATGACGCTATAAGCGACCGCGCAGAATAACGAGTTGAGACGCTTCATGTCCCCCAGCAACCCCAGGTGCAGAGCTGGTTTCAATGCTCTGGACGTTCTGCTGGTGCAGTCGTTCAACGTGGGCGTGCGAGTAGCGCCGGTTGAGGATACGGAAGCGATGTTTGTTACGACGCAAACGGCGTGCGCTCGGTACGTCGCTGGAGAAGAAGACCAGCATTGCCAGCTTCAGGTTGCTCAGCAACTGCTCGTGCAGCGCCTCGAGCTCCTTCAGCCTTCAACCGAGAAGGCGCGGCGCGCGGCAAGGGATTTGTCAGCAATTTCACTTCCCATACGCTCAACGATATCCGAGGCCTGCTCAAGGTTAAGCGACATTTCGATGATTTCCGCCCAGCGGCGGGACTCTTCCTCTGCCAGTTCATCCTGCGGAATACGCGCCAGGTAGAGCTTGATGGCGGTATAGAGCACGTTGATATCGTCCGCCAGCCTGCGCAGCTCTTTCTCTTCTCGCGGCTCTCCGTGCATGACCTTTTGCAGCCCTTCAAGCATCGTTTCCATGGCATCGCCCATGCGCAGCGTCTCGCGCGCGGCATTAGCCAGCGCCAGTGCCGGGGTATCCAGCGCGGAGGTGTCCAGATGCTTAGGTTTCAGACGCGCATCCAGCTCCGGTTCATCCCGGATAAGCCGTTCGCAGAAGCGGGCCATGGGTTCAGCAAAAGGCACCATCGCCAGGCAACGCACCAGGTTGTAAAACACGTGGAAATAGATAACCAGCTCAGCCTTCGGTAACGGGAGATTGTCCATCAGGTTGGCCAGCGGATAGACAAACGGCAGAATAATCAGGCTGCCCACCAGCTTAAACAGCAGGCTTCCGAGCGCCACGCGCCGGGCAGCAGCGTTTGCGGCGCTGTTATTGAGCATCGCCAGCAGGCCAGAGCCAAGGTTGGCCCCGATCACCAGACACAGCGCGACCGGGAAAGAGATCGCCCCCGCGGCGGTTAACGTCGCCGTCAGCAGCACAGCGGCCAGGCTGGAGTAACTGACGATGGCAAATACCGCGCCGATCAACGCATCCAGCATGATGTCCCCGGTCAGCGAGGCAAAGATGACCTGAACGCCGTTGGCCTCGGTGATGGGGGTCACCGCCTGCACAATCAGCTCCAGCGCCAGCAGGATCAACCCAAGGCCAATCCCCACGCGGCCAAGCTGTCCGGCACGCGTCTGCTTACGGCCAAGGAAGAAGATGACACCGATAAAAATCAGCAGCGGCGACAGCCAGGAGAGATCGAAGGTCAGGATACGCGCCATCAGCGCGGTCCCCACGTCAGCGCCCAGCACAATGACCAGCCGCCGGTGCCAGCGCCACCAGATCTTGCGCCACAAACGAGGTCACGAGCAGGGTCGTCGCATTACTGCTCTGCACCAGTGCCGTCACGCCGATGCCCGCGCAGAAGGCGAGCGGCTTCTTCTCAACGCTGCTGCTGAGAACGGTGCGTAAGCGCGCGCCAAAAGACGCGCATAACGCCGGTACGGACAATATGCGTGCCCCATACCAGCAGTGCTACTGCGGAAAGCAAGTGTAACAGGGTCAGCACGGAAGGTTCTCCTCCTTATCGTTCTACGTTTTTATGATTCAGTATAAGGGTTTAAACGTAAGAAAGAGACAGGGCGCCCAATGAGCGCCCTGTTTGTTGTAAGGAAAAGTGACGTTAGTCAGCGTCGTAGCCTAAATTGGGTGCCAGCCAGCGTTCAACCTCTGAGACACTCATGCTTCTGCTGCAGGCGGTAATCTTCAATCTGATCGCGCTGCAGCTGCGCGACGGCGAAGTATTTGCTGTCGGGATGGCTGAAATACCAGCCGGACACCGATGCCCCAGCCACATGGCGAAAGACTCGGTGAGCTTCATGCCGGTATGGGCTTCTACATCCAGCAATGTCCAGATAGTGCCCTTTTCGGTGTGTTCCGGGCAGGCTGGATAGCCCGGAGCCGGACGAATCCCCTGGTAGTTTTCGCGGATCAGCTCCTCGTTGCTGAGGTTCTCATTGGCCGCGTAGCCCCAGTGCACCTTGCGCACGCGCTCGTGGAGGTACTCTGCGAAGGCTTCCGCCAGACGATCGGCAATCGCTTTCACCATGATTTTATTGTAATCATCGTGCTGCGCGTCGAACGCCTCCGCCAGCGCATCTTCTTCAAGACCCCCGGTCACGGCAAACGCCCCGATATAATCCGCTTTCCCGGAAAGCTTCGGTGCAACGAAATCGGCCAGGCAGTAGTTAGCAAAGCCCACTTTCTCGGTTTGCTGGCGTAGATGGCGACTTACTGCCAACACGTGCGTGCGGGTCTCGTCGCGATAAATTTCGATGTCATCGCCCACACGGTTCGCCGGGAACAGGCCCACCACGCCACGCGGTTGAGGCTTTTCTGCGCACTCAACTGGTCAAGCATTTCGTTGGCGTCGTTGAACAGGCGTTTGGCTTCTTCCCCGACCACCTCATCTTCAAGGATGCGGGGATATTTACCCGCCAGTGACCAGGTCATGAAGAACGGTGTCCAGTCGATGTAGTTACGCAGCGTCTCGATGCTGGCAGTGACGTCCTGAACGCCCAGACGATGCGCCACAGGGGGCGTATAGCTGGCCCAGTCAAACGCCAGATCGTTATCGCGTGCGGCCTGGAGTGTCACCGGCGGCGTCCGCGGTTTCTTACGTCCATGCTGAATACGCACGGTCTCGTACTCTTTGCGGGTACGCGCGACAAAATCATCGCGCTGGGTGGCAGACAACAATGCCGACACGACGCCCACGGTACGCGAGGCGTTTTGCACATAAACCGTCGGGCCACTGTAGTTCTGCTCGATTTTCACCGCCGTGTGCGCTTTGGACGTTGTCGCCCCGCCAATCAGCAGTGGAATGGTAAAACCCTGACGCTCCATCTCTTTCGCCACGTTGACCATCTCGTCCAGCGACGGGGTAATCAGCCCGGAAAGTCCAATCAGGTCAGCATTCACTTCGCGCGCAGTTTTGAGGATTTTATCCGCCGGCACCATCACGCCAAGATCGATAATCTCGTAGTTATTACACTGCAGTACGACGCCCACAATGTTCTTACCGATGTCATGCACGTCGCCCTTCACGGTGGCGATCACCATTTTACCGTTGCTGGAACCTTTCTCTTTGCTGGCTTCGATAAAGGGTTCGAGATAGGCCACCGCCTGCTTCATGACGCGTGCGGATTTCACCACCTGCGGCAGGAACATTTTGCCTTCGCCAAACAGATCGCCGACCACGTTCATGCCGTCCATCAGCGGCCCTTCGATCACTTCAATCGGGCGCGTCGTTTGCTGACGTGCTTCTTCGGTGTCCTGTTCAATAAACTCGGTAATTCCTTTTACGAGTGAGTATTCCAGACGTTTTTTCACGTCCCAGGCACGCCACTCCGCCTGCTGAATGTTTACCGATGCATCGGATTTACTGCCGCGGTATTTCTCGGCCAGATCCAGCATGCGCTCGGTGGCGTCATCACGCCGGTTGAGGACCACGTCTTCTACGGCATCGCGCAATTCTGCCGGCAGGTCGTCGTAAATGGCCAGCTGTCCGGCGTTAACGATCCCCATGTCCATACCGTTACGGATAGCGTAATAGAGGAACACGGCGTGGATAGCTTCACGCACCGGATCGTTACCGCGGAAGGAGAATGACACGTTCGATACGCCGCCGGAGATCAGCGCATGCGGCAGCTCGCGTTTGATGTCTTCACACGCGCCGATAAAGTCCTGCGCGTAGTTATTGTGCTCTTCAATGCCGGTGGCAACCGCGAAGATGTTGGGGTCGAAGATGATGTCTTCCGGCGGGAAGCCACCTCTTCGGTCAGAATTTTGTATGCGCGGCGACAAATCTCATTTTTGCGCGCACGGGTATCGGCCTGGCCCATTTCATCGAAGGCCATCACCACCACGGCGGCACCATAACGGCGCACCATCTTCGCGTGGTGGATAAAGGTATCAACGCCTTCTTTCATCGAGATGGAGTTAACAATGCCTTTACCCTGAATACACTTCAGCCCTTTCTCGATGACTTCCCACTTAGAGGAGTCAATCATGATCGGCACCCGGGCAATGTCCGGCTCACCGGCAATCAGGTTGAGGAAGCGCACCATCGCCGCTTCGGCGTCGAGCATCCCCTCATCCATATTGATGTCGATGATCTGGCGCCGCTCTCAACCTGCTGGCGGCCACGTCCAGCGCTTCACTGTACTTCTCTTCTTTAATCAGCCGTTTGAATTTCGCCGAACCGGTCACGTTAGTCCGCTCCCCGACGTTCACAAACAGGCTGTCGTCACCGATGGTCAACGGCTCAAGGCCGGCCAAACGGCAGGCAACCGGCAGCGTAGGCAGTTGACGCGGCGGCAGACCCGCCACCGCATTGCTCATCGCGGCAATATGCTCTGGCGTGGTACCGCAGCAACCACCGACGATATTCAGAAAACCAGATTCGGCCCACTCGCGGATTTGCGCCGCCATGGTGTCTGCATCCAGATCGTATTCACCAAAGGCGTTCGGCAGGCCGGCGTTCGGGTGTGCGGTGACATAGCATTCAGCGATGCGCGAAAGTTCCTGCACATACTGGCGCAGCTCATCGGGACCCAGCGCGCAGTTCAGGCCGAAGGAGAGCGCTTCAGCGTGACGCAGGGAGTTGTAAAAAGCTTCTGTGGTCTGGCCGGAGAGGGTACGACCAGAGGCGTCGGTGATGGTACCGGAAATCATGATCGGCAGGTCGACGCCCAGCGCCTCGAACTCCTCTTTCACCGCGTAAATCGCGGCTTTGGCATTGAGGGTGTCGAATACCGTTTCAATCAGGATCAGATCGGAACCGCCTTCCACCAGCGCTTTGGTCGATTCACGATACGCCGCCACCAGCTGATCAAAGCTGATGTTACGAAAGGCCGGGTCGTTCACATCGGGTGAAATCGACGCGGTGCGGTTGGTCGGGCCAAGCACCCCGGCCACGTAGCGCGGTTTGTCCGGCGTACGGGCTGTCCATTCATCAGCGCAGGCGCGGGCCAGCTTTGCCGCGGCAAGGTTTATCTCCGCCGAGAGGGATTCCATCTGGTAATCCGCCATGGCGATGGTTGTCGAGTTAAAGGTGTTGGTTTCGACGATATCCGCACCCGCCTCGAAATACGCGTTGTGGATCGCCGAAATGACCTGCGGTTTGCTGAGCACCAGAAGGTCGTTGTTACCTTTGAGGTCGCATGGCCAGTCGGCGAAACGCTCGCCGCGGAAATCGTCTTCACTCAGACGATAGCTCTGGATCATGGTACCCATGCCGCCGTCCAGCACCAGAATTCGTTTATTTAACTGCGCACGCAGTTGCTCTACTTTGCTGCTCACACTTGCTCCCGACAACGCTCAACCAGGCCAAAAGGCCAGCAGTCCATACTGGCACAATCTCGCAGGGTGTAAAAGTCACACAGCGGTAACATGAGACATGTTCACTATCACTCATCCGATCAGTCAGGATAACGGTTGCAAAATCACCAAATAAAACGAAAATGATTTCCACGATACAGAAAAAGGAGTTCGTCATGGTCACGACCGTTCCCGCTAAACGCGGCAGAAAACCTGCTGCCACCACCGCCGCCTCTCAGGGCGGACAGGTTCAATCGCTCACGCGCGGTTTGAAGCTGCTGGAATGGATAGCCGAGTCGCACAGCAGCGTGCCCTGACAGAGCTGGCACAGCAGGCTGGCCTGCCGAACTCAACGACCCATCGACTGTTGACCACGATGCAGCAGCTGGGCTTTGTGCGCCAGGTGGGCGAGCTGGGACACTGGGCGGTGGGCGCACATGCTTTTATCGTCGGCAGCAGCTTCCTGCAGAGCCGCAACCTGCTGGCGATTGTGCACCCTATTCTACGTAAGCTGATGGAAGATTCCGGCGAGACGGTAAACCTGGCCGTACTCGACCAGAGCGACCATCAGGCCATTATCATCGACCAGGTACAGTGCACGCAGCTAATGCGTATGTCGGCACCGATTGGCGGCAAGCTGCCGATGCATGCCTCCGGGGCGGGGAAAGCGTTTCTGTCGCAGCTCAGCGAAGAGCAGGTCACCGGACTGCTGCACCGGAAAGGGCTGCACGCCTACACCCACGCCACGCTGGTCTCACCGGTACATCTGAAAGAAGATCTGGCCCTGACCCGCAAGCGCGGCTATTCGTTTGATGACGAGGAGCATGCGTTAGGCCTGCGCTGCATTGCAGCCTGCATCTTTGACGAGCACCGCGAGCCGTTTGCCGCCATTTCGATCTCCGGACCGATTTCCCGTATGACCGATGACCGCGTCACGGAGTTAGGTGCGCTGGTGATTAAGGCGGCGAAAGAGGTCACGCTGGCATATGGCGGGATTCGATAACATCGGGGGCACCTGAATCCCTCTCCCGTCGGGAGAGGGGGCATTACACCGCATACCGGATACAAAACCGTTGTTTGCGGCGATAGGCATACACATCTTCCACATGCCCATTCTTGATGCGCGTCTGCAGACCCCGCCAGTAGCTGGCACGAAACAGGTCATCATGCATCTCTTCAAACAGTGGCCTGATGCGCGGGTCAGCGCACAGCCAGTGACGAAATTCCTCAGGAAAGACATCTCCCGGTGAGATGCTGTACCACGGCTCGCCGGACAGTTCATCTTCCGGATAGCGGGGCTGCGGTATATCGCGGAAATTCACCTCAGTCATATAGCAAATTTCATCGTAATCGTAGAACACCACCCGCCCGTGACGGGTGACCCCGAAGTTTTTAAACAGCATATCGCCCGGGAAGATATTCGCGGCGGCAAGCTGACGGATAGCGTTGCCGTATTCTTCTATGGCATCCCGTAATGCCTGACCTTCGGACTGCTCCAGCCAGATATTGAGTGGGATCATGCGGCGTTCGATATAGAGATGGCTGATGGCAATTTTGTCACCCAGATCGGTGATTTTCGCCGGCGCTTCCTGCAGTAATAACGCCATTAATGCCGGATCGATCTGCTGCTTATCCAGCACAAAGTTCTCGAACTCCTGGGTGTCCGCCATTCGCCCGACGCGATCGTGCTCTTTAACCAGTTGGTAGCAGGCGCGGACGTGAGCAGCGGTCATCTCCTTCTGCGGCGCGAACGTATCTTTGATGACCTTAAACACCCGATCAAAACCCGGCAGGGTAAAGACCAGCATCACCATGCCGCGAATACCGGGGGCTTCGATAAATTGCTCATCTGCCGTGGTGACATAGCGCAGATATTCCCGATAGCTTTCCGTCTTGGCGTGTTTCTGACAGCCAATGGCCATGTACAGCTCGGCGGTGGTTTTCCCCGGCAGGATCTCGCGCAACCACTCCACCAGAGCAGCAGGCAGCGGGGCATACACCATAAAGTAGGAGCGGGCGAAACCAAAGACAATGCTGGCCTCGGCGCTGGTCGTCAGGCAGGTATCAACAAACAGTTCACCGTCATCGGTACGATGGATGGGTAACAGAAACGGCACAATGGCCGACGGTGTCATCAGTTACCGACCAGCCAGGCGGCCTTATTACGGTAAAAAAGCTCATTGGCAACCTGCAAATGGCTTTGCCCGAGCATCTCTTCGCCGAAGGTCTCCTTGAGATGCGCAGAGATATAGCCGATATCACGGGTTTTATTCTCCCAGGGCAAACGCAGCGGCAAATCCGTTAATACGCGATGCAGGAGTTTTTCCCAGCCGCGATCGGGAAAGAAATCCTTCGCCAGCGGACGCGGAATAGTGCGAAAGCGGCGTTCCGGCTGAGAGCTAAAGATAAATAACCGCTCAGGAGATAATGAGCGGTGGTCAAATAACCGGCAATAGACGGAGTTGAAAAAGCTCTCCGCAATCTCGAAGCGCGGGTAATCAGGTAACAGATGGGTGTAATGCTCCTTCACGCGCAGTAAAAACTCCGCGTCAGGGATTTTGCCGTCGGTAATGCAGCGCAACTGCTCCACTACCAGACCCACATGGTGGTCGTAAAGGTGGATTCGCTGCTTCATGGCCTGCTGAACCGCATGCCAGTCGGCGTGCTCAAAACGCTGCTGCGCGCCGGATGTGACTTCCAGGAAACGTCCGTACTGGGCATCGAAGCCCTGCAGAATAGTTTGGGCAATCAGTAATTCCAGACCACGCGACATTGTTCATGCTCCCTCACCCCGGCCCCCTCCCGACGGGAGAGGGAGTATGTTCACAGGCCCGGTAGCGTGCCACCGGGCGTTACACGGCTCAGAACTGGGCTTCTTCCGTCGATCCCGTTAAGGCGGTGACGGAGGAGGTGCCCCCCTGGATGATAGTGGTCACGTTATCGAAGTAACCGGTCCCGACCTCCTGCTGATGCGAAACGAAGGTATAGCCCTCTTTACCGGCAGCAAATTCCGGCTGCTGCACCTTCTCAACGTAATGCTTCATGCCTTCACCCTGCGCGTAGGCATGCGCCAGGTCGAACATGTTGAACCACATGCTGTGAATGCCAGCCAGCGTGATGAACTGATATTTGTAGCCCATGTCGGACAGCTGCTGCTGGAAGCTGGCAATAGTTTTATCGTCCAGTTTCTTCTGCCAGTTGAAGGACGGCGAGCAGTTATAGGCCAGCAGTTTGCCCGGATATTTGGCGTGGATAGCATCGGCAAAGCGTTTTGCCAGCGCCAGGTCTGGCGTGGAGGTTTCGCACCAGACCAGGTCCGCATACGGTGCATATGCCAGCCCACGCTGATCGCCTGTTCAATGCCAGCATGGGTACGATAGAACCCTTCGCTGGTGCGTTCACCGGTAATGAACTCGCTGTCGTAAGGATCGCAGTCGGAAGTGATCAGGTCAGCCGCATCCGCATCGGTACGGGCAATCACCAGCGTGGGTACGCCGAGCACGTCAGCCGCCAGACGCGCCGCAACCAGCTTCTGAATCGCTTCCTGGGTTGGGACAAGGACTTTCCCGCCCATGTGTCCGCATTTCTTCACTGACGCCAGCTGGTCTTCGAAGTGAACGGCCGCTGCACCGGCCTCAATCATCGATTTCATCAGCTCAAAGGCGTTCAGCACGCCGCCGAATCCCGCTTCCGCATCCGCGACGATTGGCAGGAAATAGTCAATAAAACGCGGATCGTTTGGCTCAATGCCTGCCGCCCACTGGATCTGATCCGCACGGCGGAAGGTGTTGTTGATCCGATCCACCACGGTTGGTACCGAGTTTGCCGGATAGAGCGACTGATCCGGATACATGCTGGAGGCCAGGTTGCGTCCGCCGCAACCTGCCAGCCGGAAAGATAGATGGCTTCGATGCCGGCTTTCGCCTGCTGCAGGGCCTGGCCGCCAGTCAGCGCGCCGAGGCTATTGATGTAACCTTTTTTGGCACCGCCGTGCAGCAGATCCCACATTTTCGCCGCGCCGCGCTGCGCCAGGGTACATTCCGGATTGACCGAGCCACGCAATTTCACCACCTCTTCCGCGCTATACGGGCGGCGGATGCCTTCCCAGCGAGGTTGGGTCCACTCTTTCTTCAATTCTTCGATTTGTTGGGTACGGGTTTTCATGTGCAGATGCTCCATATTGTTGTGGGGTGAATTACGCCAGGAAGCGGTAGCCCGGCAGGGTCAGGAAGTCGATTAAGTCATCGGATGTGGTGATTTGCTCCATCAGGCGTGCGGCGTCATCAAAACGTCCGCTGCTGAAGCGGTGTTCACCCAGTTCGTCCTGGATCACCCGCATCTCTTCGGCCAGCATCTGACGGAACAGGGATTTGGTCACCGGCTTGCCGTTACTGAGCGTTTTTTGATGATGGATCCACTGCCAGATTGAGGTGCGAGAGATTTCGGCGGTAGCGGCATCTTCCATCAGGCCGTAGATCGGCACGCAGCCGTTACCGGAGATCCACGCTTCAATGTACTGGACGGCTACGCGGATATTGGCGCGCATGCCTCTTCCGTACGCTCGCCCGCACACGGTGCCAGCAGGTGTTCTTCAGCCGTTGGGGCATCCTCATCACGCGTCACAAACAGCTGGTTTTTGTTCTCACCGAGTACGCGGTTGAAGACGTCCATTGCCGTATCCGCCAGACCCGGATGCGCGATCCACGTTCCGTCATGGCCATTTCGTGCTTCAAGCTCTTTATCGGCTTTCACCTTGTTGAGCACCTGATTGTTACGTTCAGCATCTTTGCTTGGGATAAATGCCGCCATTCCCCCCATCGCAAAGGCCCCACGCTTGTGGCAGGTCTTAATCAACAGGCGTGAGTAGGCACTCAGGAACGGTTTATCCATGGTGACCACCTGGCGATCCGGCAGTACACGATCGGGATGATTTTTCAGGGTTTTGATGTAGCTGAAGATGTAATCCCAGCGTCCACAGTTCAGCCAACAATATGGTCGCGCAGCGCATGCAGAATTTCGTTCATCTGGAACACCGCAGGCAGCGTTTCAATCAGCAGGGTGGCTTTAATGGTGCCACGCGGCAGGTTGAAACGATCTTCCGTGAAGCTAAACACTTCACTCCACCAGGCCGCTTCCTGCCAGGCCTGTGTTTTCGGCAGATAGAAATAGGGGCCGCTGCCTTTTGCCAGCAGATTCTTGTGGTTGTGGAAGAAATAGAGGGCGAAGTCAAACAGACTGCCCGGAATGGCTTCGCCACGCCAGGTGACATGCTTTTCAGGCAGATGCAGTCCACGTACGCGACAGATCAGAACCGCCGGATTGGGTTTCAGTTGATAGATTTTGCCGGCTTCGTTGGTATAGCTGATGGTGCCATTTACGGCATCGCGCAGATTGATTTGCCCGTCGATAACCTTATGCCAGTCCGGCGCCAGTGAGTCCTCAAAATCTGCCATAAAGACTTTTACGTTCGCGTTCATGGCGTTGATCACCATTTTGCGCTCCACCGGGCCGGTGATTTCGACGCGCCGATCCTGTAAATCATCCGGAATGCCGCGGATTTTCCACTCACCACGGCGAATGGAATCGGTTTCCGAAATAAACCCAGGCAACTTGCATCATCAATTTCCTGCTGCTGATGAATGCGTGCCGCCAGCAGCTTATTGCGCGTTGGCGTAAAGCGGGTCACCAGTTCGGTCAGGAATTCGACAGCGTCTGCTGTCAAAATTTGCTGTTCTTGCTCGCCATGCGGCTGGGTAAAGGCCAGTTCATCGACCGTCGTTGCCTGTTGAGTCATTACTCTGCTCCTCATCAAAGATCCAAAATCACGCCCCCGATGCGAACGAAAGATCGTTGTGTAGTTTTCGCTCAGCAGAATTAAGACTATCTATATTTTTTACAAAATCAAAAACAATTTCCATTTTAATTATTAAATGCACTTAACACATTGATTAATATTAAATTAAAGTTTTATTGTTTGTTGAGTGGTATTTCGGAAATGAAAAAGGCACCCGAAGGTGCCTGATGTGAATAGCTGAAACGCTTTAGGATCGTTTAGTTCAGAAGATTACTCCAGCGTTGGATTCATGTGGCGCAGATCGTATGGCGTGATCTGGTAGACGTAATAGTTGAGCCAGTTCGTAAACAGCAAATTCCCGTGGCTACGCCAGGTGGCTCTCGGTTTGTTCTGTGGATCGTTTTTGGGGAAATAGTTGTACGGAACGTCCGGATTCAGACCGGCTTCAACGTCACGGAAATACTCCGACGCGAGGGTGTTCGGATCGTACTCAGGATGCCCGGTAACAAAGGCAATGCGCTTGTCTTTACTGGCAAACAGGTAAGCATCCCCGTCTTCGGTTTCGGCCAGGATATCGAGATCGGTGTAATCACGAATCAGCTGTGCCGGGAAATCGGCGTAGCGCGAGTGTGGGGCCAGGAAGGAGTCATCGAACCCGCGCGTCAACAGGGCGTGAGGTTGGACAAGGTGGTGCTCGTAAACACCTGAAAGCTTCTCAGTGCGGGTTTGTTTGGGGATCCCATAGAGGATATTCAGGGCGGCTTGCACCGCCCAACAAACAAACAACGTGGACGTGACGTGATCTTTAGCCCACTCCAGTACCTGTTTGATCTGCGGCCAGTAGGCAACATCATTAAATTCGACCAGGCCCAGCGGTGCACCGGTCACAATCAGTCCGTCGAAGTTTTCGTCGCGAATGTCGTCGAAGTTACAGTAAAAATTATTCAGATGCTCAGAAGGCGTATTTCGCGACTCACGGGCATCGATTCGCAGCAGTTGGATATCAACCTGCAGCGGCGAGTTCGAAAGCAAACGCAGGAACTGGTTCTCTGTTTCGATCTTTTTCGGCATCAGATTGAGAATAAGCACCTTCAGTGGGCGAATTTCCTGACCTGTAGCGCGTGAAGTCGTCATCACAAAGACGTTTTCATCACGTAAGAAATTGACGGCTGGTAGCTCGTCCTGCACCCGAATCGGCATAACCTCATATCCTCACAGCATACGTATAAACGTTTAGACATCCAGACAGCTAACGATACCCAGAAACAGGCTGAATGTCGAGTCTGCAAGCGGAAGGTGAGAAAGTTTCAAGGAGGAAGTAAGAAGCCCAAAAAGCAAAAAACCCCGCACCATACGGTACGGGGTTCTTTTAATTGATGCCTGGCAGTTCCCTACTCTCACATGGGGAGACCCCACACTACCATCGGCGCTACGGCGTTTCACTTCTGAGTTCGGCATGGGGTCAGGTGGGACCACCGCGCTAAAGCCGCCAGGCAAATT
>ENA-OQHY01000888-OQHY01000888.1-human-gut-metagenome-genome-assembly--contig:-NODE-888-length-14900-cov-1.824071_pt1 | contig 14900 bp, 16 predicted proteins | sample MGYA00242570_ERZ504733 | MGnify/ENA primary metagenome ERZ504733 (study PRJEB26092, sample SAMD00036219) | human gut metagenome | host: Homo sapiens | study: EMG produced TPA metagenomics assembly of...
GCAAACAACACACTAAAGCACCAACTCTGCTTGCGTGACTTCCGGCTTGATATACCACTTCCATTTCAGCCAAGTCCTTATTGCGATGTTCTTTTCTGCTTGCATTTAAGATTTCGTCCTTTTTCATCAAAACACCTCCATACCAAGTTTTCTTTGCATATTTTAATTATACACATACCAAGTTTTCTTGTCAATAGAGTTCATAAAAAAAGTTACAACCGATATAAGAGGTAACTTTTCTACCACTTCGATTATACTCACGACTTAATGACTTCTTGAATACTTGCCGAAAAGAAAAACCGCTGTGCAGCCGACAGCGGTTCATCGTCATATTCTGTTTTCAGAATAGCCAAGCAAATAACGCTGATGCAGCGACAATCAAGGCACTTCCCGCCAGCGATAGCAGCATCGGTGCTGCAAATGGGCATAACAGCAGCGCCACAAGCGCCGAAGCTGCCGCCTGTGCATAGCTGCCATCCAGCAGCGCGAGGAAGGCAGCAAGCCACCCAGCCCGGCAAGAATCATACCAATGCTGCCGCAGATTCCATACAGAAGATTAAGTACAAATCCTGCCGCATACAGCAGCGCAATCACTGGCAACGCAAGTAGGCGTACAATCCACAGTACAACGATGTTGCTTCTTAAACGAGAAAACATTGATACCCCAACCATTCTTTCAGCAGTAGATTAACTCATTCAGCACAATCTCGGAAGCCACATTCTGCACATTGTTCATCTGCTGCACCCAAAGCAGCTGATTTTCGGCTTTCAGCGCTTCCGTTATGCCTTGCTGCTCGGCAAGTTGCTTTACAAGTTGGGAAAACATAGAATCCGCTTGCTCGTTGATTTCCCCAAGATGTTCGTTCAGCTTATCGGTAGCCAGCAGTTCTGTGTACAGCGTCCTCCGGCATTTTCGGAGATATTGCAGCCGTAACCGTTCCCATTTCAGGTCTGTATGTTGACTGGTGGTGTGCTTTTCCATAGCGTCTGCTCCTTTACTCTTTTCTTGTGATAGGCTTCCAAGGTTACTTTATTGTGGTTCTTTTTCCGGCAAGCATCAGAACAAAACTTTGACCGACTGCTTCCGGGCCAGTAGGTGCTGCCGCACATAGCGCAAATGCGTTGGCGGTAATAATGCTGCCCGCGCTCGGCTTCGCGTTCGGCTTGCTTCTGATCCTGCCGTGCTTGGTAGCAGCATCCCTCTGAACAAAAGGTTTGGTGACTGCTGGCTGGTATAAATATCTTGCCGCATTGGGGGCAAACCTGCTTTTTACAAACTCACCGCCGTTTGCTGCAAGCCTTTCAGCCTTGCGCTTCTCCCGGCAGGCTTTCTCCCTTGCGCGCTGCTTTTGCAACCGTTCCGCCGCTGTCTGTGCTTCCTGTGCCTGTATCTCGGCAACTTCCTCCGGCGTGTAGTCGATGTTGACCTGCCCAACATAGTTGAAGTAAATATCAACCTTTTGGGTTCTTGCCCGGCTAACGCCCTCCGCTTCATAACCACGATTTGTCTATGAGTCATAGAACATTAAGTCGGAGATCTCCGTAGGATTTTTGCACTTGCGGATCAGCGCTATAAACTGCTTAATATCCCCGGATTTTTCTCTTTCCTCCGCGAGAGCGCTTTTGATTGCGTCCATTTTGGTTTCGAGGTCTGTCTGCTCGACATCGTACTGCTTCATAAGCTGCCTGTACTGTCTTTCAGAAAGCAAGCCAGACATCAGATTTTCATACAGCCCGCGGACAAGGTTAGACAATTCGTCATATCGTTTCTGGCAGCGTTGCAATTCAGATTGTTGATTCTTCGGCTCTGTTTTCAGCCTTTCAATCCACAGCGATTGCAATTCGGCTGCAAAGGAGTTCTCGTCCTGCAAAACAAACCGGGAAAAGCGCTTTACGGAAGATAATACCAACGATTCAACATTGTCAGCGCTGATAGAATGTGCCGTGCAGCTATTTACTCTGCTTGCATATCCGCCGCAGCGATAGGAATACTGCACCGAACCGTCCTTTTTGCTGTAATGCGTCTGAAGCGTCAGCCGTCTGCCGCAGTCGGCGCAGTATAGATAACCACTCAATCGGTTGGTGTGACTGCCCCAAGCCGAAGCCCGCTGCACACGCTTTCTGCGCCTATGTACGCTATCCCATAGCTCCTGCGATATGATAGGCTCATGTGTGTTTTGGAACAAATACTGTTCGTCTTGGGCTGTGCTTTTCCGCTTATGCAGTTTGAAATTCGTGCCTACCGTTTACGCAGAACCGCGTGTCCGAGATATTCTTGTCTTTCCAATATGCCCCTAACCGTAGACATTCCCCACAGGTTGGGATTGGAATACTTCTGCCCATTGTACTGCTCCGGGTGGTATTCCTTTGCGTAGGCAGATTGAATCAAAACCTTTTCTTCCGTCAGCTTTTCCGCGATTGCTCGCGTACTTTTGCCCTCGTTGGCAAGTAAAAAGATACGCTTTACAACCTCGGCAGCAACAGGATCAACGACAAGCGCTTGCTTATCGGACGGAACACGGTTATACCGTAGGGAATTGAACCGCTGCAACGCTTGCCGTCCTTCATACGAGCATCAAAAACGGAACGGATTTTGTTGCTTGTATCCTTGGCATACCATTCATTCATAATGTTCAAGAATGGAGCAAAGTCGTTGTCGGAAGCCTTGTTGCTGTCGATGCTGTTATTGATTGCAAGAAAGTGGACCTTTTTCTGCGGGAATAGGATTTCCGTATAAAAGCCGACCTGCAAATAGTTTCGTCCTAAGCGGCTCATGTCCTTGACGATAAGGGTTTCCACATTGTCAGCTTCGATTTCACTTATCATAGCTTGGAAGCCGGGTCGACTGAAGTTCACCCCGGAATAGCCATCATCGGTGAAGTGGCGAATGTTTGTATATCCGTTTTTCTGAGCGTAATCTTCCAAGTATTTCTTCTGATTGGTGATGGAATTTGACTCTCCCGACAGGTCATCATCGCGCGATAATCGTTCATACAGCGCTGTTATTTTTGAATACCTTGCTATTATCTCCACCACCTTTCTACCGTTGGGCTTTTACTTTTGGTCGTTTAGATTTATCGTCCTATTAGAGTGTACCCCTCGGGGGCCAGCTCAATCGCGGTAACGCTCTCGCCAAACGTAGAGGCCCACGCATCAAAGTTCAGCAGGCCTTCCTGCTCCAAAAGCCCATATTGCAGATACCTCATCATGATGTACATCTCGGTCATCGAGTTGGAAATCGGCGTGCCGGTGGCAAACACAATGCTGTGCCCGCCGGTCAGCTCGTCCATGTACATGCACTTCATGTACATGTCGCTGGCCTTTTGGCTTTCAGTCTGGGAGATACCGGCCACGCGGGTCATCTTGGTGGTGACCATTGCATTTTTGAAATAGTGCGCCTCATCAACCATCAGGCTGTCCACGCCCAGCTCCTCAAAGGTGATGACGTCATCCTTGCGGCTCTGGTCGTTGAGCTTGTCCAGCTTCCGTTGCAGCTGCTTTTTCATGCGCTCCATCTGCTTGATAGTAAAATTCTCGCGCGCTGGGCCTTCAGAGCAGCGGTCTGTGCCACTACATCGTCGATTTGCTTTTGCAGGTACATTTTCTGCCGTTCATCGGAAAGCGGTATCTTTTCAAACTGACTGTGCCCGATCACGATAATGTCAAAGTTGCCGGTAGCAATGCGGGCACAAAATTTTTTGCGATTGGCCTTTTCAAAATCCGTCTTACGCGCTACCAGAATTTCCGCGTTTGGGTAAAGCAACAGCGCCTCGGACGCCATCTGCTCGGTCAAATGGTTGGGCACTATGATCAAGGTCTTATTGCAAAGACCCAGACGCTTCTTCTCCATAGCGCTGGCGACCATCTCGAACGTCTTCCCAGCCCCCACCTCTGTGCCAGCAGTACGTTGTTGCCGTACAGCACGTGGGCAATGGCGTTGCGCTGGTGTGGCCGCAGTGTGATTTCCGGATTCATGCCGGGAAAGCGCAGATTGCTGCCGTCATATTCCCGCGGGCGGATGCAGTTGAATTTGCTGTTGTACAGGCTTACCAGTGCCTGCCGACGCTGCGGCTCCTTGAAAATTCATTCCTCAAACTTGTCTTTTATCAAGCATTGCTTGGCGTAGGCAGCCTCGGTGGCGGCGTGGTTCAGCACGCTTTTTTTGTTTCCCTCTGCGTCGGTAACTGTATCAAACACCTGCACAGGCCGCAAGTTCAGCGCAGCTCGGTGATTTCATAGGCATTCTTGCGGTTTGTGCCGTAGGTGACAGTTGCTTGATGCTGCCGTTGCCATAGCGCTTGTTCGTGATATTCCACTCACCGGTGAACGACGCAAACAGCACCTTCACGGAAAGTCGCGTGGACAATGGCGGCTCCAACAGCTCCATGAGAAAATCCTGTATGTATTCAGGCGGTATCCATGTGGCACCCAGTCGCACAGCAATTTCACTGGCGTCGAGGTCCTTCGGCTGTACCTGCTCCAATGCCTTCACATTGACCTGATAGTCGGGGTCGGACGAAGCAGCCAGCCGGGCAACAGCCAGCTTTTGCCGCACGTTGCCGGAAAGATATTCGTCTGCCGGCAGATAGACCGGCTCGGACTGCTCCGGGTCACGGAAGATAACGCCGTCAAATCGCGTATAATTTCGTCCTGCGATTTTCCCGTGACCTGCGCCATGTAGTCAAGGTCACGCGAGCCTTCTCCGTCAGGCTCAGCACCAGCGCTTCATCGGCGGTGTCCACATGGTCTACCACCTGGGCCGGGCGGATGGTCCGCTTCGTGAACATATCCGTCTTGCCCCTGTAATGGCCCTCGCTGTCGATGTCCTCCAGCGAGCAGAGCAGGAAATACCCGGAATCCTCACGGAACGCCGAAGCCGTGCCGCGGCTGTTGATTAGCCCATACGTATCGTGGTAGGAATCATAACTGGGCGGTCAACTGCGCTTGCAAAGCGGTAATCGTTTCATCGGGCAGATTGTCCAGCTGTGCCCGAATCAGCTCCCGGCAGGTATCCCGCAGAGGAACCAGCGCTTGATGCGGGTAAGCGCGGTGGTGCTGGCCTTCACAGCACGCATTTTGGAATTTTCGCGGTAATAAACTGTGTCGTCTTTAACAACATAGCTGAAATTTCGCGTGTCTGGGTCAGCGTCGAGCGTGTCGCTTTCCTCCTGCGCGTCCTCCCGGTCATCCACCAACGTGTACTCGGTCTGCAAATTGGCAAGGGCTGTGTCAAGTTGGCCTTCCAGAGATGTGCCATTGTCCAGCGGTGCGCAGGTGGGGCGCTGCCCGTAGGGGCCGCTGACCATCTGCATCTCGCCGCAGATCATCTCGGGATGGTCGATGAAATACCGGTTCAGCGGAATGCCATCGGCAGCCTCGCCTACATGAATCCATGGCGCGTCCTGCTCCAAAACCCGCCCACGCTTTGCAGAAACAGAATGTCCGAGGTAACGGTTGTACCAGCTGTGCGGTAAAGGTATTGTTGGGCACCGCACCGCGCCAATCAGGTCACATCGGGCAGCCAGATACCGGCGCACGCTTTCGGACTTTTTATCCATCGTGCCGGAGGTCGTTATAAATGCCATAATGCCGCCGACGCGGAGTTTATCTACGGTTTTGGCAAGAAAGTAATCGTGAATTTGAAAGTGCAGCTTGTCATATTGACGGTCCGTGACCTGATACTGTCCAAACGGCACATTGCCGATAGCCAAATCAAAGAGGCTGTCTGGCAGGTCGGCCTTTTCGTAGCCGCAGATTTGAATTTTTGATTTCTGGTATAACTGCTGTGCAATGCGGCCTGATACACTGTCCAACTCGACGCCGTAGAGCTTTGCATTGTTCGTATCAAAGCTGCCGCTGCGGTGTCCAAAGAACGCACCCACACCCATGCTGGGCTCCAGTACATTACCGCCTACGCAGCCAATGCGTGTCAGCGCACGATACATGGCATGGATGACGGCGGGCGGCGTGTAGAACGCTGTCAGCGTGGATTCCTGTGCGGCGGCATATTCCTTCCGGCGTCAGCAGTTCTTTCAGCTGCGTGTACTCGCTGTGCCAGTTGTCTTTATTAGGGTCAAAGGCATCGGCCAGACCGCCCCACCCGAGATACCCGGCCAGAACATCCTGCTCGGCTTCCGTGGCCGGTGTGTCGCGCTGCTCGATTTGCTTGAGTGTCCGAATTGCATTTAAGTTCGCAGCAAACTTGGCCTTAGCTCCTGTGGAAACCTCCGGCTCATAGGGTGCAAGGTAGTTGGCAGGGGCTTGCGCGGCGGACTCGTCGGGAGGAAAGACATTTTCCTGCGGTTCGTGTTCTTCCGCCTCGTCGAGGTCTATTTCCATGAGGCTGTCAAAATCGAGATTAGAGAGCACCGCCTGGTTCAGATCATCGAGTGAGCCATACCGTTCCTGCGCGTAGAGAGTATCATCCACCAGCTTGGTGACGGTGCAGTGCTCCAAATCGGCATACACCTGAATGACGCCCCACCTTCCTCCGGTTTATTACCGGCAGTCTCGCTAGAGTGCCCAACTGAATGATGGCAACTAACAATAGGGGTTGCGCTCGTTGCGGGACTAACCCAACATCTCACGACACGAGCTGACGACAACCATGCACCACCTGTCACCGATGTACCGAAGTAACTTCTATCTCTAGAAATAGCATCGGGATGTCAAGACCTGGTAAGGTTCTTCGCGTTGCTTCGAATTAAACCACATGCTCCACCGCTTGTGCGGGCCCCCGTCAATTCCTTTGAGTTTCAACCTTGCGGTCGTACTCCCCAGGCGGAGTGCTTAATGCGTTAGCTTCGGCACTGAATCCCGGAAAGGATCCAACACCTAGCACTCATCGTTTACGGCGTGGACTACCAGGGTATCTAATCCTGTTCGCTCCCCACGCTTTCGAGCCTCAGCGTCAGTTACAGACCAGAGAGCCGCTTTCGCCACCGGTGTTCCTCCATATATCTACGCATTTCACCGCTACACATGGAATTCCACTCTCCCCTTCTGCACTCAAGTTTGACAGTTTCCAAAGCGAACTATGGTTGAGCCACAGCCTTTAACTTCAGACTTATCAAACCGCCTGCGCTCGCTTTACGCCCAATAAATCCGGACAACGCTCGGGACCTACGTATTACCGCGGCTGCTGGCACGTAGTTAGCCGTCCCTTTCTGGTAAGCTACCGTCACAGTGTGAACTTTCCACTCTCACACCCGTTCTTGACTTACAACAGAGCTTTACGATCCGAAAACCTTCTTCACTCACGCGGCGTTGCTCGGTCAGGGTTGCCCCCATTGCCGAAGATTCCCTACTGCTGCCTCCCGTAGGAGTCTGGGCCGTGTCTCAGTCCCAGTGTGGCCGATCACCCTCTCAGGTCGGCTATGTATCGTCGCCTAGGTGAGCCATTACCTCACCTACTAGCTAATACAACGCAGGTCCATCTTGTAGTGGAGCAATTGCCCCTTTCAAATAAATGACATGTGTCATCCATTGTTATGCGGTATTAGCTATCGTTTCCAATAGTTATCCCCCGCTACAAGGCAGGTTACCTACGCGTTACTCACCCGTTCGCAACTCATCCAAGAAGAGCAAGCTCCTCTCTTCAGCGTTCTACTTGCATGTATTAGGCACGCCGCCAGCGTTCGTCCTGAGCCAGGATCAAACTCTCATTAATACTTTAATAATTGTTCGAGCGTTAACTCATTACCGTCGTCTGACGATTTATTCTTGTAAATTGACAGGTTATAATTCTTCTATCATAACCCTGCACTTGGTTTCTTATTCAGTTCTCAAAGGTCTTTGCCTCTCTTGAGACAACTTCTATATTCTAGCAAAGACAGAATATCTTGTCAACACTTTTTTTGAAGTTTTTTTCTCTTCTTCGTGCTGGCCGTCTCTCACGAGACAGCTTATTTATAATATCATCCCTTCTTAAACTTGTCAATAGCTTTTTTAAAGTTTTGGAACCTTTACGAGTTAGAGACAAATCGCTTAAGACAACTTTTATATCTTAGCACCCTTTTGGATAGCTGTCAAGAGGTTTAAAAAAAATAATAAGCAGGTTTATACCCTACTTATTATTTTGCTTCAATCAAGCCATAGTTACCATCTTCACGCTTATATAGTACGTTAGTTGTATGATCTTTGCTATCAGTATAAATAAAGAAATCGTGTCCCAACAACTCCATTTGAAGAATTGCTTCTTCAACATCCATTGGTTTCAACTCAATATTTTTAATTCTCACAACTTCAACAGCTGGTGCTTCTTCAACTTCTTCTTTATTGAATTCAGTCGAGAACATTTCACCGGTTGGAACTTTCTCACGATACTTACGTGCAATTTTTGTTTTATTTTTACGGATTTGTCTTGCAATCTTATCGACCACTAGGTCAATAGAACCATACATATCTAGTGAAACATCTTCTGCACGTAGTGTTACAGAACCTGTAGGGATAGTAACTTCTACTTTAGCTGTCTTTTCGCGATAAACCTTAAGATTTACTCGTGCATGTAGTTCTTGGTCTTCGTGGAAGTATTTTTCAACTTTGCTAAGTTTACTTTCAACATAGTCACGAAGTGCTTCAGTTACTTCGATGTTTTCACCACGGATACTATATTTAATCATAAAAGACCTCTTTCTATCTTGTTAGCGTTTTCTTTATCTTTATTATATCCTTTCATGAAAATTTTGCAAGGGTTTTTATTATCTAGCTAAGGAAAATGTCAAAATTTCTTTGACATCTAAACCATCTAATAGTTTGACCATTTGATACAGGGTAGATCCTGTTGTGTAAATATCATCGATTATGATGATCTTACTTGGTAGCTCAATACCTTTCTTCAAACTGAAAGAATTATCTTGACTTAACCGCTCTTCGCGTGTTCTCGAGGATTGCTTCTCGATCTCTCTTTTTTCAAAAATGTTTTTATAGGGGATTCCCTCTAGTAATCCTTTAACTTGATTGAATCCTCTCTCTTCCAGGCGTTCTTCCGACAAGGGGACAGGTACTAAGATATAACCTTTCTTTAAAAAAGACTTTAAATTGGCTTTAATTTCTTGTTGAAATATTTTTCTAAGACAATAATCTCCCATAAATTTATAGCGACTAAAATACTCTTTCATGTTTTCTTCATAACGATAAATGGCAAAATGTTTTGGAATATAGCCTTTTTTCGCCCAAATTTTGCAATCAAAGCAACTATTTCCATCTATTATTTTATAACAATTTGAACATCTCGCCTTCCCAAGCTTTTTTAAATTGAGCTTTACAATCTTCACAAGAATACTTCTCTTCTTTGTTTAAACATAATTAAATCACTTAATTGAGCTACTGGTTCAATCCATTCATTACATAGTAGACACTTCATTTTCAAACCCTCCTTTTTTATTCATTGCATTTATTTCTTTCCGACATTGCAACATTGATTTAGATAATCCTTCATGAAAGAAATAGAGTTTCCCTGTAGGTCTCTCGGGCGAACGCCCCACCCTACCACCAATCTGAATAAGACTCGAACTAGTATATAAGTGATGATTTGCCATACAAACAAAAACATCTACTTGTGAAAAGGTAACACCACGTTCGAGAATAGTTGTCGTTCACTAAGATTGACAATTCTTTTTTTCGGAATTTCTCTACGATGGTTGAACGCTCCTCGCTTTTTGATGAAACAAAGGCTATGTTTTCAGTAGGGAGATATTTTTTTAGGGTAATACTAAAACTTTTCACCTAATGCTATATTGGGGAAAAAGATTAATAGAGGAAAATTTGATTTACGCTGCTTCTTAATCTGGTGAATTAGAGGCCTTGGAAGCTTATCGCTCGTCAACGACTTTTGTAACCTTCCTTGCCAAAAGAAACAAGGAAGGACTAAAGGATTTCCGTGGAAACGACTAGCAAGGTGATGCTTTTCTATAGCTCCAAGCGCACTTGCTCTTCTAAAGCTAATGTAGAAGTTGCTGTTAAGTAAATATACCGGCCTGTTTCCGTCTTTGCCTGTTTAACAGCATGATTTAACATGACATTCCCTACAAATGGAAAGGCATCAACTTCGTCAACAATAATAAGTCAAAGCTATGATAAAATTTTAGTAATTGATGAGTGGTAGCTATAACGAGCGGACTACCATCATATGGTTCACTATCAGCATGAAGCAGAGAAATACTACAAGTAAAATCTTTCTGCATGCGTAGAAACAATTCTCGACAAACATCAACTCGGGGACTTGCGATGACGACACGATTTTTATTTTCAAGAACATAGGCAACAATATTATAAATCATCTCTGTCTTGCCAGCACCAGTCACTGCATGAACAAGACTGTGTTTTTGATTTTTATAAGTTCTTTAAAAGTCTTTTCCGTAGACCTCATTTTGATAAGGAGTCAGTTTTCCTGACCATTTCAAGACAGGAAAATCTACTTCTGATTTTTCTGAGGGAAAGTAATAGAGTTCTTTTCCTTCTTGGTTTCGACCAAAGACAATACACGCTCTACAATAATACTGACCATTCGGTAATTGCCAATCTTCCTCTATTCGACTATAACATCTTTTACATCTAAGTTTTTTATCAACCTTTATCATACTTTCTAATTTTACAGCCTCTGAGAGATAATCCACTGGTAACTGTTCTTTCGTAAATAGTCGTCCATAATATTCTTTAGGTATCATATCTTTCTATTCGAAAATATGTTTGAATTCACCTTTTTTATGATAAAATTTTTTTTATGGATTACAAAACAATTGCCAACGATGGAATCGTTGAAGAAGAAATCAAAAAATCTCGTTTTATTTGTCACTTGAAACGCATTAGCAATGAAGAAGAAGGAAGGGAGTATATCGCTCAGATTAAGAAAGAGCATCACAAGGCCAATCACTCTTGCTCTGCAATGATTGTCGGAGAAGATGGTCAAATTAAGCGTTCTAGTGATGACGGTGAACCTTCTGGAACTGCTGGAGTGCCCATGCTCACCGTTCTAGAAAAACAAGGACTTACCAATGTCGTAGCAGTTGTGACTCGCTATTTTGGTGGGATCAAGTTAGGTGCTGGTGGCCTTATTCGCGCTTACTCAGGTAGTGTTGCCCATGCAATCGAAGAAATTGGTCGAGTTGATGTCAAGGAATTAACTGGGCTAACCGTAGAGTTAACCTACTCTCAATATCAAGTCTTCTCCAATTTCCTTGAAAAAGAAGGGATCCAAGAATTTGATACAACTTTCCTATCCGATGTTTCTACAACCTTGTTTGTTGAAGAGTCTGAGATTGAAAGACTTGGTCAAGAGCTTACTGAATTCTATCAAGGAAAAGTAAATTATAAAAAATCCGGTAAGAAAATTGTTGAGATTCCTATCTGATAGTCAAACATTATCACAGTGATAAAGAAGATGTATTTTACAAGTTAGGTCTACCGTCGTATACTTAAAACCATCAATTAAAGATTAAGAGGATTTTGAATATGACAATTTACAATTCAATTACCGAACTTGTTGGAAGAACACCAATTATTAAACTTAATTCTATTGTCCCAGAAGGATCAGCAGATGTTTATGTTAAACTCGAAGCATTTAATCCTGGTTCTTCAGTTAAAGACCGTATTGCTCTTCGTATGATTGAAGATGCTGAAAAAGCTGGAATAATTAAACCTGGTAATACTATTATTGAACCAACTTCTGGTAATACAGGTATCGGTCTTGCTTGGGTTGGCGCTGCTAAAGGTTACAAGGTAGTCATCGATAATGCCTGACACAATGAGTGTTGAACGTCGTAAAATCATCCAAGCTACGGTGCTGAACTTGTTTTGACTCCTGGTAGCGAAGGATGAAAGGTGCTATCGCTAAGGCTAAAGAAGTTGCTGCTGAGCGCGATGGTTGGGTGCCACTCCAATTTGCTAACCCTTCAAATCCAGCTGCCCATGCTGATACAACTGGTCAAGAGATTCTTGAAGACTTTGGGGCAGATGGTTTGGATGCATTCGTAGCTGGTATCGGTACCGGTGGTACTATTTCGGGTGTTTCTAAAACTCTGAAAGCTGCTAATCCAAACATCAAAGTTTATGGTATTGAAGCTGACGAATCTGCTGTCTTGAACGGTGATAAACCAGGACCACACAAAATTCAAGGTATCTCAACTGGCTTTATCCCTGACACATTGAATACAAAATCATATGATAGCGTTATACGTATTCCTTCTGATGAGGCTATCTCAACATCACGTACATTGGGTAGCAAGGAAGGTTTCCTAGCTGGTATCTCATCAGGTGCTGCTATTGCTGCTGCTCTTAAAGTTGCTGCTGAACTCGGCGAAGGTAAAAAAGTATTGACACTTTTGCCTGATAATGGTGAACGTTACCTTTCTACAACACTTTATGATTTCCAAACTAACAAAACAGAAGCTGACATTTAATGTTCTAGCTTCTGTTTTTATTGTTAAAACTTATAGCCAGCTGTGCTGATCGTTCCAATAGAAAAACAACCCGTTGCTAATATACTGACCTATGGGAGTAGGACACCGAAATAAACTCGTTTAGTCTTGACTCCTTTTCTTATTAGTCTAATTCTTTTGCTTCTGTTTCAGCAATTTCAGTAACTGTAACCTCTGCTTCTACAAAAACTTCTTTAAAGTATTCTGATTCTACATCCCTTCAACTTGTAGTTCGACGCAAAGCATGGTATCAGTTTTGGTGCAATAATTGTACGTTCAATGTTGAGTATTTTCACTAGAAATGAGGTTAGCAATTTTTTCCAAAACATGTGGATTATCTGGCACTTCAAGTCCAATACGGATTCCGTCTTGACCATATCCTGAGATTTCCAAAAAAGCATGGAATACATCTTTATCTGTAATAATTCCAGAAATTTGGTCATTATCTACTACTGGAAGAACTCCAACCTTGTTTTGAAGCATTATGTAGATAGCATCCTCAAGGCTAGCATATTTGGAAACAGTAAGGACATTTTTAATCATGATATCTCCTACTTTTGTCTTGTTAAGGAGATAGTTCATTTCATAAATTGATAAACTTGTTGCTTTTGATGGTGAGGCCTCCGCCATTGTACCTTCTGTAATAAGACCAACCAGTTTGTCGTGTTCAATTACTGGCAAACGACGCAAACCTTTGTCACGTATAATATCTACAGCTGTTGCAACTGTTGTTTCTGGTGAGACGTAAACCACACGTTTTGTCATAAAATCTTTTACTGCTATGTTTCATTTTCCTCCGAATGATTTCTTACTTGTATTATACCACACTAGTTGTAACCGATTGTATTATTTTGCTGAAAAATTAGTACCTTACAATCAGTCTGAGACTATAGAAAAAACGCCCTTGGGCGCTTTTTCTTATCCTCCAAGATAGGCTTTACGAACTTCGTCTGATGCAAGAAGTTCTTTACCAGTACCTGAAAGAACCACTTTTCCAGTTTCAAGAACGTAACCACGATCCGCAATTGATAATGCCTTATTGGCATTTTGTTCAATCAAAAGAACTGTAGTTCCTTGCGCCTTGATGTCTTCAATAATATCAAAGATTTCTTGAATAAAGATTGGAGCAAGCCCCATTGAAGGTTCATCCAAAAGCAAAGTTTCGGACGACTCATGAGGGCACGACCCATCGCTAGCATCTGTTGCTCACCACCAGAAAGTGTTGCAGCGTCTTGATTCTTACGTTCTTCTAGACGTGGGAAACGTTGGAAGACTTTTTTCAATAGAGCTGCATTTTCTTCTTTATTTGTATGAAGGAAAGCGCCCATTTCAAGATTTTCCATTACAGTTAATCCTGCAAAGACGTGACGTCCTTCAGGCACTTGAGCCAAACCTTCTGCAACAATCTTTCGAGCAGGTGTTTTGTGAATTTCATTTCCAAGGTAAGAAATCGTTCCTTCAGTCGGACGAACAAGACCCGAGATTGTACGAAGAATAGATGTTTTACCTGCTCCATTGGCTCCGATAAGAGTTACAACTTCACCTTCATTAACTTCAAAACTAACGTTTTTAACAGCTTCGATAGATCCATATTTAATTGAGAGATTTTCAACTTTTAACATAGCCATTATGCTTCACCTCCCAAGTAAGCTTCGATAACACGCTTGTTATTCTTAATTTCATCAGGGGTTCCTTCTGCAATCAAGCGTCCATATTCTAAAACATAGATACGCTCAGTGACATCCATGACCAAACTCATATCGTGCTCAATCAAGATAATTGTAATACCGAAATCTTTTTGAATTTGACGAATATGAGCAGTCAACTCAGCTGTTTCTTGTGGGTTCATACCAGCAGCTGGTTCATCAAGGAAAAGAATTTTAGGTTCCGTTGCAAGCGCACGAACAATCTCCAAGTGACGTTGTTGTCCATAAGCCAAGTTTTTCGCAAGCGTATCTGCCTCACCATCCAAGTTAAAGATAGCCAAGAGCTTCATAGCTTTGTCTTTCAACTCTTCCTCACTTGAATAGTACTTAGGCAAGCGCAAAAGAGATGCAAAGAAATTTGAAGGTTGCTTATTTGATAAACCAACAAGAACATTTTCAAGTACAGTCATGTCTTTGAAAAGGCGGATATTTTGGAAAGTACGTGACAAACCGAGTGACGCAATCTTGTAAGGTGCTTTACCGTTGAGAACTATACCATCAAGCGTTACAGTCCCTTCACTTGGCTCATAGACACCAGTCAAAAGGTTGAACAAGGTTGTTTTACCAGCACCGTTTGGCCCTATTAGCCCAACCAACTCACCTTCATTGAGTTCCATTGAAACATCACCAACAGCAGTCAAACCACCAAAGTTTTAGTTAAATTTTTAACTTCAAGAAGTGCCATTTTTATTTGCCCTCCTTAGATTTATTGAAGAATTTTGAGAGATAGAGTTCTTTTGTTCCAAGAAGCCCACCTGGACGGAAGAGCATTACAAGA
>ENA-OQHY01000889-OQHY01000889.1-human-gut-metagenome-genome-assembly--contig:-NODE-889-length-14871-cov-5.013361_pt1 | contig 14871 bp, 17 predicted proteins | sample MGYA00242570_ERZ504733 | MGnify/ENA primary metagenome ERZ504733 (study PRJEB26092, sample SAMD00036219) | human gut metagenome | host: Homo sapiens | study: EMG produced TPA metagenomics assembly of...
GGTTGACAAACTGTTGAGTATGATAAGTGAATGAGAAAGTCGATATGAAAGAGGGCTGTGAAAGGTTCTCTTTTCTTTTTTGCAACTGTGAAATGGCAAGATAATAACGTTATATACATTGTGTATTAAGTACAGATATTGTATTTCTGCATGATGGGAACATAGGGAGTCCATATAAAGAGCCTCAATACTGGGCATGCGGGATCTTTGAGCACGGCACATGCAAACAGCGTGAAAGATATGATCTCCCGTCTGGAAACGATGGTGCTGATGGGAGTGCAGCTCCCGTTGGAAGCAATCCGCCGCCAGATTGCATCGGGAATCGAAATTCTCGTGCATTTAGGACGCGGAGAGGATGGAAGCCGTCGGGTGGAGGAGATCGCAGAGATCACAGGGATGGAGGAGGACGAAATCAAAACGGTTTCTTTGTTTCGAAGAGAATATGGGAGAGGCCTGCAAAAGACAGGCGAACTGGTACACAGAGAAAAACTGGAGGGGAAAACAGGATGAGAATACGTGAGGGAAGCCAGGCAAAGACGGGCATGGCAGAGGAGAAGGAGACGAAAGGGATCGACTATCAGACCTGGGAATTTACCGGTCGGGAATATCTCGAAATAGCGGGAATCAGTCTTGGGATTGCCGTCGCTGTGAACCTACTCTGTTACCGGGCGTGGTGGGCATGCATTGCTGTGGTTCCGGTTGGAATCGTATGTTTTCACACGTATCGGAAAAACCGGATTCAGAGACGGAAAGAGGAGCTGTACGACAGCTTCCGGGATCTGATTGCGTGGATGCACACGGCACTGCGTTCCGGCTATTCCATGGAAAATGCAGTGCTGGAGGCGGCAGGACAGCTGGAACAGTCGCTGGGAAAAGAAAACATTCTGGTACAGGAACTGCGCCGGATGCGTCATAAAATGATGATTTCCGTGCCGGTGGAACAACTGTTTCAGGATCTTGCGGTGCGAAGCCGCATTGACGATATTGCGACGTTTGCAAGTGTACTGGTGATTGCGAAGCGGACAGGAGGAAATGTCTGCGAGATCTTTCAGAATACGTGGGATATTTTCTGTACGAGAATTGACACGATGCGGGAAATCCGTGCGGGCGTTTCTTCCCGGCGGTTCGAGCAGAATATTATGAGTGTTGTGCCGTTTGGAATTCTGGGATATGTACAGCTTTCCTTTCCGGAATTCTTAAGTGTGATGTATGGGAATGTAATCGGGGTTTTCTTCATGAGCGGATGCCTTGCCGTGTATCTGGCAGCATGGGTGCTTGGAAAGAAGATTCTGGACATTGAATTTTAAGAAGCAATTGAAATTTAAAAAGTAAGACTGCGAATCATAACGATTCGTCGCAAAAAAGGGGAGGAATCAAATGTTGTGGATTTGTCTGACCGCATGGGCGGGGCTGTTCATCTGGTATTTCCGGATGAGAAAAAAGGCGGAAGATCACAAATTGGTGAGACGGATTTTCTGCCTTGCAGCGACAGGTTTATAGCGGGCACTGCACTCTGCCTTCCGATCGGAGTGCGAAAAGTTTCAGGAGATGAAAAAGCGGAACTTCAACTGGAACGGGGTGCCTTAGGCAGCCAACCGACAGAGGAAAAACTTGAGGTTTCTGTTGGAAATCAGAAACCGGAAAGAATTACACTGTCTGTACCTGCAAGAGCTTACAGCGCAGAAGAGATAGAAGAGGCGTTCAGTGCGGCGATAGAGGCGCTGGATGAAATCATCTTAGGTGAGAATCTGTCTTTTCATACGGTAAACAGAAACATGGATCTGGTTACGGAAATACCGGGAAGCCCGGTGGCGCTTAGCTGGGAAACAGACAGGCCGTTGTTGATTGACAGCCGGGGTTTGCTGTCAGACGAGATTCCCGAAGAAGGAGTGGAGGTTACGCTGAAAGCGGAACTGGAACTTCAGGGGGAAACAACAGAATATATACGGAAGGTTCAGGTCTATCCACCGGAGATAAAAGGGCGGGATGCGGTTCTTAGGGCGCTGAAAAAAGCAGTGGAAAAAGAAAACGAAGCGCATCCCGAAGAAACAGCCTATTATCTGCCGGAGACACTGAACGGAGAAACTGTAACATGGTCAAAAGTGCCGGATCTGACAGGTCTGGAACTTATGGCACTTGCCGCGGCGGCAGGAGCAGTCTGCTGGGCGGCAAAAGGAAGGGAACAAGAAAAAGAAAGGCAGAAAAGAGAAGAACAGATGCTGCGGGATTATCCCGAAATTGTCAGCAAAATGGTTCTTCTTCTGGGTGCCGGGCTTGGGATGCGGAAAGTACTCGAGCGGATTGCAGTGGATTACCGGAAAAATCTGGCGCTTGGCGGGCAGAAACGTTTTGCCTATGAAGAGATTGTATTTACCTGCCAGGAGATGGAAAACGGTGTTTCCGAGCAGGAAGCGTACCAGCGCATGGGAATGCGTATGGGAACCGGAGCGTATCGTTCCCTTGCTGTTCTGCTGACGCAGAATCTGAAAAAAGGCAGTAAAGGACTGCTGGAATTATTGAAACAGGAATCGCAGGAGGCCTTTGAGGAGAGAAGAAGGCAGGCGAAAACAACAGGAGAAAAGGCATCGACAAAGCTTCTTCTTCCGATGGGCATGATGCTTGCGGTTGTATTGGTCATACTCACGGTTCCGGCATTTTTGTCCTTTTATGCATAGGGGATGTTTTTATCCCCACAACAGCTGGTAAAGAGAGGGAGGTGGGAATTATGAAGCTGATATCGGAGTTCTGGAAAGAGGAAGATGCGGTGGGTGTTGTGGAAGTGATTCTGATTCTCGTTGTGCTGATCGGACTCGTACTAATCTTTAAAAAGCAGCTTGTGAGTCTGGTCAACAGTCTGATGGAGAAGGTCACAAACCAGAGCAACACCGTATAAACGGGAAAATGTCCAATACGGAACTCCAAAGAAAAATTTAGAAGCCGGTACGGACCTATATGTCATTTGCATATCTGTGTCTCGGTATATCCTTTATCCGATCCACGGCATCTAAAGTTCGAAAAAGTAAAAGTAAAGTGGAAGGAGCTGTATTCCATGAGGGAAACGGAAAGACAGAAAAGATGGGCAGCCGGAAGCATAACAGCATATTTGTGTCTCGTTCTGATACTGATGCTTTCACTGATTTCCGGGACAATTGCGTCGGTGCGAAATGCCCATGCACGGGTGATGACGGCCTGCGCAATGGAACAGGGACTGTATTCTCTGTTTGCCGGGTATGACAGAACACTGCTGGGACAGTACGAGCTGTTTTTTTATAACGGCGGGGATAAGAGCGGTGTCTGGAAACCTGAAACCATGAGCAGAAAAGTCGCAGAAACTGCGGGAGAAGTTCTGTCCCCCACTGCATCGGGGATGGGAATTCTATCAGGAAGTTTATCTGGCGGACAGGTTACAGAAGTTTATCTTAGCGGCTATCGTCTTGCGACAGACGAGGAGGGAAGTGCTTTCTCCCGTCAGATCTGTGAGGCAATGAAAGCCAGCCTTGGAACTTATGGAATACAGCAGCTTTCCCAGAAATTAAGAGGAGAACAGGAAACCGTGAAACGTCAGGAGGACGGACAGAGCGGTTACGAGGAAGAGGAGGTTTTAAAACAGTATGAAGAATCCAAACAGCCAGAAGAGGGAACAGAAAAAACAGAAGGTGAAGGAGAATCTGGAAACGGCACGCCTTCGGAACCGGATCAGAAGCAGCCGGTACCGGAAGATTTTGTGAATCCGATTGAGGTCATTCAAAAAGTAATGAAAATGGGAATTTTAGACTGGTCCTCCCGGAAGGGCAGGCACTGTCGCAGGGGGAAACGGATGTATCGTTTCTTGCATCAAAACGGGAGCTGCAGAGCGGGTTTGGCATGGCAGAGTGTGGAAAAGAACTGAGCTTTGTGGATAAGATGCTTTCGTCCGAATATATTCTGTGGAAATTTCCGTGCTTTACTAGCAAGGAGAAGAAGGAAGGGCTGCAGTGCCAGGTGGAATATGTGCTCTGCGGAAAAAACAGTGACCAGGATAATCTGGCGGGAACCGTGAACCGTCTGCTGGCGCTGCGGGAGGCGGCAAATCTGGTGTATCTGGCGAAAGATGCGCAGAAGCAGGGCGAGATGGAAGCAATGGCGGGGGTAATTGCCGCGTCATTTGGAGTTCCGGCGGCGATGCCGGTTGTGAAAATGGCACTTGCCGTGTGCTGGGCATTTGCAGAAAGCATTCTGGATCTGCGGGAACTGCTGGATGGTGGAAAAGTAGCACTGTTCAAAACGGCAGAATCGTGGCAGCTTTCTCTGGAACAGCTTCCGAAACTGCTGGAAACAGGGGATCAGAGCAGAAAAAATGCACCGGGCGGCATGGAGTATTCCGATTATCTGCGGCTGCTTTTGATGCAGAAATCGGGAAAAGCGGTAACGTTTGGAGCGATGGATCTGGTGGAATACAATATGCGGACAGAACAGCAGCAGCCGGTTTTCCGACTGGATTGCTGTGTCGATGAACTGGAAGCCGGTTTTACGGCGGTAATTGGGAAACGAGAGTATGAGATTACGAGAAATTATGGATATGAGATGCAGGGAGCAGCCTGAAAAATGGGATGACTCCGGCAGGGATACAAAAGGGTGTTCTTCTGAACGGCACATTTATTTCTGGAACCTTATCAAAAAACTTATCCACTCTTCCGGGAATTTTTATAAATCCGGATCAGGAGAGCAGCCTTTTGTAAAACGAAAATGGAACAGGGCAAGCCTGACGGTGGAAGCTTCACTGGCACTTCCTGTTTTTCTGATCGCGGTTCTTGTGTTATTAAAAATCGTGGATCTTTACCGGCTGCATGGAATGCTGACGGTATCTCTGCAGGAGTCCGCGCGGTATCTTTCCGTTTGTGCCTACGCGGTGGATGAGACGGGAAAAGAAACGTATGAAATACCAGAAACGGCCGCGTGCATTGCTTATGCAGAAGCAAAGATTCCAAAAGAAATCCGCGAAAATGGAATGGTGACACTGGCAGGAAGCCGTGTGAAAAATGGATGGCTGGAACTGAAAGCGATTTACTGGCCGAAAATGGGAAACCGCCTCGTTCCGGTGCGGAACCGGGGAATTGCAGCGTGTGCGAAAGTGCATCTGTTCTGCGGAAAGACAGAAGAGGAGGCGGATGAAGAAGAGGGCGAAGCAAAACAGATGGTGTGGGTGACTGAGAACGGCAGTGTGTATCATACCGATTCGTCGTGCAGTCATATCAATCTTTCGATCCAGGTTTCCTCACCGGGTGCGCTTGCGTGGAAACGGAATCAGGATGGAGAAAAATATAAGGAATGCGAACAGTGCGTGGGAAATGGCGCTGCGGGTGCGGAAGTTTACTATACGAAATACGGAAACCGGTATCATAACAGTCTTTCCTGCAAAGGGCTGAAACGTAAAGTAAAACTTGTAGCACTGGAACAGACGGATGGACTGCCGCAGTGCTCGAAATGCGCGAAAAAGGCGGCGTAAGAAAGCCGGATATGAGCAGAGCAGGTGTCTTCTTTCCGGGTGAGACCGGAAAGAAGGACGGTAAACAGAAACTCGGATTTGCGGAAAGGAGGCCGCGGCTGTGTATCAGGAAGAAGTAAAGAGTGCAATTATATTGCTGTATCTTGGGATTCTTGCCGGGATGGATGTGAGGAAACGGCAGATCAGCCTTGTCCTGACCGGTGTTTTATTCCTTGCAGGCATTGGATGGCAGATTCTGGTGGAACAGACATCGTGGCTGGAATGGCTGCTGTCCCTGCTGCCGGGAGCAGGATTTCTGACGCTCAGTTATATATCACGGGAACAGGTGGGATACGGGGACGGCCTTCTGCTTCTGACGGTTGGAATCTGGCTGGGATTTGGGCAGACGTTCGGCGTTCTGACGCTGGGACTCATTCTCTGTTCGGTACTCTGCGGAGTTCTTCTGATGCGGAAGAAAATACGGAAACAGGATTCTATACCGCTGGTGCCGTTTCTGCTGCTTGGATTTGTGGGGAGGTGCGGAATGCTTTGAAAGTGAAAATGAGAAAAGCAAGTATTACGGTAGAGGCAGTTCTGGTCGTGCCGCTTGTTCTGATGGTGATTTTTCTTCTGCTGTCGCTGACATTTTTTGTGCACGCACGGAGCTGGTATACATTTGCGGCATATGAAAGCACAATGCTTGCCGCCAGTGAAGGCCGCCTGTCTGTGGAAAAAGGAGAGGCAGCCGCCCAAAGCCGGATGGAATGGTGGATTTCCCAGATACCGCTTCCGGCTGAACCGGTGACCGTACAGACGGTGTGCAGAGAAAAAGAGATTCAGATAAAAGCAGAAGGAAACATTCTGCCAATCTGGAGCCGGAACGCGTGGAATATTCGGTTTTGAGTGAAATCAGGAGAAACAATCCGGTGAAAACGATCCGGAAGATACGGGCAGTAAAACAGATCTGGAACCAGAAGTAAGGACGGAAGCGGAGAAATGCAGATTGATTATAAAAGAGATTTGAACCATACGTATGTTATTTTACAGGAGGAAAAAGAGCCGGACACGGCGTCGTATCAGATCCGTATGCTGCTGACAAACGCAATCCCAGGGCTTTTGGACTGCAAAATCGGGAAAATGGATGATAAAACATTGTTTTACTATGAGGTGACATCAAGGCAGTCACTTCAGAGTGTGTTTGAACAGCGCTCGATTGGGGCGGAGGCGCTGCGGAAACTGTTTGAACAGCTGCTGGATCTTCTCGAAGAACTGGGGCAGTACCTGCTTGCACCGGACGGTCTCGTTCTGCAGCCGGAGCTGGTTTTTGCAGATGCAAATCTGGAGAACTTTTCCTTCTGTTATCTGCCGGGAAAGCAGGGACACACAGGCTGTTTTCAGAAGCAGATCCGGGAGCTGATGGAATATCTGCTGCCGAAGCTGGATCACCAGGAGCAGGATGCGGTGGTACTCGGGTATGGACTGTATCGGGAGATTTCGGCGGAGATCTTTTCGGTTGAGATGATTCAGGCACTCTTATATCAGACAGGGAAAGAGAAGAAAGAAACGACGGAGCAGGAGGGAAAAGAGCGTCCTAGGGAAGAAAATCCGCCTGTACAGATGGAGGAAACACTTTGGGAGAACAAGAAGCGGAAGCGGCGGAAAATTTTTTGTGGAAGCGGAGGAAGAAAAGGATGAAGGACGCTGGAAAAATATTGTGGAAGCAGTGATCTGCATCGGATTTCTGGGAGGTGTGCTGGCACTGCGGTGGACACAGGCCGAAACTGTTTGGTATCTGGTGCTGGGAGGAGCGGCGGCTGTTGTGGGAATTGTAAGTCTGGCATTGGAACTTGCCAGCCGATGGAAAAAGCGGCAGTCGGGAACAGAAACAGGAAGCTATGGGAAGGCCGCAGGAATCCGGAAACAAGGAGAAACAGGAGATGTATTTTCGGAATATCAGAATCGGAAGGGCTTAAAACAGAAAGATGGAACATGGAATCCGAAAAGCGATACAGAACAGCAGGGATGGAAAAGGGATTCCTCAGTCGAAAAAGAGAAAACATGGGAAAAGAATGAAGAACAGGAAAACAGAAAGATGCACAGCCTGATGGAATTGGAGGGGCATGAAGAGGATCTGTTTGGAAAAACGGAACTGCTGACCAGCCCGGAGGATGAGGGAAGGCATATCTGATTCCGATAGATCCGATTGATCTTCCGCTGATTCCGATTGAACGCGGAAGCACATTGATTGGAAAACTGTCAGCGGCGGCAGATGTAATTCTGCCATACCGTACGGTAAGCCGCCTTCACGCAAAGCTGGTCAGTACAGAAGAGGGAGATTATCTGCTGGATCTGAATTCGCGGAACGGAACAACGGTGAATGGCGTTCCATTGATGGGCGAGACAAAAAAGAAGCTGGAGGATGGAGACGATATCTCATTTGCCGGGAAGAAATACCGGTATAAGGCGGGAGAGAAAAACAGAAATTAGAGAAAAATGACGCATTACACTTTTTCGATTTGGAGAAAGCGCTGGATGCGTTATTTTTAATATGGCAGAATGATCAAAGAAAAAAGTTATGCGAATGAAACAAAAATATTATAGAAAAGAAAATTATGCATAAAATTAAAAAAAGAAATAATGTAAAAAATAATGTCATAAAACGTCGAAAGCCGTCGTGAAGCGTCAATAATTGTCGAAAAACGTTTATCAAAAAAGAAAAAATTTGACGATTTCTTGCATTTACAAGTGAATTAAATTATAATAAAAAAATAGCACAGATAAGGAAATGATGTAATGGAAGAACAAAGGAAAAACAGTTACGATCCGAACGAAGATATCGTGGACCGTATGTGGAAGAGGTCAAAAAACAGCATCAATCTGGTCATCGTCGTATGCAATATTCTGGTATTCCTTGCAGTCACACTGACCGGAGGGACAGAGAGCTCCAGACATATGATGGACTGCGGTGCGGCGTATGCGCCGCTGATTGAGAGCGGAGAATACTATCGCCTGTTTACGAGTATGTTTCTTCACTTTGGCATCCAGCATCTGATCAACAACATGCTGCTTCTTTTGTTCCTTGGGGATTACCTAGAACGCGCAGTTGGAAAGATCCGTTATCTGGTCATCTATCTGGGCGGCGGACTCGTCGGAAATCTGTGCTCGTATCTGCATGAACTGTCCCTGATGAAAACAGGGGAAGCACCGGCAGTTTCCGCCGGCGCTTCGGGAGCGATTTTTTCTGCTGTCGGAGCGATGCTTGTTCTTCTGGCATTTCGGAAAGGAAGGCTGGAGGATCTCACCTTCCGGAGGATGGCCGTCATGGCTGTCCTTTCGCTGCTGGTCGGATTCCAGTCTTCAAATGTGGACAACTTCGCACACATCGGCGGTTTTCTGGCAGGTGCAGTCCTGATGGCGGTTCTCTATCCGGGAATGGCAAGGATCAGGAAAAGGGGAAAACGACCGTAAAGGTGCTTCCTTCCCCGGGAACGGAAGAAACGGAAATCGTGCCGTCGTGTGCGGTTACAATTTCCTTGCAGATGGCAAGTCCAAGGCCGGTTCCGTTTTTCTTATGTGTGACAAAAAGGTCAAAGAGAGTCGGCAGATCCTCGGCGGGGATTCCGCAGCCAGTGTCCTGCACACGGATGGTCAGAAAGTCACCGTCGAAACAGAGAGAGATTTTGATCGTTCCGCCGGAAGGCATTGCTTCCGCCGCATTTCGGATCAGGTTCAGAAAAAGCTGACGAAATTGCGTGGTATCAAGGGCAAAGCGCGGAATGGCAGATTCCTTGACAAGTTCAATGGAAACCTGTTGTTTTTCGAGGAGAACGCCGGTATCGGCACAGAGATTCTGGAGCAGAAGATAAGGATTCACGTAAGCGCGTACCGCCCGATATGAATGATTATAGCAGGAGAGCTCATCGAGCAGGGAGTTCAGAAAAGCCATATTTTCCTGGATTTTCTGAAAATAGAGATCGTTGGAAAGCTCCGGATGCGCTAAAAGAAGAAGCTGATGAAAGCTGTGGATAACCGCAACAGGATTTCGAACCTCATGTGAAATCCGGGAAATCATAGCGTGACATTCTTCCGATAAGCCCTGTGAATTGGTTGTTGGTTCTTTTGACATAGCCGTATCCTCCTTATGATGCGTAGGTAATGATTTTTGATTAGGCAAAAGTTTAGCATTGAAAAGGGGGAGCGCGCAACAAAAAGCGTTCTGCATTATTTGACATTTTTCGACAAATAGTGAGAAAATAGAGTTGTTCGGAACCGTGCAGAACGGGATTCGGAACAACAGAAGAATTAAAAAAAGTAAAGGAGAAAAAGATCATGGATTGTATTTTTTGTAAATTAGCAAACGGAGAAATTCCAACCGCGACATTGTATGAGGACGATGAGTTCCGTGTCATTCTGGATCAGGGACCGGCAACGAAAGGACATGCGCTGATTCTTCCAAAACAGCATTTTGCAAACATTTATGAAATTCCGGATGAAACCGCAGCGAAAGCAATGATTCTCGGCAAAAAAATGGCGACGGCCATGACGAAAGCGCTTCATTCTGATGGCTTCAATCTGGTACAGAACAATGGTGAGGCAGCAGGACAGACGGTATTCCACTTCCATATGCATCTGATTCCAAGATATGAAGGTGACAATGCCGGTATTGCTGCATGGAAGCAGGGAACTCTCGAGGATGCGGTAAAAGAGCAGATCATTGAGAGCGTGACGGCAGAGCTGAAGGCCTGAGAAAAGGCTGGCAGCAGCCAGAAAAAGAATCAATGACAGACGAACAGGGGCGGAGAACAATGGACAAAAATAACTTTTCAGAAATATATAAAAAGTATGTAATGACAGCCTATTCAGCCGCAATGCAGGTGGTACACAATGAAGCCGATGCGGATGATATCGCACAGGAAACGATGGTGAAACTGTACCTGAATATTGATGCGCTGGATGAAGACAGAGTAGAAGGCTGGGTCCGTGTCGCTGCAAAGAATCTGGGAATTGATTATCAAAGAAAAACACAACGTTTTGACTGGAACGAACTGGATGAGGAACTTCGGGCGGAAGAGATGGAACTTCCGACGCTTGCAGAGGAAGAAAAGCAGGAGAGAAATCATTTTTTTCAGGAAGTGATGGATGCACTGAAAGATCATGATGAATCGGGTTATTATATTACGCGTGAAATCAAGGTGCATGAGCGTTCGGAAAAGGAAGTAGCATCCGAAATGGGTATCACCATAGGAAATCTGCGGGTGAAAATGACCCGGACGAAAAAATGGCTTTGCCAGCACTTTGCTGACAAAGCCAGAGAAAGGGGATTTCTGTAGTTACTATTTGCGTTCGCATTCCTGGATCAGGGAAAGGATGCGGCCGATGGAATCGGTGTGGCTGCTCTTCTTCATCGCATTGATATAGGTCTGACGGTTTTCGTAAACCTCACGGATTGCGGACTGAAGAGTCTGCGCATTCACGGATTCTTCTTCCAGAACTTTACTGTAACCCTGACGCTCAAAGGAACGCGCATTTAAAATCTGGTCTCCGCGGCTGGCATTGGCAGAAAGCGGAATCAGAATGTTTGGTTTTGCCAGAGCACTGATTTCGCAGATCGCATTTGCGCCGGCGCGGGAGATGATCAGATCTGCTGCGGCGAAGAGATCCGGGAGCTCATCTTTGATGTACTCGAACTGAACGTAACCTTCGGTGCCGTTTAAGGATGCATCCAGTTTATCTTTACCGCAGAGATGAATCACCTGGAAATCTTTCAGAAGTTCTGGTAAAATAGAACGGACCGCATGATTGACAGCGACGGAACCGAGGCTTCCTCCGATGACGAGAATAACCGGTTTTGCGGCATTGAATCCGCAGAACTTCAGGCCTTCCCGCGCATCGCCGGACAGCAGTTCCTGGCGGATTGGCGTTCCGGTCAGAACGGCTTTGTTTTCCGGGAGACATTTGACGGTTTCCGGGAAATTACAGCAGACCTTTGCAGCGGACGGAATACACAGCTTATTTGCCAGGCCAGGCGTCATATCTGATTCATGGATGAGCGCCGGGACTTTACATGCTTTGGCGGCAAGGACAACCGGTACCGAAACGAAGCCGCCTTTGGAGAAGACAACGTTTGGTTTCAGCTTTTTGAGCAGTTTTTTTGCTTCAAAGTAGCCTTTTACGACGCGGAATGGATCGGAAAAGTTTTTCGGATCGAAGTAGCGGCGCAGCTTTCCGGATGAAATTCCGTAATACGGAATGCCGAGATCTTCGATCAGCTTGCGCTCCATACCGTCGTAGGAACCGATATAAGAGATTTTATAACCTGCTTCCTTTAATTTTGGAATCAGGGCAATATTCGGGGTAACATGGCCGGCGGTACCTCCGCCTGTCAGAACAATATGCTTCATGAGAATTCCTCCCTGGAATTTGATAATATCATTTGGCTTTTATTATCCCCTCAAGAAGAAAAAAAGTCAAGAGCGGTTACAACATGGAAAATGCCGAGGAACGGAAGAAGATGAAAAAGATAGAAAAAGAAGAACAGCTGAAAAAGAAACTGGAGCAGACGATGGAAGAAAAAATGGCTGCGGATTCGAAAACGGTGGAAGGGGAATCGGCAGTTGTAAAGGCAGAGGAAGGAAACACAGCAACAGAACAGGAGGCTGCGCCTGCGCTTTCAGAGGAAGAACTGAACGCAATGTACGAGCGCTTCCAGCAGCGCCTTCAGAAGGAAGGACTCGCGGACGCGGAAGGAAATCCGACAGAAAAAAACACTGGAGATCCGCCGCCAGATCGTGGAGAAAAAGGTGGAACGCGAGAAGCAGGCGGAGAGACAGAAGAAGATTGCGAAGAGAGCGAAAACAACAAAACACTGGGTACAGACGGCAAAGGCGGCTGGTGTTGTGTTGGTTGTGGGAGCTTGCGTGTTTGGAGCCAGTATGACGAGCGAGGCGAATCGGATTCGGTTGGTGGAGACGATTAGTGGGGTTCGGAATTCAGGAGATACTACATGGGTTGATAATGGAGAAGACAGAAAATATACAGCAGAAGATTGGGATAAGGTAAAAGAAGAAATAAGGGATAAGTTGCATATAGCGGTACCTGAATTTTATTATATTCCGGAAGGAATGGAATATAGCGGGAGTTCTATATTACAAGAAATACAGGTGGCTATTATCAAGTACAGATATAATGAACACATAGTGTATTTTCAATTATCAGCAAACGAGAAAGATTTATCGCAAGGTAATTGGAAAGATAGGGAAAAAGTTGAAGTAGAGACGCTTGATGACACTGTAGAGGTTGAAATGGGAACAATATCTGAAAATGGTGAAGAAAATTATTATGTTATATGGAAATATAAAGATGGATATTATGAGTTAAGTGGTCAAATAGAAAAAGAGGAATTGATAAAAATTTTGAATGAAATGCAGTATAATATGTAATTGATTTAAAATTAATACGTATATATCATGTAGATGAGACGAGGGGAAAGAGGAAGTATGAAAAAGGTTATGAATTTAAAAAGCTTACTTTTTTGTGCGATGCTCGTTTTGACGCTGGCTGTAAATACGGTGAGTGTACAGGCAGATGCATTAGATTATTTAGGTAATACAATTGATGGATCTGTATTGACAAATGAAACAGAATCAATTGGGAATTACCAAAGCGTGGCAAGAAGTACATATCTTCATCAGGGGTTTGTGAGAATTACAAATAATGGTAATGGATATATTGGAATAGGTGGCGGAACAGAGTGTAATGTTACTTGTGGAACTGTAAAATTAAATATTTATTTGGAACGTTCGACAGGATCAGGCAGTTTTTATAGTTACAAAAAGTGGGAAAATGTAGACTATAATACGGATTCTTTATTTATGAGTAAGGAAATAAAAGTAGAAAAAGGTTATTATTACCGTTTAAGAGGTTATCATTCCTGTACTAAGAGTGGTGTTACTGAGAATGGTGGAAGTTCAACCAATGGAATCTATATTGGATAATAATTTTTCACCTAACATGTAGATATCAATATTGAAAACAAGCAAAAGTATAATTCATACAAGCACAAGAGAGTAGAGTAAATGAACGGAAACAATTTTTAGACTAGTAGTTTGCAACTCCCTCACCCCTTAAAAATCCCGGGGCCAGTCCCCTATAGAAACCTTATAACAATGAATATATTAAGACGAAAACGCAGATCTTTCAGGATTTTCAACGCGTCGAAATTCCTTTTTCCAACCACAACACAGATCTGAGTCATCATGTGTTACTATGTTCAGCGTGTGAGTGATCATACGGAACATCGGCTGGCCCCGATAAGTGAGGCATCGGTATTACTGCAGGAATACCGGTGCCTCTTTTCTGTACGTTTCTACAAGCCGATGCCCATAATTGAACAAAAATATCAAGATTGTTGTGCAATCTGCCTTAAAATTCCGTTGGAATCTGCCAGATATTATGCTATAATAATCAAAAAAGAGAGAATAAGCATAAAATACAAAAGGAATTTCAGATTATTTTCGCGGACAACGCGTCAAGACCATGCTGGCATGGGAACTTGACGACTGCTGGCCGCGATAACGGGCCAAACGTATAACGCGTGTTTTGACCCGCAGTGACAACATTTTGTCCCCGAACAAAACGGGAGAACAGGAGGCATCTTATGCGTCTTACATTTCTTGGAGCAACACATGAAGTGACGGGCAGTTGTTATTATCTGGAGGCTGCCGGAAAGAAGTTTTTAGTGGACTGCGGTATGGAGCAGGGACCGAATATTTATGAAAACAAGCCGATTCCGGTCCCGGCATCCCAGCTTGATTTTGTATTGATCACGCACGCGCACATCGACCATACCGGAAATCTGCCGCTGCTGTATGCGCACGGCTTCCGTGGCCCAATCTATATGACTCCGGCGACGGTAGCGCTTTCGGACATCATGCTCCGCGACAGTGCACACATTCAGCTCGCCGAGGCCGAGTGGCGGAACCGCAAGAACCGCCGGGCGGGAAAAGAAGATTACGTCACACCATACACAATGGAGGACGCCCTCGGCGTGATCCGCTTGCTGGAAGGCATTCCGTATCATCAGCGTGTGACACTATCGGACGGCATTCAGATCCGTTTCCTCGATGCCGGTCATCTGCTCGGTTCCGCATCCATTGAGCTGTGGCTGACAGAGGACGGTGTGACGAAAAAATTGCTCTTCTCCGGCGATATCGGAAATATCCATCAGCCGCTGATCAACGACCCGGAGTACCCGGAGAGCGCTGATTACGTGATTATGGAATCCACCTACGGTGACCGGAGCCACGGTCCGAAACCGGATTATGTACCGGAGCTGGCAAAATCATTCAGGAAACGCTCGACCGCGGCGGCAACCTCGTGATCCCGTCGTTTGCTGTTGGAAGAACGCA
>ENA-OQHY01000890-OQHY01000890.1-human-gut-metagenome-genome-assembly--contig:-NODE-890-length-14859-cov-2.466468_pt1 | contig 14859 bp, 19 predicted proteins | sample MGYA00242570_ERZ504733 | MGnify/ENA primary metagenome ERZ504733 (study PRJEB26092, sample SAMD00036219) | human gut metagenome | host: Homo sapiens | study: EMG produced TPA metagenomics assembly of...
CTGCTGCAAATTCACCGCATCCAATGGTTATCGTGCCCTCTACAACCTCTTCTTTTCCTTTCAGTTCCTCAAGCGTCCTTTCCTCAAGATTAAGAATCTCCAAGGCACGCCTTTTTAATAAAATTCCCTCATCAGTAAGCGAAATTCTTCCCGCTTCGAATAAATAATGTTATTCCCAGGTCCTCTTCAAATGCCGCCATCTGTCTGGATAGCGTTGGCTGGGTAATATGCAATTGTTCTGCTGCTTTTGTAAAGCTCTGTTCTTTTGCTACGGTCAGAAAATAGCGTAATAGTCTTAATTCCATATCTTTAATATTCCTACAAGTTTTTTATTGTATCCATTCTTGCTGCGAGCACTTCTGTCTTGCTGATCCCACCAAGGAAAAATGCTTCATTAATGGATACACCCCTTTTCTTTTTTGAAGGTTCTCATTCTCATGTGCTACCTGATAAGCTTCATATGCTTCAACACCTTGTTCTTCGAATATTTTATTCTCCTGTTCAAGATTAACACTGATACGATCTGCAAGATATCCTGCTGATGCAATCAGCTCGTCCGAAGCAACAATAACGTCTCGCACATCTTCTCAATCGTATAAGTCGGATTCTTTAAGATTCCGGAACTCAAAAACAGACCCTCGATATAATTACACTTATAAAACTCTACTGTTAAGTCACAGATTTCTTCCGGAGTAAAAGCAGCCCGCTTGATGTACATGCCACATCATATTTTGCTGCGTCAGCAAGAATCTGCAGCGTTTGTATATGATCATTCGAAAAAATATCGTAATAGTCTTATTTCCATGTTTTCTATTTCTGCATATTATTTTTCTACCAATATATATTCCATTTGTCTTTCTTTCGTTCGCATTCCCATTTTTTCATAAAATTTCTCTGCTGAAGTATTTCCCGCCCATACATTTAATGTCACTTCATAGCACCCTATCTGTTTCGCTTCATTTTTTACATATTCAAACAGACTTTCGCCAACATGCTGACCTCGAACCTCTTGACTGACACAAAGATCATCAATAAAAAACGTCTTAAACGGAACCATGTTGTTTGAAAAAGGCTGCTCTTGTAATTGACAAAATGCATACCCTACACAAACATCATCCTCATCCACCGCAACATATATTGGCTTTTCTTTATGTTTCAAAAGCTCTCTCAATTCGTCTATCGTATATTTGGTCGTGCCCGGAATAAAAATATCAGGCCTTATATCTGCATGAATTTGTAACACTTGCTCTAATAACTCTAAAATTCTCGGAATATCTTTTTCTTTCGCTTTTCTGATAATCATTTTTACCTCCATCCATTCTCATTCTTCTGCAAAATAATAATTCTCAAATTAATTCTATATTTCCCTTGATATACATCACATTTTCCTTGTTGAATCCACATCATTAGAAACCATTAATTCAAAATGCTTTCGATTTGTTTTTATAAAACCTTCTTTTTGTAACTTTGATATCTCCGTAGACATTGCCGCACGGTCAATACAAAGATAATCTGCTAACTGCTGCCGGTCAAAAGGAATATCAAAGGATAAAGATGAATGTCTGATTGATTCGGCTGACAGATATGACAATAGTTTATCTCTTGTCGTTCGCTTGCCAACATGTGTGATCTTATCGTTCAAGATCAGTATCTTATTTGCCAGGACACTGACCAGGTTACGAATCAACTTCTGATGATGCTCGCATGCAGTTGGACAAGTAACCAGAAGCTTCTGAACATTTAGGAAAATAATTTCGCAATCCTCATCTGCTACCACACTGATATTCAAAACAGCACCCGGACTTGCCGCATATGGTTCTCCGAAAAAATCACCGGCATGACATTTTGATAAAATATTTCGATGCCCCCAAAGGTCTTCCTGGATAACAAGAACACAGCCTGACACCACAAGTCCCATTACTTCTGTAGAATCTGCTGCTCTGAAAATATAAGAATCTCTCTCTTTTGAAACTGTTGTTGCCTCTACACAGTGCAATATGGATAATATCTCGTCATCAGTAAGACCTTTAAAGAAAGGACTGTTCCTTAAAATGGGTAAAAATTTTTTCAAAATTGTTCCTCCTGTTGGAAATCAAACATACAAGTTGCATTTATTATACTATGATTCTAACAGAAATAAAAATTTTATGCTATAGACGGAGGGTAAAAATGATAAGAAAGATTATTCGAATTGATAAAGAAAAATGTAATGGATGCGGTGCCTGTGCAGATGCCTGTCATGAAGGTGCCATTGACATCATTAACGGAAAAGCAGAATTGGTAAGAGAACATTTCTGTGACGGGCTTGGCGATTGTCTCCCGGAATGTCCTACAGGTGCCATTTCTTTTGAAGAAAGAGAGGCTCCTGCATATGATGAAGAAGCCGTAAAAGAAGCGCAGAAAAAAGTATTTGCCAAAAATCAGGCAATGTCTACACACACCGGCTGTCCTGGTTCTAGAAGTATGCAGATTCAGCGATCCGAAACACCTGAAACCATAAAATCAACTCCAAGCGTAGAGCAGCTATCAAAACTTCAGAACTGGCCAGTACAGATTAAACTGGCACCTGTAAGTGCACCATATTTTAACGGCGCAAAACTATTAATCGCAGCCGATTGTACTGCTTATGCATATGCAAGCTTTCATCAGGATTTTATCCGAAATAAGGTAACATTAATCGGCTGTCCTAAATTAGATCAGGTAGATTATAGCGAGAAATTGACTGCGATTATTCAAAATAACAATATTCAAAGTGTAACCATCGTAAGGATGGAAGTTCCTTGCTGTGGTGGTCTGGAGATGGCAGCAAAAAAGGCGCTTCAGGATAGTGGAAAATTCTTACCATGGCAGGTTATAACGATAAGTATTGATGGAAAAATTATAGAATAAAAAAGGAGAATATAATAATGGATAAGAAAATGTTTTGCTTTCAGTGTGAGCAGACCGTCGGATGCGCCGGATGTACAGGAAATGCCGGTGTCTGTGGAAAAAAGGCAGATACAGCCAGATTACAGGATGAACTGACAGGTGCCTTGATTGGTCTTGCAAGAGCTGTCGATAGTACAACAGCTATTTCCAAAAGAACCGGACAGGTCATAATTGAAGGACTGTTTACCACAGTTACAAATGTAAATTTTGACGATGCCTCAATTGAAAACATGATACAAAAAGTCCGAGCTGAAAAAGAAAGACTGGTTCCTGACTGCAGCAAAGGTCAGTCACCTTGCGGTAAAACAGGCGAATACGATATGCAACAGCTGTGGAATGCCAATGAAGATATACGCTCTTTGAAATCTCTTATTCTTTTCGGAATTCGTGGAATGGCTGCCTATGCCTATCATGCAAATGTTCTGAATTATGAAGATACTGAAGTGAATCGCTTCTTCTGTGAAGCATTATTTAAGATTGGTTATGAAGAAAGTGCAGATGCACTGCTTCCTACAGTACTAAAAGTAGGAGAAATCAACCTGAAGTGTATGGCACTTCTTGATAAGGCAAATACAGAAACCTATGGGACACCAGAACCAACCAATGTTACACTTACAATAGAAAAGGGACCATTTATTGTTGTAACCGGACATGATTTGAAAGACCTGCAGATTTTACTTGAACAAACAGAGGGCAAGGGAATCAACATCTATACTCATGGTGAAATGCTCCCTGCCCATGCCTATCCACTCTTAAAAAAATTCTCACACTTAAAAGGGAATTTTGGAACCGCATGGCAGAATCAGCAAAAAGAGTTTGATCATCTTCCAGCTCCGATTCTCTACACCACCAACTGTCTGATGCCGCCAAAAAGCAGTTATGCTGACAGAGTATTTACAACAGAAATGGTTGCCTTCCCCGGTGCTGTTCATATTGATGAGAAGAAAGATTTTACGCCGGTTATTGAAAAAGCGCTGGAACTTGGTGGTTACAAGGAAGATCAGGTACTCACCGGCATCAATGGCGGTACAAAAGTGACAACCGGTTTTGGTCATGCAGCCATCCTGTCCCATGCAAACACTGTAATTGAAGCAGTAAAATCAGGTGCAATCCGCCATTTCTTCCTGGTTGCCGGCTGTGATGGTGCTAAACCTGGACGAAACTATTACACAGAATTTGTAAAACAGACACCTTCTGACAGTATTGTCCTTACTCTGGCATGCGGAAAATTCCGTTTCAACGATCTCGATCTTGGAGAAATCGGTGGTCTGCCACGACTAATGGATATGGGGCAGTGTAATGATGCTTATGGTGCGATTCAGGTTGCTGTGGCACTTGCAGATGCATTTGGATGCTCCGTAAATGAACTTCCTCTTTCCTTCGTTCTCTCCTGGTACGAACAGAAGGCCGTCTGCATCCTGTTAACACTTTTACACCTGGGTATCAAGAACATTCGTCTTGGTCCTTCTCTTCCGGCATTTTTGTCTCCTAATATTTTGAATTTTCTGGTAGAAAATTACGGTATAGCACCTATCACCACGCCGGAAGAAGACATCAAAACGCTGATGAATTATAACAAATAAATTTCTTTAAATCTCTATGGAATCTCCGAAGCCGATACAGGATTCAAAAATCCTGCATCGGCTTTATGATCAGATTCTTCTCTGCAAAACCTATGTTCCTTTCTTATAACAACTCTCACCGATTATCAACCCTCTCCGGAAACATATCATGATTACTCATACGATTCCAGGCAACCTGCTCCCAATCTGTACCCGGCTTTCCGTAATTACAATACGGATCAATGGACAATCCTCCTCTCGGAAGGAATTTTCCCCAGACTTCTATATATTTCGGTTCAAGAAGCTTGACCAGATCTTTCATAATTATATTAATCACATCTTCGTGAAAATCTCCATGATTTCTAAATGAGAACAAATATAATTTTAAGGATTTGCTCTCCACAAGCCGTTCATCCGGAACATACGAAATCGTGATCGTTGCAAAGTCCGGCTGTCCGGTAATCGGACACAGGCTTGTAAATTCAGGGCAGTTAAACTTGACAAAATAATCATTTTCAGGATGTTTATTCTGAAATGCCTCTAATACGGATGGATTATAATCCATACTGTACTCTGTTTGCTGATTTCCCAATAGTGTTAAATTTTCTTTTTCTCTCATCTCTTCCTCCTCTATCTCAACGCCGGATCTTCCATTTGATTTGCCTGAAATGCCGCTGCACGATCAATGCATGTTCCACATTTTCCGCAAGGCTTCTCTCCACCTTCGTAACAGGACCAGGTCAACTCGTAAGGAACTCCCAGTCTAATCCAATCCTTACCACTTCGGCTTTGGATACATTAACAAAAGGTGCTTCTATTTTAAGTTGATGTCCGGAACCTTCCCATATTGCTTCATTCATAGCCTGATTGAATACCGGTGAGCAATCCGGATATGCAAAACCTGCAGAATCATCTGCATGAGCTCCATAATAAATTACTTCGCAGTCTTTGCTCAGTGCAATACTTGCCGCCGAAGAAAGAAATAATCCGTTTCGGAACGTACATATGTGCTTACTGGTTTATCGCCATTTGTTTTTGAAATCTGTTCTGCGTAACTCTCCTCCGGAATGTCTTCTGTAGACTGTTGAAGCAGTGAACAGTTACTATATTGAAATATCTTACTTAAATCCAGGAACAAATGCTCCACTCCATAATATTTTGCAACTGCTATTGCAGCTTTAATCTCTTTATCATGCTTTTGTCCATAGGAAACCGAAAGAGCAATGACCTGGTCTTTCCCATACTTTTTGATTGCCAGTCCCAATGCCGTTGTTGAATCAATTCCTCCACTAAAAAGAACTAATGCTTTCATCTCTATCACCTCTCACTATTTATACTCCCCGTTCATCGGGATCCCAGATTACTTTATGCATCTGTATCTGCAACCGTACACCATTCAACCGATGTTTCAACATAAATTCTACTATTTGCATCGGTTCTATTGCTCCAAAAACAGGGCTAAGATAAACATGACATCTATTTGTCAGATCGTAAGTCTGAATCAATTCCAATGCTTTCAATAAATCTTCCTGACTGCCAGATACAAATTTTACAGTATCATTCTTTTCAAGCAGTTTCATGTTCTCTGTTATCATATGTTCTTCGCACCCGCTTGATGGTAACTTATAGTCCATTGTAAATACCGGACGTTCTTCACAAAATGCTGCCAAAGCGACTGCTCCATTCGTCTCAACTTCAACTTGCAGCCCCGCTTGTAAAAGAAGATGGATTAAATTCCTGATGTCTTTTTGCAGCAGCGGTTCTCCTCCTGTCAGTGTCACATTATGAATTCCAGTTCCAAGAACATAATTTAATATTTCTTCTGGGGTTTCCTCGTTATATGGGCACTCAGGTTCATTAGCCCACAGAGTATCACAATAACTGCATCGCAGGTTACACCCTTTAAAACGAACAAATACTGCAAGTTCTCCTGCGCGCGTGCCTTCCCCATTAATACTGGTAAATTTCTCTGCTACCTTCATCTACTCTTCCTCATAAACTGCACAATTATTAGGCGTCTCATATACTTCCACACAATGAACTCCATACCCTGAATCCGTCAATTTTTTGTAGAAATAATATGCGAAATTTTCTGCTGTCGGACGAAAAGAGACTTCTTCCAAATGAAACTCTTCCTTCTGAAGTGCAGCTACCGTTTCTGCTTTCAGAGATCCTGTCTCGTAAATCAGACTATGGTCAAAGTAATCACAAAATACTTTCAGGTCGTTTTTCAGATTACCAAAATCCACTACCATTCCTCGTGTCTGTCCTTCTCGTTCCAACTCCTGACTCTTGATTTTTGCAACAACATTCCAACGATGTCCGTGGATGTTTCTACATTTTCCTTCGTATTTCCATAGAAAATGTGCTGCATCAAAACTGGCTTTTGTTTGTAAATAATACATATTTCAACTCTCCTATATGTGAAATGTATGTACCTGTTAAGAGCTATGCATCCTAAATGGAGCAGTTTTTATATATCAGAAAATCCATATCTAATATACAAAAAAGCTCTGCGTGTATCTTCGCACGCAGAGCCTAAAATCCTCATGATTAGCCCTGGTTTTATTTTTCGACAGGAAGGTACAAATGAACTGTCGGCTGTTTTCACAGCATGAAAATTATACCACAAAACATCATATTGTCAAATTGATTTATGATGTTAATATATTGCTCTTCCCTTCATTCTTGAATCCACATTCTTAGAAACAGTCAATTCAAAATGATTTCGATTTGTTTTTATAAAGCCTTCTTTTTGTAACTTTGATATTTCTGTAGACATTGCTGCTCGATCAATACAAAGATAATCTGCCAGCTGCTGCCGGTCAAAAGGAATGTCAAAGGACAAAGATGAATGTCTGATGGATTCGGCTGACAGATATGACAATAGTTTCTCTCTTGTCGTTCGCTTGCCAACATGTGTGATCTTATCGTTCAAGATCAGTATCTTATTTGCCAGAACACTGACCAGATTGCGGATCAGCTTCTGATGATGCTCGCATGCAGTTGGACAAGTGACCAACAGCCTCTGGATATTCAGTAAGAGAATCTCACAGTCCTCATCTGCTACCACACTGATATTCAGAACAGCCCCCGGGCTTGCTGCATACGGTTCTCCAAAGAAATCGCCGGCATGGCATTTTGATAAAATATTTCGATGTCCCCACAGGTCTTCCTGAATAACAAGAACACAACCTGACACCACAAGCCCCATTACTTCTGTAGAATCTGCAGCTCTGAAAATATAGGAATCCCTCTCTTTTGAAACTGCTGTTGCCTCTACACAATGCAAGATAGATAATATCTCTTCATCCGTAAGACCTTTAAAAAATGAACTGTTTCTTAGAACCGGTAAATATTTTTTCAAAATCTTCCCTCCTGTTGGAAATCAAACATACAAGTTGTATTTATCATACTATAATTCTGGCAGAAACAAAAGTTAAATACTATTGACGGAGGATAAAATGATAAGAAAAATTATTCGAATTGATAAAGAAAAGTGTAATGGATGCGGTGCCTGTGCAACTGCCTGTCACGAAGGAGCCATTGACATCATTAACGGAAAAGCAGAATTAGTAAGAGAACATTTCTGTGACGGACTTGGTGATTGTCTCCCGGAATGTCCTACCGGTGCCATTTCATTTGAGGAAAGAGAAGCACCTGCATATGATGAAGAAGCCGTGAAAGAAGCACAGAAAAAAACGCCATTCAAAAACAGGCAATGCTCCTCACACCGGTTGTCCGGGATCTAGAATCATGCAGATCCAACGAACAGAAACACCAAAGTCTGAAGGACCATCTTCAGCTACAGATTCAGTATCAAAACTTCAGAACTGGCCGGTACAGATTAAACTGGCTCCAGTCAGTGCACCATATTTTAACGATGCAAAGCTTTTAATCGCAGCCGATTGTACTGCTTATGCTTACGCAAGCTTTCATCAGGATTTTATCCAAAATAAAGTAACATTAATCGGCTGTCCAAAATTAGATCAGGTAGATTACAGTGAAAAACTGACTGCGATAATCCAAAATAACAATATTCAAAGTGTGACAATTGTAAGAATGGAAGTTCCGTGCTGCGGCGGTCTTGAGATGGCAGCAAAAAAAGCACTTCAGAATAGCGGAAAATTCATTCCATGGCAGGTTGTAACGATAAGTATCGACGGGAAAATTATCGAGTAAAAGCAAGCCCCACAAAAATACGGGGCTTGCTTTTATTCTGGTTATATAAATCAATCCTTATATGCTTTATTTCACAGGTAAGAATCCCTTACTTGTCTTCACAATCACCTTATCAAATACCATGAACATCGAGGTAATACAAAGATGACTACGATCATACTGATGATTGCACCTCTCGCCATCAATATACACAACGAGCTGATCATATCAATATTTGAATACAATCCGACACCGATTGTTGCTGCAAAGAAACTCAGCGCACTTACCATGATCGACTGTGCTGATGCACGGTGTGCGGTAGTGATCGAATCGTATTTCTCCGCTCCGTGATTGCGTTCTCTCTTATATCTCGTTGTCATGAGGATCGCATAATCCACCGTTGATCCAAGCTGGATCGTGCCGATGACAATCGATGCGACGAATGGCAGTTTCGTTCCTGTATAATACGGGATTCCCATATTTACAAAGATAGCAAATTCAATAACACCAACCAGAATAACCGGAAGCGAAATGGATTTAAATAATATCAATATGATCACGAAAATGATACCGATCGATACCATACTGACTGTCTTGAAATCCGTATCTGTAATATCGATCAGATCTGCTGTCAACGGGCCCTCACCGATCAACATACCACCTTTGTCATATTTATGTAATATTTTATTCAGATCTTTGATCTGGGCATTCAGTTCATCCGATGCAACCTTATACTCAGAATTGACCAATAGCAGTTGATACTTATCATTCTTCAACATATCTGTTACAGAATTCGGGATCATATCCTGCGGAATTGCCGGTCCGATCAGTGCATCCAGTCCAAGTGCCCATTTAACACCATCGACATCATCCATCTTATCAATCATTTTTGCAACATCTGCCGATTCTACGGAACTGTCTACAAGAATCATATGCGTCGTATTCATGTCATAATCTTTTTTTAGCTTCTCATTTGCAATAATACTTGGAAGATCTTTTGGCAGTGTCTCATCCAGATTGTAATATACGGCTGTATGGTTATTTCCATAGATTGCAGGGAACAAAAGTACAAGGAAAAGGATTACATAGATCATATACCGCTTCGTAACTTTATCTGATATCTTTCCAATATCCGGAAGGAAAGGCTTATGCATCGTCTTCATGATCCATTTGTCACAGCACAGGATCATAGATGGCAGGATTGTCACACAGGCAATCACTCCGAGGATGACACCTTTTACCATAACTACACCGATATCCATTCCCAGTGTAAATGTCATAAAACACAGGGCAATAAATCCTGCCACTGTCGTAACCGAGCTCCCGATTACAGATGAGAATGTCTGCGATATCGCAAGTGCCATTGCCCGTTCTTTATCACCGTTGTAACGGACCTGCTGTTCTTCATAGCTGTGCATCAGAAAGATCGAATAATCCAGTGTCACTCCGAGCTGAAGTACTGCTGCCAATGCCTTCGTAATATACGAGATCTCTCCAAAGAAGTAGTTGCTTCCCAAATTATACACGATTGCCATTCCGATACTCAGCATAAAAAGTAAAGGAATAAAATAGGAATCCATCGTAAGACCTAATACGATCACTGCCAATACGACTGCGATCAGTACATATAACGGTGTCTCCTTCTCAGCCAGATTCTTCGTATCCGTAACAATTGCTGACATACCACTTAAAAAGCACTGTTTTCCTGCCAGTTTACGGATCTCCCCCAATGGCTTCCATCGTTCCGTCAGATGAAGTACCCTCGTCAAAAAAAATCGCCATCATCGTTCCTGTATCGGAATTGAACACCTCATAGACATCCTTTGGATCATGCTCTTTGGCATACTGATATCAGCCAGCGAATCATACCATAAAACTTTCTGAACATGTTCCACGTTCTCAATCTTTGCTTTCAGGGCCGATACCTCTTTATCTTCCATTCCATCCACAATGAACATGGAAAATGCACCGGTTCCGAAGTCTTTTACCAGAATATCCTGCCCTTGCATCGTCTCTATATCTTCCGGCAAATACGTCAGCACATCATAATTGACTCTGGTATTCACATATCCAAGTCCCGCCGGAATCAGGAGTAAGATACTGATGATCAGTATCGGGATTCTGAACTTTACTACCTTTTTGCCAAATGCAACCATATTCATAACCGCCCCTCCTTTATGACTATTGGTCATTTTTTTGTACCTAATTGCAATATACATCAAAAAAGACCAACAGTCAATACAGTTTTTGACTATTGGTCATTTTTATTCTTATACAATTTTCTCAGATTGTATCGCTGCATTTTCGGATTGACATTTTCCTATATTTCCAGCATTCCAAGTCTTGCCAGAACCTTCAGATCCATGTTCTTTACATTATCTCCAAACTGTATCCGGATGTGATCACCCTCCATATCTACCACGACACCCTCACCGAATTTCTTATGCTTTACAATCATGCCTTCTCCAAGTGCATCTGCGAGTTCCTGATAGCTTTTTCCCGGTTGCTTCTGAGAGCCATGATACATTCCATTTTCCTTTACGCCATATGTTTCCGCCGGACTATAATCTCCCCATTTCTTTATTCCTGCATATTCTTTTTGCCGATTCTCTCTCAGATTCCTCTTTCCCAGCAGCTCACTGCAGAATTTGGACGGCTTATTCGTCGTAAATACATTCAGCTGATTCTTTGCCCTGGTCACACCTACATAGAAAAGTCTTCTTTCTTCCTCGTAAGTTTCAAGTTCTTCTTTCGATGCCGTCCGCGGATTTACCAGAACTTTTTCCGGTAGTATCCCATCCATAACATCCAGAAGATAGACGGTATCATATTCCAGTCCTTTACTCGCATGCATGGTAGACAGAATAAATGGACAGTCGCTTTCCGTCTTCTTTTCCCGGATGATCTTTCTAAGCTCTTCCAGACGTTCCAGTAATTTTTCCGGAGAGTCTACCCTGCTTCCAATCATCTTGACAATCTCTAATTTATTTGCATTCATGCCCATTTTCTTCAGATAATCCTGATAACCCATATATGTCAGTATCTGATCAACCGCCTCATCCCCTGTCATCTTTAAGATGCGTTCCATCTGCCGTCTCAGATTACGGATATTATCCTCCTGATACTTTTCCAGATTATCATACTTAAGTACCGCATCCAGAACCGCCATATCTTTCTCCTTGCTCAAGTTAACATATCTTAAAGCATCTTCCTTACGGAAGAACAATTTCAATCTGTAATATATCTGCATGAATCTGTCAGTATCTTTCGGATTCATTGCAAACCGTATGATATTCTCTACATCCAGAACCGTACGGTGTGTGAAAAAAGACAGCTCTGCATTCCGCATCCTGTACGGAATATTCTTCCTCTCTAAAAGATCTATCAACGGAATAGCACACTCGTTATCCCGGTATAGAACCGCCGTCTCCGCTTTCCGTGCATCCATACCGTTCTTTTGCAGGCTGCTTTCCCGGGTCATACATTCCTGTGCTACCCTCATCAGATATACATACTCTGCCTTTCTGGATTTTAAAGAAATTTCTCTGATATCCGTCCCTGCCTCTCTTGCAGGCTTCATATGTTTTTCATGACGAAGCGTATTTTTCTGGATGAATTTATCCGCTGCCTCCACAATCTTCGCATTCGATCGGAAATTTTCTTCCATCAGAAGTACCTTTGCACCTTTATGATTCTTTTCGAACGACAACAACGCTTCCGGATAAGCCGCCCGGAATCCATAGATACTCTGATCCTCATCTCCGACCATAAACAGATTTCCCGATTCTGTCGCCAGCAAAGCAATGATCGCATGCTGGATTTTTGATGTATCCTGTGCTTCATCTACACAGATATACGGATACAATTTCTGAAAATACGCCAGAAGTCCAGGATCCATTCTCAGCATCTTATATGCATACAACATCTGATCATCATAATCCATCAGATTCTGCGCACGCATCTGACTACAGTATTCACGGTAGATTCCTGCAATCCGGATATCCGACTCTTCTTCTAACTTCTGAAGTTCTTCTTCGGTCAGCATCATATTTTTTATATATGTGATCAACGTTCTTACATTCTTAAGATCACTCTCCGTCGGATATCCCATGCCATGATCCTGACAGATTCTGATCAGCATCCCTGTCGTTGTCTTTTCATCCTTCACCAGTTCGAATGGTGTCTTTCCAATCCGTCTTCCGTAATACTGGATAATCCTCGCACAGATTCCGTTGATCGTCCTAAATTCCAGTCTCTTTGCCATATCCTCGCCAAAACGGACTGCAAATCTTTCGGACATATCTTTTGTCGCTGCCACCGTATATGTAACCGTAAGTATGCTCTCCGGAGGAATATTCCTACAGTAGATCATATAACCAAGACGTGTCACCAGTACCGTGGTCTTTCCTGATCCGGGTACGGCAAGAAGCAGTACCGGCCTTTTGTGCTCTGTACTGCTTCTTTTTGCTGTTGATTTAATTTTACCGAAAATGTTGTTTCAAATTCTTTCCATTCCATACTTCTTTTTATGTTAATTTGTGAATCCACTTATAGCTCCTAAATCGTAAAAATACCGGAATTCCTTTGAACAACTGATCCGACTGCACTGCAGCCACAACCAGTTCCACAGGGAGTTTCCACACGAATGCCGCCAAAAATGACAACGGCATCACGATTCCCCAAGTAGAGATCATATTCGTGTACATAGAGAACTTTGTATCTCCCCCACCTTGAATGACACCTACCGATACCGGCATCTGATATGACATTCCTACCATAACTATGCTCATGATCATAATGAAATGATCTGCCAGGACTGCTGCCGTATCTGTCAGTTTATACATGGATAACAGCGGTCTTCTCAATACAAATAGCAGAGAAGCAAGCACTGCACCAATCAGAAGATCAATCACAGAAAGCGTTCTTCCATCAGATTTTACTCTTTCAATATCTCCCTCTCCGATATCTTTCCCGATCACAACTGCAGATGCAGATGATATGGCGATTACGATCACCTTCAGATACTGGAAGAATGTGCTGGATACAGAATTTGCAGCAATTGCATCTGCAGACAAATGTCCGAGAATTGCCGTCTGCATCGGTACTGAGATTGCCCAGATCATCCCTGAGCACATGATTGGAAATGCAACTTTTAAGAATGCCCTCCATATCTTTCTATTCTCCGGCGCAAATATGATTCTGATCAAATTAACGTCAAATAACCGGACTTTCGTATCTATCTTCCACACATACACCACAATGATCAATAGTTCCAGCATTCTTGCAGTTAACGTTCCCACTGCTGCTCCCTTGATCCCCATCTCCGGAAATCCAAAATGTCCAAAAATCAATGTGTAATTGATACAACCGTTTGTGATCAATGACACTACTGATATGACAAATGAAATCTTCACTACCTCTACACTTCTAAGCATAGCAATCAGCAGATTACTTATCATGAAAAGTAAAAATGTCCACTTCAGTAGTCCCAGATATGCCTTTCCTTCCGCAATAATCTCAGGTGACGTCGTAAATATTCCCAGGAGCCGTTCCGGCATGCACGTACAGGCTGTCACGACCACTGCTGCGATCAGAATACTGAGTGCCAGTGCTGCTCCCGTCAGCTTCCGGATTTCCTCAGTCTCCTGCTTTCCCCAGTACTGAGAACAGATTGCTACCAGTGCATTTCCAATAGACAATGCCAGCTGGTTCACAATAAAGAATATCTGGTTCACCGTTGCCGCACCGGACAATGCATTCTGGCTGTAACTTCCAAGCATGATATTATCAAGCATATTCACACTGTAAGCCACCAGATTCTGAAGTGCCACAACCAGCATCAACCGGAAAAATGTCTTATAAAAATTTTTATCTCTTGTAAAAAATGTTGTTCTTGCAGTTTTCATTATCTTAACAGATTTCTTACCATTTCTGCATCAAATGTAACAGATTTCACATGATCTACCTCAATCTGATACAGGCATTCGCCGCAATGTGTTCAGCCGCCTGCTCCAGATCACGGATTCCGGATGTATTAGAATATAACTTGATCAATTCATCCAATCCTTCCTCACTCATGATACACTCGTCTTCCTTAAGCTCATTCGCTTTAATACCTTCGGAAGTGCGAATTTGGAAAAGATCACTTTCTTCTCTTCCGGTGTGTAATCAGGGATATCGATCACGGCAAATCGTGACATCAGCGGTG
>ENA-OQHY01000891-OQHY01000891.1-human-gut-metagenome-genome-assembly--contig:-NODE-891-length-14809-cov-8.202902_pt1 | contig 14809 bp, 18 predicted proteins | sample MGYA00242570_ERZ504733 | MGnify/ENA primary metagenome ERZ504733 (study PRJEB26092, sample SAMD00036219) | human gut metagenome | host: Homo sapiens | study: EMG produced TPA metagenomics assembly of...
CTATGGCGTATCCGTCTGTCTGGGTGGGGTGCGTCTGGGGGAATCGGATGAAAATAAATCTGCAAGCAGCGGGACGTGAGAGCGTCCCGAATTGTGATCAAATTAAAAATTCATTGACCTCGGCAACGTACTTTCTTACCGTCAGATACTTGCGGTAGGTTCGGACAGCTCGGTCTTTTCCCACGCGTTGGGCAAAGGCTGCGTTCTCCTTGTCAAAAGCTCTGAGTAATGTCTCATACTCCGTACCTATGCCTTGATATGCGTTTCTCACCATTTCAGCGGTAACGAACGCCTCACGGTCGGAAAGCCGTTGGTAATGCTTAGCGATTTGAGCCTTGATGTTATCAAGCGCAAAGTTCACCTCATTGGCTTCCTTGCTTCTGCCTTTGGCTCTGTTGCCCTTGGCATCCCATATCGACTTGGTCACGCTCAGCTTGCAACTGAACTGTGCGATAGTTCCGTTGATTGTCACACGTCCCATGATAGGGACAATTCCGTTTCTCTCCTTGCTTCCGTTTACATAGAAGACTGTCTTGAATGTACTTCTCATAATTCCTTGCTTTTTGTTCTGTGCAAAATTAAATCATGAGAGTTGCATGGCAAATTCACAACCTGTGCAGAATTGAGAAGTAAAAACCGAAGCCGTTAAAAATGCTTATTAGAGCGTTTCTTTGAGGTAATGACTTGAAAGCGTTTCTACTTCTCAAATCCGCCATTTTCGCATTTCCTCACGAATGCCACAAAAAGCCAACGACTGCCACAACCACTTGAAACTCAAAACAAAAGCTCAAATCTGCTATTTTTTGCTTTTTTAGTCATTCTTTTTCCGAAAAACCTTGTATTTTCAGCCTCGCCGCCCTTGAAAGGCACCTGAAACGAAACGACCGATGCGACAGGAAGACGCAAAAAAAATGTCGGAAAAGGGAGCGACAAAAAGGTGAAGAAACGAGAACTTCCCTTCAGTTCCTGGAACCGCAAATAAATTTAATTCAAGGCTATATGACAACAAACATCAATACAACACAGACTTGGTGGAGATTACTCTCCGCAGTCGGCTCAACCCTCATCACTTTGGTGGCTTGGTTGGGATATATGGCTCTCTGCATGGTCGGTGAAGTCATATTGGGAATTGTGAAGTTCATCTTCGGCATCATCATTTCCATTCTTTCTATGGTGGTACTGATTGGAACATTCATTTGGTTATTAACACTTTAAAGTACAAGCGATATGAACAGAAGCATTGAAGCGATACCTACATGGGCACTCTGCTACATCATCAATGGCGATGCAAGCGGACTGACAGACGAGGAAATCCGTATGGTGGACGAAGCCATACGCAAGAACAATATTGAGATAGTAAGTCCAAGATACAACGAGGACATGTGCACAGAACCTTACTTCAGCCATTATCCGTTCTTCGGACTGCCTACAGAAGTTGAGGACTGCGACATCATCTATCACGAGTAACAACCCCTTTAACAACATCAGACATGAACACTACAGAATATTTCAAGAGAACCATACAAGCCTATTTGGAGGAGCGTGCTATGGAGGACGAACTCTTTGCAGCCAAGTATGACAACCCCGACAAGAACATAGACGATTGCGTCACCTATATCCTTAATTGGGTACAGAAGAGCGGTTGCAACGGCTTTTGCGATGACGAGATATATGGGCAAGCCATCCACTACTACGAGGAGAAGGACATCGAGGTAGGAAAACCATTGAACTGCCAAGTGTCTGTTAACCACCACATCGAACTCACAGAGGAGGAGAAGGCACAGGCAAGACAGGAAGCCATCCGCCAATATCAGCAAGAGCAGATGAACAAGATGCGTAACCGAGATACCGCCAAGCGCACCTCACAGAGAACAGACAACGAAGTACATCAACCATCATTATTCGACACGTTATGAAACCAAGAACGAAATATCAGAAGCAAGTCGTAACCTCAAACAAGGGGTTAGACCTATCAAGGGAGCGCAAATGCAATGGGCATTCCGTGAGTGTCTTGACCACTATGCCTTTCAGTTGAAGCACGGACAGACCACCTGCATGGACTGCGGACACACTTGGACTACGGACGAGGATGCGGACAAATGTGTCTGCCCGAAGTGTAAGGCAAAGTTGGAAGTGCAGCGCACCAAGCGACAGAAGGCAATGTCTTCTACCTATTTCAGCGTACTCACCGAGCGCAAGGGACTACAACTTATGCGAGCATATCAGATGAAAGCCTATTACCGCAAGGGACAAAAGGCAGACATCTATTGTTGGGAGGTGGCACGCTATTGGATGAACGAAAAAGGCAAGGTGGAGGTTATGGCACGCAAGCGCACAATGGGTATCTATATGGACACGTTCTGCTACGACTCCGACATTGAATTGCGCAAGGACAACACCACCTATCAGCATATTGCTTCATTTCCGGTCTGCCCCGATATGAAAGTCATTCCTCAGATATGGCGCAACGGCTTTGACGGAGCGTTTCACGGCATCGAACCGCTTACATTGTTCAAGGCAATGCAGACAGACCACCGCATCGAAACAATGATGAAGCAATGTCGTTACGGACACGTCCGCCACTTCATAGACCATCCACGGCACTTGGAAACTTGTTGGAATGCTACAAGATAGCCAACCGCAACCATTACCTTATTACAGACATCGGCAAATGGGCGGACTACATCTGTATGTTGGTAGAAATGGGCAAGGACATCAAAAGCCCACATTACATTTGCCCCGACAACCTTGAAGCCGAGCACGACAGAATATCCGAGAAAATCAGAGCCAAGAAAGAAAAGGAGCGCACCGAGGAGGAGATACGCAAGGCATTGAAGAACGAGGACAAGTTCAAGGAAATGAAGAGCCGTTTCTTCGGTTTGATGTTCACGGACGGCAATATCGTGGTGAGAATGCTTGAAAGCGTCAGGGAGCACGTTCTTGAGGGTAAGGCGATGCACCATTGCGTAGGCAGCGGTACAAACTACTCACTCAATCCCGACTGCATCATCTTCTCTGCAAGAATAGCCGAACAAAGGGTTGAGACCGTGGAGTTTTCTCTCGAACAGATGAAAGTCGTACAATGCCACGGACTACAGAACAAGGACACCGAGCACCATGCCGACATCATCAACTTGGTGAACAGCAATGCAAGACTTATAGAGCAACGAATGGTTGCAACGACATGAAATCCATATCGGCGGAGCGATGAAAATTCGTTCCGCCACTTTCTTGAGCCGAGGAGCGGAAAAGAAAGTGGCAAAGAAACCGTCTTTTCCTTATCTGCGATGCTTGCAAAAAAACAAAGGACAGCCCCAATCAAAAGGACTGTCCTATTTTTATAAAACCTTATACTATGGAGTAAACAAGAGCAGATACTCCATTTTTCTTCTTCGCTCAATGGAAGGCACTATCTTTCCGTTCCACCTTTTGAAGTCCACATAGTCACGATAGATGTTTCTGTTGCCACTTCGCATCTTGGCATACATCCGGCTTTTCATCACCTTTCCACACCCCACATTGTAGGCAAGTGTAGCCAAGAGCAGCGAGTCACGACCGAAACCACGGAACATGGCGCAGAGCTTTCTGAGGTCAGAGCGCAGCAAGGCATCGGCTTGCCGTTCCGTCATTTTTGGAGAAAACCGCTCGCCAGGCAACAGCTTGTGCCCATATCCGACATAAGGATGATGCTTCGGTCCGTGCAGACCCTCGTACTTCTTGATGCAGGCGACAGCAACTCAAAACGTGACACATGACAAACTCGCTTTATCGCCCCTTGCGTCTGGGCAGACAAGCTGCCCGACACAAAGAAGCAAGGCTAACAATATCATCAACCTCATACGCTACCGAGTTTGTTGGCACTTATCGCAAACTCTTCCTCCTCATCAGTATCGTTGAAACTGAACTCCATTTCGTATGACTTGCCGAAGTTGTCCTCTACCACCACTGTCAGCGTCTGTGTCTCCGTACTTGCTGAGGTATAGTAAAGACGGAACTTCTCGTTCTCCAACAGATAGCGGTCGTTTGGCTGGAGCACCGTTCCGTTCTCCATTCTCAACGAGCCTTTTCCGTCATGCTGAAAATAGCGGATGGTGTAGATGGTGCCGTCAAACTTGCCCTCCGCCTTCAACTCGCAACGGATTTCAACGGTCTGTCCACGCACAATGTCCTTTGGTACAGGCATCGTCTCCACCTTGAAAGGATACGACTGCTGAATGTCCAGCTCATCGCTGCACGATGAAAGGATTACCGACAAGGCACACACGAAAAGGAATGCCAATACGCTCACTGATTTCTTGATTTTATTGTTCTTCTTCATTGTCTTGATGTTTTTGAATGATTGTTACTTTCTTGTCTTATGGCTCATCAGATACTCGTTCAAGTCCTTGTAACCTGTGTATAGATACGAATGGTCAATGACCTTATCTCCATATCGCTTTTGCAGTTCGACACAGGCATTCTCGCCTGCCTCGTCATTGTCCAAATGACAGTACACTTGTGCATAGCCATCCAAAAGATGATGCACCTTTTGCATATTTGCCACCGAATTGAGGATAATATGATCCTCACCACGACCTATGCCGAGAATTACGGCAGAGAGGAAATCCATAAAACCCTCGTACAGATGGCAGACGTTGCTGTTCCTGCCAATGAGAGTGATGTCCTTTGGCGACACGCAACCTTTGAAGAAGCGGTTGCGTATCTCGTAGCCATCGCTGTTGTTCTTGAAACCGACAGCAAAGAACTGTTTGCCATTATATCGGTATTCCACCTGACAGCAGAAACGGCTCGCCACGTCAGCCGATATGCCACGCTCACGCAAGTACTGCCTGAGTGCAGGATGACTCAAAGGCTTTTCCACAATATCACTAAAAGGATTGCCTTTTACCTTCACAGCCTTTTCCGCTATCCTTTGATAATGCGGAAACGATGTCAGGAAGCTGCCACCAAGCGTTTCAGATATGAACTTGACTTGTGCCACAAACTCATTGCTGTTGATGAACTCCCCTGCGAGGTTGAAGATGTCACCACCTCTGGCGACGCCATAATCATACCAGACATTCTTGTCCGTTGATACCCGAAGCGAAGGATTGCGGTCATTGCGGTATGGCGCATGATACCAAAGTCCCGAAGCCTTGTGCTTGACAGGCTCAATGCCGAGAATATAGAGAAAGTCCACGATAGGCACTTGTTTGATTTCATTGATGTCCATAGGCTCACTGTTTTAGTTGATGATGAACTTCATGCAGATGCCAAACTGCATGTGGAAATGTCCCGTGCTGTTGCCCCAAACAAGCCTTTCCTTAACGGAAGCGGTCAAAGCTATTGCATCCGACAGGTATATTTCCGTTTCCAATACCACGGCACCACCATATATAAGTGTTCCCTTGTTCTGCAAGGTCGCTCCGTCCGACATGGTTCTCTTGCCCCAATTCACGGACTCATAGCCAGCCAGTGCCGTACCTCCGATATAGAACAGCACCGTCTTGCTGTTGTCGGAAAGGAAGTTGTAGGAATAACCGAACTCGCCCGTCATTTGTGCCATTGGAACGGAAGTTTCACGGTAAGGCTGATGTACTTGCAGATATTCCGCCCCATACGTCCACTTGTCACCACCCTTGGTATAGCTCGAAAGTCCGAGACCTGCATAATAGCCAGCCTTGCAGGACTTCTTGCCGTTATATACTCCGTCAGCCATGCCGACCTTCACCTCAATGCCTTTCATCTGAGGAAGACATCTTTGGGCGAATGCCTGCCCTGCGGTGAGGGCAAGCATCGCCATGATTGCAATGTTTCTTCTTTTCATCCGTTACTTCACGCTAAGTTCGTTGATTGTCAAAGCTCGCACCAAGTCGCTGTTCTCCACGACAAACGACTGATGGCGACCGCCTTCCTTCTCGTTCATCTCCACGACAAGCTCCTTGTCGTCGGGAATGGTAAATTTCGGCAAGCAGAACACCGTCTGCTCCGTTTTCTTGCCAGCCACACGCACCACATAGTTGTAGGCACGGACAGGAAGAAGCACCTGCTCCTGAATGGCGGTTCGTTTCGCCACCTTCTTGTCCACCACCTTGAACGTGATATAGTCCACGTCAAACGGCACGTTGCTCTGGTTCTTGATTTCTGTGTGGAAATACAGCAAGTCGCTGTGTACATAGATGCCCTTCAAAAGGTACTGGATTCCGAAACGCTTGCTGCCGATGTGCTTCACCTTGCGCTTGTTCTCCTTATGGATTGACTTCATGATGAGGTGTACCAGCATGGGACTTTCCTTGCCCAACTCCTTGAGATAAATCTCCTGCGCATTGTTCGGACGGTTCACCGCCTCACCGTCATGGATGAAGTCAGCCATCTCGATATTGAGCATGAGCGGTTCCTTGGCATACTTCACATTGAATGTGTAGAATGAGCCATCCTCCGTGATGACGCTCATATTGGTCTCTTTCTTGAAGTTCTTCACGGCTGCTTTTACACGGATAACATTCTCCGCACCGTCCGCCTTGCCAGCTATCAAATCCTCTGAACCCAAGTCAACGTACTTGACAGAGGCAGGAAAGAGAATATGAACCGTCTTGTCATAAGTCACTTCCAAACCATGAGGTGGAATCATGCGGTCGAAGGTCAGCTTCTTGGTCAAGCCGTGATAGAGGTTGCTGTTCTCTTCCTTCTGTGGATACACCTCCTTGGTCAAGGTAAGTTTCTCTTCCTGGTCGGAAGAAACATTGCTTACTTGCTCAGTCTTTACAGACTTCTGCGCTTTTTTCTTGCCTGTCTTCTGCGCTGATGCAGTGCAGGCTGCGCCCAGCATAAGGGCGAACATGATTGTTGTCTTCTTCATTTTAGTTTGCTTTTAATTAAACTTTTGGATTAAGTGGTATAAATGTTGTTGCCTTTCGGCTAATCTTCCTCTTGGTAGAGCATGACCCTGTAGCCAGCCTTCAGGTGTATCTTGACGGTACGCATCTTCTTGGAGATATACTGCGACACGCCTTGTATGACACCTTTTCCCAAGTCAGAGGCAAGTTGTGCCCCGGCATTGGAGGATATGTTGATGCTGCTGTTCAGCGAGCTTCCCATGTTGGCACCGACTTCCTTGGCTGCGTCAACCTCCATCGACTTCGGGATGAAGATGCCCTCCTGACCGTCATTGTCATAGACGGCAAGCTCAATCGGGATAATCATGCCGTTGTGCTCAATGGACTTCAAGGCTATGGAAAGCCTTTCGCCTTGCAATCGTGCCACTCCGACAATGACAGAATTTCGTGGTATATCCCTATTGCCGACACGCATAGATTCCAACAATCTCAACCTTACTGCCTGTCCGTCCGTTATGGTCTGGTTGCCGTGGATGCAGGCAGAAATCGTGTTTTTGTCGGAAACACCACCTCTTCCGATGCGGTATTGAACCTTGCCGAAGCCTTTTCCGAGTAAGAGGCGACAAACTCCCCGTTACTCATGGAGCGGGTCAAAGACGAGACCACACGCCTTTGCACTTGCCTTACAGGGGAAACCTTGGCTTTCTTGCCCTTGGTGACAGTTTCCTTGTTTTCCTCTGTTGCAGTTTCTGCTGATGAAGGACTTGCCGCATTGGCATTTCCACCAGGCATGTACTTTGCCGCAAGTTGGTAGGACTTCTCCATAAGGGCAACTTGCTCGTCCATATTGGAACGCTTGTTTTCCTGCTGCATCATGCTTGCCTCCAGCTCGTCAAGACGTTTCCTCAACTCAGCATCTTCGCTGCTTCCCCCTTGCTGTGGCTGTTCATAGAACCGCCCAAGGTCGTGTTCAAGGTTTGGTATGCCTCGGCAGACGAGCGGATGGCATCCGCCTCCTGTCTTTCCGCTTTTGTTGGCTGCTGCCCAGACTGCATCAGGTCAAAGTCCTTTTCTTGCCGTGTAGCAGTCGAATCAATGCCTGGCATGTACTCACCAAGAGTGTTCATTACTCTGCTTTTTTCCTTTTGCTTGTTGGCAAGATTCTCCTTGGAGTATGCCTTGCGCTTGTCCGCCTCCACATCTGTCTTCTCCGCATCGGGCATTTCCATGTTGAATCCCTTGCTGCCTTTCTCACCCTCTGATGCCGACGGCTTGAAGATGAGCCATAACACCAATGCGCAGACGAGACACATGCACGGTATGGCTATCATCTTGTTGCGCTTGATACGCTGTTCCTCTGTCAAAGGCTTCTTTTCCTTTGGAGCCTTATCCGGCTCCACCTTGTCATTCTTCTCCTTCTCCATGTATCAATTCATTTTGGTTGGTCACTTGCTGCCCCTTGTCGGTGGGCAACTTTACACTCTCAATATGCTCAACCTCTATATTTGAGGTCTTGCCGTTTCCAAAGTTGATGATGGCTGAACCTATCATGTAAAGACTACAGAGGCAAACAAGCCGAACATGACAAGCACGACTTTCAGTCTCACCCTTGGCGGAAGGGAATCCAGCCTGTCACGCAGTCTTCCCTTCATACCATTCACCTTTTCTTGGATTGTCTTAATCGGATTTTCCATTCTTGCTATTTTTATCGTTCTACTGTACTGATGTCCCTGTTCTCCACAATGGTGAAACCTTCAATGGTAAAACCATTCGGGTTATCATCGGAGCGTGTGGCGTTCACCAACCTGCATACGGTGACAAGACTTCTCTCCGTCACGTTGCTCTCTCGGAGTATCACCTGCCGTGCGTAGGTCTTGGCTTGATAAGGGTAGTTGTCAAAGTTACAGACCACGCTGTCAACTTGCAGCGACTGGTTGATGTTTCCCGCGATGAGTCTGTTGTAAAAACCTTTCTCCGCAAAGTCCTGGTAATAGTTGTATGCGCTCTTGTCCGCCAGCAGCAAAGCACGCTTCACGTTGTGCTCGATGGCACTCTTCTCCGGTGATAGCGTGAAGAACAGCTCATGAAAGCGTCTCACGTGTTCCCTTGCCTCGGCAGGTCTGTTCTGTGAGAGGTCTTGCGAGAGTGCGAGCATCAGCGACTTGCTCCATCAAGGACGTATATCTTCTCGCGTTGCTTCTCCGCAAATCGGAATGCGAACACCACCGAACATATTGCAACAACAGCGCAACCGATGACGAGGACGATGCAGAACAGGCGTATCTGTCTGAACGAGGTCTCGATATTCTTCAATGACTTGAATTCCATTTTTCTTTTCGTTGTATTGTTCATGAATGACTATATTTTCTTAAATCCGCTCTTGATGAGCCTTCCGGCACGTCCTGCCACATTTCCAGCCGTTGCTCCTGCGATGCTTCCGCCCAGTGAGCCTGCCGTGTTCACATTCCGGTTGTAGTTGCCGATGCCGCCACCTGCCTGTATGATCCATCCCGCCACGGTCGGTATGGTGAAGTAACCGATGATTCCGATGATGAGGAAAACGATGTAAACACCGTTGCTTGCCTCAATGGAAAAGTTCGGGTCGTTCTGCAATGCCTCGATGTCGTTTTGCAGCATCAGCACCTGTATCTTGGCAAGGATGGTACTGAACAAGTCCGAAACGGGTAGCCAGAGATAAATCTGTATGTACCTGCAGAACCATTGCGTCAGCGTGGACTGGAATCCGTCCCATACCGATATGGCGAAACAAAGCGGTCCGAGGATGGACAGGACGATGAGGAAGAATGTCCTCAGTACGTCTATGACCAGTGCAGCGGCTTGAAATAGCAGCTCCAGCAGTTCACGGAAAAAATCACGGATGCTCTTTTTCATACTGTACATGCCACGCTCCACATACATTCCTGCCATTGTCACCACGTCGCCGGGTGACCAGCCGAGTTCGTCAAGCTGCTTGTCAAACTCCTCGTTGCTTACAAGGTATGCAGTTTCCGGATTACGTTTCATCGCCTCATACTCCAGTTTGTCTTTCTGCGCCCGGTATTCATTCATGTCGAAGGTCTGTGTCTCCAGCATGGAATGTGTACCTTGAACGATGGGACTCATCACGCTGTTGAGTGTACCGAGCACGATGGTCGGGAAGAACATGATGGCAAGTCCGATGGCAAACGGACGGAGCAGCGGAAATACGTCTATCGGCTCTGCCCTTGACAGTGACTGCCAAACCCTCAGGGCGACATAGAACAGCGCCCCAAGTCCTGCAAGTCCCTTGGCAATGTCCGTCATGTCGGAACACAGCGGCATCATCTCGTCATACAGGGACCGCAGTATCTGGTGAAGATTCTCGAAATCCATAGGCTACCAGTATTTCTCGTTTGACTTGCCGTAGAGTCCCATGATGCGGTCGAGGTCGTTTTTCTTCTTGGCACGCAGATAACTCACGGAAATGTTCTTGTTGGTATAATAGCTCACGAGATTGCGATAACGCTTCATCTTCGAGTAGCAGCGTTCCACCACGTCCATTCGCTCCTTGTCCGTCATGGAAAGGGTCGTGATGTTCACCACGTTCTTCAGTTCTGTCAGCACATCGTTGCTTTCCTCCAGCAGTTTGGTGTAGCCGAAGCCGATGGCGGAGAGTTCCTCCACGGAGAAATTGTCATCGTGCATCATCTTCTGGTAGTTGTTGATGTAGATGTCCGTGATGTCACCCACCATGAGGATGGTCTGCTGCACCTTGCGTGCGTCCTTGACGAGGTTGTTCACCGACTTCAGCGCATCGTAGTACTTCTTGCCCTGCTCGTAAATCTTCACGGTCTCCTTGAAGTTGTTGAGCATGTTCTGAGCCGTCGAAGATGTGTGGACGATGTTGTTGGACGAGTTGATGATACTCTGCGCAATGTTGGTAGGATCTATGACAGACCACTGTGCGCTTGCCTTTCCCGCCATCAGCAGGAACAGGCAGATTGTCATGATTACTTTTGTTCTCATTTTACTTTTGGATTAAGTGGATAATGAATTTCATTTGTTCTCTTGTTTGTCCTCTGCAAGCTGTCGGATGGCGGCTTCCATATCACCACCGAGTTTCTCCGCCAATGCCCTCACCTCCAGTTTTTCACTTTCCTCAGTCGTATAGGCGAGATATTCCTGCGTGGACACCTCTGTGGCATATACTGCCGACTGCGTTCCTCCAAGTCCTATCCATACTTCCTTGTAGAGACGTGACGGGTCGTTGGACTGGTTGATGGAGAGAATCTGCGACTTCTCCTTTTCCGTCAATCCGAGCAATGACTGTATCTGCTCGAACTTGTTCATGAACTTCCTCTGGTCAAGGAGTATCTTGCAGTCTGAGTTGTTGATGATACTGTCCTTCACGATGGCGGAGGATATGATGTCCTCAACTTCCTGCGTCACCACAACCGCCTCACCGAAGAACTTTCTGACCGTCTTATAGAGATATTTGATATAGGATGCCATGTTTGCCGAAGCTATCGCTTTCCATGCTTCTTCTATCACTATCATCTTGCGGATGCCTTTCAGGCGGCGCATCTTGTTGATGAACAGCTCCATGATGATGATGGTCGTGACTGGGAACAGGATTGGATGGTCCTTGATGGAATCAATCTCGAAAACGATGAACCGCTTGTGCAGCAGGTCAAGCTCCTTGTCTGAGTTAAGCAGATAGTCATATTCGCCACCTTTGTAGTAAGGTTCCAGCACGTTGAGAAATCCGTCTATATCAAAATCTTTCTCACGGACTTTCTTTTCTTCCAGCACCTTGCGGTATTCGGTTCCCACAAACTCATAGAAGGTATTGAAGCATGGAACGATGTCGCTTTCCTCTTTCAGTTTACCGATGTAGAGCGACACGGCATTTGACAAGGCGACTTCTTCCGCTCGTGTGGCAGGCTCGTTGTCCTTCTTCCAAAGCGTCAGGAGCAATGTCTTGATGCTCTCTCGCTTCTCGATGTCAAAGACCTTATCCTCGGTGAAGAACGGATTGAATGAGATGGGACTCTCGTCCGTATAGGTATAGTAGATACCATCCTTTCCACCTGTCTTTCTGTTGATCATCTCGCAGAGTCCCTGGTAGGAGTTTCCCGTATCGACCAAAACCACATGCGTGCCTTGCTCGTAATACTGTCTGACGAGGTGGTTCATGAAGAAGGACTTCCCGCTTCCCGAGGGTCCGAGCACGAACTTGTTGCGGTTGGTTGTCACGCCTTTCCTCATCGGCAGGTCAGAGATGTCAATGTGCAACGGCTTGCCACTGATGCGGTCTGCCATCTTGATGCCGAACGGTGAGGGAGAATCCATATAGTTAGTTTCCTCCGTGAAGAGGCAGGTTGCCTGTTCGATGAAGGTATGGAAACTCTCCTCTGACGGAAAATCACCCTCGTTGCCGGGTATCGCTGCCCAGAAAAGTGTCGGACAATCCACCGTATTGTGGCGTGGCACACATTCCATGCTTGCCAACTGACTGCCCACATCATTGCGAAGATGCTTCAACTCTTCCATTTCCTCGCCCCATGCCAGGACATTGAAATGGGCACGGACAGACAGCAACCCCTGTGAGTGAGCCTCGTTCAGATACTCGTCAATCCATTCCTTGTTGATGGCGTTCTGCCGGCTGTACCTTGACAGCGAGTGCATGTTGCGGGCAGTCTTCTCAAACTTCTGCAAGGTCTCGTCACTGTTGTCTATGAATACATACTGGTTATAGATATGGTTGCAGGACAACAGCAAGCCAACTGGAGCGGCAAAGGACAGACGGCAGTCACTTCGGTCAGTTGACAATCGCTCAAAGCGGTTGTCCGTAGATACTTCCGTTGGCAGGTCTTCCGTTTGCGACAAGGTATGAAGGCATAGGTGTTTGTTTCCGATACGCATACCACTTGCAGACAATTCCATATCCTCCAAACATTGCACGTTCTCCGTGGAGAGCGAGAGGTACTTGCCTACAAGTCCAGTTGTTCGTTCCGTGCCTGTGATTTCATCATCCGTCAGTCTGCGTAAGGAGATATAGCCGGAGTCGTTGATGATTCTTGCGAACTGCTCCACGGCATCGAGGAATCTTGCGACCGTTTCCTTGTCCTTGATTTCCTTGGGGATGATATGCCCACGGCACAAGGTGGAAAAATTGCTCTGGTGTGCCATGCGCTCCTTGGAGGTCTTGGTAAGGAACAGGTAACACTGGTGATGCAGGTAAGGACGCTCATTGAAGTGTCGCTCATAGCTTCTTGACAGAAAGCTCATGTCGCTATTCTGCAAGTCCGGCGCATAGTTCTCTTTCACGAACCAGTCCTGCTTGTGGACAATGCTGTAGTCGGGCAGCACCTTGATAGCCTTGCACCATGCGGCATGTACCGACTCATACTCCTGCGATGTTACCGTGAAGATTTCGGGGAGCGTTACCTCGTAGCGACGTGATGTCGCCATCCTTGGAGATAATGCAGCCTTGCTCCACGGCAAGCAGCGGAAACTTGCTCTCAAGGGTGCTTGATTTTCTGATATTTCTCATTCTTCTTTCTTTTTATGTTTGAACATTCGGTTTGTTTTCCTTCGGTTGAGGATATAGCGTGGGTGGCTCTTGGAGGCAAGGAGCTTCATCAGTCCATGCTCTCCGTACTTGTTGTTCAGGTGGAATGTTCCCCATACAAGCAATGATCCGAGCGTGAGACCCAAGCCGATGCAGACCAGTTGGTCCGCACCTGCCATATAGAGGACTACCACAAGGAAGAAGACGACAAGCAGTCCACCTGCGAAGATGAAGAGGTACTGTGCCTTCAGTCCCTTGAACTCAACCGAATGACCGATGCCCTTGTTGATTGGGTAGTCAGCCATAAGTCTTATACCTTATTATATTATAGGAAGAACGAACGGAGGATGGTTGCGCTCACGATGAGGAAGATGCAGGCTCCGAACCAGCTTGCGGCAGTCTTGCTCGTGTCGGGGTCGCCAGATGAGAACTTGCCATACACCTTGATGCCTCCGATGAGACCCACCACGGCACCGATGGCGTAGATGAGCTTCGTGCCTGGATCGAAGTAGGAGGTCACCATGCTTGTTGCCTCGTTGATACCTGCAAGTCCGTTGCCTTGCGCAAATGTCTGTGATACGGCTGCGACAATCATCGCAGCGAGAAGAATGATTCTGTTTTTCTTGTTCATAAATCGTTTTTTGTCTGTGCCTTGGGGATTGGATTGTCCCGTCTGGCGGTTGATACTTTTGTTTACTCATGCGGCATGATGCCGACTTGTGGATTCAGTGGCGAGCTGAGATTTTAGCCGTAGTCTTTCTTTTTCATTGTCTTGTACTTTTTTATGTTACACAAAATCGAGGATATTGAAGTCCTCATAATTGTCAGGCAACCGGGAACTGATGTTTTCCTCCACCGTATCTTTTTCATTCATCGCTTGGACGGCAATGTTTATGGATGCCTCTATCTGCATAAACAGTTTCTCGTCATTGATCATCCGTGCGAACAGTTCCGTTCCATCCAAATCTTTGAACACTTCTCCAGCCTGTACCATTTCTGCCTTGGATGCCTTTGGCTTTTTCACCGTGCGGACAGCAAGGTCTATGTCCTCAAAGGATTTACCCTTGGCTCGTGGAACATCACCCTCGTCCTCGTCAGAATATTCTGTCGGTACATCCTCTATTCGACAATCCTTGAAAGTTTCATCCAAGTCTTCGTCAGGAATCTGAGCAGAGGATTTTGTCTCTTGTTGTGTTTCCTCAAAAGTTACATCTTCCTCTTTCACTGGCTCGGACATATTGCTTTCTGTCTTATCCTCGTCCTTATTTTCTTTCAAGGGAGGCTTATACTGATACTGGCTCTTGGGAACAAACTCATAAGGGTCTATCGGTGGTTTTGTTTCTTCACCTTTTCCCTCTTTCGGCAGACATCGCTCCTTTTCCTCTCTCATAAAGAACCATATTGTCCAAAAGTTGAAGAATACCAGCAATATGATAAAAAC
>ENA-OQHY01000892-OQHY01000892.1-human-gut-metagenome-genome-assembly--contig:-NODE-892-length-14801-cov-1.656944_pt1 | contig 14801 bp, 20 predicted proteins | sample MGYA00242570_ERZ504733 | MGnify/ENA primary metagenome ERZ504733 (study PRJEB26092, sample SAMD00036219) | human gut metagenome | host: Homo sapiens | study: EMG produced TPA metagenomics assembly of...
TGCAACGCATCTGCTTCAGAAAGCTCTTCGCATGGTACTTGGAAATCATGTAGAACAGGCAGGGTCTCTGAACAATGCACAGAGACTGCGTTTCGACTTTACACACTTCTCTGCCATGACAGCAGAAGAACTGCAGAAAGTGGAAGATATCGTGAATGAGAAGATTCGGGAGAATCTTCCGGTTGTGATCAAAAATATGCCGATCGAAGAAGCGAAGAAGACAGGAGCTGCTGCCCTGTTCGGAGAAAAATACGGTGACATTGTACGTGTTGTAAGTATGGGTGATTTTTCTGTCGAATTCTGTGGTGGTACACATGTAAGCAATACAGGTAATATCATGGCATTCAAGATTCTGTCTGAGACAGGTGTTGCTGCCGGAGTGCGCCGTATTGAAGCCCTGACATCCAAGGGACTTCTGGAATATTACAGCGCTCAGGAGAAGAGGCTTCACGAGACAGCAAAATTACTGAAAGCGACACCGGAAAACATCGAAGAGAAAGTATCTCATCTGATGAATGAAAACAAGGCATTAAAGAGTGAGGTAGAAAGCTTGAAGAGCAAACTTGCAAAAGATGCCATGGGTGATGTGATGAACCAGGTAGAAGAAGTAAAAGGCGTGAAGTTCCTTGCTGCTCATTTGGAAGGTGTAGATATGAATGGTCTTCGTGATCTTGGAGACCAGTTAAAAGAGAAGCTTGGCGAAGGTGTGATCCTGCTTGCTTCTGTTAATGATGGTAAAGTAAGCCTGATGGCTACAGCTACAGACGGAGCTATGAAACAGGGAGCTCATGCAGGTAACCTGATCAAAGCAGTTGCCAAATTAGTTGGCGGCGGTGGCGGCGGACGTCCGAATATGGCGCAGGCCGGCGGTAAGAATCCAGCAGGTGTAGAGGATGCTCTGAAGGCTGCAAAAGAAGCATTAGAAGGACAGCTTGCATAAAATTTTACTGTCAATTCGCGAAATTTTGCAATTTTTTCCAAAGTGGAAGAAAGTTGTTGACGTGAGAAAAAAATATGTTATAATCATATGTAGTGCAATAAAAATACCGAACAGTCGTATGATGCACAATATAGGACTGGAGGGGAGGTTAGGTGTGAGACTATGTCAAATGTAATCGTTAAAGAAAACGAATCGTTAGATAGCGCTTTACGCAGATTCAAAAGAAACTGTGCAAAGGCTGGTATTCAGCAGGAAATTCGTAAAAGAGAACATTACGAAAAACCAAGCGTAAGACGCAAAAAGAAATCTGAAGCTGCTAGAAAACGTAAGTATAACTAATATGTGCAGAAATAGAGTGTCGTATGACACTCTTATTTTTATACCTGTGTATGTCGGAAAAGTTCAATGATAAAAATATTTAAAAAAATTTCAAAAAACATATTGACGTTTCAAAAAACACAGGTATATACTGTGAATCGTTGAAAGGCAAAGGCGCCATACCCGTTTGGGTGTGGTGCCTTTTTCGTTCTAATGACAGAGTGATAAAAGGATAGGAAAACGAACGAGATCATAATTCAACAAATTCGAAAATGAATGAAAGTGAGGAGTTTTATTATGAGATTAAAGGATACGGGACTTACAGCACAAGAGTTGAAGGACATGGTCAATAAGTATATGGTGGAGACTTATGAAAGATATGATTTCATTGCAGAGAGAGCAGAGGGCATGTATCTGTATGATGAAGAGGGAAATGCATATCTTGATTTCTACGGTGGAGTTGCCGTTAACAGCTGTGGTAACAGAAATCCAAAAGTCATTGCAGCAATCAAGGATCAGTTAGATGATATCATGCATACATTTAACTACCCATACACAATTCCACAGGCATTACTGGCTAAGAAGATCTGTGATACGATTGGAATGGATAAGATCTTTTATCAGAACTCCGGAACAGAAGCCAATGAGTGCATGATCAAGATGGCAAGAAAATACGGTGTGGATAACTTTGGACCGGAAAGATATCACATCATTACAGCAAAACATGGTTTCCACGGAAGAACATACGGGGCAATGTCTGCAACAGGACAGCCGGACAATGCCATCCAGATGGGATTCAAACCAATGCTTCCGGGATTCGATTATGCAGAATATAATAACCTTGAAGATTTCAAATCTAAGGTAACAGAGAATACGATCGCAATCATGATTGAGCCTGTACAGGGTGAAGGTGGTGTGCATCCTGCAACACAGGAATTCATTGAAGGACTTCGTAAATTATGTGATGAAAAAGATATGTTGCTCCTGTTTGATGAGGTTCAGACAGGATGGGGACGTACCGGAGCACCGATGGCGTACATGGGATATGGCGTGAAACCAGATGCAGTGTCCATGGCAAAAGCAGTCGGAGGCGGAATGCCATTAGCAGCATGCTGTGCAACAGAGAAAGTAGCAAAAGAATTTACGGCAGGAACACATGGTTCTACATATGGCGGACACTGTGTAACATGTGCAGCAGGTCTTGCATCTGTAACAGAAATTCTTGATAATAACTTAAGTGAAAATGCAAAAGAAATGGGAGAATACATGAAACAGGAACTTGCAAAACTCCCGCATGTGAAAGAAGCAAGAGGACGTGGACTGCTGGTCGGATGCGAATATGATATTCCGATCGCTGTAGAGGTAAAACACGGATGCCTTGACAGAATGGCACTGATCACAGCAATCGGAGACAGTGTAAACCGTATGATCCCGCCACTTATCGTAACAAAGAAACAGATTGATGAGTTGATGTTGATCATGAGAGCGTCTATCGAAGATGCAGCTGCAAAATACTAATTCAGACAATACCACAATTTTGATTCATAAAACTACCTTTAAAAAGAGGCTGCCGGCAATTATGCTGGCAGCTCTTACGTATTATGCTTCTTCTTCATCGGGAACGGGTTCGGGAACCTCTGTATCCCCGTTGTATTCAATGTCCGGAAGCAGTTCAAAATAAAAATCCTGATATTCTTTTGAAAGCGCCTGGATAATCTCTTTCTGCACAGATTTGAATTTGGAAATAGAAATCATATCACGGTTCATGGTGATATACACGCTGATCCATAATTTCCGTCCGGTACGCAGGATATCATAATATAATTTTGTGTCCCCGTATGTAGCAAGGATCGGAGATACGATATCTTTGATTTCCTGGACCGTTTCTTCCTCCGGAGGGAGTAAGAACAGGTCCCGAAGTCCCGTGATCACGGTTTTTACCGGAACCGGAAGCATAAAAAGGGACAGGATGATCGCCAGTATCGGATCGAGATAAGGAATCAAAGGCTGGAACCATTCTCCGGTTATGATCTGCGGCAGAAAGAATGCGATGCACATACCAAATGATGCAACAGAGTCGATCTGCCATTCCTGGATCTCCATGATCACGATCGGTGAAGTCAGTTTACTGTTCATCCTGCGAAGCAGGAAGATACAGCAATACTGACTAAGGTGGCACTCATTTCAAAATACGCAACCATGGAAAAGTTGACATGCTGGCCGCCGTGGAAGATGATCTGGATGTTGTTAATGATCAGCCCGACGGTAACTGCAATCATGATCGCACCTTTTACGACAACAAAGAGGGATTCAATCTGCTGGTAACCAAATGGGTGGCTTTCGCTGGACGGCTTGTACATCAGCGGAACCAGTGAAAGTGATACGAATACCATCAGAATCTCGACGCGTCATAGACACTGTCCAGAAGGACGGCCTGCGACCTTGTGATGACCGCCATAACGATCTCCAGGATTACGAAAATCGTACTTCCTGTGATGGAGATACGGAGTGCGGATTTTTCGTATTTCTGTTTATTCCGGCTAGAATGCATAATGTATCTTCTCCTTTGGCAAAATGGAATCAAGTTCATGGTAGAGTCGTGCGATCGGAAGGCCGACTACATTATTATAATCACCTTCGATCCCTTTACGTGGATGGCAAATGCGCCTGGATGCCGTAAGCGCCGGCTTTGTCAAGAGAATCACCGCTGTCAACATAAGTATGAAGATCCTCTTTGTGACTGGATAAAATGTAACATCCGTTTTTCGTAAAATGTATGTAGGATCTGCTTCCCGCTGATATGTCCTGCAAATGTGACTCCGGTATAGACCTGATGTGTGCGGTCCGCGAGCATGGAAAGCATATCAAAGGCTTCCTCGTTATCAGCCGGTTTTCCGAGAATCTCACCGCGGTAAGATACAATGGTGTCGGCACCGATCACGATACAGTCTTCTGTCTGATATGCAGGATTATCTTTTATCCGTGATTCGTATACATCAAGAGCTTTTTGATGTGCCAGTTCCATCACGACATCGGATGGAATATCTTTTGTAATCTTTTCATTAACTGCAGACGGGATAACATCAAAGAAATCCTGCTGGGTAAGCAGCTCCTGCCGTCTGGAGAAGCTGAGGCTAATACGTATTTCATGACTTTTCTCCTTGTGACTTTTTAGATATAAAGGTGTCAGAGGCAGAGATCCCCGACAACATCAATTATAGTATAGCATAAAATGAAAAAACAGAAATTTATAAGAAATAAATTTGTAATGTAAAAATTGCAATCGCTGTGCAGATTCGATATAATGTTAACAAGTATAAGTATCAGAAACGGAGGTTTAGTGTTATGTATATCAGTGAAATAAGGACAAAAGCACCGGCAGACGAGAGAATGCCGTTAGAGCGTAAATTCTACGATACATTGGAAAAATTAAAAATCCCATATGAACAGGTAGACAATGATCCGGCATCTTCTATGGAAGAATGTGCGGAAGTAGACAAGGCGATCGGAACGGAGATACGGAAGAATGTGTTCCTATGTAATCAGAAGAAGACGACATTCTTCTTGCTGGTGATGCCGGCCGATAAAGCGTTTGACACGTCTTCTTTCAGTAAGAAGCTGGGCGTATCCCATATGTCATTCGCACCACCGGAGAAGATGCTGGAACATCTTGGTACAACACCGGGATCTGCAAGTGTTGCGGGACTTCTGACGGATGAAGATGATTATGTGCAGGTGATCATAGATAAGGAAGTTGCAGAGGCAGAATGGTTCGGATGCAATCCGGGGATCAATACCAGCCATTTGAAATTCAAGACAAAAGATCTGCTTCAGAAATATCTTCCGGCGATTCATCACAGAGCAAGGATTGTGGATCTGTAGAGTGCAGAAAAAATGCAAAAGCAGACTTCTAAAAGAAAGAGAAGAAAATAAAAAGGAATAATAGCAGTTACAAAAATATGAAGACATCAGAAGATTTAAAACAGATATTGGAACGCATTGATCACAGGGGATATCCGGCATATAAGGATACAAGAGGCGTATACCAGTTTGGAACATATATACTGGGAATTGATCATGTACAGGGAGATCCGTTTGCAGCACCGTCCAGGTTACATATACAGGTGGCCGGAAGAGCAGTACGGATTCCGAAAGAACTATATGACAGCAAACATAAAAAGACGGCGGTGGCAGATTATCTGCTGCGAAATTTTGCAAAGCAGCTGGAACGGCATTCGTTTCAGGCACATGGTTCCGGAAAAAGCGGAATTATTCAGGTGACGAGATGTGGTCAGGAAGTGCTGGAACGTACGGCGTGTGAGATAGATGAAAAGACAGGGGATGTGACTGTCCGCTTTGAAGTCGGATTTCCGGCAAGAGGACGTACGATACAGGCAGGAGAGCTGGTTAAAATTCTTTATCAATATCTCCCGGCATGTGTGGAAAAAGCATTATATTATAAAAATATGGACCGCAATGCAGTAAAGCAGGCAGCAGAACTTTCCGTGGATCAGGAATATATCCGTGAACAGTTGAAAAAAGAAGGACTGGTCGCATTTGTTGCTGACGGATCTATACTTCCGAGAGAATCGGGGGTTTCCCAGAGACCGATGAAGGATGCGGTACCGTTTGCTTCACCGGATTCTATGAGAATTACTATGAAGCTTCCATATAAAGGTATGCTTACCGGAATGGGGATCCGAAAGGGGGTTACCTTGATCGTAGGTGGCGGCTACCATGGCAAATCTACACTTTTGAAAGCATTAGAAAGTGGTGTATATCCACATGTTGCGGGAGACGGAAGAGAATATGTGGTCACGGATGATACGGCAATGAAGATCCGTGCGGAAGACGGAAGAAGTATCCGGCATACAGATATTCCATGTTTATCAATGATCTGCCAAATGGAAAAGATACTTATGCGTTCGATACAGAAGATGCGAGCGGAAGTACATCACAGGCGGCAAATGTCATAGAAAGCATGGAAGCGGGAACACAGGTGTTCCTGATTGATGAAGATACAAGTGCAACGAACTTTATGGTCAGGGATGAACTGATGCAGCAGGTGATCCACCGTGATATGGAGCCGATCACACCATTTATTGAGCGAGTGAGGGAGCTTTATCGGGAATATGGAATATCGACCGTGCTGGTAGCGGGAAGTTCCGGATCCTATTTCCAGATTGCGGATCAGATCGTTCAGATGGATAAGTATGTTCCGAAAGAAATTACGGAATTTGCAAAGAAAGCAGCTGCAGACTATCCGGCATTGAAGTTCCCGGAAGAAAAGCCAAAAGAGCCATCCTATGAACCGGAAAGTACGCAGAAATCCGGGTATTCGACAGAAAGGCAGAGTAAAATTGAAAACAATGGGGCGTGATGCAATCATGATCGGTCATGAGACGATCGATCTGCGGTATGTGGAACAGCTCGTGGACAGTGAACAGTTGAATACGCTGGGGCAGATTGTGCGCTTTCTGGAAGAGGAGATATTTGATGGAAAGAAGACGCTTGGACAGGCTGTGGAACAGGCGGAGAAGCTGTTGGATAAAAGGGGACCTGCCGGAATGTGTGAAGGAAACATTGTACCGGGCAATCTTGCAAGACCGCGTATACAGGAGATTTATGCCTGTATGAACCGTTACAGAAAGCTTGGAACAGACAGGAAAGAGAGGGGATAGAATATGAGAGTCATTGCCGGAAGTGCAAGAAGAACACAGTTAAAGACGTTAGAAGGCATGGATACCAGACCGACGACAGATAGGATCAAGGAGACATTGTTTAACATGATCGCTCCATATTTATATGACAGCATCTTTCTGGATCTGTTTGCCGGAAGCGGCGGAATCGGGATTGAAGCTCTGAGCAGGGGAGCAATGGAATCTGTATTTGTAGAGAAAAATCCAAAAGCTATGGCATGTGTCAAAGAGAACCTTCAGAAGACACATTTTGAAAGAAAAGGGATGACCATGCAGATGGATGTGATGACAGCTCTCTATAAATTAGAGGGAGAAAAGCAGTTCGATTATATATTTATGGATCCACCGTATAATCATGAATTAGAAAAAAGCGTGCTGACTTATCTTGCGGAATCATCGCTTTTGTCAGAGGAAGGAATCATCATTGTAGAAGCTTCCAAAGAGACAGAATTTGATTACGCGGAAGATCTCGGATATCACATCATCAAAGAAAAAGAATATAAAACAAACAAGCATGTATTTTTGGAACCTGCGGGAAGGAAAGAAATATGTTAACTGGAATCTATCCGGGAAGCTTTGACCCGGTTACATACGGACATCTGGATATCATCAGAAGATCTGCCGGAATGGTGGATGAACTGATAGTCGGAGTGTTGAATAATAAAGCAAAAACCCCGTTGTTTTCCGTAGAAGAACGTGTTAAAATGTTAGAGGAAGTAACGAAAGACATAGCAAATGTTAAGATTATTCCATTTGAAGGACTGCTGGTGGATTTTGCCCATAAGCTGGATGCGAAGATTGTAATAAGGGGACTGCGGGTAATCACCGATTTTGAATATGAGTTACAGATGGCGCAGACAAATCATAAGCTTGCGTCGGATGTTGAGACAGTTTTTCTGACAACGAATCTGCAGTATTCATATTTAAGCTCTACTACAGTGAAAGAAGTAGCGGCCTTCGGAGGAGATATATCCCAATTTGTGCCGGAATACATAGAGCAGAAGTCTGGGAGAAAATGAAACATAGAAGGAGAGTGTAAATATTATGAGCAGCCGTATTGAGCAGATCATAGAGGAAATTGAAGAGTATATCGACAGCTGTAAATTCCAGCCGTTGTCGACAACAAAAATAATTGTAAATAAAGATCAGATGGACGAACTGTTAAGAGAGCTTCGTATGAAAACACCGGATGAGATCAAGCGTTACCAGAAGATCATTGCGAACAAGGATGCGATTCTGGCTGATGCACAGGCAAAAGCAGACGGCATGATTCAGGAAGCACAGATTCAGACAAATGAGCTGGTAAGTGAGCATGAGATTATGCAGCAGGCATATGCACAGGCAAACGAGATCGTAACCGCAGCAACTGCACAGGCACAGCAGATACTGGACAATGCAACGAACGATGCAAACCAGATCCGTGTCGGAGCCATTCATTATACAGATGATCTCCTTTCTCAGGCGGAGAGTGCGATCGGACGCACACTGGATACATATACATCGAAGTATGACAGTCTTGTAAATTCTCTTCAGGAATGTTACGACATGGTACGTAACAACAGAGCAGAGCTTGATGTTCCGCCGGAGACAGAACAGAATGTACAGCAGGAGTATCCGCAGGATCAATATCCGGCAGAAGAATATCCGCAGGATACTTATGAGCAGGATACGTACGGACAGGATGATTATCTGGATGATGGAAATTCATATCCGGATGATATGCCGATTTCTGATTATGATATTCAGGAAGACGATACATTGGATTAAGATACAATCAAATAGCATATATGTAAGCGGAGATAAGAAGACTGGTTACCAATGCGGTGACCAGTTTTGCTGTTATATAGGGAAGAATCGGTAATTGGCTGCTGGAGATCATAGAATATGTTTGGGCGATGCAACACCATCCGCCGAAAGAGGTCAGGAAAGCGCAGAGGATAATCTTCTCAGTTGTATATAACGCAGATGAAAAGAGCAGTCTGATTCCGGTGCTGATCTCCAGACTGGAATACAGAAGAAGTGAAAAGATAGTGTTTGGAAGAACCGAAGCAAGCAGTTGTATCAGGACAGAGAACATCATCATATATCCTCCGACTTTTGTGACAGATTCGAATGCATTCAAGATACAACGGTCAAGAAAGCTGTCAGAGATACTTTCAGATGGATTGGAGAAAGAACCGGGTGTTACCTGTGGAAAGGAACAAGAGGATTCTGGCAGGCGGTAGAAGAGGCGGAAGATAAAACTCAACATAAGCGGTGTAAATGTAAGAATCAGGAAAAAAGGAATGCAAAGATTACGTTCCTTCATATTTTGGGCCACTACATAGCTTAAGATAAAAGCAGGGCTTGTATTGTTGCAGAAAGATAAAAGGTAAGAGGCTTCCGAACGCGAGATTTTATTGACATTCAGAAGATCAGAGGTGGTCTTCGCACCCATCGGATATCCACATAAGAATCCGGTGAGTACTGCGAATGTGCCATAATAAGAGGTGCCGAGAAGCGGACATAAAAAAGTGGATGTGATACGGCAGATCCAGTGAAGTGCAGGTGTGCAGATCAGAACATTGATCAATATCATATAAGGAAGCAATGTGGGAAGGACATGCCGGAACCACAGAACAAGTCCGTAACTGGCACCGGTAAAGACTGTCTGCGGAAATGACAGCATGCTAAAAAACAGAATCAATATCGGAATGGTAAGGGCAGGATGTCTGGACATGTGATCACCCGGAGAACCTTGTTAATTCATTGTATGGATAAGGTTGATTTTTTATGAAGACTGTTAGATAATAGATATCAGTGTAATTCAGTGTATCATAGGAGGAATGTAGGAAAATGGCAGTATTAAATGAATTAGAACCGAAAGAAGTCTTTCGCTTTTTTGAAGAAATAAGTGCAATCCCGAGAGGAAGCCGCGATACAAAGCGCATCAGTGATTATCTGGTCGCATTTGCAAAAGAAAGAGATTTAAAAGTGATCCAGGACGAAGTGAATAATGTAATCATATTTCAGCCAGGAACACCCGGATACGAGGAAAGCGAACCTGTAATCTTGCAGGGGCATATGGATATGGTATGTGAAAAGACATCGGAGTCCACACATGATTTTAAAAATGACGGATTGGAATTGTATGTGGAAGATGGATTTTTAAAGGCAAAAGATACCACTCTTGGGGGAGATGACGGAGTTGCTGTCGCAATGGCACTTGCACTGCTGGATAGCAGAGAGATTCCACATCCGCCAATTGAGGCAGTATTTACCGTGGACGAAGAACTGGAATGGAAGGTGCGGAAGCTATCGACCTGACTGTACTAAAAGGGAAAAAACTCATCAATCTGGATTCGGAAGAAGAGAAGACCCTGACGGTTGGATGTGCGGGCGGAGTCCGCTATCAGGGACTGATCCCGGTAGAAAAAGAGACGGCATTCGGTGATGAGATCAAGATTACCATCCAGGGACTTCTTGGAGGACATTCCGGAGAAGAAATCCACAGACAGCGTGGCAATGCAAATAAGATGATGGCACGTCTGTTGTATCACATTGCAGAAGAAAAGAGTTACCGCTTAAGTGAGATTTATGGCGGCTCTAAAGACAACGTGATCGCAATGGAAGCACATGCATCTCTCGTAGCAGCACCGGAAGATACCGAACAGATACTGGCCATGATCCGGAATATGGAGGATGTATGGAATGCGGAATTCATGGGAGAAGAACCTGGTCTGACAGTAAAAACAGAAACAGAAAAAAATGCAGATACAGTAGTGTTCTCAAAAGATACTACGCAAAAAGTAGTAGGATATCTGAAGGCAAGCCCAAATGGATTAAAAGAATACAGCCGTAAGGTTGCCGGCGCGACAGAAACTTCCTTAAATCTAGGTGTTGTATCTATGAAAGAAAACGGTGTGGAAGCTGCTTTCCTGATCAGAAGCGCGTGGACAGCAGAAAGCAGCAGGTATTGGAAGAAGTCGATGCTGTGACAAAAGCGTTCGGAGGAACAGGAACAATTTCCAGTGCATATCAGGCATGGCAATACAAACCAAAGTCAGAGCTCCGTCCGGTCATGATAGAAGCATATAAAGAAATCTACGGAAAAGAACCGGAGATATGCATTATCCATGGCGGACTGGAGTGCGGAATCTTCCTTGGAAAACGGCCGGATCTGGATTGTGTATCTTGCGGACCGGATGTTCTGGATATTCATTCATATAATGAACGTCTGGATATTGCATCTACGCAGAGAAGCTGGGAATTCCTGAAACTGGTACTTAAGAACTGCAAATAAACGGAAATAATAACAACATTCATAATGACGACAGTAAGACAGTCAGAACAAGAAAAAGATGACGGAGGATAAATATATGGAACTGCCAGCAGCATTTGAGGAGAAGATGCGGGCACTTCTGCAAGAAGAGTTCGACGACTATATTGCCTGCTATAAAGAACCAAGATACTATGGCATGCGTGTAAATACAGGTAAGATATCTGTGGAAGAATTTGAAAAGATATGTCCGTTTGAGATTAAAAAAATTCCATGGATCGAAAATGGTTTCTATTATGACGGGGACAAAGTGTCTCCTGCAAAGCATCCGTACTATTTTGCCGGTCTTTATTATCTTCAGGAGCCAAGTGCCATGACACCTGCGAACCGCCTTCCGGTAGAACCGGGAGACAAGGTTCTGGATGTATGTGCAGCTCCGGGAGGAAAAGCGACGGAATTAGGAGCAAAATTACAGGGAGAGGGAGTGCTGATCGCTAACGATATCAGCAGCTCAAGGGCAAAGGGCCTGCTTAAGAATATAGAGGTATTCGGAATCGGGAACGTCCTTGTATTGAGTGAGGAACCGGGACGTCTGGAGAATTATTTTACGGAATATTTTGACAAGATCCTGATCGATGCACCGTGTTCCGGAGAGGGAATGTTCCGGAAAGATAAAAAGATGGTAAAAGCATGGGAAGAACATGGACCGGAATTCTTCAGCAATCTGCAGCGGAATATCATTCTGCAGGCAGCAAGAATGTTAAAGCCGGGTGGCCTTATGCTATATTCGACGTGTACATTTGACCCGGGTGAAAATGAGCGTATCATTGAACATCTGAAGAAAGAATATCCTGAATTCCATGTGCTTCCGATGGAAAGTTATGAGGGATTCTGTCCGGGAATACCGGAAGTGACAGAGGAAAAAGACGAAGAACTGAAAAAGACAGTCCGCATTTTCCCACATAAGATGAAAGGAGAAGGCCATTATGTAGCCCTTCTGCAAAAGGGTGAACCACTGCCTGCAAAAGAACTGAAAACAAAAAAGAAGGCGGGAAAGATTCCGGCCGACCTGGAAGAGTTTATGAAGCAGGTAGCCTGGAAACTGGACGGTTCCAGACTGGATATCCATGGTGAGCGCATTTACTATATGCCGGAGGGACTTCCGGATGTGAGAGGAATCCGTTTCTTAAGAACCGGACTGTTGCTCGGAGAACTGAAGAAGAACCGTTTTGAACCAAGCCAGGCATTTGCTATGTGTCTGAAGAAAGACGAATATGCACAGATCATTGATCTTCCGTGTGAAGATGAACGAGTCAGACGATACCTGAAGGGGAGACACTGGATGTGGACGATCTGACGGAGAGAAAAGCAAAAGGCTGGTATCTGGTATGTGTGGATGGGTTCCCGCTTGGATGGGGGAAGGTATCCAATGGTACATTGAAGAACAAATATCTACCGGGATGGAGGCTGTGTTAAGATGATGCGTCTGGATAAATATCTGGCAGAGATGGGTGTGGGAACCGCCAGGAGGTAAAAAAACAGATCCGTCAGGGAAAAGCAGCAGTTAACGGAACAGTGGTAAAAGCAGCAGATACAAAGATTGATGAGACCTGTGATGAAGTGACGATCTGTGGTCGGAACATATCTTATGTATCGTATGAATATTATATGCTGAATAAACCGGCCGGCGTGGTATCGGCAACTGAAGACCGGAGAGATACTACAGTGATCGATCTGATCAAAGAGAAGAAACGAAAGGATCTTTTCCCGGTCGGACGATTGGACAAAGATACGGAAGGATTACTTCTGATCACGAATGATGGAGATCTGGCACACCGTCTGCTGGCACCGAAAAAGCATGTGGATAAAGTCTATTATGCAAAAATAGATGGAATGGTTACAGAAGAGGATGTAAAGCGGTTCGCAGAAGGAATCGATATCGGCGCAGAGGAAGAAGAGATGACAAGACCTGCAAAACTTGACATTATGAGGAGCGCGGAAGAATCTGAGATCCGCCTTACGATCATGAAGGAAAGTTCCATCAGGTGAAGAGGATGTTCCTTGCAGTGGGTAAAGAAGTTACTTATCTGAAGCGAGAACGCATGGGAACCTGTGCCTGGATGAAAATCTGAAGCCCGGAGAATACCGGCTGCTGACAGAAGAGGAGATAGAGAATGTCAGAAAATAAATTTTTACCGATTTGCAAAAAGGATATGGAAGAACGGGGATGGGAACAGCTGGATTTTGTCTATATTTCCGGAGATGCTTATGTAGACCATCCGTCTTTCGGACATGCGATCATTACGAGACTTCTGGAAGCGCATGGATTTAAAGTCGGTATCATTGCGCAGCCGGACTGGAAAGATAAGAACAGCATTACGATCCTTGGAGAACCGAGACTGGGATTCCTTGTTTCTGCGGGAAATATGGATTCGATGGTGAATCATTATTCCGTGTCGAAAAAGCATCGCAGAACGGATGCTTATACGCCGGGAGGCGTGATGGGAAAGCGTCCGGATTACGCAGCGGTTGTATACAGTAACCTGATTCGTCAGGTATATAAGAAGACACCGATCATCCTTGGAGGGATCGAGCAAGTCTCAGACGACTGGCACATTATGAATTACTGGTCAGACAAATTAAAACGTTCGATCTTACTGGATTCCGGTGCAGATCTGATTTCTTATGGAATGGGAGAACATTCGATCATTGAGATCGCAGAAGCTCTGGACAGCGGTATTGCGGTCAGTGATATCACATTTATCGCTGGAACGGTTTATAAGACGAAGAGTCTGGACAGTGTCTATGATGCGGAGATTCTTCCGGGATACGAAGATATGAAGCAGGATAAGCTGGAGTATGCAAGAAGCTTTTATACACAGTACTGCAATACCGATCCATTTGCCGGGAAAAGCTGGTAGAGCCATATAATGCTCATCTGTATGTAGTACAGAATCCACCGGCACTTCCACTTTCGAAAGGAGAAATGGACGATGTCTACGGACTGCCGTATATGCGTACCTACCATCCTTCTTATGAGAAGGACGGCGGCGTACCTGCAATCTCAGAGGTCAAGTTCAGTCTGATCAGCAACCGTGGCTGCTTTGGAGCCTGCAGCTTCTGTGCCCTGACCTTCCATCAGGCCGCATTATTCAGGCAAGAAGCCATGAGTCTCTGGTGGAAGAAGCGAAGCTTTTGACGGAGGAGCCGATTTAAGGGTTATATCCACGATGTAGGCGGCCGACTGCCAATTCCCGTTTTCCGGCCTGCGAAAAGCAGCTGACCAAAGGCGCCTGCCCGAACCGTCAGTGCCTGTTCCCGGAGCCATGTAAGAATATCCGTGCTGATCACAGTGATACATTTCCCTGCTGCGCAAGCTGCGGTCTATTCCGAAGGTAAAGAAGGTATTTATCCGTTCCGGTATCCGTTTCGACTATGTGCTGGCCGATAAAAACCGTGCATTCTTAAGGGAGCTCTGTGAGTACCATGTCAGCGGGCAGCTGAAGGTTGCACCGGAGCATGTGGCCGATGCGGTATTAAAGCGTATGGGAAAACCACAGAATTCGGTCTATATGCAAGTTTGTCA
>ENA-OQHY01000893-OQHY01000893.1-human-gut-metagenome-genome-assembly--contig:-NODE-893-length-14788-cov-3.109952_pt1 | contig 14788 bp, 18 predicted proteins | sample MGYA00242570_ERZ504733 | MGnify/ENA primary metagenome ERZ504733 (study PRJEB26092, sample SAMD00036219) | human gut metagenome | host: Homo sapiens | study: EMG produced TPA metagenomics assembly of...
TTCGTTATGTGGTTTATCATAATTTTACACTTAGCCAGTTTGGTTTTTCTATCGCCATTGCAATAGCATTACCTGTTTTATGGTGTTCTATATGTTTAGCAATAGCACAGTGGTTTGGCTATATGAGTGTTCAGTATGTGAGAATGATTTGCACACTTCTCGTTATCTTTTTCGTAAGTAAAATATCAAAAGATATGAAATACGTTACTCAAAATTTGGTTAAAAATCCTATGTTGATTACTATTTTTGCTTTGGGTATAGTAGTCGCATCGTATTTTGTTAGTGTTATAGGATACTCAAGAAAAAAATAAAAAGTAGAAGTGCAAATAAAAGTAAGTGTCGAGCGAGTACGTTGCCCTGTCTGCGGAAATAAAACACGTGACAAAATCCGAGAAGATACTGTACTAAAAAATTTTCCACTCTTTTGTTCGAAGTGCAAAAGAGAATGTCTAATCAACATTGAACAATTCCATATAACTGTTATTAAAGCGCCAGACGCAGAGCCGATAATACACAGTTCTTTGAACTGTAGTTATCGGTTTTTGTATTTTCCCAATCATAGTGATTATCAGCTATTGATTTACACTTAAAACTGATCCAGATTTAATGCTTAAAACTGACCCATGGTATAATTTGGCCTTATGGCCTTGATAACTGATAATTATTTGTATAAGTCAGTTTTATATTCCTGTGACCTCTCTTTCGTTTTAATATGTTGTCTGTAACAGAATCGGCTGTTCATGTTACGTCATTGCTACAAGTCTTTCTTTCCATATCATTTTGAATCCAACCCGGGCAGATTTTCTTCAAAATCATGGTGAAAGTGCTTCGTTTCTGTGTTGGGAAAATGAACGGAAACACTTGATTTTACTGACTTTCTTCAATGTAACCTTATTATAACGTCCTCCCCCCATCCCACCTCTTCATTGGGATACTCCTCATACCCCGGCAATGGTCTGGCGCCTTTTCGGAGATAGGCTTTTACTTTTTCCCCATAGAGGTAGGGATCGTTTCCATTTACAATCCCCCATTGCATTAACAATGCTGCGGATCCGCTGACAAAGGGTGTTGCAAAGGAAGTCCCTGTTACTGTTCTGTAACCACCACCGGGTACGGGAGCAACTATGTTTACTCCCGGTGCCACCAGATCAGGTTTCAGATATGGCAGCATTCTGCTGCCCCTTCCGGAAAATCCGCATAAGAGTCAACCAGCGAATCATATGCTCCAACTGCAATAACCCGCCGGGCTGTGGCAGGTATGGTCAAAGTCCCATATGCCCTTGGTTCATAAAACCCAGTCCCTCTGTTCAGAGTATTTCCACCCGGCAGCCACAGGTAATATTCCCCTCCTCTGACCTTTTTTCCACTTAGGATGATTTTCCAGTCTCCACTGTCCACATAAGTTTTCCCAGGAAGGAAATCTATGTAGATTTCCTGTGTCAGATGATAGGGTCCAGGTTTGCCATAATAGATTAAAAGATCTGTATTTCCCAGTCTGTACCTCTGAGGACCAAGCTTTTCGTCTAAGGGGCCGATCCGGTTTCCGGATGGATTTTCAATATAAATACTCATCTCATCCTCATAAGATTTCCATAACTGCACATTTAATGTTGGTTCCCTGCTGCTCACAGATAATTCTATCTGTCTGGTCTGTCCCTGTTTCAGGTTCCTCCCTCATGCAGAGGCTGATTGCCGTTGTTCCCTGTACCTGTACAGATAGCCAGACGTCCTGTGGAAGAAACCATATCTATATATGTTTCAAGAAGGGAATCTCCCTTGTGTGAGCCATAATTATTTCCAAAACTGAGATTGATCACCATTGGTCTTCCCATAGCCAGCGCCTGCCTCACCAGATAATCAATCCCCTGTATCAGTTCCGTAGTCCTGGGAAAGGAGTTCTCTCTGGGAATTCCCATTTTCACAACCAACAGATCACTTTCACAGGCAACTCCCTGATTCACTCCATCTGATGCCCTCCCATTTCCTGCTGCAATTCCCAGCACGGAAGTTCCATGTCCACTGTAATCTGAAGATGGAACAAGACGCCTGCCCTGGTTTTCTCCAAATGCAAGCGCCTCATCTATCTGCCTTTCGTATATTCAGTTCCTGTCACATATCCCTGAGGTGGATTTCCCTGTATGCTCTGATCCCATAAACGTAAAATTCTGCTGCTCCCATCTGCATTTCGGAAATCAGAGTGAAAATAATCCACTCCTGAATCCACAACTCCTGTCAGGATTCCTTTTCCCGTCAGTCCATTCCTGCCGGTCTGCACTGTGCGGATGCAACTCGCTCCCTTCGCCTGAAACAATTCAAAATACAGGCGTTTGGGTTTCTCCATAAATTCCACCTGCACTCTGTGGGAATACTCATCAATCTCACTTTCCGGCAAAGTTACCACTGCATAGCCGCCTAACAATGGCACTACCTGAATTCCATTTCCAGCCAGACCACTTTCCGGTCCGCTGTACTTTATGATCACATCCCATAGCCTGGTTGCAGGATCATATCCTATGTTAAGATTTCCTGACTTTCTACGCTCCTGTGGGGTTGCATCCATTGCAAGATTTAAAAGGTTATCTATTTTCTGGTCTGGCATTTTAATCTCATTTCCAGATATTCACTTAGTCTATTATATACAAAAGTTCTGCATACGGACTCTTATTATAACAATTTTAGGATAATAAGCGGGAATCCTCGGCAATTCAATTACCGAGATGAAAGCGCAAACTGTGCATATCTACACTCATAATAAATAAAAATAACAAAACGGTTTTCATTCAATTTCTCCCTATAAAAGTATATTTGATAAGAATAGTATTAAACCAACTGGTGGAAAGGGAAATTACAAATTATCTATTGAGTTCATGAATACAAAGACACATGGAAGGATTACTGAAGAAATTGTTTTTAAATAATCGAATGTGAGATCTTTTGTATATTGAGAATGAAAATTTCTGAAAAAGTTCAATATTAGTGCTGGATAATCCGAAAATTACTTCGGCGCAGTTGTATAATAAAAAAATATATTATATTATAAAAATTTATGATATAATATCCAAGCTACCACCCTAAACAGGTACAGGAAGGGGGGTGCTATCAATGGATACAATTTTATCATTTATGCTTTCTATTCTGGCAGGTGTAATCACCTATTACATTTGCAAATGGCTGGATAGAAAATAGTAGCTGGTAGCCAGCCTGGGGAATAAGCCACCCTTGCCAAAACGGAATAAAAAAGCCTCGGAGATGCGACCTCCGAGGCTTTTTGCTGTGTTACCAATGAATTTAATTTTATCATTTTGCCTATGGCAATTATAGCATATGCAGAAAATGAAATCAATATACTTTTGTGGATGATAATTTCGATTAATTTAGATAGAAAATCATTTCATCGGCAGTATTCTAATCTTCAAACTGCTTTTAAGAAACAATTTTGAATGACTCCCAACGAGTACAGACGCAAGCGGTCATAAAAACCATTCCATCTTCTCCCGCACATCCGCATGCTTCAGATAAATAACATTAAATTCTCTGACTATGGGCTCACCCTTTAATGTAAAAATCCCAAGCTCCGGGTCACTTTTGGCAAGTACTTCATATACAAATGAAATTCCATACCCGGACTTGATCAGGTCGATGATCATCTTAAAGCTGGAAATACATATATGCCGGTGAAAACGCTCCAAAGATTCATTATGCTCCAGAAGCTTTTCCTCCAGGATAGCCAGAGTTCCAGAGCCGTTTTCGCGATGGATCAGAGTTTCTTTCAGAATCTCCTCTACAGATACTTCACGGCCTGCAAAGGGATGATCCTTCGGACAGATTCCCACAAAAGGTTCCCGGCGATATAACTGGCTTCCAAATCTGTTTTTGTCAAAGAATCCTTCTATGATGGCATAGTCCAGAGTATTCTGTTCCAATAAATGCAAAAGATGCTTTGTGTTATCCACGATCAGAGTCAGTGCTGTATCCGGCTGATTTAAGAAATCGTGAATCCTGTCTGTGATCACATAGTCACCAATGGTCTTGGTTGCACCGATGCGCAGTTCCCGGAGACCATTGTTTTTATCTTTTCCCTGAGAATTTTCACGCTGCTGAACGGAACGCAAGTAATCCTCCAGCATCTGTGCTGCAGGGGTCTTGATCAGTTTTCTGTTTTCATAAAGAAAAAGGCGGCAGCCGTATTCTTTCTCCAGAAACTGGATATGCTGGGTGACTGCCGGCTGGGTAATATGTAACAGCTCTGCCGCCTCCCTGTAATTCATAACACTGCATACAGCCATAAAGGTTTCTGTTCTGTGATCTAACATAATATTCTCCTTGAACTCTTCCACTCTATTGATATCAGATAGTTTTTTCTGTGCAATAAGAAAAAATTCTGCCCTGAAGGCTTTTTTATAAAGGTTTCTGTTTTTCAGTTTCACAGTTGCATTATTCCATAAATGTTACTTATCGTATAATAAAAACTCATAAATTGATTTTATCATTCATGAAGCCTATAATCAACAAAAGAAACGCCGTATATATCAGAGAAAAGCAACAGCTACATAAAGGAGATACTTAAACATGAATAAGGAAAAAATAACAACATCCGCCAACAAAAAACTGAGTCCCGAGGAAATCAAGCGAGTAAAAGGTCTTGGATGCCTTCAGGACAAACGATATGATGACATCTTTAATATTCGGGTCATCACAGGAAATGGACATATTACCACAGATGAACACCGTGCCATTGCAGATGCAGCAGACAAGTTCGGAAATGGTCAGATCACTATGACAACCCGCCTGAGTATGGAAATCCAGGGAGTTCCTTATGATAATATTGAGAAAACAATCGCCTTCCTTGGAGAGCATGGCTGATGACAGGCGGAACCGGAGCTAAAGTGCGTCCTGTTGTCTCATGCAAGGGAACAACCTGCCAGTATGGTCTGATTGATACCTTTGCACTCAGCAAGAAGATCCATGAGCGTTTTTATGTAGGCTATCACGATGTGGTACTCCCGCACAAATTCAAGATCGCAGTTGGCGGATGTCCAAATAATTGTGTAAAACCTAATCTGAATGATATGGGAATTATCGGCCAGAGAATCCCAAAACCGGATGCAGAAAAATGCCGGGGATGTAAGAAATGTCAGATTGAAAAAAGCTGTCCTGTCCACGTTCCGAAATTAGTTGACGGTAAACTTTACATTGATCCTAAAGAATGTATCCATTGCGGACGATGCAAAGGAAAATGTCCTTTCGGCGCAGTACCGGAATATCAGAATGGTTATAAAATCTATATCGGAGGCCGCTGGGGTAAGCGAATCTCACACGGTCAGGCTCTTACCAGAATTTTCACAGAGGAAGAAGAAGTAATGGCAGTCATAGAAAAAGCAATCCTTCTCTTCAAAAATGAAGGAATCGCAGGAGAACGATTTGCAGATACTGTGAAACGCCTCGGATTTGAGTATGTGAATGAGAAATTGATTGGCTGAGTATTAAAAAAGACACTTCGGAAAACTTTCCCAAAGTGTCTTTTTTCAGGTTTTTATTTTGATGTAAAAATATCAACAGTTTTATTTCATAAATTATGCAGTCTGTTTTTCATCATTTTTTTCAAAAAGCTTCTTCACTCCCTGGATTGCTACCAGCACACCAAGGATCAGCAGTAACACTGCGAAGATAAGCTGTAAGGTATTTCCAAGGTCCAGGCCTGTAGTAAATAATGCTTTTGTAAGCTTACTGATGGTCATACCCAGTGCAGTAAAGGTAACTGCCATCATAAATACCATAGGAATCCAGAGCATGCAGCCCTGGCGTTTTGTTTTCTTAAGAAATACTGCGCAGGCTACAAGGGCAAGTACAGATAACAGCTGATTGGCAGAACCAAACAGCGGCCAGATTTCTGCATATCCTACCTTTGTAAGCAGATAGGCAAGTACCAGTGTAATGATCGTCGCAAAATATTTATTGGTTACTACTTTTAAGAACGGGCTCATATTTTCCTCGTCTGTATCAGAATCAAGGAAAATTCCTGGAATGACAGAGTCCTACTCTGGCTACTGAGTCAAGAGATGTCAGCGCAAAAGCTGATACAGCCAGATTGATCAGTGTAAATACCAGTGAATGTGGCAAACCGATTACAGAAAGGAAGTTTGCAATAGCACCTGCAAATATCTGTGGCTGAGTGGTAAGCCCCTGTGCTGCTGCCTCACCATCTGCAAAGGATGCAACAGCGATCAGTGCAATAATTGCCAGCATACTTTCCATAAGCATTGCACCAAAGGAAACCGGAAGCATGTTCTTTTCATTTTTGATCTGTTTTGACGCAGTGCCGGAGGATACCAGTGAATGGAAGCCTGAAACTGCACCGCAGGCAATTGTCACGAAAAGAATAGGGAACATATACTGTCCGTCCACATTAAAGCTTGTAAATGCCTTAAGATTACAGGATGGGTTGGCTGCAAATACACCGATAACCGCACCAACGATCATAAAGATCAGCAGATAACTGTTCAGATAATCACGGGGCTGGAGCAATGCCCATACAGGGGCAACACTGGCTACCAGAATATATACAAAGATAATAATATGCCAGGTTCCAAGACTTACATATACCGGGAATTTAAGTCCCAACGCAATTGCGAGCACTAATAATAAAATAGCTACTGCAGTATTGATCCATTTATTAAACTTGGAATATTTAAGGAAAAATCCCAGTCCCACTGCCTCGATGATAAATAACATGGAAGTTGTTGCAACTGCTCCGTTTGCTGCTACCCTGGTAACGGTTCCTGCATTATCTGTCACAAATCCGTTAAAGGTTCCTGCCACAACATCTGCAAATGCTGCAACAACCAGAATACAGAACAGCCAGCAGAATAAAAGAAATAATTTCTTTCCCAGTTTTCCGATATAGCTTCAATGATATATCCGATTGTACGGCCTTTGTTCTTTACAGAGGCATACATAGATGCAAAATCCTGAACTGCTCCAAAAAATACACCACCGATAAGGATCCAGAGCATAACCGGAAGCCAGCCGAAAATTGCTGCCTGGATCGGTCCGTTGATAGGACCTGCACCTGCTATGGATGCAAACTGATGACCAAATACCACATTGGTATCAGCCGGTACATAATCCACTCCATCCTCCATCTCATATGCCGGTGTTTTTGCTTTTGGCCTGTACCCCGGCTCCCCCAACAAGGATACCTGGCTGCCCGGCATCTCCACCCTGCTGCAGACCGGCAACTACAAGATGTTCCTGAGCTCCGGCCAGACCTACAACCAGAGTGCTACCGTGGTTGACGAAGTGGAAAAGAGCTTCGGCATCAACATCAAGGTCGCCAGCGTCGGCGCCCTGGGCACCACCTTGGAAACCGCATTCAACACCAAAGACTCTTCCGGCAACTCCAGCGTTGACCTGGTTGCTATCAAGGCTGTTTCTACCCAGACCGCAGCTATGTTTGCCGCTACCTACAACGCACTGGTTTCCGGTGCGGAGTGCCGCGCCTGCCGCGGCGAAGACGGCCTGCCCGTTTACTTCACCTTCAACTTCATCCCCATCACCAGCGCTGAGCAGCTGACTGAAATGTCCGGCTGGGATGCAAAAGAAACCGGCAACTGGATTGCCAACAAGGACTTCGTTGATCAGATGCTCGTTACCGTCAACCCTGACGTTACTTCTGATGACATCAATGCCATCATGCAGAGCCTGAGCTATGAAAAGATTAAAGAGATGATGGCTGATCCCCGCAAAAGGTCTGCGGCGGCACGCCTGAACGGATAAGGAGAGAAAAACAATGAGCAACTGGCAATCCTTTAAGAAAAAACACGTTCTGCTCATGAACGCTGCATTTACTGTGGCAATTCCGGCAGCGGTGTGGCTTATCATGGAGCTGCTGAACCTCGCCTTCTGCGGCGTGCACACCCTGAATTCCACGGTAGACTACACCACCCTGATGCGCAACCTGGTTACGTCCTTCTGCTTTGCGCTGGGCCTGAACTGCAACCTTCCCGTTGGCCGTATGGATACCTCCACCGGCTCCCAGATGTACCTGGCCTGTATCATCGGCGGTAACATCGCGCTGTCCCTGAACCTTGGCGGTGTTGGCGTTCTGGTTTTCAGCATGCTGTTCGGTATGCTGGCCGGCGGTTTCGTTGGCTTCCTGTTCATCAACATGCGCATCCTGCCCATGGTTCTCGGCCTTGGCATCTCGCTGGTTTACGAGTGTATCTCTTTCAGTATGTACAACCAGCAGGGCCTGAACCTGTTTGGTAAGCCGGGCGTTTCCATCCTGTCCAACTGGGGCTTCATCATCGTTGTTACCCTGCTGGTCATGCTGGTTATGACCTACCTGTTCCAGTACAGCGGCTTTGGTTACAATCGCCGCGCCATCCAGGGCAACCAGAAGCTGGCCCACGATGCAGGCATCAACATCTACAAGAACGCTTTCCTGTGCTACGTTGCAGCCGGTGCGCTGGTTGCCATCGCCGGTGTGTTTGACACCGCCTACAAAAGCAGCCTGGTCCCTGTGCTGGGCATGAACTCCAACAGCACTGTGTTCGCCAACATGTTCCCCATGGCAGTCGGCGTTTGGCTGGCGAAGAAATCCAACCCGGTGGTTGCATCCTGGCTGGCTCCCTGAGCGTACAGTTCCTGATCCTTGGCCTGGCAAAGTTCACCGCCATCGGCGTCAGCGATTATATGCAGACCTGCATCAAGTACAGCGTATGGCTGATTTTTATGATCTACCGTATGAACGAAGACAAGTTCGACCACATCAAAGCAAAGCATGCACGCATCGCATTGGCTCGTAAGACCCGCGCACAGCGCGCCGTTGCGGCATAACCAAACATCAGCGGCGCGGGTCAAAAGACCCTGGCCGCCTCATTTTTTAGTTAGGAGGGAGGAAGTAGGAGGGGAAGAAAATTAGGAATTAGAAATTTGCAATGAGTAATTTAAGGCGGGACAAGACAACCTCCAAAACAACCTCCAATTTCTAATTTCTCATTGAAACAAACTCCTGCCTACCCCCAGAGGTGCTCTATGAAACATTACAACTTTTTGTTTTTAATGGCCGACCAGATCCGCACGGCAACGCTGGAGGGGATGGGGGATGGCATCCAGACCCCTAACCTGCGCCGCCTGATGGACGAAAGCGTGCTGTTTACCCGTGCATCCTGCACCAGCCGCTCTGCACGCCCAGCCGGGCATCACTGGCAACGGGGCGTTATCCCAGCCGCTGCGGCGTGCCCATCCATGATGCGGTGCTGCCGCCGGAGCAGCCTACTTTCTATCAGCCTGCGGGACAGCGGCTACCGTGTTGGCATTGTGGGCAAGACTGACCTGCATAAGCGCGATACATACTGCGGCGTAAAGGGCGATCTGCCCAGCATGTACCATTACGGCTTTACCGACCCGGTGGAGACCGAGGGCAAAATGAACAGCGCCTGGTACGGTACCAACCCGGACGGTAGCATCTATCCCATGGGTCCCTATCAGAAATACCTGATGGATAAAGACCCGGAGCTGATGCGCACCCTGGAAAAAGATTACCGCAGCTATATGCGCCAGAAGCCCCGCTATTACGCCCAGCCCAGCGTGCTGCCGGATGAGGTGTTCCTGGATACCTTCATTGGTGAAAATCCCTGGAATGGCTGAACGAACACGATAACACCGGTGCCCCTTGGCACCTGACCGTCAGCTTTGCCGGGCCGCACAACCCCTGGGATCCCCCGAAGGAGGATTATGACGCTGTGGGCGATACCCTGTGGCCGGATCCCATCCCCAATGATATGGAAGGCAAGCCCGCCTGGATCCGCCGGCGCGCGGCCCAGCAGACCGGCGGCATGACCCAGGCTGATCTGCAGCAGGTCAAACGTTGCTACGCCGGCAGCGTGCGGGTCATCGACCGGTGGATCGGCAAACTGCTGGACTGGCTGGAAACCTCCGGCCACAAGGATGATACGGTCGTCATCTTCTGCGCCGACCACGGCGAGCTGCTGGGCGACCACGGCCTATTGGAAAAGAGCTGCATGTACGAAGGCTGCCTGCGCATCCCCCTGTTGGTCCACCTGCCGGGTATGACCCAGCGGCGGGACAGTGATGCCCTGGCTGAATTGATGGACCTGGCTCCCACCTGTCTGGAACTGGCCGGTGCGGATTGGAACCGCCGCGAGATGGACGCGGTTTCCCTGGTGCCGGTGCTGAACGGCAGCACCGAACCCCTGCGCCCCGTGCAACGCAGCGAACTGCACAATTGCACCATGCTGTTTGACGGCCGCTACAAGTGGATCCGCAGCTATAACGACACTGATGAGCTGTATGACCTGGAAACCGACCCCCAGGAGTTGCACAACGTCATCAACGAACACCCGGAAGTGCTGAACCGCATGCGTCCCTACAGCTTCCGCCATTGATCTGTAATAGATAAGGAGAACCAACCATGAAAGCATTGATGGTCATGTATGACTCCCTGCGCCGGGATCTGCTGAGCGTGTACGGCGGCCCCATCCCGGCCCCCAACTTTGAGCGTCTGGCAGCCCATACCGTCTGCTTTGACAAAAGCTATGTGGGCAGTCTGCCCTGCATGCCTGCCCGCAGAGAGCTGCACACCGGCCGCTATAACTTCCTGCACCGCAGCTGGGCCCCATGGAACCGTATGATGATTCCATGCCGGAAATCCTGAAAAAGCACGGCATCCACAGCCGCCTTGCTACCGACCATTACCATTATGTCGAGGATGGCGGCTGCACCTATCACAGCCGTTATTCCAGCTGGAGCTGCTACCGTGGCCAGGAAAGTGATAACTGGGTGGCCGATCTGGCCCCCACCCTCACCGAGTTTGCACCCAACCAGCTCAGCCCTGAAGGAGCAACCGGCACGCTGCGTGAAATGCGCCGCCATGGCGGCTGGCAGAACATGCACAACCGCGAGCGCCTGCATAGTGAAGAGGACTTCCCGATGAGCAAGACGTTTGAGGACGGCATCGACTTTCTCAACCGCAATGGCCGGTACGATAACTGGTTCCTGCAGATCGAAACGTTTGACCCGCACGAACCGTTTACTTCTCCAACATCCCACTTTGACCCCGACTGTGCTACCCAGCCCGATTGGCCGCCGTATGCAGATGTGACCGAAGGCCCTGAAGAGATCGAGGCAATGCGCACGAAGTACGAAGCTTCCGTCCGCTTCTGTGACCGCCAGCTGGGCCGCGTGCTGGATCTGATGGATGAGCTGGATCTATGGAAAGATACCATGCTCATCGTCAACACTGACCACGGCTTCTTCCTCAGCGAGCACGGCTACTGGGGCAAGGGCGGCAGCCCCAACTATGAGGAACTGGTCCACACCCCGCTGTTCATCTGGGATCCGCGCTCCGGTCGCAAGGGCGTACACAGCCCCGCGCTGGTGCAGACCATTGATTTGGCCCCCACCGTGCTGGATTACTTTGGCATCGAGATCCCCGCCGACATGCTAGGCCGCCCGCTGACCCAGACCCTGGCCGATGATACCCCCGTGCGGGAATACGCGCTGTTTGGCTACCACAGCATGCCCGTTGGCATTACCGATGGCCGCTACACCCTGCTGCGCGATGTGAAGGACTTTGACGAAAAGACTTACGAATATACCCAAATGCCCACCCACATGCGCGCTATGTTCAGTGTGGAAGAGATGCGCACCGCCACCATGGCACCGGGTTTCAGCTACACCAAGGGTACCCCGGTGATGAAGATCGAGGCACGGCCCAACCCGCGTTTCCTGCACACCCTGAAAGGCAGCGATATGCTGTTTGATCTGCAGAACGACCCCCATCAGGAGCATGTGCTGGAGGATGCTGAACAGTCTGACCGTCTGCTGACCGCCATGACCGCTGCGTTTGAAGAGAACGATGCCCCCGAAGAGATGTACCGCCGTTACGGCCTGAAGCAGTACCGGAAGAAGGCGGAATAAATGACTGTACTTCAAGCAATTCTGCCCGTGCTGGGCCTGTTGGCCGGCGGGGCGTGCGTGGGCGCGTTCGTCTACTTCGGCAAGCGTAAGCACGAAAAAGACGGCCTGCCCACCGACCCCCTGACCGAACTGTTTGTGAACGATGACGATACTATTTGAGAGAGGGAGAGAATTATGATCGACCTGGCTGCGAAACCATTTTACCTCAAACCGGAAGATATTGAATGGGTGAACACTACCCTGGCCGGCATGACCACCGAAGAAAAGGCTGGCCAGCTGTTCTGTGTGCTGTTCAAGGAATGTAAGCCCGAGGAGTTTGAGTATGTGTTCAATATCCTCAAACCGGGCGGATGTATGTACCGAGTGGTGCCCACCGAGCGCGCCATCGCCGCCACCCAGAACATTTATAGCCGCAGCAAGGTGCCACCATTGATCGCCGCCAACTTGGAAAAAGGCGGCAACGGCATCGTGACCGAGGGTACGCTAGTCGGTGCACCGATGGAAATTGCCGCAACGGATGATATCGGCATGGCCACCAAGATGGCCCATGCCTGTGCCGCCGAAGCCAGCGCCGTTGGCGCAAACTGGGCTTTTGCTCCCATTATTGATATTGACACGAACTACCGCAACCCCATCACCAACACCCGTACCTTTGGCAGCGACCCGGAGCGGGTGCGCCGCATGGGCCGTGCTTATGTGGAAGAAGTACAGAAGATGGGCCTTGCCGCTTCCATCAAGCACTTCCCCGGTGACGGCCAGGACGAGCGCGACCAGCACCTGGTCACTTCTATCAACAGCATGGATTGCGATCCCTGGATGAACACCTATGGCGCAGCCTACAAAGCTGGTATTGAAGCCGGTGCCCTGACCGCCATGGTGGGCCATATCATGCAGCCCGCCTGGACTCGCCGCCTGAACCCCGGTATCAAGGATGAGGACATCATGCCCGGTACCCTGAGCCGTGAGATGATGCAGGGCCTGCTGCGCGGGGAACTGGCTTCAACGGCCTGATCTGCACTGATGCCACCACGATGGCGGGCTACACCCTGGCCATGAGCCGCCGCCGCGCTGTGCCCGAAAGCATTGCCCGCGGTGCCGATATGTTCCTGTTTGCCCGCAACCTGGAAGAAGACTATGGCTTTATGCTGCAGGGCATCAAGGATGGCATCATCACCCCGAACGCTTGGATGAAGCTGTGACCCGCATCCTGGCCACCAAGGCTGCCCTGGGCCTGCACCGCGGCGCTCCGGAGCTGGATGTGGAAAAAGCCAAAACCATTGTCGGCTGCGCCAAGCACCAGCAGTGGGCCGAGGAATGTGCCGACAAGGCCATCACTCTGGTTAAAGAGCAGCCTGGTGTGCTGCCCATCACCCCAGAACGCTACAAGAAGATCCTGTTCTATACCATCGAGCCCGCAGCGGGCGGTGAGGGCAACTATAAGGTTGCCCCGGCCTGCGCCAAGCTGCGCGCCATGCTGGAAAAAGAAGGCTTTGAGATCGACGATTTTGTGCCCCAGCCTTATGGTGAAGGCTTTACCACCAAGTACGAAGAAGTCGTGAACAATTACGACCTGATTTTATACGTGGCGAACCTTTCCACTAAGAGCAACCAGACCGTGGTGCGCATTGAATGGAAACAGCCATGGGCGCGGACTGCGGGCATTATATGAATGATATTCCCACTGTGTTTGTCTCGCTGGAAAACCCCTACCATTTGCAGGATTTCCCGCGCGTCAAGACCTATATCAACTGCTACAGCAATAACGACCACTGCCTGCACCAGTTGATAGAAAACTCACCGGCCGCAGCACCTTCAAGGGCCACAGCCCCGTGGATGCCTTCTGCGGCAAGTGGGACGCACACCTGTAAATCAGTTAGGAAGTAGGAGTTAGGAGGGAGGAGTTTAATTAGGAATTAGGAATGAGAAGTTAGGAATTGGGCTAGGGAGAGGACCCCGGTGCCGGAAAAGAATCATGAATAAATCAGAAAGAATAATTGTGGTGGACCGCGGCGTCCCCGATGCCCCGGACGGACCTTGCCACAAATTCAATCATGCCATTTATTCCACCGCCCCGGAACGGCCAAGACCGTTCCCTACAGAACATTTTTTATAATGTGCAATCAATGTCTATCACACATGCTGCCCCATCAATTTCTAATTCCTCATTACTAATTCCTAATTCTCTCGACGCACGGCTTTGTCCCGTCACCAACTCCTAACTCCTCCCTCCTAACTCCTACCTAACCAAAGGAGGTCCCCATGAACACCCCGCTGCCTGCGCTGCAATGGAAACAGAACGGCGTGAATCATATTGTAAAGCTGCTGCCCGGTGGGCGCATTGGTGCGCTGAGCGATGAAATTCTGGCGGAGATCCGGGAATCCAACGGCAAACTGGACGCCAAGATCATGGCCATCCGCAGCGGCAACGTTCAGCTGGTGCGCCAGCTGCAAAATGAACACATCGAGGGCAAAGAACTTGCCACCACCGAGCTAGAAGAGTGGGAAGAAAGCATGGCCGGACCGTCTGGTCCATTTGATGTGACCTATTGCCAACCCAAAACCCCCACCCCGCCCAAGGGCCGCCCCTGCATTTTGTACCTGCATGGCGGCGGCTGGCAGTACGGCAGCCGCAAGTTGTGCTGCCTTTCTGCCGCTATCTGGCCGAGCAGGCCAACGCTGTTGTGGTGGTACCGGAATACCATCTGGCCCCCGAACACCGCTGGCCTGCTGCGCTGGAAGATTGCTGGCAGCTGCTCTGCACCTGCATGCCCAGGCCGAAACAAGGGCATTGACCCCGCAAGAATCACTGTGGCAGGGGACAGCGCCGGCGGCAACCTGGCGCTCT
>ENA-OQHY01000894-OQHY01000894.1-human-gut-metagenome-genome-assembly--contig:-NODE-894-length-14778-cov-3.033240_pt1 | contig 14778 bp, 16 predicted proteins | sample MGYA00242570_ERZ504733 | MGnify/ENA primary metagenome ERZ504733 (study PRJEB26092, sample SAMD00036219) | human gut metagenome | host: Homo sapiens | study: EMG produced TPA metagenomics assembly of...
TCTGCCTTTGAGCCGGGCGCGGTGATGGAATCCACGGCCTTTCCGTTCCGGTACAGCACCAGAGTTGGGATGACCTTGATCCCCTCGGCCCCCGCCAACTGCGGTTCCTCGTCAATATTGATCTTGCCGACGGCAAGGCTGTCCGCGTATTCCTCTCCAATCTTCTCATACGCAGGGCCGATCCTCCGGCAATAGCTGCACCAGGCGCCCAGAAATCCACCAAAACAGGCTTTTCCTCCCGGATCAACTGCTTAAACTGCTCCTGATTCATATTCATAGCTGCCATATCTGTCAGCTCCTTTCCTTTGTTTAGGTATAGTATACCGCATGACAAGCGGTTCTACTGTGACGGCATCACATAATTTGAAAAAATCGGCGCGGCGCTGCTCTGGTTGTACGATTAGGCTCCTTGAGTTCTGCAAAGCTTTTGGAGTTCAAACAGAAAATACCAAGAGCCAAAGCGACTGTGGGTATGATCAAATCAGATTGTACGAGCTGACGCTGTCCTGCCGATCTATACAGACCGTACTGCGATGCGATCTCTGCAGTACAGCAGGCCATGAACGGATATGATCCCGACATCATCGGCTACTGTTGGGATGACAGCAATCCCCGTATTCAGTTGGAACCCCGCGGCAATCACGGATATATTGAACTGCGGTCCGTGAAAAAGAAATAACGATTCCTACAGGGAAGATAACTGGTATATCCAAATTAGTATAACACTTTTATTTTCTGTATTTTGAGGGAGTAAATCCATAATACCTTTTGAATATTTCAATCAATCTACTGGGGTTGGAGTATCCAACAATTCTTGAAATTTCCGCAATGGTGAGGTCGGTCTGAATAAGCATATGCTCGGCTACAGAGATCCTTTTCCTCTGAATGTATTCAGTAATGGACATATTATAAACTGACTTAAATAGTTTTTTCATTTTGCTTTCACTCATATATGCAATGGTGGAAAGCGTCTGCAACGTAATATTAAAACTGTAATGTTCGTCCATGTAATGCGTTAGTTCAGCTAATGCCTGCAAATCTGTTTTGTTAATGGGCTGGCCATTCTCTTCATTTAGTCTGTTTTCTTTCAAATATGAAGCAAGATAAGAGATAATTTCATATATTTTTGCTTCTACTGTAATTCTGGACGCTTTCATGGAAAGCAGATACTCATATAGGCTTTGCATAGCATGATTAACATTTGGTAAATAGAATTTCCCTTTTTCTTTGAAAAAATCAGAAAAGTTCACTTCAAGATCACCGGAAATTTCCTGGAGATACTGATCAATAAATTCCTGGTCAACCTGCACGGTAATACATCTTAATGGAATCTGAGGATGATAAATAGCTTTATACTTTTCAGATGGTTCATAGCAGCGCAATGTATTCGGAGAAATATTTTGATACGGATAGAATTCATCTCCTGCGCCACTAATATAGAGAGCAAGTACATAACCAGACCCAATATGTTCTCCGACCATAGTTTCCTGGTTAAATCTTATATCTGTCACTGTAATGATGAAATCGTGGTGAACCTCACTCGTCCATTGAAATCCGGTTCCATATTTTGGGTTGATCTTATAATATGTTCCGTACTCTATTGGATTCTTTATCGATTCAACAAAGAAATCATCTCGTTTAACTTCTATCATTGGCTCCTCCCAAAGATACCTCGTTTAGATTTATTAACACCTTGTTTAGACTTTATATCTGTTTTGCCCTTTACAGTTATCTACAACTAATTATAATGAAAGAGTTGATGTATGTCAAACCGTTTTTAAGCAAAAAGAGGTGTATATTTGAAGTCAATGCGCAGTTTATATAAAAAACTATTTCATTATGTCCCAGATAAAAGAATTTGGGCATATTTCTCCATGGCACTATCTGCCGCTGCCGTCTGCTCATATATGGGAGCATATTGGTTTCTGTGGCAGTCCATTGTGTCTATTCTGGTTATTCCCGTATATGAGAAGGCTATGTATGACGCAATTATTGTAGTCATACTTATGATTTTACGAGGCATTCTCAACATTGCATCGGCAACGTGTTCCCACTACTTAGGCTTCCGGCTTGAAACAAACTTAAGGAAAAATGGGCTTCATAAATTATTGGATGCCTCTTCTTCCTTTTTTGACCATAACAGCTCTGGAGAGATTCGAAAAATTATTGATGATAACGCAGCGGAAACACACAAAACAGTGGCCCATTTGATTCCGGACAACGTCACTGCTGTTATGACGCCGGTGTTAATGTTTGTGCTGATGTTTGCAATAGACTATCGCCTTGGTATTCTCCTGATCCTTACAACTGTGATTGGTGTTCTTCAGTATCGTAAAATGTCCGGTGGTACTGAATTTCTGTCTGGCTATTCAGCGGCGCTTCAAAAAATGAGTGCGGCAACAGTAGAATATGTCAGAGGAATGCAGATCATAAAAATCTTCGGTGTAACTGTACAGTATTACAAAACTCTGATTAACTCGATCAAAGAGTACAAACAGTACGTCTATCAGTATAGCCTCAGCTGTAAGAATCCCTACGTCGGATTCCAGGTTCTGTTCAACGTGTTTTATGCTTTTGCTGTACCAGCCGCAGTTGTATTCATCAGCTATGGAGAACCTGCTATGCTAATCCTGGCAAAGATTGTTTTCTTTGCTGTGTTCTCCGGAGCTGTATTTACTTCTTTCACATCAATCATGTTTACGGGGCAGGATAACTTTGGCGCACAAAATACGCTGAATCAGCTTGATGAGCTGACTACTTCTATGGATCAGGCAAAGCTTCCACATGGAAACGAAGAGACCTTCCAAGATTTCAATGTTGAATTTCGTCATGTTGACTTTAAGTATGATGACAACTTCGTGCTGAAGGATTTCAGCCTGACACTTCATCAGAATAAAACTTATGCGCTCATCGGGTCTTCCGGGGGAGGAAAATCTACCATTGCAAAGCTGATTTCAGGTTTTTATCCTGTCGATGGCGGCGAAATTCTGATTGGTGGAAAGAACATTCAGAGTTATTCTGAAAAAGCTCTCATTCAGAACATCGCATTTGTTTTCCAGCGCAGTCAATTACTAAAGACCTCAATTTACGAAAATGTCCGAATCGGAAATCCTCAGGCAACACGGCAGCAGATTATGGATGCACTTGACGCAGCGAACTGCACATCCATCCTTGACAAATTCCCCCAGCGGGAGATGACCGTCATAGGGGCAAGGGGCGTATACCTTTCCGGTGGTGAGGTGCAAAGAATCGCCATTGCAAGGGCTATTCTAAAGAATGCGAATATCGTCATTATGGATGAGGCTTCTGCAGCTGCAGATCCGGAAAATGAATACGAGTTGCAGCAGGCTTTCCAAAAACTGATGAGGGGCAAAACAGTTATCATGATTGCACACAGGCTGTCCTCTATTCAGAATGTAGACCAGATCCTGTTTGTCCAGAATGGAAAAGTTGTGGAACAGGGAACCCACAATGAACTGATGGCCTGCAATGGACGTTATAAGGATTTTCAGGATGTATACTGCAAGGCAAATCAGTGGAGGTTGGCATGATAAAGACATATCTAAAAAGAGCATTCCAGCTGAGTGATTCGGGTGTGAAGGGCCTTGCAAAATCAATCTGGTCATTCTTTCTCTATTATGTTTCTTTTGTACCGCCGATGATCTGTGTTTTTCTGTTTGCAGACAGGCTGTTGAATGGAAATGCCGGGAAACCGGTGGTATATCTCCTGTTTATGCTGGCAGCGACCCTGGTGATGTACTTAGTTATTAACTATAACTATAAAACGACCTATGATGAAACCTACCAGGAATCTGCAAATTTAAGAATTGATCTGGCGGAACAGCTTTCCAAACTGCCCCTATCCTATTTTTCAAAGCACAATTTGTCTGACCTTGCTCAAACAATCATGGCAGATGTGGCTTCGATTGAGCATGCTTTTGCGAACGCAGTGGCTAATTCCATAGGGTTTGCAATTTACTTTTTGGTTATCAGCGTAGCCCTTCTGATCATGAATTGGAAATTAGGTCTCTGTGTATTGCTTCCCGTTCTTACTTCTGCTTCGGTTCTTTTCCTGACAAAGAAACTGCAGGTCAGAGATGTAAATAAACATTATGATAAGTTGAGAGATATTTCCGAAAGCTTTCAGAATGCAATCGAACTGAATCAGGAAATTAAAAGCTATGGGTTGAAAGAAAAAGTAGAAGCTCAAATGGACCAGCAGTTGGATGAGTCAGAAAATCTTCAATGGAAAGCTCAGATCACCCAGACGATTCCTGTTACAATCGGCCAGACTTTATCTATTCTTCCTATTGGAATCACGGCGACTGTTGGCCTTTCAATGCTCGCCTCCGGTCAGGTAAGTATCCTGATTCTTCTGGGCTATATTATTATGGCGGCGAAACTCAGCGGGGCCATGGGTGGTGTTTTGCTCTATCTGACGGAAATCTTTTATTTGGACGCAAGAATTGCCCGGATTGGTGAAATCAAGAATCATGAACTTCAGGGTGGAGAAAAGGCAGTCCTTTCAGATTTCAATGTGGAAATAAAGGATGTTTGTTTTTCCTACCAGAAAGACACTCAGGTGATTCGCCATGCATCCTTTACGGCGGAGCAAGGACAGGTAACCGCATTGGTCGGTCCCAGCGGCTGCGGAAAAACAACAATGCTTAAGCTCATCAGCAGACTATATGATGCAGATTCCGGTACCGTTCAGATCGGAGGAACCGACATACGAGAAATTCACACTGATAGCTTGTTCAAGTATGTTTCAATTGTTTTTCAGGAAGTCATTCTATTTAATACTTCTATTATGGAAAATATTCGCCTTGGGCGGCTGGATGCTTCTGACGAAGAAGTAATACGAGCTGCAAAACTGGCTGGTTGCAATGAGTTTGTCAGCCGTCTGCCAGACACCTACCAGACAATAATCGGGGAAAATGGAGCCAAACTCTCCGGCGGAGAACGTCAGCGGCTGTCCATTGCCAGAGCAATCCTGAAGGATGCTCCAATTATCATTCTGGATGAGATTGCTGCATCGTTAGATGTGGAAACAGAAGTCCAGATACAGACTGGATTAAATCATTTGATTCAAGGCAAGACCGTGATTGTTATTTCACACAGACTGAAGTCTATTGAAAATGCAGATAAGATCGTCGTTATGAAAGCAGGTACGGTAGAAGCCTGCGGAAAACATGCTCATCTGCTGAAACAGTCGCCCACATATAGAAAGATGATTGAAAAGTCCAATCTGGCAGAGAAATTTAACTACTAAGCAGGTTACCCTTCAGATGCAGGCCGCACTGAAGGGTAACATAAAGGCATTTGATTAACTATGTCTAACTGATTTCTGATGTGAGGAGGTGCATTATTTGAAGAAATATATTGGAAAAAGGATCATTAACTTCCTCATTGTGCTGGTAGGCGTCAGCATTCTAAGTTTTTTGTTGATTGATTGGTCCGGAAAAGATCCTGCAGAAATTATTGCACACCGAGGCGTATCCAATCCTACGCCGGAACAGATTGAGATGATTCGGGTGGAAATGGGATTGGATCAACCTCTCCCTGTGCGATATATTCAGTGGCTTTCCGGAATGTTTACAGGAGAACTTGGGACTTCTTTGACCACTCATCAACCGATTGTAAAGGATCTGCACAAGTATCTGGCTACGACCACATCTCTTGTAGGGATGGCCATTCTATGGATTATCGTACTCACCGTTCCGATTAGTTTGCTCTGTGCCAGAAAGCGGAACCGCCTTTTCGATCAGGTTACCAGAGGCATTACTATCTGCGGTATTTGCGTGCCAACTTTCTGGCTGGGATTCCTTCTTCTACTGTTCTTTGCGATTCATCTGAAATGGTTCAGTGTCTTACCAAGTCCAGGTTGGAGGGGCTTTTTGCTACCTTCATTTGCCCTGGCGGTTCCCAGTTCGTGTTCACTCATCCGAATTATGCGTTCCTCTCTTCTGGCTGAATTATCTTCTGATTATGTTCGGTTTGCAAAAGCCCGTGGACTATCTGCCAACAGAATCCTGGTATGCCACATTCTGCGAAATGCCTTACCGCCTGTTGTTACAATTTTCTTTCAGCAATTCGGCTTTCTAATTGCCGGAGGGGCGGTAATCGAAAGTGTTTTTTCAATCAAGGGAATCGGAACTTATCTGGTGGACAGTGTGATTGCAGCAGATACGATTGCAGTTTCTACCTGTATAGTCGTCATTGCAGCAATTTTTGTCGTCGCAAATTTCATGGCAGACATAATCAACCGTCTGCTTTGTCCATGGATGGTGAGGGAAGAAAATGATACATAAGCTACTCAAAAGGCCGCAGGCAATTATCGGTCTGTGCCTGATTGCTATTGTGATTGTGATTGCGATTGCAGCACCTGCTTTTTCGCCTCACGACCCTGAATTGGTGAATTTATCGCAAAAGTATGCTCAGCCTGACGCAGAATACCCTCTTGGAACAGATCAATTGGGCAGGTGTACCTTATCAAGCTGCTGTATGGAGCCAGATATTCCATCGGAATCAGTTTACCTGTGCTGCTGATTTTGTCTGTGATTGGTCTGATTGTCGGTACTTTTAGCGCCTGTGCTGGAAAAAAAGCAGACCATTTCATTACTATACTCTGTGATGTGTTTATTGCTTTTCCTTCTCTTATCATTGCTATTGCTGTCATAGGCGTTCTGGGGAACGGACTCCAAAACATTGCCGTTTCTGTTGTGATAGCGACCTGGGCTTGGTTTGTTCGTGTTGTCAGATCTTATTCCGTTCAAGAAATGGGTAAAGATTATATCTTGGCAGCCCGGATTTCTGGGTGCAATACAGGAAAGCTGGTCTTCAGACATCTGATTCCTAACATTCTGCCACAGTTTCTTGTGTATGTTTCCACTGGTGTCGCTTCTTCCATCATTATGGTTTCCAGCTTTGCTTTCCTCGGACTTGGCCTTCCCTCCGGCACACCGGAATGGGGTGCCATGTTAAATGATGCCAGGACAGCGCTTTACTCTCATCCGGAATTGCTAATCTATCCAGCTTGTGCATCTTCGTAACGGCAGCAGCTTCAATTTATTTGGAGAAGCACTCCGTGATATTCTGACGCCGGAGGAGGACAGCCTATGATGCCATCACTTATAATTGATCATTTAAGCATTAATCTTCGGTCAGGCACGGATAACTTGGTTTCTGAAATATCCTTTGCAATCAAAGAAGGAGAGTCTTTGATCTTGTTAGGCCAGTCAGGCAGCGGCAAAACAATGACCTGTAGTGCGGTGCTAAACTTATTGGACCCTAAAAAATTTAAGGTGTCGGGTTCCGTTTTCTTCGGCGAGACTGATCTTTTGAATTCGTCAGAAAAGCAGAGACGAGGAATATACGGAAACCAGATTGTCTATATCCCGCAAAATCAATGACTGCATTGGACCTTCTATGCGTATTGGCAGACAGATGGATGAAACGCTACGGCTTCATTCCGACAAATCCCGCCAGCAACGTTACAACTATATTCTGCGGCTTCTGCATGATGTAGGCTTAGATGATCCTGACAGGGTATACAGAGCATACCCCCATATGCTTTCCGGAGGAATGCTTCAGCGTGTCATTATCGCAATGGCTATGATGCTTGATGCAAAATTCGTGCTTGCCGATGAGCCGACAACTGCTTTGGATGTGATTCACAGAAATGGAATCATAGATTTATTTTCGCAGATGAAAGCAAATGGAGTTGGGATTCTTATGGTAACTCATGATTTCGCAACAGCTCTTCAATTAGGTGGAAACATGTTGGTGATGAAAGAAGGAAAAATTATAGAATCCGGTGAAGTTCAATCTGTCTTCGATCATACCACAGAACCTTATACAAGGTCGCTGATTGAAGCTTACTCCCTTTCCTATGCTTTCACGAAAGGGGCGGAATCATGATTAAAGTCAACAACCTATCAAAAGAATTTCACGAACAAGGCACAAGCAACGAGCTTCTGGCCGTTGATCATGTAGATTTTACTATTCAGAATGGTTCATTTTGCGCTTTGGTAGGAGAAAGCGGATCTGGTAAAAGCACTTTGGCTCAGCTCATGTGCGGTCTTCTGGTTCCATCTTCTGGAGAGGTACTGTTTGAAGGAAAAAACATTTCCCTCTGCCGGGGCAAGCAAAAGCAGGTACTGCGATCTAAAATACAGCTGATTCTTCAGGATGGCAAGGGAGCAATGGACCCTCGCTTTACGGTATATCAAATCATTGCAGAGCCAATTCGCAATTTCAGAAAACTCAGCAAAAAGGAAGAAGAACGGGAAATCAATGATCTTCTTACCATGATGGAGCTTCCCGAAGAGATCAAGCTGCGAAAAGCTCATGAGCTATCCGGTGGACAACAAAAACGTGTATGTATTGCAAGAGCGTTAGCGGCTCAACCGGATGTGTTGATTTTTGATGAAGCAGTCAGTGGGCTGGATGTCCTGGTTCGTAAACATATTCTTGATTTGCTGAAGCGACTCCATCAGGAGCGAAAAATGACTTGCTTTTTCATTACCCATGACCTGGACGTTGCGCTATATCTTGCAGACCGTGTAATGGTGATGCGCTGCGGTAAGATTATCGAAGACCGTACATTTCACGGTTCGACAGACTGCTTTACACATCCGTATACCAAGCTTCTGCTGCATTCTATTGCTCCATATTTGGGTTAAACCATTCAATAAATACGTATACCCTGCTGAAAAGCATGATATAACAATAAATAAAGGAGATTTTGTACATGAAACTGAAAAAACTTTTAGCTTTCGGACTCGCACTTGTGATGTGCCTTGCTATGGCAGCTTGCGGCGCGAACCTGACGAGAAACCGGAGGAATCCACCTCTCAGACCGATGCAGAGCCGGTCTCAATCACTGTCACCGAGAATTGGGACTTTTCTGTAGGCTTCTATCCTGTCATCACGCCTATGGTATCCAGCACTTACGGTGCCGGATTCTGGAGTCGTAATTTTTACAACACTCTGGTAAGCTACGATGATAACGGGAAGATTCAGGGCGAGTTGGCTGAAACCTGGGAAATCAGTGATGACGGCAAGACTTACACCTTCCATCTGCGTGATGGTGTCAAATTTTCTGACGGTACTCCTCTGACTTCCGAGGCAGTAAAGATGACCCTTGAAGCAGTAGTAACCAATCTGCCCCAGAATGGTGCCTTCGGTAAGCTCACTACTTTGTTTGACAAGCTGGAAACCCCGGATGAAAAAACCTTTGTAATGACTTTGAAGACCCCTTATTACGCTGCTCTTGACAATCTGACCATGGCGCTGCCTTTTGGTATTGTGAATCCCGCAGCCTTTGAAGGCGGCGTAGAAAAGGCTTACGAGAATTGCGTGAGTGCAACTATGGTACTGGTCCCTATATGTTTGACCAGGTCGAGGGAGATACCTATACCTTTATCCGCAATCCCTACTACTGGGGCGAAGCTCCTGAAGTGGACGAGTTCAAGGTCAAAGTGATTCCTGATAATGCTGCAAAAATTCTTGCTCTGCGCAACGGCGAAATCGATGCAATTCTCGGCTCCAGCAGACTTAGCGCAGAAGGCTACACGGAAATTTCCCAGGATGCCGCTTTCGGTCATGCCATGGATGACAGCACCAACCAAACTCGTTATCTGGGTATGAACCTGAATAAGGCTCCCTTTAATGATCCTCTTGTAAGGGAAGCAGTATCCTACGCTGTTAATCAGCAGGAGTTGGAAACCTCTGTTTTCGATGGCCTGGAGACTGCTGCTGAAACCCTCTTTACGAATGAAAAGCCCAACTGCGGTGTGGAGGTTAAGACCTATCCTACCGACATGGAAAAGGCAAAGCAGCTCATGAAGGAAGCCGGCTATGAGGATACCAATGATGACGGTATCCTGGAGAAGGACGGAACTTCACTCGCCATTCATTTCAACTATTCTCAGAGCCTTGCAAGTGTTGACAATGCAGTTCTTTCTATTGCAGCTTCTCTTAAAGAACTCGGCTTCGATGTCACTATTGATGCAGTAGACATGAACACCTGGTATGGAGCCTTGATGGCTGGCGAATATGATCTGACCTTCTACAATACTGCTGGCGGTTCCTTTGACCCTGCAACAGATATGAGCAATATGGCTCCTGGCGCTATGGGTGATCCGATCCTCTGCCAGTCTCTGCTTTCTTTGAGAATCCTGAAATTTTCGCAGAATTGGACTCCACTTCTGATTCTCAGCGTGTGCAGGAAATCTATGGAATTATTCTGAATGGTATTGCAGATCAGAATCTTCTGGTGCCTGTAACCGGCACTCACGATCTGGCTCTGTGGAATACTGATAAGATAACTGGCTATGACTTCTACACAGATGCCAGCTATGTAGACATTGCATCTGTTCATGTGAAATAATGTCCAGCAGTGTGGCTGAGGCGGTTACAAAAGAAAGACTTCATTCTTCAGGAGAAGACTATCTAAAAGCCATATTTATTCTTGAAGCGCAACATGGTTCAGTTCGTTCAGTAGAAGTTGCTGAGTACATGAATGTATCTAAAGCGAGCGTTAATCACGCAGTTAGGCACACGCGAAATCAGGCACATTAAGACTAAACGGCCTGAGCCTGTGCAATACAGGATTCAGACCGTTGGAGTTGCTTAATTCAATTTTTGTCTAACTTTTGGGGTTCATTTCAGTACTCTGCGGCTGTGCTTTTATGCGTAGTATACCGCGTGACAAGCGGTTCTACTGTGACGGCGTCACATAATTTGAGAAAATCGGCTTCGAGGCAGCTTTTGGCGCACAAGCCTTTGTGGTTGTTGACAGAGAAAAAAATATAGGTATAATAAAAGCAAAATAATAAGACTTATTCTTGCATTTGGAGGGTTGGCTGTATGCCAAAATACGCAGAGGAGATATTGGCCGCCGTAACGGAGCTGCAACAGCATCCTACGGCGGAGCAGGTGTTCCTGGAGATGAAAAGGGAGCATCCCAGCATCGCTCTGGGTACGGTATATCTGCCCTGCCTGCCGGGAGCAGAAAAAAGACAATCTTATGGAGGAGAAGTATCATGAACGCTAAGGTATCTAAGCTGATCAACGAGCAGATCAATAAGGAGTTCTACTCCGCCTATCTGTATCTGGACTTTGCCAACTACTACGCCGCCGCCGGACTGGACGGCTTTGAGAACTGGTACCGGGTACAGGCGCAGGAGGAACGGGATCACGCCATGCTGTTTTATCAGTATTTGCAGAATAACGGCGAGGGCGTCACCTTTGAGGCTATCGCAAAGCCGGAGTGGGAACGAGGCGACCACATGACCCCGCTGAAAAAGGCACTGGAGCACGAGAAGCTGGTCACCGCCAGCATCAATGCCATCTACGCCGCCGCATACGAGGTCAGGGACTTCCGCACCATGCAGATGCTGGACTGGTTCATCAAGGAACAGGGCGAGGAGGAGAAGAACGCCGCTGACCTCATTACCAAGATGGATCTGTTCGGCGGTGACAGCAAGGGGCTGTATATGCTAAACAGCGAGCTGAAGGCACGGGTCTACACCGCGCCCTCGCTGGTGCTGTAAGCCCCGCGTGTCTGCGGGCTTTCGCATCAGGCAAAAGGCAGACTACATACAGGTGGTCTGCCTTTTCTTCCACCAGATGGTTAGAATTGAATAACTATGTATAAAACAGAAAGGACTTCAGAACTTGAACAAGGAAAAGGAGATCGAAACCGTTACCCTCATGGTGCGCCGGTATTGTTGTGGCGTGCATTGGACAAGGGGCGAGGCGCTTTGTCCGGCGTGCAATGCACTGCTGGAATACGCCAGAGAGCGGCGGGACAGATGCCTGCACGGGAAAATTTAGTGGCACTTTGAATCCTTTCCGAGAGGCACAATGGCGTTTCTTACTACAACTGCATCGGCACTGTCTCTTTTCTCACAGCTGTTTATGCTTCTGTCCCGGATGGCGAAGCTGTTCGGCGTGTTTGCGTAAGGAAGGAGGCGGCTCATGCAGAGTATAATAAATAAGCAGCGCCCGCCGGGAAATCTCCCGGCGGCGCTGCTGTGTTCAGAGGAACGTTATTTTTCTTGCCTTACTTTGCGGCATCCACCAGCACACCAACGTAGCCGGCAGTATCCACCAGCGTGGCACCGGAAACGGCGTCCACAGCCTTTTCATCTTTGCTCAGAGCCTCGCGTCGGCAATGCTCATGCCGTTCACGTGGTTCTGGATGGCGTCGTAGTTGGCATCCAGCGAAACGGTGGAACCAGCCTTTTCGGCCATCATCTTGCTGTAGTAATCGGCGTTGACCCGCTTGGACATCAGCACCTTGCCCTCGGCGTAGCCTGCGCCGAAGTCAGAATCGGAGTTGGGCACACCGACGACCCCGGCGTCCGAACCGGCAAACTGGAACTCGTCAATGTAGCTCAGCACGATGGTGTCCCCGGCGGTGGCGACAGCGCCGGAGGTGAAGCACTTGGTGCCGTGGGCGGCCCCATAGACCACATTCAGCTTCAGGTCCTCGGAGCTGCCGTTGAACTCCACGGCCTGCGTGGTCTGGGCGTTTTTGGCGGCATCCACGATGGCAGAGAGATAACCGGCGGTATCCACCAGCGTTGCGCCGGAAACGGCGTCCACAGCCTCGGCACCCTTGGCGGCTACATCCTCCAGCTCGGAGATGGTCTTGCCGACAGCAAAGTTCTGGATGGCATCGAAGTTTGCGTCCAGAGCGACCGTGGAGCCGCCCTTTTCGGCCATCATCTTGCTGTAATAATCAGCGTTGGCCCGCTTGGACATCAGCACCTTGCCCTCGGCGTACCTGCGGCAAAGTCGGAGTCGGAGTTGGGCACAGCGGTCACGCCTGCATCGGCGCTGGTGAACTGGAAATCGTCGAGGTAGGCGGCGAGGATGACGTCATCCTTCACCACAGCCACCGCTTCGGTGAAGCACTTGGTGCCGTGGGCGGCAGCATAGGCCTGACCGATTTGGATGCCGCCTTCCACCGGGACGATGGCGGCGGGCTCAGCGGGGGCTGCGGCAGCAGAGTCGGCGGGAGCCTCTTCGGCCAGCTCCACACCCAGTGCGGGCGGCAACGGCCTTCCGGACGGCCTTGGAGGTCACCGTGGCACCGGCAACGCCGTCGATGGCGGGACCGTTGGCGGCCACGACCTGCTTGGACAGCTCTTCCAGTGCAGCGCCGCCGATGCTTTCGGTCTCCTGTGCACCTTCCAGCTTGCAGTCGGTAACAGTGCCGTTGGCATCCACGGTCAGGGTGGCGGTGACAGCACCGCCAAAGCCGTCGGCAGAGCCGGTCTTAGTCACACCGGCAGCGGTGGAGCTGCTGCTGCCGCCGCAGGCGGCCAGAGAGACGCCAACAACGAGGCTCATGGCCACGGCAGCGCTCAGTTTGCGGATGATCTCCTGTTTCATGGGTCTTTCCTCCAGAGAAAAATCGGTTTGTGTTCGGTCCCCAGAAAATGTCATATCTTTTCAAGGATGTTTACAAAAGATAACATATTTTGTGAGGTGCTGTCAAGAGATTTTAGCACATACTTCGTGAAGAATGATAAATTGGTGTCAATTTGTGACGCTGACGGTATAAAAAAGCCGGAAACCAACGTGCAGCGGTCGGTTCCCGGCAGACGGAAGCGCTAAGGCGAAACTCAACGCTTGATGTCGTAGTTCATGTTCATCAGGTTGCGGATGGAGCTTACTTCGTCGGTGATGTTGGCATCGCGTGGATGGTGTGCTTGATGGCGCTGCTGGCCACGGCAAAGTTGATCATATCCATGGCCTTGTAGTCGTGCAGCATGGCGTAGATGAGGCCGCTGGCGAAGGCATCGCCGCCGCCACGCGGTCGAGGATATTAATGCCGGTTCCGCCTATGCCCATTACCGATTCAGCTTGCTTTGTGACACGAATGTACGGCAACATTTTTATCTGCCGATAACTCAACCTGCGTCAATCGAACGCTGCAATGGAGATGGCGGAGAACAGTTTGCGCGTACGAGCGTTCAGCTCAAGCAATGCTTCGTTCTCTCAGCACATCTTCATTGTAGCTTAGGTTTGGGCATCTGTATAGCTCACTGGCTGTGAACTTCTCAGAACCAACACCATTGTAGCAAGCAGTGCATTCGTGCGCACAAATGCAAATTTTGCGTTGCAAAATGCTTGTTGGGAAATCCCAAACCCTTTCTGATCTGCACCGTTCCGGTGCAGGCTGCGCATTCTTTCCGAACGCTATTGAATGTGTCAATGCACACTCTCTCCGAAAATCCGGGGCGCTTTTTGGTGCAAGCGTCAATGGCATAATTCCTAAGTTCATGATAGAATAGGTGCGTTGTGTGCCTGACACATGAAAACGGAAAGGACGATGCAGAAATGGAGCAGCTTTATCTGATGCCCGGTGAGGAACGCTACACAAAGTTTCGGGATGAGAACGGTGTGCCCAAAATCCGTTACACCTACTGCTCCCTGCACGGCAAGCTGTTCAATTGCGTGTGCCGCTCAACAGATGAAGCCCAACGGCTGTGTGAAGATTGGCTCGTAACGCAGGATCGCTGCTACATAAACTAAAAAAGTCGCCGAGGATTCCGCCCCATGAAAGGGTTAGAATCCTCGGCGACTTTCGTTTATCGGGTCTGCTGCTTTTCCTGTGCGTCTTTTTCTTCTGTGAAGAACAATTCAATATTTTTCTGTGCCTTTACCAACTCCTGCATTTCTTCTCGTGCCTTGCGATAGTCCGGGTAGGCTGCTTTCTTTTGGGTCAGAAGATCGGAATACTCTGCATTCAGTGCTTTG
>ENA-OQHY01000895-OQHY01000895.1-human-gut-metagenome-genome-assembly--contig:-NODE-895-length-14775-cov-2.703441_pt1 | contig 14775 bp, 13 predicted proteins | sample MGYA00242570_ERZ504733 | MGnify/ENA primary metagenome ERZ504733 (study PRJEB26092, sample SAMD00036219) | human gut metagenome | host: Homo sapiens | study: EMG produced TPA metagenomics assembly of...
GACGAGTAAAAGCAACACGTCCCAGGCTCTTGCATGATATGAAGGATAGCAGAAGGAGTAGCGAGATTGTTTTTGACGAAGAGGACTTACCACATCTTCGCAGTATCTATCCGGAGATCACAGATTATCTGGAAGAAAAATTGGAAGATTCCCAGTGGCTTTCGGAACTAAATGAAAGACTGGATGCACTGGCAGAAGCCTATGAAGAAAATCATTCTATTATGCGTTTCCATCATTATAATCCTATGAATATCTCAAAGCAGTTTCAGAAGTTTGCGGATGAGGTGATTCCTTATCAGGCTAGGGATGGCTTTGCCTGGAAAGAACATCCGATGTTCATTACACAGGATGAGATTGATGCTTATCTTGCAGGAGGTGGAGCGTATTCACAGGGCAGGCTTAGGACGTATTCCTTTTATCTGCTGCATGAGGATGAAAGAGCGAGGACAGGTTTTATCAAGGAACAGTATGGGATTGGTGGAAGCAGTCATGCACTGTCTGGTGCCGATGATTCACATGCAAACTATGATGGAAAAGGATTGTTTCTTGCAAGAGGTGCTTATGGGAATCCATATACGTCAGTTTTATTATCCTGGAATAAAGTTGCAAACAGAGTAGCTTATCTGATAAAGAATGACCAGTTCCTGCAGGCAGAAGATTATGCTCGTATGCCGGAATATGAGAGGGAGCAGATGGCAAATAAGGTACTCCGTTTTTATGACCGTCTTCCGGAAGAGATGGACAGACCATTTACGGAGGACTTCTTCTGGGAAAAACCAGGAAAAGAAATGGAGGCAGTATTAGAGAATCCAGAGCAGACAGAGGAACTGTTACAGAAGATGGATGCAGCATTGGCAGCTCTTCCATTGTATTTTGAAGCGTATGGGACAAACTATCAGCAGAAAACAGAACTTCTCTCGGAACTTCATCAGTATGCAGAAGGAACCTATACGATTTTCCCGACACCGAAAGCAGAACCGTCTTTTGCAGAACCATCCGGGCACCAGATGACTATGTTTGATTTCTTGGATACGAAGGCAGTGATAGAACCGACCGTAGTAGATATGTCAGATGTGGAGGAAATAGAAGAGGAAGAGGTTACTGCTGAAGAATCTATTTCAGAGAGTCAGGAGCAGGAAATAATAGAAACTTCTGAGGGACAGGAACAGAAAGAACCAGAAGAAGAGGTAACAGCTAAAACAGCAAAAGAGTTGGCGGAGTCCTGGGATGAAGGTGTTTTTGCGTATCAGGGGTATCATTTTGAAGCAGTAGGGGTATTGCCGGAAGGAATAGAAGGAAAAGATCTGGTTGCACAGACCCGTTCCAATACAGAACTGCATTTATCAACCTACCATACAGAAGATTTCCCTAAATATTCGTATGATGATTTTTATGCAGTCAGCAATGCACCAACTGCCGATGTGTTCCGGTGCCTGGAAACCGGACGCAATTATATTCCCGGAGAAAATGAACTGTTTGGATATGAGGGAGAATTCCAGCCATATTTGAAACCAGAACAGGAAAAAGCCGTGATAGAACCACACAACTTCCGTATCCAGGATAATGACCTTGGTGCAGGCGGTCCGAAGGCAAAGTATAAGGCAAATATGGAAGCCATCCATTTGTTACAGACGTTGGAGAAAGAAGAACGTCTGGCAACACCCGAAGAACAGGAAATCTTATCCCGTTATGTTGGCTGGGGTGGTATCCCACAGGCATTTGAGGAGAATAACAGCAGCTGGGCAAATGAGTATCTGGAATTAAAGAATACCTTATCACCAGAAGAATACAGTGCAGCAAGGGCATCGACCTTAAATGCTTTTTATACGTCCCCGACCGTGATCCGAAGTATGTATGAAGCACTGGAAAATATGGGACTGAAACAGGGAAATATTTTGGAACCGTCCTGTGGTGTCGGTAACTTTATGGGACTGCTCCCGGAGAGTATGGGCAAAGCCAATATGTACGGTGTGGAGCTTGACCCGGTTTCGGGCAGGATTGCAAAACAGCTTTATCAGAAAAATAAGATTGCCGTACAGGGATTTGAGGAAACCAGTTATCCGGACAGCTTTTTCGACTGTGTGATAGGCAATGTTCCATTTGGGGCGTATCAGTCAGTGACCGCAGATATGACCGGCATCATTTTATGATCCATGATTATTTTATTGCAAAATCCCTTGATCTGGTGCGTCCCGGTGGCGTAGTGGCTGTGGTAACTTCCAGTGGAACGATGGATAAGCAGAATCCGGCAGTGAGACAGTATATCGCAAACCGGGCAGAACTGCTTGGAGCCATCCGATTACCGAATAATGCGTTCCAGAGAAATGCCAATACCAGCGTTGTTTCTGATATTCTGTTTTTCCAGAAAAGGGACAGGGCATCCATTGAGGAACCGGAATGGTTAAATTTAAAGGAAATACCGGAAGGCTATTCGGTTAATGCTTATTTTGCAGAGCATCCGGAAATGGTGCTTGGTGATTTTACTACAGAAAGTACCCAGTACGGAAAGCAGGAAGTGACCGTAAAACCAAAAGAAGGCATTACCTTAGAAGAACAGTTAAAAGAAGCGATTAGGAATATCCATGGCACGATCACGGAACTGGAACTTTCGGATACAGAGCTGGAGGAGGATGTTGTCTCTATCCCGGCAGACCCGGATGTAAAGAATTTCAGTTTTACCGTAGTGAATGAGGAAGTCTATTACCGGGAAAATTCTGTGATGAACCGCATGGAGCTTCCGGCAATGACAGCGGAACGTGTCAAAGGGATGGTGAAGATCCGTGATGTTACGAATGAACTGATCCAGTGCCAGATGGAAGAGGGAAGCGATGAACAGATCACAAAGCTGCAGGGAAAACTCAATGAAGAATACGATACCTTTACAGCAAAATATGGTCTTATCAGCAGCAATGCCAATAAGAGGGCATTTAGTCAGGACAGTAGTTATTGTCTTTTGACTTCTCTGGAATTTCTGGATGATAAGGGAGAACTGAAACGGAAAGCGGATATTTTTACCAAAAGGACAATCCGCAGGGCAGAAACGGTAACTTCCGTGGATACTGCCAGTGAAGCACTTGCGGTTTCTATTGGTGAGAGGGCAGGCGTTGACCTTTCCTATATGGCACAGCTTTCCGGGAAAACAGAAGAGGAGCTTACCGAAGAACTGGCAGGGGTGATCTTTAAGAATCCGATCGGTGAAAAATGGGAGCCGTCGGACGAATATCTCTCTGGAAATGTGAGGGAGAAACTTCAGATTGCCAAACAGTTTGCAGAAGATCACTCGGAATATCAGGTGAACGTGCAGTATTTGGAGCAGGTACAGCCAAAAGATCTGGATGCATCAGAGATTGAGGCTAGACTTGGGGCAACCTGGATCTCTGAGGATTACATTACACGGTTCATGGCAGAAACGTTCCATACACCAAGATATTATGTAGGGAGCAAGGTCAAAGTCCAGTATGCCGAAGTGACCGGACAGTGGAATGTTATGGGAAAGAATGTGGACAGCTACGGAAATGCTCTTGTTACTTCCACATACGGAACACAGAGAGCCAATGCCTACCGCCTTTTGGAAGATGCCTTAAACCTCCGGGATACCAAGATTTATGACACGGTACAGGATGCCGATGGAGAACACCGGGAATTAAACCGGAAGGAAACGATGCTGGCACAGCAGAAGCAGGAACTGATCAAAGAGGAATTTAAGGAGTGGATATTTAAAGACCTGCACCGACGGGAAGATCTCTGTAAGATCTATAATGAACGATTTAACAGCATCCGTCCACGGGAATATGATGGAAGCCATATTCAGTTTGTTGGCATGAATCCGGAGATCACCCTGATGCCGCATCAGAAAAACGCAGTGCTCATGTGCTGTATGGAAATAATACGTTACTGGCTCATTGCGTAGGAGCAGGAAAGACGTTCCAGATGATCGCAGCCGGTATGGAATCAAAACGGCTGGGACTCTCACAAAAGAATCTTTATGTTGTGCCAAACCATCTGACCGAGCAGTGGGGCAGTGATTTCCTACGTCTCTATCCGGGAGCAAATATCCTGGTGGCAACGAAGAAAGACTTTGAGCCGGCAAACCGAAAACGGTTTTGTTCCCGTATTGCGACAGGGGATTATGATGCCGTGATCATCGGCCATACGCAGTTTGAGAAAATCCCTCTTTCAAGAGAACGGCAGATTGCCATGCTGGAAGATCAGATCGCAGATATTACGTTTTCCATTGAAGAAGCGGCACATCAGGCAGGGCAGAATTATACCATCAAGCAGTTGGAAAAAACAAAGAAGAGTCTGCAGGCGAGGATGAAGAAACTCAATGACCAGACCAGAAAGGATGATGTAGTAACTTTTGAGCAGTTGGGTGTAGACCGGCTGTTTGTGGATGAAAGCCATAATTTTAAGAACCTTTTTTGTATACAAATGCGGAATGTGGCGGGTATCTCACAGACGGATGCACAGAAAAGTTCGGATATGTTTATGAAATGCCGGTATATGGATGAACTGACAGGCGGCAGAGGAATCACCTTTGCTACAGGTACTCCTGTATCAAATAGTATGACCGAGCTTTACACTATCATGCGTTATCTCCAGTATGACACACTCATGCGTATGGGTATGGGACACTTTGATTCCTGGGCGGCAACGTTCGGGGAGACAGTAACCGCAATCGAATTATCACCGGAAGGAACGGGCTATCGTGCAAAAACACGGTTTGCCCGTTTTTTCAATCTTCCAGAGCTGATCTCCATTTTTAAGGAAGCTGCAGATATTCAGACTTCGGATATGCTGAACCTTCCCGTACCGGAAGCAGAGTTTATCAATGAAGTATTAAAACCAAGTGAAGAACAGCAGGATATGTAGCAGCATTTTCAGAACGTGCAGAATCAGTAAGGGCAGGAATGGTAAATCCTACAGAGGACAATATGCTCAAGATCACCAACGACGGAAGAAAATGTGCATTGGATCAGAGGCTATTAAATGAACTTCTCCCGGATGCCGAAAAAAGCAAGGTGAATACTTGTGTGGAAAATGCTTTTCAGGTATGGGACGAGGGAAAAGCAGACCGGACAACTCAGCTGATCTTCTGTGACTTGTCTACTCCAAAAGGGGATGGGACTTTCAATGTATATGATGATGTCCGGAACAAACTGGCTGCCAGAGGAATCCCGAAAGAAGAGATTGCGTTTATCCATGAATACAACACGGAGGCAAAGAAAGCGGAACTGTTTGCAAAGGTACGGGCCGGGCATGTGAGAATCCTTATGGGTTCCACTCCAAAACTCGGTGCTGGTACCAACGTACAGGACAGGCTCATTGCCTCCATCACCTTGACTGTCCGTGGAAGCCGTCTGATCTGGAACAGCAGGAAGGACGTATTTTAAGACAGGGAAACCAGAATGACAAAGTAAAGATATTCCGGTATGTGACGGAGAACACTTTTGATGCGTATATGTGGCAGATTTTGGAGAATAAGCAGAAGTTCATCAGTCAGATCATGACCAGTAAATCCCCGGTCAGAGCTTGTGAAGATGTGGATGATACGGCACTGTCCTATGCAGAGATCAAGGCACTTGCTACAGGAAATCCGTATATTAAGGAAAAAATGGATCTGGATGTGCAGGTGAGTAAGCTGAAACTCTTAAAGGCAAACCATACCAGTCAGATTTACCGTCTGGAATCCGATATTGCAAAGAATTTCCCGGTACAGATCAGTGCATTGAAAGAACGGATTGCCGGGATGCAGGTGGATTCGCAGGTAGTAAAAAGCGTGGATTTACAGGATAATGACACATTTGCCATGACGGTAGGAAATGTCCTTTATGAAGATAAGAAAGAAGCAGGCGAAGCGTTGATCGCTGCCTGTGCAGGGTTAAAAACCGTTAGCACCGGCGGAAAGGTCGGGGAATATCATGGGTTTACGTTATCTGCTTCCTACAATATGTTCTCCAATGCATTTGAACTGACGGTCAAAGGAAAATGTTCTTATAAGCTGGAGATCGGAAAAGACCCGGTAGGAAATATGCAGCGTATCCATAACACCCTTTCTTCCATTGACAGGAAGCTGACGGAAAGTGAGCAGAAATTGGAAACCGTACAACAGCAGCTTGCTACTGCACAGGAAGAGGTAAAGAAACCATTTCCGAAAGAAGCAGAGCTGAATGAAAAGATAGAACGGTTATCCGAGTTAAATGCCTTGCTGAACATGGATGAAAAGGGCAATGAGACGATTATGGCAGATGAGGATATTGGCAGAGAAGGAAGTAACACAGACAGCAGGGATGCCGTAGAAGAAAAAGAACTTCCGGAAACAGCAGACAGAATCCATAAGCCATCTATTCTGGAACGGTTAAAACAGGAGAAGGCACAGCAGAATACAGCGGAACCGACCGTTACACAGAAAGCTGTAAAGAAAAAACACGAACAGGAGTTATAAAAGATTTCCCGTCAGAGTTTTCTCTGGCGGGGACATAAAATGGAGGGTTTGTTTATGGCAAATAATATAGAAAAACAGTTAAAAGAAATATCGGAACGGCTGGAACAGGGAGTAAAGGAAATCTTTACTTCGGAGAGATATACCGAATATCTGAATACCATATTCAAGTTCCACAATTACAGTTTTAATAATACGCTGCTGATCACCATGCAGAAACCAGAAGCAACACTGGTGCAGGGTATCAGGCATGGCAGAAGAAATTTAACCGTCATGTAAAACGTGGGGAAAAAGGAATCCAGATTATTGCACCGACACCAGTAAGAGAAAAACAGGAGATTGAAAAGATTGACCCGGATACACAGGAACCAATCATTGGTGAAGATGGACAACCAGAAACAGAGATTGTGGAAATGATTATCCCAAGATTTCGGGTAGTGACAGTGTTTGATGTCAGCCAGACAGAGGGGGAACCGATCGCAGAACTGGAGGTGCCGGAGCTTACCGGAAGTGTACAGTTTTATGATACGTTCATGCAGGCATTGCAGAGTATTTCGCCTGTACCGATCCGCATGATGAATGTGGAAGGGGATGCAAAAGGCTATTATCACCAGACAGAAAAATATATTGCGATAAAGGAAGATATGAGTAATGTCCAGACGATGAAAACCGGAGTCCATGAAGTGAGCCACGCATTGCTGCATGACCGGGAAGTAATGGATGCGGAAGGCGTCTTAAAAGACCAGACAACAAAGGAAGTGGAAGCAGAAAGTATCGCTTACATAGTCTGCAACCATTTTGGTCTGGATACTTCAGAATATTCGTTTACCTATATCGCCAGCTGGTGCGAGAGCAGGGATATGAAGGCGTTGAAAGCATCTATGGATACCATCCGAAAAACATCGGCAGAGATCATTGAGAATATCGAGGCACAGATGTACGAGTTGGAAATGGAAAGACCAATCCGGGATACCTTCCATAAGGAAGATTTGATTCTGCATCTTTCGGGCAGCATGGGTTCCGAGTTTACTTATGATCTGATCGAAAATATGAGCAGGGAACAGTTAGAACAGAATGTGGAAGAATACGTCAGCCTTCTGGAAAGTGGTGAGATAGAGGAGAATGAGAAACCTCTGGAAAGTTTTCTGGAAGAAAAAGGTGCTGCCGTCACACCACTGTATGACAGCAGTAGGCACGGAGAGAACTATCCGATTGATTTTTATGATGTGGAGTATGATGCTGACACAGGAGTTACTTCTTTTTCTGACCTTTCTCCGAAAGAGCAGGCAGAGATGATCGTGCAAAAAGCAGAGTTCCCAAGAAATATTTTTTCAGAAGAAGAAAAGGCATTTGTAAATGAATATGCGGAAACTTTCCCCGGACAGGTGGAAAGACTGAATGACCTGGTATGGGACATGAGGGAATCTTACGATGAAGCTGGTTCAAAGCTGGTGTATGAAGTGATTCAGGCAGCAAGGGCAAACTTCCCAGCCAAGGAACCAGAGATTGCAGAAGAAACAGCCATGCAGTATGCTCACCGTCTGATTGAAACGGCAGAAGCTGCCAATACGGGAAACTTCACAGATTCCCAGAGAAATCTTATTGTGAATTTTGCATATAAGATGGATGACAAAGACGAAGTGCTTGGACTGGTGAACCGTATGATGACTGCAATCCGCAGACCGGGAAGTGAATATACGAGAAGCCTTATGAATGAAACACAGGCACAGATTGACAATTTCCCAGATGGCATGATTGGTTTTATGGAAATGCACGAAGCAGGAATCCGACTGGAACACATGTATCCTCTTGAAAAAAACAGGGCAGTAGAATTGTATCGTGAGGGTGCGGAAGTTTTTCTCTTACATGGAAATCCAGACAATCCAGAGCAGGCAGGACAGATTCTTGCAGAAACAGAAAATGCAATCCTGGGACATGACGGTATTTTTGGTATCACGGAAGCAGAATGGGAAGTACATAAAGAAAGAGAAGCAACTGCCGCCAGACAGGAAAAACTGGAACAGGACAGTGCGGAAAAGATTGATGAGACACTTCTTCTGCATGGAGAAAGCAGAAGGTTTGCCATTTATCAGATGGATAGTGGAGATGAGCATACTTATCAGTTTATGGGAATAGAATCCGCAAAGAGTCTGGGCTATACCATTGATGGAAAGGATTACCGGATGGTTTATGCAGCACCATGGATGCCAACGATCACGTTAGACAATATATTTGAACGCTTTAACATTGACCGACCGGAAGATTTCCGTGGTCATTCCTTATCGGTAAGTGATGTGATCGTGATAAACAGGGGTGCAGAGATTACAGCCTATTATGTAGATTCTTTTGGATTTCAGGAACTTCCAGAGTTTGTCCAGCAGAGAATGAACATGCTGGAACATAATTCCGTCAGGCATATCCGCCAGTTTATAAAGGAACATTGGAACAGGCAATGGGAGAACGGGATGTGGATGCTTATCTGGATTCCAGAAAGTTAAACCTGGACTGTAAGAAAGCCATCGAAGAAGCCATCCGGGAGAATTTTGACGGGCTGCACTTAAAGCAGGATGCGGCAAAAGAAGTCGTGGAACGCTTCGGAGAAGAACGTATGACGTTTGTTATGGCAAATACCATCCGTGAACTTCTTATGACGCAGATTTTTCCAGACAGAACAAAGACTGGGCGGAGCATATCGAAGTCCCGGAAAATATCAGCCGGGGCAGAAATCTGAACCTGGATTATGTGATCGAAAGCCACCGGCAGTTTTAGATGGGTTTATCGACAGGGCAAGAGCTGAGATCCGGATGCAGAGGATAGAACAGGCGATAGGAGAAAACGAAGTGACAATCACGGCAGAGACAAGAGGATATGAAGCAGAAGGACATAACGGGACATGGCATACGGTTGATGAAAAGGAATATGCGGGGGAGAAGTTCTTCTTAATGGAACATGATGAATTTGGCTCCGATGTGGCAGGAATTATCGTAGCAGAAAATGGACAGCTTGTAGCGGAGAATTTATGGAATGGGTTTGATGCAGGAGCGTTAGAAGCTGTATCAGAATATTTGCAGGAAAATGGAACAACACTTTATGACTTGACGGAATTCCCGAAAGATTCTGTTGTAACCCTGCGGAGTGGACAGTTACTTACAATCGAAGAAATACAGGCAGTACAGAAAGATACCTGGGAAGAAACAATGGCAGGAAAAAATGAATCTGGAACGAATGTACGGTTTAATTTCCATGCAGTCAGTGAGGTGCAGCTGCCGGAAGGCATAAAGTTAAAAATGCCAGAAATCCATTACATTGATAATTTTTATGTGATGGAAGATGTAAATGCAGAGGTTGTAGTAAAAGTAAAACGGTATGAATCACTGGATGAAGCGATGCAGGAATATTTACGTCTGCCAAATCATCAGAAAAAAGTGCTTGGTATCCAGAATACGGAAACGATGCAGGAAAGCATGGATTTTATCCGATGTGAAAACGGGATAGATCGGCTGACCCATGCGTATGAACAGATCGGAGGGTGGCTGAATCCAGAAATATATGAAGCGGTAAATAAAATGGAAAACATGCTGGACTGGAATGAGGTACAGATCGCATATCAGATCGGAAAACAATACTTTACAATCCAGACCGCAGAAGATGGCTATGACTATACATTTTACAATGAAGATTATCAGGAGGATGATGGAGGAATCTATGACAATCCGACAATCTATGTAGATGAAGCTGCCAGTGATATTTTAGAAGATAAAGGGTACTCTCTGGAAGATGCAAAAGTAGTGGATTATGAAGAACTGATGGCAGATGTGGAAGAAGTTCAGGAAGAACAGATGCAGCGGATACAATTAGAAAAGAACTACCCGGCAAGTATTTTTGAAGGATTTCGCAGGGAAGAAGCAATGCAAACCTATGAAGGAATTGCAATGCAGTTTACCAGGAGTAAAGGGTATCTGACCATACAGGCAACAGAAGAAGGATATGCGTTTATTTTTTATGACTCTGACCTGCATGAAATCCAGGGTGGTGATTACGATAATCCAGACGCATCCATTCAGGAAGCCGCTTATGAAATTCTTAAAAGTGAGAGAATGGATGACATGGAATGTGTCAAAGTGGATTATAAAGAATTTGAAGAAATGACGATCCAGCACTCTAAAGATTTATTGCAGGAAGGGGAACTTCGTGCGACTTCTGAGATTGGAAGAAATGAACTGGCATTAAATAGCCTGAGCAGGGCAGAAGTTGAAAGAGGGGTTCTGTATCATGCACAGTCAGTATTAGAAGATATGGGAATGGAACAGGAGGTAGAGCTGCTTGCTGCAAGAGTGTATGGTTCCAGAAGCAGACAAGACCTTTACCGGGAAGATTCTGACCTTGATGTAGTGCTTTCTTATCGTGGCAATATCCGTGAAGACAGTTTCTTCAATGAATTAAATGCTCATGGTATAGCAATGGCAGGTATTAAGGTGGACATCAATCCTATCGCAGAAGAAAGAATCACTCTGGCAGAATATATGAAGGAAGCAGATGTTTACCTTGATCAGCAGGAGATTAAAAAGCTGGCGGTGGATTTAGATAATTTCAGCTATGAATATGACACTTACGAATATAAGGATACCGTTGAGAACAGGGAAGAACAGGTGGAGAAAATCACAGAGGACATTCTGAATAAGAAAACAGGGTGTTTAAAGGACTGGCTCGTTGAAGTATCGGAAGAGTCTGATATAGACAGTGATGTGATAACTGCCCGTTCTTTACTTTCCCGTCTGGAGGACGCAGAGAGATTTTCTATCTTTGACAAACAGCCAGAGCAGGAACAGCCAGAAGCCACGATCAGTTTTTATGTCGCAGAGTTGCATGGAGTTTCCGGTCATGGGAGAGTACCATAACAACCTTACTTTAGAAGAAGCCATTAAAATATATGAGAGTATCCCAGCAGAGAGACTGCATGGGATTAAAGGAATCGGATTTGATTTGCAAGATGGTGATGAAGATTATTCCGGAGAATATGAGTTGATGAGTGCAGACCGGATACGGCGTGATCTGATAGATATGATTCCACACTATAAAGAAAGCCCTCTGGTGCAGAAAGCAATCACAGACATGGAAAAGTATCTGGATGAAAAGCATGGAAGGGTGCAGGAAACGGAACATGCGGCAGAAACAGCAATAGGAAGTGAACAGAAACCTTCTGCGGTTGCGGCAGACAGAAGGTCAGAGCAGGAACCGGTATCTGTAAGTCAGAGTCAGCCACAAAAGGTAGAACTTGTAAGCAGAGCAAAAGGTGAAGTGAAGAAATCTGTGCTGCAGTCTTTAAAAGATTTTCAGGCAAGGGCAAAAGCACAGGAGCAAAACAAGGCAACGGAGAAATCCAAGGCACATAAGAAGGGAGAGGTGGAATTATGATGGATCTGGCAATGAACTTTGACGCAGATGAATGTTTAGTAACGGCAATGTTTGATAAAGGAAACCGAAATGACACGATGGAGGCAATCGACCATATCATTCCTTTTCTGAAAGGCGATGCAGATATGATTGGGCTTGTCTGCAATACCATAAGAAAACTGTTCTGTATGAGTGATGAAGGTTATGAAGTTTTTCTTATGGATCTGGAAGAATATAAAATGAAACTGAAAGAGGAGGAAGAAGAATGAGTACAAGTCAGTGTGCAGTATATCAGGTAAAAGATACCCCTGAGTACCGGGATGTCCGTTTCCGTTCTTACGAGAAACTGAAAAGCGAAGGAAAAACAGTCCAGATAGAAAACTATCATCAGGTGTATATTGGAAGAATCCAGCCGGGGGAAACTCCGGCTGACATTAAAACACGCTTGCAGAAGCAGCGACCGAAAAACTTCAAAGGTCATTCCATCGGTTGCAGCGATGTGATTGTCATTACCGATGATGGAAAAACCACAGCTTACTATGTAAATAAAGATGGTTTTATCATCATTCCGGAATTTCTCACAATCAAAGTTCTTCCGATACCAGACTTTCCATTGATACGACCGGATATGAAATCGAAGGAAAGAAAGGAACATGGCTTGCACAGGATTATATTCTGATGAACGAAAAGAAATGGTTTCTGATGGAACATGAGGAGTATGGGACAAGAGCAGCCTATGTGATTCTCAGTGAAGAAGGTGCCGTAGTTATGAATGACTGTTACAATGGTTTTGATGAAGAAGTCAGACGGAACATTCAGAACTTCATGCAGCAACAGGTAGAGCAGGCACAGGAACAGAAGAAACAACAGGAAATGCAGGCACAAGCCCAGACCGGACAGACACAATCCGGAGAAACACAAAAGAAGAAACCAGAGCTGGCAAACTGGCAGAAGGTTATGGATAATGGAGAATACCTTCGCAGTGCAGAGATGACAGAAGAAGCCAACTATAATATGATTGACGGACTGATGAACAACACTCCAAAGAAAAAGGATAAGAACGCTCCACGGAGATCGGTACTGAAACGACTTCATAATCATCAGAAGAAGATAGCCAGTCAAGGCAAAGGACAGCCACAGCAACAGAAGGCAATGGAAGAAGAGATGGAAAGAAAGAAGAAGTAAAAAAATTTTGCCGGAATTTTTGATGATAAAATAAAAAAAATGGTTGATTTTTTCTCTCAAATATCATATCATAATATTAACAGGACTCCCCGCACCTCTCACGCAAGTGATGTGTCCCATGGGGAGACATTTTATTTTTGGAGAAATAATGGTGAATACAAGTGAAACTAAAAATGAAAAGTTGAAAAATAATGAAGCAACTGTACAGGTAATGAAAAAACCGAAAACCTTTGCTCAACAAGTTGAAATTATTAAAGAAAAGGGTTTTATTATAGATAATGATACAGAATGTATCGGATTTTTAAAACAGGCGAATTATTATAGATTATCTGCTTATTTCCTTCCGTTTAGGAAAAAGGATGGGACGTATTTTTCAAATATAAACTTTCACAGAATTCAAAGAATCTATGAATTTGACAGTAGATTGCGTGGTGTATTGTTTAATTATATAGAAAAAGTTGAATTATACTTAAGAACGCAATTAGCTTATTACAGTGGACATGTTCATGGGGCTTTAGGATATATGGATGGGGTTATTTACAATGATAGGCACAATCATGAAAAGTTCGTGAAACTGTTAAATGTATGTATAGAGGAAAATAAAAGTACATCAGTAGTTCAGCATCATAAAGAAAAGTATGGTGGAAATTTTCCTATATGGGTTATTGTTGAATTTTTTTCAATGGGAATGCTGTCTTACTTTTATGCAGATTTACAGTCTGGTGACCAGAAATATTTAGCAAAAGAATTATATGGTACATCAGTGGCCTGTTTAAAAAGCTGGTTACGCTGTATCACGGATTTGAGAAACCGCTGCGCACATTATTCAAGGCTGTATTATTGGTCATTTCCCGCATTACCCAAAATGCCAAGGGAATTAGAAACATCACCAAACAGAAAATTGTTTTCACAAATACTTGTATTAAAATTATTATATCCAGACAAAAAAGAATGGCTCAACAAAGTCTTGATAGAATTAAAAGCTATTGTAGAAGAATATGAGAATGATATATCATTGAGACATATAGGGTTTCCAGAAGATTGGTATGAGCAGTTAGAAAAATAGAGATATATTATAAGGGACAGAGAAGTAATCTGTCCCTTTTTAATATGAACTATAAATTTGGCTCTTTTCTATCCTGTAGTTGCTGCTCACGATTTTTCCCAAGAATCATATCAATATTCGCAGACACAGTGCGAAGTTCCCGTTCATAATCCCGGTGATTAGAAAAATCTTCACGCTGTCTATCCCTCAATTCAACAAGCCGGTCCTTTTCGGCATAGAGAGATTTCATGGAAGGCAATTTATGCCCGCTAGATTTTTCTTTGAGTGTTCGGAGGGCTGTGTTATATAGGGAAAGTTCTGTCCGGTGTTCGTCATAAAATTTGTCCTTATTGCGGCTCCTACGATAATCGGCGTACACATTTTTATATGCCAGATATTGTCCGGTAAAATGAATCTGCTCATTTACATCTTTAAGTTGCTGTTCAGTATCTTTTAAAGATTTTCTGGAAGCACTGGTCTGGTCTGATGCCTGATTGAGTGTTGCATGGAAATCATCAAGAGAATCATAGCCATGTTCCTGTATGTAGGCAACAGTCTGAGCCATCTGCTTCAATTTGGTGAGCTTTACTTTTTGAGCATAGGCTTCGCTCTGCTGTGCTTTAATACAGGTTTGCAGATCTATGACAAGCCGGAGATCTGATTTTATGAAAATGAATGGTGCTGGTATAGCAGAAGTATCGGAGAAAGG
>ENA-OQHY01000897-OQHY01000897.1-human-gut-metagenome-genome-assembly--contig:-NODE-897-length-14762-cov-5.577861_pt1 | contig 14762 bp, 22 predicted proteins | sample MGYA00242570_ERZ504733 | MGnify/ENA primary metagenome ERZ504733 (study PRJEB26092, sample SAMD00036219) | human gut metagenome | host: Homo sapiens | study: EMG produced TPA metagenomics assembly of...
CTGTGTAAACCATAATGGCAATTAAGCTTAAAATAGTATCAACGAATAATAAAATTAAGTATTAACTGGGTCAACCAACTTTACAATTAAGACTGAAAGTAGTCAACTAAAAGCGTTAAACTACAATACATTATGAAATTCACGCGATGATGTAATGATGTTACATCATCGCGGGAATTTTGTTTTAGCACCGCGGGAGTACGGTTACATCATCGCGGAAATTTCTCAATTATTATGCTTTTGTAATACAGTCGATTATAAAATATCCAAGCATCACGGCAAGCAGTCCACAGAACATGCTGCTGGCGATGTAGAGTAGGGCGACGAAAGCGTTGTCGCCACGCAAGAGCGCTATGTTCTCGTTGCAGAACGTGGAGAACGTGGTGAAGCCGCCGCACAAGCCGGTGGTAAGCAGCAGCGTTGTGGTGTTGTTGCCAAGGTGTCCGCGTGCAGCGAGTCCGTAGAACAAGCCGATGAGCAAACAACCTACGATGTTCACGGCAAACGTGTGATAGGGGAACGCTCCCGACATGTTGTCTTGCACAAACTTTGAAACGGCGTAACGCAAAGCCGAGCCGACGCCACCGCCAAGAGCTACTATTAATAATGTACGAAGCATATCTTTATAGTTAATGGATATCTTTTTTATAGATATCTTTATTTGATTTTAAACGATTTCAGTATTTAAACTGAAAGTTACTATTTTTTTGCAGAACGCTGAGACAACTTGTTCTGTTTTTACGCTTTGTTAACAATGCAAGGTCTTATGTTGTATAATCTTTGTTAAAAGAAATGCTTTCCGGCATACACCCTATACATTATTTCGCTATATTTGCGGTATGTTAAACCTAATCCGCACCTGTTCAAAATAGATGGAGTCACTTATGTAAGTAGTGAACTATTATAAATACACGATTAATACATGGCAAAAATAATAATTAGTCTGTTGATACCATTATTGGCTTCGTGCTCCGTATTGAATCGCAATGCCCGTTCCTCCGTAAGTACGATGTGCGTTGACTTGCTTTCTGCAAGGGTTGCTGTTGACGTACCAACACCTCTTTGCATTAACAAAGAGAATTATGAGGAAGGTGTTATATATTTTGTTTCTTTTAATGACGGAACTATGATCTTTCATGAAGGAGCTTTAGCTGGATTTGATGTAGATGAGTATACCCCATTAGGTTCTGAGCATACAAAAAAGTATAAGATATATTGGGGAAATAAAGATGGAAAGTTTTGGAAAAAATATGTTGGTGGTGGCGTAAGAATATATTACCTTGATGTAAACAAAGAAAGTAAAAAGAAATACGATAATATCATTAAATCAATAAGAATAAGCAAGCTCTGGCGACCGAAGAGCCCTGCAAGTTCAAATGAATAGATAAAATGGGCTGAGACTTTAAAGTTATCCAAATGCAAGACAGTGATATAATATTCCTGTTGCGTATATTAACAAATTAGACTTCTTTATATAGAGGGCGCAAAAAAAACAAGTATGCAAACTCTATTATTAGTAATAATGATTTGTCTTCGACTTGGTACTGCGGAGGCCGGAGACCTCCGCTACTTATAGGTTCATAATTGAATCACTCCAAATTCCGGATGAACTTTAATTCAGTATGTGGTTATTTCTCCAGTTCATAGAACTTCACCCAGTCTACTTCCATTTCTATGGGCAGCTGCTTCGGGTCGGCTTTGCCACCCATGAACCCTGTATCTGCATGTCTACGAGCAGGTAGTAGGGTGTGCCGAATGGGTATTGCCCCTTGTCAGTAGTCTCAATTCTTGGATATGAGAACGATGTCTTGCCGTTGATTGAGAACACGAGCGAGTCGGGCTGTATTAACTGAGCAGGTTGCGCAGTTCGTCGAGATAAATGTCCACAGTAGGGTCGTACATGCGGCGCCATACGTCGCCCAAGAACGCAGCTCCACCGAACGAGAGCTCTTTCAGCTGCGCTATATGCTCTTTAGACACGCCGCCAAGCGCATAAACCTTGTTGTCGATGAGGCTTTCTGCTGCAGCCTTGTGCAAAGCGGCGGTAGAGAAAGCCGCCTCGTATCCTGCCTTTGAGATGCTGTTGAAGATAGGACTAAGGAATACGTAGTCGCTCGTGGGCTTCTTCTTCGCTACCTCCTCCAGACTATGGCACGAGCAGGATATGCTGCCCGAATATCCGTCGGGAGCATGCGGACAGCGGCGGTTGAGATGCACACCGTGAAGCTGGAACTCGCCCGTCAGCGGAAAGTGGTCGTGCAGCACTATGCGGCTATGCCATCGCTCAGGAATCTGCCGTAGCAGTTCTCTGCATGACTCGATGGTTGAGCCGGGCTTGCGCAGGTGCAGCAAGTCGAGTCCGTGACCGAACAGTCGGTCTATGAAAAGAGCCTCCCCCGACACGAAGTCGGGAGAGGTTATTACGATCCATTTCATTGTGGAAATATGTAGTGATTGGTCCGTTGGTGCAGCGGAGACAGCTGCACCCTCCCTGCTTACTTCTTCAGTTTCTCGATAATCATATCAGCAACCTTCTTGCCCGAAAGCATCATGCCGCCGAAGATTGGTCCCATGCGAGGAGTGCCGGCAACGGCAGACGAAGCCATACCGCAGACATATAGACCTGGATAAACCTCGCGTGTGCCCTCTACTACCATGCGCTCACCCTCTACAACGTCGAGCGAACGCTCGCCGATAACGCCGCCAGTCGCGGTGTCGAGCTGTATGCCGTTCTTGCGTGCTACCACCTTGCACATCTCGCTGTCGTGACCAGTGCCATCGATAACGCACTTAGCCATGATGTTAAGCGGGTCTACGTGCAGACCTTCGCGCAGCACCGGAGTCCAGTTGACTACCACACCGCTCACCACGTTGTTTTTGAACACCACATCCTCTACCGAGTAGCAGTTGAAGATGGTAGCACCGGCGTGTACGGCGTGATAGAGCAGTGACGATGTGCTCTCTACAGAGTCGATAGTGTAGAGTCCGTTCTCGAATGCCTCGTAGTTGATGTCGAAATCCTTGACGATGTGCATCGCCTCCTCCTGAATGACAATCTGGTTGAACATCATTGCGCCGCCCCACATGCCGCCACCGGGAGAGAGCTTACGGTCGAACTGAGCCACTTTCAGTCCGGCTTTAGCCAGATAGTAAGCGGCAACGATGCCTGAAGGACCGCCGCCAACGATGGCTACATCGAGGTCCAAATTGTTCTGAAGCTTGTCGAAATAGGTAGTGATAATACCTTTTGATACTTGTGTTTCAATCATTTTATTAAGTGTTTATTGGGTTTTTATATTCTTTTTCTTTTCTCTCAGCCGTTTTATTTGCCCTCCTGACAACTCTTGAGCGAGTGCTGATGCGTGCAGCACAGAAGTTAGGACCGCACATCGTGCAGTAGTTGGCGTCAACGTTGTTGCTCGACTTGTAGTATTCGAGCGCACGCTCCGGGTCGAGCGCCAAGTTGAACTGGTCCTTCCAGCGGAAGTCGTAACGAGCCTTGCTCAAGGCGTTGTCGCGTACGGTAGCTCCGGGGTGACCCTTAGCCAAGTCGGCAGCATGAGCCGCAATCTTATATGTAACGACGCCCGTGCGTACGTCCTCCTTCTCAGGCAGAGCGAGGTGCTCCTTCGGCGTAACGTAGCAGAGCATAGCCGTTCCGTACCAGCCAATCATTGCAGCGCCGATGGCAGAAGTGATGTGGTCGTAAGCCGGAGCAATGTCTGTAACGAGCGGACCGAGCGTGTAGAACGGTGCACCATGACACTTCTCGATCTGTCGCTCCATGTTCTCCTTGATCTTGTGCATAGGCACGTGTCCCGGACCTCGATGAATGCCTGAACGTTCTTAGCCCAAGCACGCTCAACCAGTTCGCCCATGGTGTCGAGCTCGGCAAACTGCGCAGCGTCGTTGGCGTCGTATGTAGAACCGGGGCGCAAACCGTCGCCCAAAGAGATGGCAACATCGTACTTGGCGCAGATGTCGCAGATGTCGTCGAAGTGCTCGTAGAGGAAACTCTCCTTCTGATGCACCTTGCACCACTTGGAGATGATGCTGCCGCCGCGGCTTACGATGCCCGTAAGACGAGTGTCGGCGAGGTGGATGTTCTGAAGACGAATGCCGCAGTGATGGTGAAGTAGTCGACACCCTGCTCGCACTGCTCAATCAATGTATCGCGGAAAATCTCCCAAGTGAGGTCTTCTGCCTTGCCGTTCACCTTCTCGAACGCCTGATACATAGGCACTGTGCTACCGGAACCGGACAGTTGCGCAGAATCCACTCGCGTGTTTCGTGTATGTCGTTGCCCGTTGAGAGGTCCATCAATGTGTCGCCGCCCCATTTGCAGCTCCATACAGCCTTCTCAACCTCCTCCTGCATGCCGGAAGTGGTGGCAGAGTTGCCGATGTTGGTGTTGATCTTCACGAGGAAGTTGGTGCCGATGATCATTGGCTCCGACTCCGGGTGCTTTCTGTTGGCAGGAATCACAGCTCTGCCTTCGGCTATCTCCTTGCATACGAATGCCGGAGTGATGTGTGTCTTGATGCCAAGCTCCTCGCAGTTCATATTCTCGCGGATGGCTACATACTCCATCTCCTGCGTGATGACGCCCTGCTTGGCGAAGTACATCTGTGTCTCGCCCTCTTTGCGACCGTCTATCCACGACTGGCGCAGCTTCGGCATACCCTTCTCCAGGTCTATTTCCACGTTAGGGTCGCTGTACGGACACTTGTGTCGTATACGTACACCGGATCGTTAGGCTCGACGCGACGCTCGCCGCCCTCTACTGTGATGGTAGGCGTAAGGCTCACTTTGCGCATACCCACCTTAATCTCGGGGTAGAGCTTGCCGCTGAGATACACCTTCTCGGAAGAAGGATAGTTGAATTTGATATTTGTTTCCATTATCTGTTTGGTTTTATAAGGCTTATAAATTGTTTCATTTCTTCTGCAGGACTTTCAGCGTTCAGGATGCCACCGCTTACAGCGATGCCCGTCACGCCGGTCTGCATTATGTCGGCGATGTCCGACTTCAGAATGCCGCCGATGGCTACGATGGGCAGGTCGATGCCGTGCGCTTTCATGTCGCTGACGATGCGCTCGTAGCCTCCAGACCCAACACCGGCGAGAGGTTTTTCTTTGTCGTGGTGAAGCGGAACGGACCACAGCCTATGTAGTCGGCACCTTGTCGGTGCAGACGCTCAATGTCTTCGAAGGTGTTAGCCGTGCCGCCGATTATTCTGTCGTTGCCGAGCAGCCTACGCGCCTCGTCAACCGGCATGTCGTTCTTGCCGAGATGCACGCCGTCGGCTCCGCAGTGCTCCACAAGCTCCACATGGTCGTCGAGAACGAACACCGCTTCGTGCTCTCTGCACAACTTGCCAATCTGTTCGGCAGCAGCCACGAACTCCTCCTCCGAGGCGTCCTTCATGCGCAGCTGAACCCATCGGCATCCGCTTCAAGTGCCAAGCGAGCGCCCTCTACATATCCGTAGCGTTTGTTGGAATGAGTAATAAACTGTATCATAGGATAATTTGTTTTTCGGGATTGAACAAATGGTTAACCGGTCCGTGACCTTCGCCGATGTGCACATCCTTGCCAGCTTCCAAGGCCTGCGAAAGGTAAGTCTTGGCTTGCACTACGGCGTCAGCAATGCAAGTCCGCGAGCCATGAACGCAGCGATAGCAGAAGACAGCGTGCAGCCCGTGCCGTGCGTGTTGCGTGTGGCTATCGCTTCGTGAACGAACGAGCAAACCTCGTTGTTCGGCAGGTACAGCTTGTCTACCTTCCTGCCTCAAGATGTCCGCCCTTGATAAGCACAGCCTTGCAGCCCAATGCCAAAATGCTGCGTCCTGCAGCATCCATGTCATCAATAGAGCTGATAGAGAGGTTGGAGAGCACTTCCGCTTCGGGAATGTTCGGTGTGAGCAGGGTAGCCATAGGGAGCAAGCGACTGCAGAACGTGCCCAAAGCGTCCTCATGCATGAGCGTCGAACCGCTCGTAGACACCATTACCGGGTCGACGACGAGCTTTTGCGGAGAATACTGTTGCAGCGTGTCGGCAATAGTCAGGATAGTAGCCTGGTCGTTCACCATTCCTACCTTTATAGCCGTGGGCTTTATGTCGTCCATAACCGCCCGTATCTGTCCAGCCACTATCTCCGGTCGTATGGCTTGAATGGCTTGCACGCCCAATGTGTTCTGCACCGTGACGGACGTGATGGCGGAAGCGGCATAAACGCCTAAAGCCGACATTGTCTTAATGTCAGCCTGAACGCCCGCTCCGCCACAACTATCGGAACCGGCAATGGTAAGTGCGCAAATGTACCTCATGCTCTTTGTCTTTTTTTTGTCTGGAGGCGCATCCGTTGGTCTTACTACCAAAAGAAAATACGGAATAGAAACAGCTCCGAGCATCATGTCATACCTTATATAATAAGTATGGATGTCTGAAGCAATCCCTGCGGCAGCATTATCTGCGTCAGGTTCTATGGGTATAATCTCAGCAACACAATCGTGAAGCACCCCTTATTTCTTGTTTGTCGATTTAAAACGTTGGCAAAAGTAACCAATTATTAGTGAAAACAGCAATAAGCAAATATAATTTAAGATTTATTCACGCTCTCAACTTTTGTGGCTTTCGCAAACAAGATGTAATTTTGCACTTACTAAAAACATTACACCAGAAGCGTATGAACAAAGATATAATAGACAGATTGAACGAATTTGGCGGCAGCGGAGAGCCTTTTCTGTTCGTTGTCGACTACAAAGGCGACAAGGCTTATATTAAGAAACTTGCGGAGATTGCCCCCTGCGAGTGTCTCTACGACTTCGGCAGTCATACCAACGTCGTTGAAGGCAGCACCAGCCAGCTTCCTGCTGAGATAGAGTGGGAGGTGGAGGCACCGAAGTACGACGAATACGAGCGCAGCTTCAACATCGTGAAGAACAATATGCTGGCTGGCAATAGCTATCTCGCCAATCTGACATGCCAGGTTGCGGTGCATTGCAACCTCTCGCTTGAAGACATCTTCCGCCATTCGAAAGGTAAGTACAAGTTGCTCTTGAATAATCCGTCGGATGATATAGGGCGTTTCGTGTGCTTCTCGCCCGAGACCTTTGTGAAGATAAAGGGTGGCAGAATCTATTCGTTCCCGATGAAGGGCACCATCGACGCAACGCTGCCAGATGCCAAGCAAGTGTTGATGGACGACAAGAAGGAGGCAGCGGAGCACGCCACCATTGTCGACCTTATACGCAACGACCTGAACACGGTGGCTACGGACGTGAAGGTGGAGAAGTATCGTTTTGTTGACGTTCTGCACACCAACAAGGGCGACATCTTGCAGACAAGTTCGGAGATAAGCGGCAAGTTGCCCTCCGACTACACGCAGCGCATGGGCGACATACTCGCTGCGCAACTGCCTGCCGGAAGCATCACGGGTGCGCCTAAGAAGAAGACCGGCCAAATAATAGACGAGGCGGAGACATACGAGCGCGGATTCTACACCGGCATCATGCATATACGCCGACGGCGAGCTCGACTCTGCGTGATGATACGCTTCATAGAGCAGACCGACGAGGGAATGTTCTTCAAGGCAGGCGGCGGCATAACGTCGCAGAGCCAGTGTATAAAAGAATACGAGGAGGTGCTGCAGAAGTGTATCTCCCGATTGTAAAGTGAACGAAAGTGATTAATAGGAGGGTATGGCATCCCTGCCATACCCACGCAGCCCTTAGGAGGGTAAAGTAATTCGTGAAAGCAATGCAGCAGTTTGTAGAAACAATAAAGATAGAGGACGGAAAGGCACTTAACCTGAATTTCCATCAGGCACGCATGGAGCGCACCATGCGTCACTTCTTCGCCCACACGCCGGTGCCTATGCTCTCTGGCGTGCTGTCGCCCACGCCCGATATGCACTTCTACAAGGCAAGGGTGGTGTATGGCGGACAGGGTGTTGAGGATGTACAGTATGCACCCTACAAAATGCGCGAGATACGCAGCTTGAAGCTCGTTGAAGACAACGAGATTGACTATTCCTTCAAGAGCACCGACCGCGCATGTCTCAACCGCCTCACCGCTCAGAAAGGCGACTGCGACGAGGTGCTGATTGTAAAGAAAGGATTGCTCACCGACACTTCATTCACAAACGTGGCAGTGTTTGACGGTGAGCGATGCTTACGCCCAAACATCCGCTTCTTATGGGCACAAAGCGCGCAAGCCTACTCGAAAGGCAAGTGATAAAAGAAGCGGATATAAGCGTAGAAACGTTGATGAAAGCACAGAAAGTTAGCCTCATCAACGCTATGATTGATTTGGGAGAGATAGAAATTACGACGCAGATGGTTAATCGGGGTTTATAAAGTTGCGAATCATGCGCCTTCCTTCTGGCGTGAGTATTGATTCGGGGTGGAATTGTATGCCGTGAACATCATAAGTGCGATGCTTCAATGCCATTATAAGTCCGTCTTCATTCACCGCTGTTACAACTAATTCTGTAGGGAAGTTTGCCTGCTTCACCGCCCAAGAATGATAGCGTCCGACCAACGTGTTGCCGGGTATGTTGTTGAAGATGTAGTCGGGGGCGACAATGCGTATGCTCGACTGTATGCCATGGTAGACTGCGGACAGATTGTATATCTCTGCGCCGAACACCTCGCCAATGGCTTGCTCGCCCAAGCACACGCCAAGTATGGGCTTTGTAGGGGCATAACGGCGGATGACAGCTTCAGTAACCCTGCCTCGTCGGGCACACCAGGACCCGGAGAGAGAATTATCTTGTCGAAAGGCTCAACGTCATCAAGCTCGAACTGGTCGTTTCGCCAAACGGTTACGTTCACATCCGCACCTCCTTCTTCCTTTATGTATTGAAAGAGGTTGTATGTGAACGAGTCGTAATTGTCAATGAGTAGTATATTCATATAAACAAAGGTATTACAATAATTCTGAATATCAAAATTTTATTTGTAACTTTGCACAAATTATATACAATAACTATCGGAGTTTTATATTGAAATTATGCATACAAGAGAAGAAAAGCTGAAAGCGTTCGGACGTATGCTCGACGTGCTTGACACACTGCGCGAGAAATGCCCGTGGGACCGCAAGCAGACCAATGAGTCGCTGCGCCCGAATACCATAGAAGAAACCTACGAACTGTGCGATGCACTGCTGAAGGACGATGAGCCGAACATCTGCAAGGAGCTTGGCGACGTGCTGCTACACGTTGGCTTCTACGCTCGTATCGGAGAAGAAAAGGGAGAATTTGACATTGCCGATGTGTGCGATAAGCTCGTCGACAAGCTCATCTATCGTCATCCGCACGTGTACCATCCCTCACAGGTTGGTGCGCCCGACCCGAAACCGCTGCCTTACGGCGAGCAGGCTGACGAGCATCTGGAGGACACGGCGAAGACATCGCAGCAGGTGACGGAGAAGTGGGAGCAGCTGAAGCTGAAGGAGAAAGACGGCAACAAGAGTGTGCTTGCCGGTGTGCCTGACGCTCTGCCTTCGCTCATCAAGGCTTACCGCGTGCAGGACAAGGTGCGCAATGTGGGCTTCGACTGGGAGGACAAAGGCGATGTGTGGGCTAAGGTGCGCGAGGAACTCGGCGAACTGGAGGCAGAACTGCGCCGTGAGGACAAGGAACGCTCTACGGAGGAGTTCGGCGACTTCCTCTTCTCGCTCATCAACGCAGCACGTCTCTACAAGATAAATCCCGACACTGCACTCGAAAAGACCAACGCCAAGTTCATCCGCCGCTTCAACTACATTGAGCAGCATAGCATAAAGATTGGCAAACCGCTGAAGGATATGACGCTCGGAGAGATGGACGCTCTTTGGAATGAGGCGAAAAACAACGAATAAAAACATTTAACAAAGGATATTATGAAGAGTATTAGCGTATTGCTGCGCCCCATGCTCAAAGTGGGTATGGGACTTTTATTTCTTGTCCTGATGTTGGCAGCTTGCGACGCAAAGAAGGAGAAACCGCAGGTTGGGGACACGGACGAGGTGGTGGAGGTGAACGATACCACGGTATACGGCGTATGCGGCGAGGGTACATCGATGCACTCGCTCGAACTGATTACCGACGCTGGTGACACCCTCGTTTATACACTTCTCAGTCAGGATGCCGAAACGGAAGTGGAGACACCATCTGACGTGCAGGGCGGACTCATGGCTGGCGATAAGATGGCTGTGACCGGACATAAGACGGCTGACGAACTGGTGGCTGACCGGGTGATAAACGTTACATCGTTGCTCGGACATTGGACAAGTATCGACAAGAACTTCACGATAGAGGAGGGCGGAACGGTGCGCTCTGCGGTCAAGGCAGAGACAAACCCTTGGACCTCATGGAAAATACTCAACGCTCACTACTGCTCAACCGCGACACGTTCGCCATCGATGGTCTGAGCGCCGACTCGCTCTATCTGGAGAACGCAAATGGCATCTTTACATTCAAGAGACAGAAGTAGAGAACCGCTCTTTAAACGAAAGAATAATCTCTGCTCTTAAACGAAAGAAGTAAGAAAAACAAGTGGAGATAGTGTAAACTATGGAACCTTTCAAAATACATATACTCGGTTGTGGCAGTGCGCTGCCCACGTTGCGCCATAACCCTTCGGCGCAGGTGGTGGAGATACGCGAGAAGCAGTTTCTCGTCGACTGTGGCGAGGTACGCAGCTGCAGATGCGTCGCTCGAAGATAGGCTTCAACCGCCTCTGTGCTGTGTTCATAAGCCATATACATGGCGATCATTGCTTCGGACTCATCGGTATGCTCTCATCGTTCGGCTTGCTCGGACGCACCATGCCACTCGCAATCTACGCTCCGAAAGAACTGAAACCCGTGCTCGATATGCTGCTGGAGACATTCTGCAACGACTTCGACTACGAGATACAGTTTCATGCTGTCGACACGAAGAAGCGTGCAGTCATCTACGAAGACCGCAGTCTGACTGTTGAGTCGATACCGCTGAAGCATCGCGAGCCGTGCGCAGGCTTCCTCTTCCGCGAGAAGCCGACACTGCCGCATATCCGTCGCGACATGATCGACTTCTACAGCATCCCCGTGTCGCAGATAAACAACATAAAGAACGGTGCATCGTGGACTGACGAAGACGGCAACGTGATACTAAGTAGCAGGTTGACACGCCCTGCTGATCCACCGCGTAGCTACGCTTATTGCAGCGATACGTGCTATCTGCCCGAACTGCATAAGCAGCTCGAAGGCACAACATGCATCTATCACGAAACGACGTATGCTACGGAGGACGCAGAGAAGGCGACTAAGTATTGTCACAGTACGGCAGCGCAAGCTGCACAAGTGGCTCGCGACGCACATGCAGGTCGTCTACTGTTAGGTCACTATAGCTCGAAATACGACAACGAACAGGTGCTACTCGAAGAGGCTCGCGCCGTGTTCCAGCGTCAGAACTGACGCGAGAGGGCATGGTAGTGGAGCTGAAATAACATAAATATAGGTTGCATTTTGGCACTAAAACACAAGTCTTTTTACTTTTCGTTTTGAATTGCGCCCAATTTGCACTATCTTTGCACTTAAATAACGTTATATGGGAATTTTTGGATTTTTTAATAAGAACAAGAAAGAAGTTCTTGACAATGGTCTGGAGAAGACAAAACACAGTGTCTTCGACAAGATTTCTCGTGCTGTCATGGGTAAATCTACCGTCGACGACGAAGTGCTCGATAATCTTGAAGAGGCTCTGATTACATCTGACATAGGTGTAGAAACAACTTTGAAGATTATCCAGCGCATTGAAGAACGTGTGGCACGCGATAAGTATGTGTCTACGTCAGAACTTAACAATATCATGCGCGATGAAATTGCATCGCTGCTCACCGAGAATAACACTACTGATAACGACGACTGGGAATTGCCAACCGACCATCGTCCTTACGTGATTCTTGTTGTTGGTGTGAACGGTGTTGGCAAGACAACTACCATTGGCAAGCTCGCTTATCAGTTCAAGAAGTCGGGCAAGAAAGTGTATCTCGGTGCTGCCGACACATTCCGTGCAGCTGCCGTTGAGCAGATTTGCATCTGGGGCGAGCGCGTAGGTGTGCCCGTAGTAAAACAGCAGATGGGTGCCGACCCTGCATCCGTAGCCTTCGATACGCTCTCTTCGGCTAAGGCAAACGGAGCAGATGTCGTAATCATCGATACCGCAGGACGTCTGCATAACAAGGTGGGCTTGATGAACGAGCTGAAGAAGATAAAGGATGTTATGAAGAAGGTGCTGCCCGAAGCACCCGACGAGGTGTTGCTCGTGCTTGATGGCAGTACCGGTCAGAACGCTTTTGAGCAAGCAAAGCAGTTCTCGCAGGTCACACAAATCACATCGCTTGCCATCACAAAGCTCGACGGAACAGCGAAGGGTGGAGTGGTTATCGGCATCAGCGACCAACTTAAGGTGCCGGTGAAGTATATCGGACTGGGCGAATCGATGGAAGCATTGCAGCTCTTCAACAAACGCCAGTTCGTCGATTCGTTGTTCAAGAAATAATTATGAAGAAAGGACATGTAGACATTATAACCATGGGCTGCTCAAAGAACCTTGTCGACAGTGAGAAACTGATGACACTTTTCGAGCAGGCTGGATATCATTGCACCCACGATGCAAAGCGCATCGAGGGCGAAATTGTTGTTATCAACACTTGCGGCTTCATTGAGGACGCAAAGCAGGAGAGCATCGACACCATCCTCGAACTTGTTCAGGCAAAGGAGGAGGGCAAGATAAGCAAACTCTTCGTGATGGGTTGTCTCTCACAACGCTATCAGAAGGAGCTCGAAGAGGAAATTCCGCAGGTGGATAAGTACTATGGTAAGTTCAACTTCAAGCAGTTGCTTACCGACCTCGGCAAGCCCGAAGAGCCTACATGCTCTGGTGCACGCCACATCACTACGCCGCATCACTACGCCTATATAAAAATTAGCGAGGGTTGCGACCGCCGTTGTGCCTATTGTGCCATACCAATTATCACCGGCAAGCACGTAAGCCGTCCGAAGGAGGAGATACTTGAGGAGGTGCGCGAGCTGGTGGCAAGTGGCGTGAAGGAGTTCCAGATTATCGCTCAGGAACTGACATACTACGGCGTTGACATCGACGGCAAGCGCCATATCGCCGACCTTATCTCGGACATCGCAGATATAAAAGGCGTTAAGTGGATTCGTCTGCACTACGCTTATCCTAACCAGTTCCCGTTTGAACTGCTTGACGTTATTCGTGAGAAGCCGAACGTTTGCAAGTATCTCGACATCGCTCTGCAGCATATCTCCGACAATATGCTCACACGTATGCATCGCCATGTTACTAAGGCGGAGACAATGGAGTTCATAGAGCGCATCCGCAAGGAGGTGCCGGGTCTGCATCTGCGCACAACACTGCTCGTTGGCTTCCCTGGCGAGACAGAGGAAGACTTCAAGGAACTCGTAGAGTTTGTGAAATGGGCACGCTTCGAGCGTATGGGGCTTTCGCCTACTCTGAGGAGGAAGGCACATACAGCGCAGAACATTACAAGGATGATGTGCCAGCAGAAGTGAAGCAGCGTCGTCTCGACAAGATAATGGCTGTGCAGCAGCGTATCAGTGCAGAGATCGAAGCTGCTAAGGTTGGCAGCGTTCTGAAGACCATCATCGATCGCAAAGAGGGCGACTACTACATCGGTCGCACGGAGTTCTGCTCGCCGGAGGTCGACCCCGAGGTACTCATCAAGGCTACGCGTCGTCTGCGTGTCGGTGCGTTCTACGACGTACGTATCACCGATAGCGACGACTTCGACCTCTATGGCGAAGTAGAATAATATAATCATTACACATTCTCACCTTATATTATATATGAACAACAAGGAATACATCACAGAGCTATCTCGACGCACGGGATATTCGCAGGAGAACACTCAGCGCATGGTGCGTTGCGTGTTAGAGTCTATTGCCTCTACGTTCGATGAAGGTGAGAATGTGTCAGTACCAGATTTCGGTACCTTTGAACTGAAGAAACGTATGGAGCGCATCGTTGTCAATCCGTCAACGGGGCAGCGTATGCTCGTTCCACCGAAGATTGTGCTTAACTTCAAGCCTGCAACATCGGTGAAGAACAAGATGAAGAAAGGAGACGATGCGAATGGCTAAGGTGAATGATTTCGCTCGTGAGCTGAGTGAGAGGTACGGCTTATCGCTTAGTGACGCTTCCGACTTTATCGGTGCAATGTTCGATGTAGTAAATGAGGAACTTGACGACACTGATAGCTCGGTGAAGATAAAAGGCTTCGGCACTTTCAAGGTGTCGGCGGTGAGCGCACGCGCCAGTGTCGATGTGAATACTGGCGAACGTATTATCATCGATGGACGCAACAAAATCTCGTTCACTCCCGAGGTCTTGCTGCGCGACCGTGTCAATCGTCCGTTTGTACAGTTTGAGACTGTAGTGCTTAACGATGGAGTCGATTTCTCTGAAATAGATGATGAAATGAATGAGCTCTCCGATTCTGTAATTGAAACGGAAACTCAGGGGGAGCAGTTGTCCCCAACTGCACCAACCGACCAGCCAACCGACCAATCCGCCAATCAACCCACACCAACTGAGCAACCTCAGGGGTGCAGTTGTCCTCAACTGCACCAACCGATCAGCAACCCCCGGCTGGCCACATAGCTACGCACAGCATCACGGTCTCGGGCTGCAAAGCCCTCCTGCACATACAGGTTCACCAGCTTTTCCATCTCGGTGTGAGTCAGTGGAC
>ENA-OQHY01000898-OQHY01000898.1-human-gut-metagenome-genome-assembly--contig:-NODE-898-length-14761-cov-2.973418_pt1 | contig 14761 bp, 21 predicted proteins | sample MGYA00242570_ERZ504733 | MGnify/ENA primary metagenome ERZ504733 (study PRJEB26092, sample SAMD00036219) | human gut metagenome | host: Homo sapiens | study: EMG produced TPA metagenomics assembly of...
AAAAGCCTTTAGAGAACAATGTCACATCTCACAATATCGTTACTAATTACTCTATCATTTCCAACTATATAAATAAACAACTCGCAGGAGATGATATCAAGAAATTCGAAGCCTTTGTCTTTTATTTCTGAGGCGCCCCCAAGGATGACACCGACTGCTTTTAATGAAGTTTCTGTCATATTACGGATCAGATACATGGCAATCTGGCGCGGAAAAACGATCTCGGCGTTACGTTTGCCGCCTTTGAGGTCGGCAATAGACACACCAAAATGATCGGAAACGATATCCAGGATCAGTTCCGGTGTAACTTCTCTCTTATTATCCGAAGAAATGATGTCTTTTAATGCTTCTGCTGCGAGCGCAATATCGATGGATTCGTTATTGTTCAGCTTATAAAGTGCGATCAGCTTATTAAGAGAGCCTTCAAGTTCTCGGATATTTGTCTTAACGTTCGTTGCGATATACTCGAGTACATCATTCGGAATGTTATATTTTTCCAAATGATCCAGTTCGATCTTCTTCTGAAGAATCGCCATACGGGTTTCATAGTTAGGTGATGAAATATCAGCGATCAGACCCCACTCAAAGCGCGTACGAAGTCTGGCCTCCAAAGTCTCAATATCTTTCGGCGGCTTATCAGACGATATGATGATCTGCTTTCCGGAAGTATGCAGATGGTTAAATGTATGGAAGAACTCTTCCTGTGTACTTTCTTTTCCTATAATGAACTGGATATCATCAATCAAAAGTACATCATTATTACGGTATTTATCGCGGAATTTTGACATTGCGGATTCGTTTCCGGCGGTTTTACCGTTCTTCAGAGCTTCGATCAGCTCATTTGTAAATGTCTCACTGGTTACATAGAGTACTTTTTTCTTTGGATTCTTGTCCAGAATAAAATGCGCGATCGAGTGCATCAAATGGGTCTTTCCAAGTCCAACACCTCCATATAAGAAGAGAGGATTGTATACTTCTCCCGGAGATTCGGCAACAGCAAGGGAAGCTGCGTGGGCGAAATTATTATTCCCGCCGACAACGAAGGTATCAAATGTATACTTCGGATTCAGCCCGGCTTTCTCCGCAGCACTTTTGCTTTTTTTCTTCTGATTCGCTTCAATGGCCATATTCTGGATCTCATTCAGTCTGTCATCATCTTCCGAAATGAAGACAACGTCATATTCAGTTCCGGTAGTCTCCGCAATGCATACCTTTAATGGAAGCTGATATTTTTTCTCTATATATTCTACACTCGCATTCATATTTACTAATATAAATACGGTATTGTCTACAACATCGTAGACCTTCAACGGTTGTATCCATGTATTGAATGATACATTGGATAACTCGTGTTCTACCCTGAGATGTTCGATAATTTCAGGCCATTTTTCCTTCACTGTATTCATCATATTTACTCCTAATCTGTCTGATTCGCGGATTTTCACCTATAAACCCACTCTTCTACATTGTACATCAAAAAGTTGCTTTAGGCAATCTTTAATCGTGCACTTTGATGCATGTGAGAAACTGTGGAAAACTCAATCCCAATTATCAACATAGTAGAAATGCGTATGTAAAGGGGAAAAAAACTAAAAAAATATATGATTTCCACACGTTATCCACAGAAATCCACAAAGTTTTCCACAAAATGTGGATAAATATATTTTAAAAATTTGCGGAATTGCTTGACGTAGAGCGGTTTTTTTAATATAATCAAGGCTGATGTCTTATGAAAATTAGGGAGAACATCCCTTGGAATAAAATAAGGAGGTGGATATCCATGAAGATGACATTCCAGCCAAAAAAGAGACAGAGAGCTAAAGTACATGGCTTCAGATCTAGAATGAGCACAGCAGGTGGAAGAAAAGTACTTGCTGCAAGAAGAGCAAAAGGAAGAAAGAAATTATCAGCGTAGGCCGCATATATGTGGCCTTTTCTTCTACTCAGAATAATTAGGAGAATCACACAATGAAGTATTCCGAATCACTGAAAAAGAACAAAGATTTCCAATATATATATAGAAAAGGGACATCTTATGCCAACAAATATCTGGTTATGTATGTACTGGAGAACGGGACAGGTCAGAATCGATTAGGAATATCTGTAAGTAAAAAAGTAGGAAACAGTATAGTACGGCACAGATTAACGAGGTTAATCCGCGAAAGCTATAGATTACAAGAAGAACGGTTCAGATGTGGATTGGATATTATTGTTATAGCAAGAATAGGCGCCAAAGGAAAAGGTTATAAAGAGATTGTCGGCGCAATGCTCCATCTGGCCCATCTTCATAAGATTATAGATGAGGGGTAACGTATTATGAAGAAGATTCTGCTCACTGGTATCAGATTTTATCAGAGATATCTGTCTCCGATAAAGGGCGGTTCCACCTGTAAGTTTTATCCGACCTGTTCTCAGTATGCGAAAGAAGCAATTGAGAAATACGGCGCGTTAAAAGGGGGACGGCTGGCAGTGTGGAGAATTCTGCGCTGTAATCCGTTTACCAGAGGAGGGTACGACCCTGTTCCTTAAAAAGATTACAACTACATATGGAGGAAAAAATTATGGTACCAAGTTTACTGACTGCCGCTAACTGGCCGATCGTCGGACAGCTTTGCTGGATTCTGGGTAAGGTAATGAACTTTATCTATAATTTCCTGGACAACTGTCTGCCAAGCGATAATGGACTGGTAGGTCTGTCAATCATTCTGTATACGATTTTTGTGTATACGTTATTACTTCCACTTACAGTACAGCAGCAGAGAACATCGAAGATGTCATCTGTTATGAATCCGGAGATTCAGGCTATACAGAAGAAGTATAAGAATAAAAAAGACAGGCATCAATGATGAAACAGCAGGAAGAGATTCAGCAGGTGTATGACAAATATGGTACATCGATGTCAGCAGGATGTCTTCCGTTACTGATTCAGATGCCGCTGTTGTTTGCTTTGTACCCGGTTATCTATAATATCCAGAAATATGTTCCGGAGATCAAGACAGCTCCAAAAGCAGTAAATGTATTCCTGACCCTTCCTGACCTGACCATCTCACCTATGCAGATGATCAAGAACAGCGGGGACTATGGATTTGCACCGGTTGTTATTATTATTACTGCAATCTTGCTTCCGATATTATCTGGTCTGACACAGTACGGAAGTATCAAGCTTTCACAGGCTATTTCCGGACAGCAGCTTGATAAAGATAACCCGATGGCATCTACGATGAACACGATGAATGTGACAATGCCGCTGTTCTCGGTATTTATGGTATTTTCACTTCCGACAGGTATCGGTCTGTACTGGATCGTCAGTGCGGTAGTACGTTGCGTTCAGCAGATATTTATCAATAAGCATTTAAGCAAGATGTCTGTAGATGAGATCCTGGAGAAAAACAAGGAAAAGGCTGAGGAAAAACGTGTAAAACGTGGCGAGAAGAATGAACGAATCGCAGCAATGGCTCAGACGAATACCAAGAATATGAACAACCAGGCATCCATGAAAAAGCAGAGCACATCTAACTTAAGTGAAAAAGAAAGAGAAGCCAGAGTGGAAAAAGCGCACCAGAAAGCAGACAATGCGAAGAAAGGAAGTCTCGCATCAAAGGCAAATATGGTGAAGAAATTTAACGAAAATGATTAGGGGGCGGCTGTAATGGAGGATTACATTACCTTATCAGCAAAGACACTGGACGATGCGATTACAGAGGCACTGGTTCAGTTAGGCGTAACAAGTGATCGTTTAGATTATATTGTTGTTGAAAAAGGAAGCGAAGGTTTCCTTGGAATCGGAAGAAAGCAGGCTGTGATCAAGGCCCGCAGAAAACAGGAAGAAAAACCGGTTGAAGAAGTTGTAAAAGAAGAGCCGAAAGTGGAAGAACCGGTAAAAGAATATTCACACGCCAGAAAACCGGCGAGAGAAGAGAAGCCGGAAGTAAAATCTGCTCCAAAGAAAGAAGCAGAACTTGCAAAGGTGGAACCACAGACGATCGAGACATGTGAGAAATTCATCTATGATGTGATGAATGCAATGGGCATGGAGGATGTAAAAGTTACATCTGCTGTAGATGAAGAAGGTGCACTTTCTATCAATATGGAAGGAAGCAATATGGGTATTCTGATCGGAAAACGAGGACAGACACTTGATTCTCTGCAGTATCTTACAAATCGTGTTGCCAATAAGATGCAGGATGGATATGTAAGAGTGAAACTTGACACAGAGGATTACAGAAGAAGAAGAAAAGAAACACTGGAAAATCTTGCAAAGAATATCGCAAGTAAAGTTAAGAGAACAAGAAAGACAGTTTCTCTTGAGCCGATGAATCCATACGAGAGAAGAATCATTCACTCTGCGCTGCAGTCTGACCCGGCAGTATCCACACACAGTGAAGGTGAAGAGCCTTACAGAAGAGTTGTGGTAACACTGGTAAGAAATAGAAATAACCGATAATTAAGAGACAGGGGTCTTTAAGCGGCCCTTGTCTTTTTTGATACCAAAGTATGGAGGAAATATGGAACAATTATATAATTCCACAATTGCCGCAATATCTACGGCAATGAGTAATTCCGGGATCGGAATTGTACGAATGAGTGGTCCGGAAGCATTTCAGATCGCAGACCGGGTGTATAAAGGGAAAAAAGAGAAGAAGTTATGTGAACAGCAATCACATACGATCCATTATGGGTATATGGTTGATGGAGATCAGGTGATCGATGAAGTACTGGTCATGCTGATGCGCGGGCCGCACAGCTACACCGGTGAAGATACGGTGGAGATCAACTGTCACGGCGGAGTCTATGTGGTAAAGCGTATTCTGGAGCTTCTGATCAAAAATGGCGCGCGCCCGGCAGAGCAGGAGAGTACACCAAGCGTGCGTTTCTAAATGGCAGACTGGATCTTTCACAGGCAGAGGCTGTCGGGGACCTGATCGCATCGCAGAACGAATATGCTTTACAGAGTTCAGTGAGCCAGCTTAAGGGCAATATCAAAGATAAGATCGGTGAAATGCGTGAAAAGATCCTGTATCACACTGCATTTATCGAGACCGCATTGGATGATCCGGAGCATATCAGCGTTGATGGATACGGGGAAACACTAAAAAAAGTGGTTGATGAGATCATAGAAGCAATGAAAAGATTGCTAGATAGCTGTGATGATGGTAGGATTATAAAAGAGGGCGTACGCACAGTCATCCTCGGAAAACCGAATGCGGGGAAATCATCCCTGTTAAATGTACTTCTCGGTGAAGACCGGGCAATCGTTACAGATATTGCAGGTACAACCAGAGATGTATTGGAAGAACACCTGAATCTGAAGGGAATTTCTTTAAATATCATGGATACTGCCGGCATCCGTGATACGGAAGATGTGGTAGAAAAGATCGGTGTTGACCGTGCAAAAGAATATGCAGACAAGGCAGACCTGATCCTGTATGTGATCGATGCATCCAGACCGCTGGATGAAAATGATGCAGAGATCCTGCATCTGATCAAAGGGAAACGTGCGATCATCCTGCTGAACAAATCCGATCTGGATATGCAGGTGAAAAAAGATCAGGAAGAGCTGCCGGAGGAATTCCCGGTGATCGAGATCTCCGCAAAGAATGTGGAGGGGATCGGAGAACTGGAAGATACGTTAAAGGAGATGTTCTTCCAGGGCGAACTGACATTTAATGATGAAATCTATATTACGAATGTGAGACAGAAAACAGCACTTCAGGATGCATATGCCGCACTTGAACGTGTGAATGACAGCATTGCCGCAGATATGCCGGAGGATTTCTATTCGATCGATCTTATGGATGCATATGAAGCTCTCGGCAATATCACCGGCGAAACGATAGGAGAAGATTTGGTTAATGAGATATTCAGCAAATTCTGTATGGGAAAATAAAGATAAATATGATGTTGTCGTCATCGGTGCCGGACACGCAGGATGCGAGGCGGCACTGGCAACGGCGAGACTTGGATTTCAGACACTGGTATTTACCGTAAGTGTGGACAGCATTGCGATGATGCCGTGTAATCCGAATATCGGAGGAAGTTCCAAAGGCCATCTGGTAAGAGAACTGGATGCCCTTGGCGGAGAGATGGGAAAGGTCATCGACCGTACATTTATCCAGTCAAAAATGTTAAATAAGTCCAAAGGCCCGGCGGTACATTCGCTTCGTGCACAGGCTGATAAGGCAGTCTACAGCAGAACGATGCGCCGTGTGCTGGAAGCACAGGAGAATCTTGAGATCAAGCAGGGAGAGGTGGCAAATCTCCTGGTGGAAGATGGAAAGATCACCGGAGTGCAGACATTTTCGGGTGCAACGTATCACTGTAAGGCGGTTATCATCTGCAGCGGAACTTATCTGAAGGCACGTTGTATCTATGGGGATGTGAGTCAGTATACCGGTCCGAACGGACTGCAGGCGGCCAATCATCTGACCGATTGCCTGAAAGAACTGGGAATTAAGATGTACCGTTTCAAGACAGGAACACCTGCCAGGGTAGACCGTAAAACCGTGGACTTCAGCAAGATGGAAGAGCAGTTCGGAGACGAGAGGGTAGTGCCGTTTTCATTTACTACGAATCCGGACGATGTGCAGATCGACCAGGCTTCATGCTGGCTGACTTATACAAATGAGACGACACATGATATCATCCGTGCCAATCTGGACAGATCACCGCTGTATTCCGGAATGATTGAGGGAACGGGACCGAGATACTGTCCGTCAATCGAAGATAAAGTTGTAAAATTTGCAGATAAAAAACGTCATCAGGTATTTCTTGAGCCGGAAGGACTGGAGACGGATGAGATGTATATCGGTGGTATGTCGAGCTCGCTGCCGGAAGATGTACAGTATGCCATGTACCGCAGTGTTCCGGGGCTGGAGCATGTGAAGATCGTAAGAAATGCATATGCGATAGAGTATGACTGTATTGATGCAAGACAGTTAAAACCATCCCTGGAATTCCGTAACATCAGTGGATTATTCAGCGCGGGACAGTTCAACGGAAGCTCCGGCTATGAGGAAGCTGCCGCACAAGGGCTTATAGCAGGCATAAATGCCGCCAGAAAGCTGCAAGGCAGGGAATCCCTGGTGTTAGACCGTTCAGAGGCTTATATCGGCGTTCTGATCGATGATCTAGTTACAAAGGAAAGTCATGAGCCATACCGTATGATGACTTCCAGGGCAGAGTACCGTCTGCTTCTGAGACAGGACAATGCGGATCAGCGTCTGACGAAAAAAGGCTATGAAGTCGGTCTGATCTCACAGGAGCGTTACGACCGCCTGAAGGAAAAAGAAAGGCTGATAGAGTCGGAAATCGAGCGGTTAAAGAATGCTTATGTCGGAACCAGTGAAAAGGTACAGGAACTCCTGGAATCCTATGAAAGTACACCGCTGAATTCCGGAAGCAGTCTGGCAGAATTGATCCGGAGACCGGAATTGTCTTACGAAGCAGTTGCAGATATTGATGTGACCCGGCCAAAATTGCCGGAAGATCTGGCGGAAGAAGTGATCGGACAGGTGGATATTTCCCTGAAATATGACGGTTATATCCAGCGTCAGAAACGCCAGGTAGAGCAGTTCAAGAAGATGGAAAATAAGAAAATTCCGGAAGATATGGATTATGATGCAGTGAACAGCCTTCGTATCGAAGCAGTCAGAAGCTGAAAGAGTACAGACCGGTGTCGATCGGACAGGCGTCACGCATTTCCGGTGTGTCTCCGGCTGATATCTCGGTGCTGCTGGTATATCTGAGTGGAAATCACAGATAAAGTGCAGAGATACAACGGATTACATTGGTAAATATATTTATAGCTACACTATAAAATAATATAAATATAACTATATAGTAAATATAATAATAAGTATATAAAATGAATAACATGAAAAACCATACATTTTATATACTTATTAATTTTAGAGAGAAATAAGGAGAAAAATATGGACCAGATTTGAAAAAAAGCCTGGAAAAGATAGGAATAGAGATCACGGACCGGCAGAAAGAGCAGTTCGATGCCTATCATAAGCTTCTTGAAGAGTGGAATAAGGTGATGAACCTGACCGGAATCACAGAATATGAGGAGGTTGTGGAAAAACATTATGTAGACAGCCTTTCTATTGTAAAAGTCATGGATATGGCTAAGGTAGATCAGGTGATCGATATAGGTACGGGGGCGGGATTCCCGGGATTACCGCTTAAGATCGCATTTCCACATCTGAAAGTGACATTGCTTGATTCATTGAACAAAAGAATTAAGTTCTTGAATGCTGTGATCGAAGAACTGGGATTGGAAGATATCCACACAATTCATGGAAGAGCGGAAGATTATGCCAAAGATGCAGCATATAGAGAACAGTATGATCTGTGTGTATCCAGAGCAGTTGCAAATCTGGCAACGTTGAGCGAATATTGCCTGCCTTACGTAAAAGTAGATGGTATGTTTGTACCTTATAAATCGGGTGAGATTGATGAAGAGGTAAAAGAGTCGTCGAAAGCGGTAAAGATACTTGGCGGTAAGATTGAAGACGTAGTAAAATTCGAGCTTCCGGGAACAGACATCGGCAGATCGTTCGTGAAGATCCACAAAGTGAAGAATACGGCAAAGAAATATCCACGAAAGGCTGGAATGCCTTCCAAAGAGCCGATACGGTAAGAAAAATAGCAATTTGATAAGAATTTTGTGAAAACAAGAAAATGTAAAAGGGTAATGTTTCATGTGAAACATTACCCCTTTTGTAAAACTTAATATTATTTACTGGTGATACAGGCAGAACACTAGCAGTTGTCGCTTAGCAATATGTCTATCTGCTCTAAAAATGCATCAGCATTTTCTCGCTGTGGCAGTAATCCACAGCCTGCAATTTCAATATGCTCAATGGATGGGAGAACATTACAGTATTCTTCGGCTTTTTCGAAAGTTTCCGGTGCATTTTTCCCGGAAATCACGGCAATGGAAGTTGTAAGTCCTTCGAGACAATGAGCAATATTTACTGTTGTATAATGACCTAAAATGCTGGAGTAGAGATATCTGCATTCAGCAGAATCCGAAAGTGCAGTGTTACGTGCGCCAACATTATAGATGAATGTTCCATATATAGGAAGATTTATAATACTTGCGAGCAGCTTTGACTTATGGTTTGGTGCTTTTGCAAGTGTACGGATGCTTTCCGGACAAACAAGGATTATATGACCGATTTGATCGGCAATGTTCTGACAGGCAGCTGTTACAAAAGAAACAGATGCTCCGGTTGCAACGATATCTGTCTTTTCTCCAATGATATCGCGAATGAAATCAGTGAGAAGCTGGACATAGAGATAGCAGGTGTATGTGATGGCAGGTTTATCAGATTTTCCGCATCCAAGAAGATCTATGGTATACACAGTGTGTTCTCTGGAAAGAGTATCGATTACTTTGTCCCATTCCATTGAAGAACTGTAATGATTCAGATCATGGATGAGAAGAAGAGGAGAGCCGCTTCCTGTCTTTTGATAATATATATTTCCAAATTTCCAATTGTAGTAGTTGGATGAGTCTTCTTCTGAGAGTTCATCAGAGGTGTTGAATATGAATTTGTTTATTACGTGGAACGCCAGGGTTGTTGTTCCAATTGCTGTCGAGATGAACAATAATGTCTTTTTCCAGTTCATGTTGATACCTCACTTTCTTACTGCTAATTATACTATATTTACTTATAAATTGGAAGATTGCCTTTGCAAAATGAACGCAAAATGAACATCTGTGTAATCAAAGAAAAAATGTTTCACGTGAAACATTAAAAAATAAAAAGAATAAAAAAGAATGGAAAAGCATAAAGATAACGAAAATAACAAATAGAACAGATTCATATTTATGAAAAATGGAAAAACTATGTTTCACGTGAACATTTTATGGATAAGTACCTGGAAAAGTGATATACTAATATCATGTAAAAAAAGGGAAGGTGATAATTAAATGGGACGAGTTATAGCCGTTGCGAACCAAAAAGGTGGTGTTGGAAAGACAACGACAGCTATTAATCTGTGGCATGCCTTGCTGAAAAAGGCCAGAAGTTCTTGCTATCGATATGGATCCGCAGGGAAATATGACGAGTGGATTAGGAATAGACAAAGATGAAGTTGAAAAGAATATCTATGATCTTATGATTGGACAGGTTGGTGTAGAGGAAGTGCTTCAAAAAGAAGCAATTGAAAACCTGGATATTATTCCGACAAGTATTGATCTGTCAGCGGCAGAGATTGAATTGATCGGTGTGGATGATAAAGAATTTATCATCAGAAACGCTATTGCACCAATCAAAGACAATTATGAGTATATTATTATTGATTGTCCACCATCGTTGAGTATGCTGACAATTAATGCTATGACAACAGCTGATTCGGTGCTGGTACCGATTCAGTGTGAGTACTATGCGCTGGAGGGATTGAGCCAGTTAATACATACAGTTGAACTGGTGAAAGAAAGATTGAATCCAATTCTGGAAATAGAAGGTGTTGTATTTACAATGTATGATGCGCGAACGAATCTTTCACTTCAGGTTGTAGAAAATGTAAAAGAGAACCTGCAACAGAACATCTATAAAACGATTATTCCTAGAAATATCCGGTTGGCAGAAGCACCAAGTTATGGAATGCCGATCAATCTGTATGATCCAAAGTCTACAGGCGCAAGCGCATACCAGAGACTTGCTGATGAAGTGATGAATAGAGAGTAACTAAAAGATGTGATGTAGGAGGGAACGAATGCCAATTAAGAAAAAAGGTCTGGGAAAAGGTCTGGACAGTCTGATCCCAGATAATAAGAGCATAAAGTCTGTAACACCTGACAAATCTGCTGAAGCAAAGAAAGAAGCAGAAGAAAAAGCAGGCGTGCAGACGATGAAGATCAATGAGGTTGAGCCGAACAGGGATCAGCCGAGAAAGAATTTTGATGAAGATGCTCTCCTTGAACTTTCGGATTCCATCAAACAGTTCGGTGTATTACAGCCGCTGCTTGTTCGGAAAAGAAGGATTATTACGAAATCATTGCCGGTGAAAGAAGATGGAGAGCTGCAAAACTTGCCGGGGTAAAGGAAGTTCCTGTAATTGTAAAAGAATATACAGATCAGGAAATTCTTGAAATCGGTCTGATTGAAAATATCCAGAGAGAGAACCTGAATCCAATTGAAGAAGCAATTGCATTTAAGAGACTTCTGGAGGAATTCAATCTGAAACAGGATGAAGTTGCAGAACGAGTATCGAAGAGCAGAACTGCGGTAACAAACTCTATGAGACTGTTGAAGTTAAGTGATAAAGTACAGCAGATGATAATTGACGATATGATTTCTACAGGGCATGCGAGAGCGCTTCTCGCAATTGATGATCCGGAACTTCAGTATACACTGGCAAATAAGATATTTGACGAGAAACTCAGTGTGAGGGAGACTGAGAAGCTTGTGAAAGAGATCAAGAATCCGAAAAAACCAAAAGAGAAGAAGGTAATGGAGAATGCGTTTATTTACCAGGATCTGGAAGAAAAGATGAAAGGTGTATTCGGAACAAAAGTCAGTATAGCATCAAAAGGAAAGGGAAAAGGTAAGATAGAGATAGAATATTATTCAGATGATGAATTAGAACATCTGTTCGATATGATGATGAGCATTAAAAGAGGAGAGTAATTGAATATGGATAGCAAAATACTGAAAGCACTTGGTATCGATCCGGCATTGATATTTTTATTTTTGCTGGTACTGATTGTTATATTATTCGTTCTGTATGTAAATGTAACAATGAAGTATAATCGGTTGAAAAGCAGCTATACGACGTTTATGCGTGGGAAAGATGGAAAGACACTGGAAGAAAGCATGATGTCAGGATTTTCGGATGTAGAAGCAATTCTGAAATACACAAAGCAGAATCGTACAGACATCCAGAAGCTGAACAAGAAGATGGAGAAGTCTTACCAGAAGGTTGGTATTGTCAAGTATGATGCATTTAATGAAATGGGTGGAAAGCTCAGCTTTGCACTTGCAATGCTGGACAATAATAATACCGGATGGATCCTCAATGCAATGCACAGCAGAGAGGGCTGTTACACTTACGTAAAGGAGATTGTAAAAGGGGAAAGCTATGTAGAACTTGCTGAGGAAGAAGCAGAAGCACTGGATAAGGCTATTTTCGAAGATGGATATGAAGAAGAAGTCAATAAGGCAGTTGCTTCTGTAACAGGAAGTATGAAAATGGCAAAATCCGGTCCGGCAAAGACAGGAAATCAGAAAAACAGTAATGCAAGAAGTGCAAAACAGGTATCTGGAAAGGCAAATAATGGAAAAATCTTGAATACAAGAACCAGCAGTATGCGTCCAGATATGGCAAGACCTGAAAAAAATAGAAAATAGCAGATCATATAACAGATATGAGAGCAGGAGGAGTTTAGAAAATGTTAGATATCAAATTTGTAAGAAATAATCCGGATGTGGTAAAACAGAACATCAAAAATAAGTTCCAGGATGAAAAATTACCTTTGGTAGATGAGGTTATAGAACTGGATCAGAAGAATAGAGATATTAAGGGAGAAGTAGAAGCACTTCGTGCAGAAAAGAATAAAATCTCTAAACAGATTGGTGCATGTATGGCACAGGGAAAGAAAGAAGAAGCGGAAGAATTAAAGAGAAAAGTAGCTGAGAGTGCTGCAAGAATCGAAGAACTTTCCAAAGAAGAAAAAGAAGTAGAAGAGAAACTGAAACAGAATATGATGATCATTCCGAACATCATCGATCCTTCTGTACCAATCGGAAAAGATGATCAGTCAGAATGTAGAAAATTGAAAAATTCGGTGAGCCTTTTGTTCCTGATTTTGAGATTCCATACCATACAGAGATCATGGAAGCATTTGACGGAATCGATCTTGAGAGCGCCGGAAGAGTAGCGGGAAATGGATTCTATTATCTGATGGGTGATATCGCAAGAATTCATTCTTCTGTACTTGCATATGCAAGAGACTTTATGATCAATCGTGGATTTACTTACTGTGTACCACCTTTCATGATCAGAAGCAACGTTGTAACAGGTGTTATGAGCTTTGCAGAGATGGATTCTATGATGTACAAGATCGAGGGAGAAGATCTGTATCTGATCGGAACAAGTGAGCACTCTATGATCGGTAAATTCATCGACACAATGCTGGAAGAAAAACAGCTTCCACAGACACTTACAAGCTATTCACCATGTTTCCGTAAAGAAAAAGGAGCTCATGGTATCGAGGAACGTGGAGTATACAGAATCCACCAGTCGAGAAACAGGAAATGATCGTTGTATGTAAACCGGAAGAAAGCAAGATCTGGTATGATAAATTATGGCAGAACACAGTAGATCTGTTCCGTTCACTGGATATCCCGGTACGTACATTAGAGTGCTGCTCAGGTGACCTGGCAGATCTGAAGGTAAAATCTTGTGACGTGGAAGCATGGTCTCCAAGACAGAAGAAATACTTCGAAGTAGGAAGTTGTTCTAACCTTGGTGATGCACAAGCAAGAAGACTTGGTATCCGTGTCAAAGGTGAAGACGGAACAAAATATTTCGCACATACACTGAACAATACAGTTGTGGCTCCACCGAGAATGCTGATCGCATTTCTGGAAAACAACCTTCAGGAAGATGGATCTGTTAAGATTCCTAAGGCATTACAGCCATACATGGGCGGAACAGAGAAGCTTGTACCTAAAAAATAGGAAGTTATAAGGATAAGCGTATGCATCAATATTTGAAATCCATTGGATTTGGAAATATCAGAGACAAAAAACAGTTAATACAGATTATAAGAGATGTGGAAGAATCCTATACGGGACATCAGCTTGTCACGCAGGATGAAGTGACGGATCTTTGTGAATTTGATAAAGAATATGGAGAAGGTATCGGGATCAAGGTGTGCGGAGATATGGATATCGACGAACAGTTTGATTACCGCTATTATGCTCCGTATTTCACAGGATCCGGCGTAACATCTTATGCAAATGTCAGTGTGGAACGAAGGATAGACCGTGAAGCATATGTAGGCATTTGTGAGGATACAAAAGTTGGCATCAACCTGGTATTCTATCTGCAGAATATGATGGAATATCTGAGAGAGAGGCAGATTGGCGGAAGAAGTATCAAGTATTCTTCTGTTACTTTGTCCGGACTCTGTAATGAGGGAACCATCCTGCTTCCGGTGAGGAAAAGCAAGGAGCAGGAACGGGAACAGCAGGAAGAGGTGCACAACCGCATGCTGTTGTTGAGTGCAGCCAGAACAGGTGATCCGCAGGCAATCGAAAGTCTTACACTGGATGATATGGATACCTATTCCAAAGTATCGAAAAGACTGATATCGGAAGATGTATTTACCATTGTGGATACATACATTATGCCTTATGGAATCGAATGCGACCGGTATTCGATCATGGGCGAGATCTTGGAATATCGTCTTACCAGAAATGAGATTACAAGGGAAGATATTTGCATTATGAAATTGGATGTGAACGGATTATTATTCGATGTATGTGTACCAAAAAGAGAAGTCATGGGCGAACCGGCAGTCGGACGCAGATTCAAAGGAAATGTGTGACATAGTGACATTTACTTGCACTTGCAACGTCCACCAAAATCGAAAGACTTGCTAATTTCGAGCCAATCGGACGGTGTAAAATCCTCTGAATTAGCTATCACAGCGTAGTATCAGATGGGATTTGAAATGCTGAAAACCTTGTATTTCCAAGCATTTTTAAGCATTAGATGCCACTTCCCGATGTCGTATCGG
>ENA-OQHY01000900-OQHY01000900.1-human-gut-metagenome-genome-assembly--contig:-NODE-900-length-14755-cov-9.130845_pt1 | contig 14755 bp, 17 predicted proteins | sample MGYA00242570_ERZ504733 | MGnify/ENA primary metagenome ERZ504733 (study PRJEB26092, sample SAMD00036219) | human gut metagenome | host: Homo sapiens | study: EMG produced TPA metagenomics assembly of...
CACCTACTGGAAGTCCTTCTTCTGAGAATGCAGACTGTGTACGTCCATAAACGATCTGAAGGAAGAGTTCTCTCATAGCTGTATTAATCGCATCACAAACTAAGTCAGTGTTCAGTGCCTCCATAACTGTAAGTCCCGGAAGAATCTCGGAAGCCATAGCTGCAGAGTGAGTCATACCTGAACATCCGATAGTCTCAACCAGTGCTTCCTGGATGATACCCTCTTTAACATTTAATGTAAGCTTGCAGGCACCCTGCTGTGGTGCACACCAGCCAACACCGTGTGTAAGACCGGAAATATCTTTGACTTCTTTTGCCTGTACCCATTTAGCTTCTTCTGGGATTGGAGCGGCGCCATGATGAACGCCCTGTGCAACTGGGCACATTTCTTCTACTTCGCGTGAATAAATCATTGTAAAACTCCTTTCAAGTATAGATTAACTTCATGTTGTTATACTCTCCACTGTACAGAACTGCTGAATGAACTGCACAGGATAAAACTCCGATGTCTGCTGAATGACTTCAGAGGAGTATGCCTAACAACCTAGTGTTATTTTCTCACAAAAGTGCTGATTCGTCCAGTCATAAATTGTAAAATTTTTAACCATCTTTGATTTTTTTGTGGTAAAATAGTTCTAATTTCTATTAATGAAGGGATTTCTATTATGACAACAAAGTTACCTGCTTCCTTTCTCCCTGCAAAATTTCAGGTTCTGAGCGGAAGCGCTTTAAAATTAATTGCTATCACCCTGATGCTGATTGACCATACCGGCTTAATGATCCTGTATAATTATTCTGCCACAACTGCAACCCTTTTCAGTTTCGGCGGCGTGGATTACAGCTGGTATCGGATTTTCCGGGATATCGGCAGGGCCGCTTTTCCAATTTTCTGTTTTCTGTTAGTGGAAGGATTTCTGCATACACATAACCGTAAGAAATATGGCCTGAATCTGTTTCTATTTGCATGTATCTCTGAGATTCCATGGAACTTCATGTTTACCAACACCTGGAGATATGAAAAACAGAATGTATTTTTCACCCTGTTTCTGGGATACCTGGCATTCTGTGCCCTGGAATACTTCTGGGATAATCAGAAAATGCAGCTTGTCTGCGTGCTGGCACTGCTGACTGTCTCTGTGTTTCTGAAGGCAGATTACGGATGGCGGGGATTTGTATTCCTGCTGATCATGTACTGGTTCCGCAACGATAAAACCGCCCAGGCGATCATCGGAAGCTGCTGGCTTTACTATGAATGGAAAGCCTGCTTTGCTTTTCTTTCCATTAATATGTACAATGGTGAACGTGGATTTGTAAAAGGAAAATTTCTGAAATATGTTTTTTACTGGTTTTATCCGGTGCACATTACCATTCTGGTAATCCTGAGAAAACTTTTATTTCATATGTAATCCTTCTTCAGCAAAAGCTTCTCTCCCCTCAATTATTTTCCAAACACGCTCTAACGCAAAAAAGATGCAGAAAAACTGCATCTTTTTTGTTATCTCCAGCTGACTTTTCCATTATTTATATTCAAGGCATATGTCTTATCACATCTTAATCTGTATGGATATCTGTTTCTTCCCACAAAAAACAGGTTCGCATCGGGATGCCCGTTCTGCATACTGCAGTCTATCATTTTCCACCCGGAATCAACACGCACTTCACACCATCCATGGGGAGACAAAGGATGAGCCGGGCCCCAGGCGGTCACAGCTCCCATGGCAGCTCTGCTGTCATATCCCAGTACTCTGGCAATATACGCCATAGTTATCCCATAATAATAGCAGTCTCCACATTGTCTGGTAAACATATACCGGGCATAGGACGGCAATTGCGAAGCTCCGGGCGGTGTATCACTCTTGCCACATACGGATATTTCCTCAACGCATCAAAACATTGCTTCAGACGATTTCTCTGCCTGGAAGCAGGATTTGAATTCTTCATCACAAAATCTACTGCCATCTTTATTTCATTTGACGTAACTCTGGCACCGGATTTATCTACATAATAATATCCTTTAGATTTAGAACCCACAATTTTGTTTTTCGCCATAGCATAGTCAGCTGCAAAATAGTAATACTGTTTTCCGATTTTTTTCCAGCCTCGGACACGCCGGCCGCTCTCTGCATAATATTTGTGTCTGTTTTTTATATACCATCCGGTATATAAGTCGCCATTCTCATCAAATACCTTTCCCTTTTCCACTGTCACAGTAAAATCAAAAGTAAGTGAAGAGGCACCGTATGCAGTCAGAGCCAGCGACAGCACCATTGCAACAGATAACACTACAGAAAAAATAATCTTTACCGGTTTTTTCATTCTCACTGTTTATCCACAACTTCTGTTTTTGACTTATAAATGTGATTTGCAGGTACGCAGCCTCTTACTGAGGAAAGTGGATAAATGTTGCAACAGCGTCCGATCACAGTTCCGGGATTTAATACGGAACCACATCCCACTTCTACGTTATCTCCAAGCATTGCGCCGAATTTCTTCAGGCCTGTTTCAATCTTCTCGTCACCATCTTTTACAACTACCAGTTTCTTGTCAGATTTTACATTGGAACAGATGGAACCTGCGCCCATATGGGATTTGTAGCCGAGAACTGCATCGCCTACATAATTGTAGTGCGGAACCTGTACCTTGTTGAAAAGTACCGCATTCTTTAATTCCGTAGAATTACCTACTACTGCACCCTCACCTATAATGCTTTTCCGCGTATAAATGCACAGTGGCGTACTTCTGCTTCTTTACCTATGATGACCGGACCGTTGATGCAGGCTGTAGGTGCTACTTTGGCACTCTTGGCGATCCATACATCTTCTGACGGGTGGTCGTATTCTTCTTCACTTAAGGTCTGTCCCAGTTTCAGAATGAAATCTCCGATCTCCGGTAATACTTCCCATGGATATGTTTTTCCTTCAAATAAATCCTTTGCGATTGTTTCGTTCAGATCCAGAAGGTTTGAAATTGTAAAATCTTTTAACATAATATTTTCCTCTTTTCTCTCGCTATGATGACATGTTTTCTTTTATCTGTCACAAATACACACTACTTTGAAGCAGACGGCTTTCTGCAGGTACGTGACCGTCCCGCTGCGGACGTTGATCTGCCTGTTGTTTTCGCACTGTTTTTTTCAGATGAATCCTTATAATTCACTGCTGCAGCATCAAAGAACTGTCTCAGATATGGCTGGATATTGCTGTCCTCCACCTGTCTGGTGCGAAGGCGCACAAAATGTTCCAGCTTATCCATATATTCCTGTTCTGTAATACTGCCCTCTGCCACATAATTCAGTCCTTTTTCCCAGCTTGCAGTCAGTTCCGGGTTCAGAAGCTGTCTGATGGAGCAGTTTACCACATCAAAGATCATCTCTCCAAGAAGGGTTGGAGTGATCACCTGGGTTTTCTTATTGAGTGCCAGATATTTGATATTGCACAGTTTCTTAAGAATTTCCGCTCTGGTGGCACTGGTTCCGATTCCGCAGCTTTTAATCTGGGCACGAAGCTCTTCGTCCTCAATCAGCTGACCTGCATTCTCCATTGCAAGAATCATAGAACCGGAATTATAACGCTTTGGCGGCGATGTCTCGCCCTCTTTGATACTCAGGCTGTCCACAGAGAGTATATCACCTTTTTTCAGGTTCTGCAATGCGGCAAGAAGTCTGGTATCACACGCCATATCCTCAGCCGAATCATCAGCTTTGTTCCCGCCGTTTTTTCCTGTATCCGGATCTTCCTCTTCACTTCCCTCATTGCCGCTGCGCCGGCTCTGTTCACACTGCTCATGGCATCTGCTGCTTTTCGCTTCGCAAAAGAATTTGTGGCAACTTTTAAGTACCCTTCATCCAGCAGTACTTTAAATGAAGAAAAGAAGCTCTCATTCTGAATTTTTGTCACAAGACTGATCTTCTGATATACTGCAGGAGGATAAAAAATACATACAAACCTTCTGACAATGGTCTCATATACACGCTGCGCAGTAAGAGAAACACTTCTCAATGCGTTTAAGCCCTGGCCTGTGGGTACGATTGCATAATGGTCTGTGATCTGCTTATCATTAACATATCTGGTCTTTGCCAGATTTTTGTAATTTCCCTGTTCAATAATGTGCTGTGCGATTTCCGCTGTATGTTCATAATTACGCAGTCCGGAAATATTCTTATAAATTTCCTTCGCAGCCGCAGTAGACAATACACGGGCATCTGTTCTGGGATAAGTGACCAGTTTCTTTTCATACAGTTCCTGTACGATTTTTAATGTCTCATCCGGCTGATCTTGAACAGCTTGGAGCACACATTCTGAAGCTCCGCCAGGTTAAATAAAAGCGGCGGGTTCCTGTTCTCTTTTTTCCGCTCGATTTTCTCTACTGTACATTGCAACGGCTGACTCACAGACAGCTCCTGTATCAGTTTTTCAGCATAGGCTTTCTCTTTAAATCCGTTCTCTTTATACAGATAAGGAGTCTGGAAATATCTGCTGCCTTCCACAGCTCTCCACTCTCCCTCAAAGTTTTCTCCCTCAAGGGCAATGCTGCTGAGTACGCGGTAAAACGGAGTTTTCACAAACGCACGGATCTCGCGTTCTCTTCGCACTACCATTCCAAGTACACAGGTCATAACCCGTCCTACGGAAATGGCCTGATATTTCGTATTTAAATAATTTGACACACTGTTTCCATAACGCAGTGTCAGTACACGGGAAAAATTAATTCCCATGAGATAGTCTTCTTTCGCCCGAAGATAGGCTGAAGCAGAAAGATTGTCATATGCTGACAGATCTTTTGCCTCTCTGATTCCTCTCATGATCTCTTCTTCTGTCTGAGAGTCGATCCAGACCCTCTTTTCTTTTTTTCCATGAACACCTGCCATCTGTGCCACCAGACGGTAAATGTATTCCCCCTCACGTCCGGAGTCGGTACACACGTAAATGGTGTCCACATCCTCACGGTTAAGCAGTCCTTTGACAATCTCAAACTGCTTCTGCACTCCGGGGATCACTTCATATTTAAATTCGCGCGGCAAAAAAGGCAGGGTATCTAAACTCCACCTTTTATATTTGATATCATATTTTTCCGGGTAGCTCATGGTGACCAGATGTCCCACACACCAGGTCACCACGCTGTCCTGAGATTCCAGGTAGCCATCCCGTCTTTGTCCGTTAATTTTCAAAGCTTTTGCGAATTCCTGTGCCACACTGGGCTTTTCGGCTATGTATAAAGCTTTTGACATATTATTTATCTGCACTCATCTTTCTGAGCGGCCATGCCAGCAACAGGGCACCGCCCACCATATTTCCTAAAGTTACTACTACCATGCTCTTTACCATGGCTCCAAGGGATAATCCAGGTACCAGACAGTATGCGGTAACAAAGATTCCCATGTTTGCGATGCAGTGCTCAAATCCGCTTACAACGAATCCTGAGATACACATAACGATCATCAGGAATCTTCCTGCATCACTCTTTAATTTCATACCACAGAGCACACCAAGACAGACGAAGAAATTACAGAGTACTGCCCTGAAAAACATCTGTCCGAGCGGAACACTCAGCTTGTTTCCGATAAATCCTGCAAAATAATCTGCTGTTCCGGACGCTCCGGCCCATACAAACAGCAATGCTAAAATTGCACATCCGACAAAGTTTCCAAGGTAGCTTACTCCCCATACCTTACCGGCCTCTTTCCAGCTTACCTGTTTATCATAGGCTCCGAACGCCATTACCATATTATTTCCTGTAAAAAGCTCGCCGCCTACAAAGCTGATCAGGAGCACTGCAATGGAGAATACTAATGCCCCCATAAATTTTCCCCATTCAGGCATGGTCTTGGAGAATACGTTTCCAACTACATTACTGTAGATCATGGCCACATCAATAAAAAATCCCGCCATGACCGCACGTATAAAGTACTTGAAAAAGTTGGTATTCACCAGGTTACTCTTGCTTCTGCCGCGTTTTGACACTTTCTGTACATCTTCGTAATTCATAACTACACCTCCGCAATGTATTTTATTGAGAACATTATATCACCTGAATATCTGTTTCACAACCGAAATCGTCAAACAATTCAAGAATATTCTTCAGATTTGTAATTACTGTTCACACACCACTATTCCGCGAGGTGTTTTGGCATGAATATGCCAAAATCCCGAGACATACAAGCCAAAATTCCATTGCCGCAGGCAATCTGGAATGAATTTTGGCTACGTTACTGTGAACAGAGTGAACAGTAACGATTTGTAATTATGTTCCATTATATTCGAAGATTTTTATAGCAATTCCATAAACTAATGCATTCAAGACAGTTCGGCAGAGCGCAAAAGACAAGAAAGATCTCCGCAGGCGTGCAGAGCATGTCTGAAAGTAAAGCTGATTTTTTTATTCAAATACAACTGCTTTATCCTGCAATTCTGTTACATATCCGATAACACCGCCGAAGATATCCATACCTGCAAGCTCTTCTGCAAGGGCATCGGCTTCTTCTGCCGGTACTGCAAGCAGAAGTCCGCCGGATGTCTGCGGATCAAATACCAGATCCTCCATCCAGAGTTCCTTAATCTCACTTCGTACTTCATCGCCTGCGAAGTCACGATTTCTGTATGCACCTTCAGGAATCAGCCCCATCTGTGCATATTCTTCAACACCCTCAATGATCGGAAGTTTCTCAGACTGGATCACCAGAGTTTTCCGGCTGCCTTTTGCCATTTCCAGACTGTGACCTGCAAGACTGAATCCTGTTACGTCGGTACAGCTGTGGATCGTGTATTTAGATGCAATCTCTGCTGCATATTTGTTCAGCTTCGCCATGATCTTCTGGACTCTCTCAATTTCTTCCTGAGACGCCATTTCTGCCTTAATGGCAGTGTTAAGAATTCCACAGCCCAGCGGTTTGGTAAGAATAAGGATGTCTCCTGCTTCTGCGCCGTAATTTTTCCACATTTTGTCCGGATGCACATAACCAGTTACACAGAGTCCGTATTTCGGTTCTTTATCATTGATAGTATGCCCGCCTGCAAGGACTGCTCCGGCTTCCATGACCTTATCTGCACCGCCGCGCAGAATCTGCTCCAGTACTTCCGGACCAAGGCAGTTTGGAAATGCTACCACATTTAATGCCAGTTTCGGAACACCGCCCATTGCATAGACATCACTCAGTGCATTGGCTGCCGCGATCTGCCCGTACATATACGGGTCATCCACTACTGGCGGAAAAAAGTCTACTGTATGGATCATTGCCAGTTCATCATTAATCTTGTATACTGCTGCATCGTCTGATGTCTCCGGACCTACCAGAAGCATCGGATCTGTAAATTTCGGAAGTTTGCCTACTACCTGCGCCAGAACTTTCGGGCCAATCTTAGCACCGCATCCGGCTGCACTGGCAAGCTGTGTAAGACGCACTTCACTTTTTTTCATTTCATTTCCCATAAGTCAGTTCACCCCAATTGATCTCCATATTCAGAATCTCCTCGTAACTGTTCAATACTTTCGTTACTGTAAACGGAGTGAACAGTAACGTACTTTCACAGCCGACAGACTGCCGAATAGTTACATATCTTCTATAACAAGAGATTCAGTGCTATCATTGTATCATGTTTTCACATATCCGTCAAAATGTGAACCGTTTACCATATATCAGGTATTCCTATAAATCTTTCCATTTTATGCAAGAATCCTATAAATCTTTTCATATTCCAGATCCTGTTCCTTCATATAGGAAGCTGTTTCTTCTTCGTTCTGTTCCCCGCATTTCCACGCAAGGCCGCAGGAAGCTGATATTTCTCTTGGCACAGGGATCAGTCTGCCTGTAAATTTGTTTTTCTTACATTCCCTTTCCATGGCAATTGCCTGAGTGGTAGTTTCAAAAGTCACCACTGTTGTCAGAACTTTTTCTTTCATAATCCGTCGTGTCCTCATAAAAAGAGGCACCGTTACCGGCACCTCTTTTATTATTTTCTATAAATTATTTCGCCTGGATATATCCTTTTGCTTTTAAGGTTTCAGCACAGAGAACTGCTCCGCCTGCTGCACCTCTGACTGTATTGTGGGAAAGTCCTACGAATTTCCAGTCATATACGGTGTCTTCACGAAGACGTCCTACAGATACGCCCATGCCATGTTCGAAGTTTACATCCTCTGTAACCTGCGGACGGTTGTCCTCTTCCAGATACTGGATGAACTGCTTCGGAGCACTTGGAAGTTCTAATTCCTGTGGAAGTCCCTTGAACTCTACTAATGCTTTGATAAGCTGCTCTTTAGTAGGGTTCTTACGGAATTTAACGAATACAGCTGCTGTATGTCCGTTCAGTACCGGTACACGGATACACTGGCATGTGATAACCGGTTCTGTAGCAGGTTTGATTACACCGTCTTCTACTTTACCCCAGATTCTTAATGGCTCTTTCTCGCTCTTCTCTTCCTCGCCACCGATGTATGGATGATGTTTCCAACCATTTCCGGCCAGTCCTTAAATGTCTTACCTGCTCCGGAGATTGCCTGATATGTAGTAGCAACTACTTCATATGGCTCGAACTCTTTCCATGCAGTTAATACAGGAGCATAACTCTGGATAGAGCAGTTTGGTTTAACAGCGATAAATCCGCGTGTTGTTCCGAGACGTTTCTTCTGGGATTCGATTACATCGAAGTGTTCCGGATTGATTTCCGGCACTACCATCGGTACATCCGGTGTCCATCTGTGAGCACTGTTGTTGGAAACAACCGGTGTCTCTGTCTTAGCATATTCTTCTTCGATCTTCTTGATCTCTTCTTTTGACATATCTACAGCAGAGAATACGAAATCAACTGTTGCAGCAACCTTCTCTACTTCGTTTACGTTCATAACAACAAGATTCTTGACACCCTCCGGCATTGGAGTATCCATTTTCCATCTTCCGCCAACTGCCTCTTCGTATGTCTTTCCTGCACTTCTCGGACTTGCAGCTACAGTTACAACTTCAAACCATGGATGATTCTCAAGCAGAGAGATAAATCTCTGACCTACCATACCTGTAGCACCTAAAATACCGACTCTAAGCTTTTCACTCATAATATCTTTCTCCTCTTTATCTTCTGCCCGCGTCTCTACCCTTTCGCGGACATTTTTATCCAGGTGTCCTTATATTGCGTACATCTGTCTTTCTTGTACATACTATAACAAACCAAAATAAATTGCAAGCATTTTTTTAATTTTCTTCCAGATATTTTTTGTTCTCAGCGATCACTTTCTCCATCACGTCAGGTCCCGGTGCACCGATGGTCATACGTTTTTCCACACAGGTTTTCATACTGATTGCTTCGTAAATATCGTTCTCGAATACCGGGCTGATGGCTTTATATTCTTCAAGAGGAAGTTCATCCAGAGAAATCCCTTTATCAATACAGGTAAGCACCAGACGGCCTACAATGCCGTGTGCATCGCGGAAAGGTACTCCATGATTTACCAGATAATCGGCTGCATCTGTAGCGTTTGTAAAGCCATTCTTTGCACTTGCTTCCATATTCTGTTTGTTGAACTGCATAGTAGAGATCATGCCTGTGAAGAGGGCAAGACATCCTTTTACAGTGTCAATGGCATCAAATGTAAGTTCTTTGTCTTCCTGCATATCTTTGTTGTATGCAAGAGGGATTCCTTTCATGGTTGTAAGGATAGATGTTAATGCCCCGTATACACGTCCTGTTTTTCCTCTTACAAGTTCTGCGATATCCGGGTTCTTTTTCTGAGGCATGATACTGCTGCCTGTGCTGTAGGCGTCGTCAATCTCTACAAAGCGGTATTCATTGGAGTTCCACATGATGATCTCTTCGCAGAAACGGCTCATATGCATCATAATTGTGGAGAATGCGGACAGAAGCTCAATCACATAGTCTCTGTCTGATACAGAGTCCATGCTGTTTCTGGTCGGGCCGTCGAAACCGAGAAGCTGTGCTGTATATTCTCTGTCAAGTGGATAGGTGGTTCCTGCCAGTGCGCCTGCACCCAGAGGACAGGTGTTCATTCTCTTACGGATATCTGCAAGTCTGCTTCTGTCACGTACAAACATTTCAAAGTATGCACCTACGTGGTGAGCCAGTGTGACCGGCTGCGCTTTCTGGAGGTGTGTGAAGCCTGGCATGTATGTGTGGACATTCTCTTCCATGATCTTCTGAAGTGCTTCGAGAAGTTTCTTTACCAGTTCGTCTGTCTCGTCAATCTCATCTCTTACATAGAGTTTCATGTCAAGGGCTACCTGATCGTTACGGCTTCTTCCTGTGTGAAGTTTCTTGCCTGCATCACCGATTCTGTCGATAAGGTTTGCTTCTACAAAGCTGTGGATATCTTCGTATTCGGATGTGATCTCGAGTTTGCCGGATCTTACATCTGCAAGGATTCCGTCAAGACCTGCTTCGATCTGATCTTTTTCTTCTGCTGTCAGGATTCCCTGTCTGGCGAGCATTGCTACGTGTGCTTTGCTGCCTCTGATGTCCTGCTCATAGAATTTCTGGTCAAAAGAGATGGATGCATTGAAGTTATATACAAGTTTGTCTGTTTCTTTTGTGAAACGTCCGCCCCAAAGCTGTGCCATTGTGTTATTCCTCGTTTCTTCTTTATTTTTGGTATTATTGCTTTTACGTGTTAGTGTAACATATTTTTTCAGTATTGCAAAGTAGTTAGTTTGGAATCATTCAAAAGGTACGTGAAGAAAAAGAAGGTGTGTTGGGGCTTAGTTTCGGAACCCTGTAATTCTAAGGCATTCGGAATCTGCTAAACCATGAGCCGCCCTCTCAAACTCGCTCCGTTGCAAACTTCGCTCAGACACGTGAGACGGTCGGCTCATAACGCAGATTCCCGAATACCAAGAATTACAAGAACCCTCAAATGCGCCCCAACACACCTTCTTTTTCTTCACTGGGTATTGGCTATATGTTACATAATTGTGGTTACTGCTTTATTTTCTGTTTTCAGCCTCTCTTCGGGAATAGACGCAACCGCAGTAGTTCTGACGGTAGAGGTCGTATTCGTGGGATAGTTCGATGGAACGTTTGTAGCCGTTTTTTTTCTTGAAGTCAGATGGGAGGTGTTGGACGTGGTAGATTTCTGCCAGTTCTTCACCGATTTCGTTGATCTTGGCTGCGTTTTTCAGAGGGCTGATGGAAAGGGTGGTGGTAAAATAGTCATAGCCGCCCTCTTCTGCCAGTTTTGCTGCTTCTTCCATGCGGAGGCGGTAGCATTTGAAGCAGCGTTCGCCGCCTTCGGGTATGTCTTCGAGCCTTTTGCCATCTGGAAGAATTCCTGTGGGTCGTAGTGACCTTCTATCAGTTGACAGGGTGTTCAAATTCCATGGAGTTTACAAGACGGGTAATTTCATGGACTCGTTTGCGATATTCTTCTTCCGGGTAGATGTTTGGGTTGTAGTAGAATACTGTGATGTTGAAATATTTTGACAGGTATTCCAGTACGTAACTGCTGCAGGGTGCACAGCAGCTGTGGAGAAACAGGCTTGGGATCTTGTTATCTTTTTGCGCCTGATCTATAAGTTTTTCCAGTTCTTTCTGATAGTTTCGTTTATTCAACAGTATTATTATATCCTTTCTGCATCTTCACAAATGCTTTTTATTTATAAGATGTAAATGCCTGTTCAGGCATTCTTTATTATGCCTTCGTAATGATTCTTTGTATTTTTTAACTTCCTGCACTCTCCTATTCGTTCGCCCATTTTTACGATAGTCTCATATCCCTCTTCTGTATTCTCGATCAGATCATAATCAATACGGACTTTTCCCGGCTGGATGAGGAGGATTATTGTGGAACCTCCGAATTCGAAGTTGCCTTTTTCCTGGCCTTTCTTTACTGTGGCAGGATTTTTATGGAGATTTGTGATTTTTCCTACCATCATGGCGCCTACTTCCATCATGAGGATGGTTCCGAATTGTTTTGTTTTCAGCAGAGTGTATTCTCTGGCGTTTTCTTTGTAGATGGGATATACATCGTTTGCTGCAGGATTCACTGTGTGGAAAACGCCGGGCAGAGTTACATTCGCGGATTTTCTTCCATCTGCCACATAGCAGTAATGATGATAGTCATCTACTGTCAGTCTGAAAATCAGCGCATAGCCGCCTGTGTATCTCTCAGCAATTGCCTTATTCTTCAGAAGCTGTCCTGCTGTATATTCTGTATCTTTGATGCTGAAACGTGAGTCTGAGCTGATCCTGTGTACGGAAAGTTTTCCGTCACAGGGGCTGATCAGGATGTTTTCGCGCATATCGATCGGGCGTTCTTCTTTTCGGATGCGCCTTATAAAGAAGTCATTCCATGAAGAGAAGTTCTGTTTTTCGTAAATGCTCAGGTCAATCTTGTTGTTTTTTACAAAATCCGGTACAAATCTGGCAGAAAGTCTGGTGTTAAGCAGGACTCCCGCTGCCTTTGACACGAAAGGTCTGATCAGGAGTTTCAGGCAGAGTCTGCCACCCCGGTCATTATATAAATGCCGCAGGAATTTATCCTGCTCATTCTCTTCAATCGTGATATTTCCTTTTCTGTCAATATACTTCATTCGTATCTTCCCTCCATAAAAGTATAACCGCAGCCTCCCCGTTTCCCGGGAACCGCTGCGGCCAGTCAACAGTTATATTTATTTTATATCAAACGGAACATCTTCGCAAGTGCAAGTGCCACGACTGCAACCAGCAGGATACGTACCGGATTCTGAGGTTTTTTACCTTGATATCCAGAATAAAAAGCAGTCCCACGATAATCACTGCAATATGTATCACGATCAGGAAATAGAGTCCGCAATATCTTCTCATCAGATAAAGGAACGGCAGGATGATCGCCATGGATGTGATCGGAAGCCCCTGATAATACTGTCTGTTCTCAGAAGTCTCATTCTGTCTCTTTGCTTCTGAAACATTAAAATATGCAAGGCGGATGACAGATGCCACACTGTAAAAAATAAGCGCCCCAATCCCCGCCGATGTATTCACACCCAGACAGTAACAGATCATTGCCGGAAAAATACCAAAGCAGACCACATCACATAAGGAATCGATCTGAATCCCGAAATTCTTCTCATCATCCGTACGGTTCTTCTTTGTTCTGGCTATCTTTCCGTCAAACATATCACACAGTCCGGAAAGCGCCAGACAGAAAATCGCAACCTTAAAATCCCCCTCCAGAGCCCTGGTAATTCCAAATACGGAAATTCCCAGACTTATATAAGTCAATATTACCGTATAATCATAAATTCCTAAAAACATATTTTCTCCCCCTACTTTTCTTCTTGTTCTTTTCTTCCTATTATGAAATACGCCACGCAGGTCATCACTGCACTGATAAGCATCTGTGCATAATAGGAAATTCCTCTGCTGAGCAGCATTGCAGGAAGTAATGCTTCTCCGAAAACCGGTGCAAACATCACCAGATAAAGAGACTCACTGATTCCCATCCTCCGGGTAAAGGCAGCATATCAACAGAGACAGATATGACAGACTGCAAAATCGTAAGGGTTATAATGGAATATCCATGAAATCCCAGCGAACGGTATACCCAGTATGTAACTGTAAATAACAAAATCCTCTGCACCATAGTGATCAGTAACACTTTCAGGATCACCAGCTTGTGACTTGCCCAGAAAGCCGCTGTTTCATGATACTGGTCCATAGACGCTTCCAGTTTCTCAAGCCGGGTTGTCTTTGGCTTAAGGAAACGGAAATGTTCAATAAGTTTCAGTCCTTTTACCATAATCCACTTCGCCAGTCCAGGGGCAAATACAAGGATCATCATGAAAGTAACGCAGAAAATATTCAGGCCTACGCCCAGGTAAAACACCCACATGTACTGACCAAGATATCCTTCCAGAAAGCTTCTGCCAAAAATCCAGATTACAATTCCGATCACTACCAGAACCGCTTTATAAGTAATCGTGACAATCATCAGGACCAGCGTAGTGACAGGAATCGGAAGTTTGTCCTTTTTCATAAAATAAATCTGCATTGGCTGTCCGCCGGATGCAGACGGTGTGATACAGCTGAAAAAGAATCCCACAAAAGAATACAGAGCACAATGCCCCATCTTTACTTTTGCTCCGAGAGTCCGCATCATATAGAAGATAATTACAGACTCGCCAAGTATGAACAGTACCACACAAACCACGCTGATCAGTAAGTAAACCGGATCTGCCTGCCGTACTGTATGAATAATCTCTCCCAGATTCTCTCCCTTAAATACCATATATACGGTAATGGAAAATATAAGGATCAGAAAAATGGTGTTAAATATTGCTTTCTTTTTGTTTCTCATTTGCTTACACTTTCTTATACAGTTTTTTACAGCATTCGTCTGATTTCTATACCCGATTTATGTATGTCGTAGTGTCTGATATATGTGTATTTCTGATATGAAACACATAGTAAACAGTAACGTATTCCTTACAGAACATTTGCCCTCAAATACTATAGCAGCAAAAATACTATAGTTTATCTATTATATCATACCCTGACATTTCTGCATATCATAAATTATGAAAATATTCGTTACTGTTCACTCCGTTCACAGTAACGTAGCCAAAATTCATTCCAGATTGCCTGCGGCAATAGAATTTTGGCTTGTATGTCTCGGGATTTTGGCATATTCATGCCAAACACCTAGTGTGCCAACAAGTTGATTTCTCGAACAATCTTGCGTCTAAATTTCTTATTTCCGCGTTGTCGTCGGTCGCCGTAGCCACCGCTACGCCTCCTTCCTCCGCCTTGAAATAAGAAAATTTATCCTGCAAGATTGTT
>ENA-OQHY01000901-OQHY01000901.1-human-gut-metagenome-genome-assembly--contig:-NODE-901-length-14749-cov-2.283067_pt1 | contig 14749 bp, 19 predicted proteins | sample MGYA00242570_ERZ504733 | MGnify/ENA primary metagenome ERZ504733 (study PRJEB26092, sample SAMD00036219) | human gut metagenome | host: Homo sapiens | study: EMG produced TPA metagenomics assembly of...
TGCGGTGGCGTAGCCGGAGAGTACGGGCCATGGTGGCCACGTCACATCCGGTACTTACCAACGGCGGTCTCGTTGGAGGTCATGGTGGCGTCGGAGCCGTCGAGGATGGCGTTGGCGCAGTCGGAAGCCTCTGCACGAGTCGGAACCGGGGAGTTCACCATGGAGCCGAGGACTTCGGTAGCCACGATGACCGGCTTGGCGTATTGGCGAGCCAGCTCGATGATGCGCTTAGTGGCCAGCGGGACCTCTTCCAGCGGGCACTCAACGGCCATGTCGCCACGGGCGGCCATGACGCCGTCGAAGGTCTTGACGATCTCTTCGAGGTTCTCCAGAGCCTGCGGCTTCTCGATCTTGGCGATGATCGGGATGCGACGGCCTTCCTCGTCCATGATCTCGTGGGCGCGGTCGATGTCGGTGGCGAAACGCACGAAGGACATGGCGATGACGTCGGCACCGGTGCGGATGGCCCAACGCAGGTCGGCCTCATCCTTCTCGGTCAGAGCCGGCAGGGAGACGGCGACGCCCGGCAGGTTGATGCCCTTGTGGGAGGACACAGGACCGGCCACGACGACCTTGGTGTACACGTTGTTGCCCTCGACCTTGGTGACCTCAAGACGGACCTTGCCGTCGTCGATCAGGATCGGGTCGCCCGGGTGGCAATCGCCCGGCAGGCCCTTGAAGGTGGTGGAGGTGATGTGCTCGTCGCCCTCGACGTCATCAGTGGTGATGACGAATTCCTGGCCGAGCTGCAGCTGAACCTTGTCTTCGCCATCGGCGTTCTTCTTGAACCAACCGCAGCGAATCTTCGGGCCCTGCAAATCAACGAGCGCGGCAACGTTGCGACCAGTGGCTTCGCTGGCCTTGCGCACGTTGTTGTAGACCTTGAGGTGATCCTCGGGGGTGCCGTGGGAGCGGTTCAGACGAGCAACGTCCATACCAGCTTCAACGAGCTTCAGGAGGTTGTCGTAATCCTCGGTGGAAGGACCGATGTGTCTACGATCTTGGCTTTACGCATGAATGCCTGCCTATTCTTGTTCAATTTGGTTCGAGGCGCGATTGCCCCATTTGCCGGAACCCAGTCTACTAGCGCGAGCCGACTCATGACAAGTTTTCTTCACGGTGTGTTGTGAGCGCTCACATTGTTGTGTTGACTGGATTTAAGGGTTGTATTCTCTAACGATTTCAGGCCTTTTCAGCGCTTTCCATGCTCTTCATCTTGATCACGGAAGCCACGGATGCGCCGCCAATTGCGAGCACAATCACAGCCAGCGACAGCCATGTGGGCACCTCCGGCACCCAATGGACGCCTTCGCCGCCGTTGATGAACGGCAAGGTATTGCCGTGCAGGGCTCCATGATGAGCTTGACGCCGATGAAGCCCAGCACCACGGACAGGCCGGCAGGCAGGTAGACGAGCTTGTCGAGCAGAGCACCCAGCAGGAAGTACAGCTGCTGCAGGCCGAGCAGTGCGAACACGTTGGAGGTGAACACCAGGAACGGATCCTTGGTCAGGCCGAAGATCGCGGGAATCGAGTCGAAAGCGAACATGACGTCGGTGGTGCCGATGGTCAGGAACACGATGAGCATCGGGGTCCAGTAACGCACGCCGTTCTTGGTGGTGCGCAGCTTCTCGCCGTCGTAGTCGTCGGTAATCTTGATGATCTTGCGCAGATTACGGATGATGCCGTTCTCGTGATATTCCTCATCTTCATCGCCGCCGAGCACCAGTTTGACGGCGGTGTAGATCAGGAAGGCACCGAACAGGAAGAACACCCACGTGAAGCGGGAGATCAGGGCCGCGCCGATCAGAATGAAAATGCCACGGAAAATCAAAGCAATGGTGATGCCGATGGACAGCACATACTTCTGAATCTGCTTGGGCACCGCGAAGTTCGACATGATAATGACGAACACGAATAGGTTGTCGATGGACAACGAGTATTCGGTGAGCCAGCCGGAATAGAACTCGATGGCGGGCTTGGAGCCGGCGAAGAACCAGATGCATCCGCCGAAGATCAGCGCCATAACCACGAAGAAGGCGATATGCTGCACGCATTCCTTGGTGGAGGGCACATGCGGTCGGCGCCCGATGACGAACAGGTCGACGATAAAGAACAACGCGAGCACCACGAAGGTGATGATTCAAATGCGAGTGGGGTTTCTGCCATGATTCCCTACACTAACTTATGTATGTGACGGTTTTGGGGCCGTTCCGGTAGCGCTGATCGCCAGGCAGTCAGGGGATGTGTTGTTCGACACGCTCCGGGCCGCTCAGGCCAAGTCTTTACGGTCGAACAACGCATCCCCTGACTGCCCGCCTCGGGTATGGGAATTTGGTTACTTGTTGGCTTCCGTCATTTGACGGAGTTCTTTTTTGAGGTCTCGGATCTCGTCGCGCAGACGGGCCGCGAGTTCGAACTGGAGTTGTTCGGCGGCGGTGTGCATCTGTTCGCTCAGTTGGCGAATCAGGTCGGCGAGGTCCTGCGCGGGCAGGCCGGCCTTCAGGATCTCCTCGTGGCGTTTGTCTGCCTCGTTGGGATCGAGTACCGGCACGCCCAGGTGCGTGTTGCCGGCCTTGCCTGCGTTGCGGTAGCCACCTTCAAGCAAGGTCTGGGTGTCCACATCCTCCTTGGCGAGCATGTCGTTGACGTCGCTGATCTTCTTGATCAGGGGCTTGGGATCGATGCCATGCTCCTGGTCGTAGGCAATCTGCTTGGCGCGGCGACGGTCAGTCTCGTCGATGGCTTGCCGCATGGCTTCGGTGGTCTCGTCGGCGTACATGATCACCGTGCCGGACACGTTTCGGGCCGCACGGCCGATGGTCTGGATAAGCGAACGATAGGAGCGCAGGAATCCTTCCTTGTCGGCGTCAAGAATCGCCACCAGCGATACTTCCGGCAAATCGAGGCCCTCACGCAGCAGGTTGATACCGACAATCACATCGATCTTGCCTTCGCGCAACATGCGCAGCAGTTCGACGCGGCGCAACGTATCCACATCGGAATGCAGGTATTCGACCTTGATGCCGCGTTCCAGCAGATAGTCGGTCAAGTCCTCGGCCATCTTCTTGGTCAGAGTGGTGACCAGCGCGCGCTCGTTCTTGGCCACACGGGCCTTGATCTCGGCGAGCAGATCGTCGATCTGCCCCTTGACCGGGCGTACGTCGATCTTCGGGTCCAGCAGACCGGTTGGGCGGATAATCTGTTCGACCACCCCATCGGACAGTCCCATCTCATAGTCGCCTGGCGTGGCGGACAGGTACACGGTCTGGCCGACGCGCTGCAGGAATTCCGGCCATTTGAGTGGTCGGTTGTCCATCGCGGAGGGCAGACGGAAGCCGTGTTCGACCAGCGTGCGCTTGCGGGAGGCATCGCCCTCGTACATGGCACCGATTTGCGGCACAGTGACGTGTGATTCGTCGATGACCAGCAGGAAGTCGTCAGGGAAGAAGTCGAGCAGCGTGTGCGGCGGGGTGCCGGCGGCGCGGCCGTCGAAGTGGCGCGAATAGTTTTCGACGCCTGAGCACACGCCAACTTGGGTGAGCATTTCCAGATCGTAGGTGGTGCGCATGTTGAGGCGCTGCGCTTCCAGCTCCTTGCCTTGTTTGCGCAGTTCTGCCAGGCGTTCTTCGAGTTCCTCGCGAATGGTTTTGAGCGCCCGTTCCATGCGTTCGGGGCCGGCCACATAATGAGAGGCCGGGAAGATGTGGACTTCGTTTTCCTCGTCGATCTCGTCGCCGGTCAGCGGGTGCAGCGTGGAGATGCGGTCGATCTCGTCGCCGAAGAATTCGATGCGCACGGCCAGTTCCTCGTAGACCGGGATGATTTCGACCGTATCGCCGCGCACGCGGAAGGTGCCGCGCGTGAAGGCGATGTCGTTGCGCTTGTACTGCATGGCCACGAATTGGCGCAGCAGGTCGTCGCGGTTGATTTCCTGCCCGACTTTGAGGAAGAGCATGCGACCGGCGTATTCTTCCGGCGTGCCCAAGCCGTAGATGCAGGAGACGGTGGCCACAACCACGCAGTCGCGGCGGGTCAGCAGGTTTGCGGTGGCTTGGTGGCGCAGGCGCTCCACATCGTCGTTGATGTTGGAGTCCTTTTCTATATAGGTGTCGGTCTGCGGGATGTATGCCTCGGGCTGGTAGTAGTCGTAGTAGCTCACGAAGTAGCTCACGGCGTTGTCCGGCATGAGTTCGCGGAATTCGGCGCATAGCTGCGCAGCGAGCGTCTTGTTGGGCTCGATAATCAGGGTCGGTCGCTGCAGCTTTTCGATCAGCCAGGCGGTGGTTGCGGTTTTGCCGGTACCGGTGGCACCCATAAGAACCACATCATTCTCGCCGTTTTCGACGCGTTCGGCCAGTTCGGCGATGGCCTGCGGCTGGTCGCCGGATGGCTTATATGGCGATTTGACGACGAAAGGCTTGTCCGCGCGCTCGATATTGAATCCCATAGGGCCTCATCTTAGCGACCTGCGCACCATCCTGCGTATATCTCACCCACTTGGGCCAGCATCTCGGGCAATGGATGGTGGAGTCGATGACGATATCGGCTATGGCCCGCCGCTCCTCCTCACTGGATTGGTGGCGGATGCGGGCCTCGGCCTGTTCCAGGCTCATGCCGCGTTCCTCGACCATACGGTCGAGCCGCATGCACACGGGAGCTTCGACCGTGACGATATGGTCAAAGGCGAATGGAATATCGTCAATGACCTCGGCGAGCAGTGGAATGTCGTGAATGATGATGGCTGCTCGGGGTGCTCATGCTCCAGTCGCGCCGCCTCGGCATAGATCAATGGGTGCTCGATGGCGTCGAGCCGTTCACGTGCGCCCGGCGCGGCGTTCGCGCCGAAGACATGATCGGCAATCCATGGCCGGTTCATAGTGCCATCGGCGAGCAATGCATCAGGACCGAACTCGGCGGCGATCTGTGGCAGCGCCACTCCCCCGGGTTCGACGATCTGATGCGCCAGCGCATCGTAGTCGATATGCAACGCGCCGAGTTGCTTGAGTCGCGCCGCCACCGTACTTTTGCCCGCGGCGATGCCGCCGGTCAGTCCTATTCGCATCATGGTGCCCATGATAGCTGGCGCTCCCCTCGGCCGGTTATCGCCGACAGCTCCCCTCAGGGAGGGGATCCGGCTCGCGTAGCGAGACTGAGGTGAGTCATTGGCGGATAACTCCAAAAACACAAGAAACCCGGCCCAATCGGACCGGGTTTCCGTTAAACGCTAAGCGCTAGCTTCGCGGCAAACTCACTTGCCGAGCAGCTGGTCGCGCAGGGCGGCGAGCTGATCGGAGTCGGCGAGGGTACCGGTAGTCGGAGCAGCGGAAGAGTAGTTGGAGGTCTCCTCGACCGGCTTCTCTTCCTTCGGGCCCTGGCCGTCGGCGGCTGCGGATTCGGCAGCGTTCTCCAGCTCCTTGGCCACGAACTCCTTGTGCTCCTCCCACAGCTCGTGAGCGGCGGCGTACTGAGACTCCCACTCCTCGCGCTGCTTCTCGTAACCAGCGATCCACTCGTTGGTGTTCGGTCGAAGCCTTCGGGGTACTTGTAGTTGCCCTGCTCGTCGTACTCGGCCGGCATGCCGTAGATGGCCGGATCGAAGTCCTCGGAAGCCGGGTCAACGGAGTCGTTGGCCTGCTTGAGGGACAGGGAGATGCGGCGACGATCGAGGTCGACGTCGATCACCTTGACGAACACGGTCTCGCCCGGCTTGACCACGGTCTCCGGGTTCTCGACGTGACGGTTGGCGAGCTCGGAGATGTGCACCAGGCCCTCGATGCCGTCCTCGACGGAGATGAAGACACCGAACTGGACGATCTTGGTGACCTTGCCCTTGACGATCTGGCCGGGAACGTGGGTGCGAGCGAAGCGCTGCCACGGATCCTCCTGAGTCGCCTTCAGGGACAGGGAGATACGCTCACGGTCGAGATCGACGTCGAGCACCTCGACGGTGACCTTGTCGCCGACCTTGACGACCTCAGACGGGTGGTCGATGTGCTTCCAGGACAGCTCGGAAACGTGGATCAGGCCATCAACACCGCCGAGATCGACGAAAGCACCGAAGTTAACGATGGAGGACACCACGCCCTCACGGATCTGGCCCTTCTTGAGCTGGGACAGGAAGGTCTCGCGGACCTCGGACTGGGTCTCCTCGAGGTACTGGCGACGGGACAGGACCACGTTGTTGCGGTTCTTGTCGAGCTCAAGGATCTTGGCCTTGATCTTCTGGCCGATGTACGGGGAGAGGTCGCGGACGCGACGCATCTCAACGAGGGAGGCAGGCAGGAAGCCACGCAGACCGATGTCGACGATGAGGCCGCCCTTGACGGCTTCGATGACGGTGCCCTCAACGACGCCGTCAGCTTCCTTGATCTTCTCGATGTCGCCCCAGGCGCGCTCGTACTGGGCACGCTTCTTGGACAGAATCAGACGGCCTTCCTTGTCTTCCTTGGTGACGACAAGGGCCTCGATGGTGTCGCCGACCTCGACGACTTCGTCAGGATCAACGTCCTTCTTGATGGAAAGCTCGCGGGAGGGGATGACACCCTCGGTCTTGTAGCCGATGTCCAGGAGACTTCGTCGTGATCGATCTTGACGACGGTGCCCTCAACCAGATCACCATCATCGAAGTTCTTGATGGTGGAATCGACTGCCTTGATGAAGTCCTCTTCGGTGCCGATGTCGTTGATGGCAACCTTGGTGACTTCAGTGTTGTTCTCTGCCATGTAAATATATGGTTTCTAATAGTGGATGGATAATTTCTCGATATTCAGTTATACGCACACCCTACAGGCATACAGATACTCACAATACAAGCAACTCTGCCCAAATTTCCTAGGAAACTCTAGGCGTGTCGTTCGGCCATTTCCACGACGTTGGCTAGGAGCATGGCTCGGGTCATGGGGCCCACGCCTCCGGGGTTGGGGGTGTAGGCGGAGGCCTTGTCGTAGCAGCCTTGTCCACGTCGCCCTTGATGCGGTAGCGACCGGCTTCTTCGTCGTAGACGCGGCTGACGCCCACGTCGACCAGCACGGCGCCGTCCTTGATTTTGTCGGGCGTCACGAATCCGGCCGAACCCATTGCGGCAACGATCACGTCGGCGCGGCGCATGTGGTCGGCCACATCCCGGGTACCGGTGTGGCACAGGGTGACGGTGGCGTTGACGGCGTTGCGCGTGAGCATTAGGCCAATCGTGCGGCCAATGGTGATGCCGCGGCCAAGCACGCACACTTCCTTGCCGTTCAGATCAATGTCATAGGCGTCGAGTAGCTCGAGCACACCGCGCGGAGTGCAAGGCAGCGGCGTCGAAATGTCGCCGCGCACATGCAGCACCAGTTCGCCGAGGTTGTACGGGTGCATGCCGTCGGCATCCTTGGCCGGGTCGATCATGTCGATGATCGCGTTCTCGTTGATGCCCTTGGGCAACGGCAGCTGGACGATGAACCCGGTGCAAGCCGGATCTTCGTTGAGTTCGCGTACGGCAGCGGCGATGTCGTCGAAGCTGGCGTCCGCCGGCAGTTCCTTCTTGACTGAGGTAATGCCCACTTCCTGGCAATCGGCGTGCTTGCCGGCCACGTACTTCATCGACCCGGGGTCCTCGCCACCAGCAGCGTGCCCAGCCCCGGTTGGATGCCCTGCGCCTTGAGCTTGTTCACTCGCTCGGCAAGGTTGGTCTTGATTTCGGCCGCAATCTGCTTACCGTCGATTTTTGTGGACATCAACGCCCTCCCCTTTAGTTTCGGTGCATTCTATCGAAACGATAGGCTATCGTTGGAACAAGTCAGGATTATATATCGTTCGCTCTCACGAAGAAGGCGTGCCATGGGGACTCAAATCACACGACTTACGCGACTCGCCGCAGCCGGCCTGAGCGCCGTCCTGTTGTTCGCGACCACCGCATGCGCAGCCACCTCCCCCGCTGAAACCGAGCCGGACAACAAGACCAGCGTTCCCGCACCGACCGGGCCGATCAATGTGGTGGCCTCCCTCAATCAATGGGGCTCGCTGGCCGCCGAGCTGGGCGGCGATGATGTGGAAGTCACGTCCATCGTGAACTCCACCAATGTGGATGCCCACGATTTCGAGCCAAAGACCTCGGATGTCGCCAAGCTGTCCAAGGCCCAAATCATCGTGGCCAACGGTGCGGGCTACGATTCCTGGGCCACCAAATCGATGACCAAGACCACGAATATCGTATCCGCCGCTTCCGTCATGGGTGCCGTCGAGGGCGATAACCCGCATCTGTGGTTCTCCAAAGACGCTCGATCCAGCATGGCCACGGCCATCACCGATGCATATATAAAGGCACTCCCCAGCAAGAAGAAAGCCTTCCAGAAGCGGCTCAAGGCATGGCAGGCGGACGAGAAATCGTTGGAAACATGGGCGTCCGAGTTCACCAAGTCCCACTCCAACCTCACCTATGCAGCCACCGAACCCGTGGTCTATTATCTGATGGCCGATCTTGGGTTCAAAGATCAGACGCCCAAGGGGTATACGCAATCGACCGCTTCCGGCGGCGAACCGGCACCCGCGGACCTGCAGTCTTTCCAGAAACTCATCGAAGACAAGGGCGTGGATGTGCTGGTCAACAACACGCAGGAAGCCAGTGACGCGACCAATATGATCACTGGCGCTGCCGGTCGCGCCGATGTGCCGGTAGTCGACGTCTCCGAACAAATGCCCAAGGACGCCGACACGCTGAACGCCTGGATCAACCAGCTCATCAACACCATCATCGACGCGGTGGATCCAAGCTATGGCTGTGAAGACGCCACGGACGGCGATACCGCGGACAGCAACGCGAATTCCGATGATTCCAGCGCCGAAGGCTCCGCCACGGATGATGCCAATGCGCAAGACTCCAAGGCCAGCACCGGTTCCAGCACGGACCCCAAGTACATCCGTCAGTGCAAGGCGGCCGCATCCAGTGACTCATCTCAGGATTCGGCAAAGGCCGATGCCGCCAATGGCGATTCCGGCGATGCCTCCGGCAACGACCAGACCGACTCCGGCAAATAGTTAGAAGCAAAGGACACCGGCATCGGATTCGTGCCAATGCCAATAGACGCCTTGCATGAGAAGGGTTGTGCGACCATTGTCGAGATGGCCGCACAACCCTTCTCTTTGGTTATCACCATCCGTACACGATATTGAGAACGATTGTCAGCATCGTTTGCCACAATCGGGCGTTATGAGTGAAACTTCCGATTGCATCGTGTTCAGCGATGCCGCCATCAAGCGTGGCGACCATATCATCTGGCAGCATGGCACCTTCGCCATTCCCACCGGTTCGGTCACGGCCATCGTCGGCACCAACGGCACCGGCAAAACCACGATGATGAGGCCGAGCTGGGCCTTTTGCCGCTCTGTCATGGCAGCCTGACCGTGCTGGGCAAGCCCGCAGGCGAGATGAACAAACGCATCGGATATGTGCCGCAGAGCTATGTGGCGAATGTCGATTCCAATCTCACCGCCGAACAATCCGTGTTGCTGGGCCTGACCGGCACCCGATTCGGCATCCACCCCATCACCAAGGCCCAGAAAGCCAAAGCGCTCGAGGCGATGGAGTTCACCGGCATCGCCGACAAGGCGCGGTACCGTCTGTCCGAACTGTCCGGCGGTTTGCGCCAGCGTGTGGCCATCGCCCAGGCGTTGGTGTGCGACCCACAACTGCTGATGCTTGACGAGCCGTTGGCCAACTCGATCTGGCCAGTCAGCGCGCCACCGTACACGTGCTGGCCAAGCTGAACCGTGAACTGAACATGACCATCCAGGTGGTTGCGCACGATCTCAATATGCTCTTGCCGATTCTGACCGGTGCCGTCTACTTGCTCGACGGTCACCCGCACTACGCCGATATGCACAAAGTGCTCGACTCCGACCTACTCACCCACCTCTACGGCACACAGGTGCAGGTGGTCACCACTCCGCAGGGAGACATGTTCGTGACCCCGACGCCGGATGAGCTCCAGGACCAGCCGCAGGATATGCACACGGCAGCCGAAGTGGCGCAATTGCACCATCACGAGCACGGCAATGCCACCAATGGCAGTACCGCCAACAGCGCGAGAATCGATAACATCAAGCGAGCCGACCCACAGCCCATCAACGGACTGTAGCTCAGGCATGGAGAAAATACAGAGACATGAGCACCATCAACTTTTCGTATGATCCCGAATGGCTGGATACACTGTCCGCTCCATTCATGACCAACGCCTTCATCGCCGGCCTGTGCATTGCCCTGGCCGCCGGTGTCATGGGATACTTCACCATCGCCCGTCGTTCCACCTTCGCGGCCCATGCGCTGGCCATATCGGTCTGCCGGGCGCGACCGGCGCGGTGTTGCTCGGCCTGCCCGTGTCACTGGGCATGGGCGTGTTCGCACTGGGCGGCGCACTGGTGATCGGTGCTTTGGGCAAGCGCGTTTCCGAGCGTGAAATCGCCACCGGCACCGTGCTGGCCTTCGCCACCGGCTTGGGTCTGTTCTTCGCGCGATTGTCGAGTTCCGCCTCCCAGCAGATGCAGTCGATCCTCTTCGGCTCGATCCTGACCATCACCACCGGCCAGATCATCGGCTTCGCCGTGTTCGACGTACTGCTGCTGGCATTGTTGGCCATCATCTACCGCCCGCTGCTGTTCAGCTCGCTGGATGAGCAGGTGGCACAGGCCAAGGGTGTGCCGATCGGCTGATGAACGTGGCGTTTATGGCGATTATGGCCGGTGTGATCACCATCGCCGTGCCGGCAGTGGGCACCTTGCTGATTTTCGCACTGGTGATTACGCCCGCGGCCACCGCCAATATTCTGGCCGGCTCCCCATTCAAGGCAATGGTGATCGCCAGCGTGCTGTGCTTGGTGTCGATTTGGGCCGGACTCGTGCTGTCGGCGATGTTCCCCGCTCCCCCGAGCTTCATCATCGTGACGCTTTCCACCCTGTTCTGGGCTATCGCCAAAGCCGTGAAGACGATGCGGAAGTAATCTCATCCATTTTTTCTTGCCCCCGCTGGCGAATTCATAGCGGGGGCTTTGTTATATCTTCTCCACCAAGGCATTGGCGATGGCGGCGATGCCTTCGCCGTGGCCAGTGAATCCCATATGGTCGGTGGTGGTGGCGGTAACCGATACCGGGCAACCAACCGCCGCAGACAGGGCGGCTTCGGCTTCAGCACGGCGTGTGCCGATTTTCGGGCGGTTGCCGATGATCGCCACCGAGGCCGATGCCGGCGTATACCCGTTGGATGCCAGATGCGCCACAACTTCTTGCAACATATCGATGCCATGCATTCCGGCACCATGCGCGTCCGCACCGACACCGAACAGTGAACCAATGTCTCCCAATCGGGCGGCGGCAAGCAACGCGTCAATCAGAGCGTGCGCGGCCACATCGCCATCGGAATCGCCTTCGATACCCTCGTATTTGGCGGCATCGGCCTCGCTGCATGAATCAGGCACCGGCCAGTAGAGCCCGGCAATCCACAGTTCACGGCCTGAGCCAGCAGGCGCAAAACGGTGAGCGTCAAAACCTTGCCCTATCAGCACTCCTACAGACCCCATGCAGTCCCCTTCGATGGCGTTGCCCAGACGAACGGCAGCAAACGATTATGAATCACGAAGCCCCGGCGCATCGCATAAGGACACGACCGGGGCCTCAAAACAATCAAATCACTTCTTCTTGGACTTCTTCTCGGCTTCAACACGAGCCAAAGTATCGGCCGCGGCCTCTTCGGGCTCGGCGGTGTGATGCTTGTCGTCACCGGGCTGAGCGGGCTCGTAGCCCAGATTCACGTCGAGCAGACGCTGGGCTTCCGCCTCGTCGATCTCTCGGACAAGGCGATCTCAGAAGTCAGAATGGCACGGGCCTTGGTGAGCATGCGCTTCTCGCCCGCGGACAGGCCGTGCTCGTCGACATCGCGCTGGGCGAGATCGCGAACCACTTCGGCGATCTTGTTGACATCGCCGGTGGCGATCTTTTCGACGTTCAGCTTGTAACGGCGAGACCAGTTCATCTCTTTCTCGATGATCGGGGTCCGCAGGATGCCGAACACCTTGGCCACTTCGGATGCGGAGACGATGTCACGCACACCGACCTTCTTGGCATTGTCCACGGGAACGTTGATGACCAAACCATCGGAAGAGAGTACGGACAACTGCAGATATTCGCGCGTCACTCCCTTGACCGTCCGCTCGGTAATGGCCTCCACCTTCGCTGCACCATGACGCGGATAGACGACCATATCGCCGACTTTGTAAGACATGTACCTCCGAGAACTGACGGCTTACACACGAAAACTCGAATAATTATGCCATGCGGTCTGGACCACCCCTATGAGAGCGCTCACAACCACGGAAACACAACGAAAAGGGCAAGAATTCGCCATTTTCAACGCGCCAATGTAGCGTTTTCGACTTCAACGCACGTAGACTTTGGGACATGGCTAAAGAAACGAAGATCAAGGAAGATACCGTCACCGTGCCTGTCGCCCAAGGCGACCTCGATGCGACGAGCAATGCTGAATTCTACAACCCCCACGGAGTTCTCGGCGGGCATCTCGGCATCGGCAAGCATGCCGACACCGCCACAATCCGCGTGCTGCGTCCGCTTGCCAAGTCCGTGACCATCCTCACCCAGGATGGCGAATACCCGATGACCCACGAATACAACGGCGTGTTCGTGGTTACCGTGCCGGCTTCCGGCACTAAGAAGCAGCCCACGATTCCCGACTACCGTGTCAGGACCGAGTGGGAAAGCGGCGCAGTGCTCATTGAGGACGACCCATATCGCTATATGCCCACAGTCGGCGACATGGACACCTATCTGTTCGGCGAGGGCCGTCACGAGAAGCTCTGGGAGACGCTTGGCGCGCATGTGCTGCGCTATGACGATCCGATGGGCGGCGCAGACGGCACGCCCGGCGAACAGGTGGTAGGCACCGCATTCTCCGTGTGGGCCCCGAACGCCCATGCCGTGCGCGTAGTCGGTAACTTCAACGCTTGGGATGGCCGCCGTCATGCCATGCGCGAGCTCGGCTCCTCCGGCGTGTGGGAGATCTTCATCCCGGAATCGGCGCGGGCGAGACCTACAAGTTCCAGATCCTGAACGCCAATTACACGTGGGAGATGAAGGCTGACCCGATGGAGCGTCAGCACGAAGTTCCGCCGAACACCGCCTCCATCGTCACCGAATCCACCTACAAGTGGAACGATGACGCCTGGATGCAGCACCGCCGCACCACCAACCCGCATGATGGCCCGGTCTCCATCTATGAGGTGCACGCCGGCAGCTGGAGGCAGGGACTGACTACCGCGACCTGGCCAAGCAGCTCGTGGACTACGTCAAGCAGGAAGGCTTCACCCACGTGGAGTTCATGCCACTGGCCCAGCACCCGTTCTCCGGCTCCTGGGGCTATCAGGTCACCGGCTACTATGCGGTCGACTCCCGTCTCGGTTCCCCCGACGACTTCCGTTACCTGGTCCGACCAGTTCCATCAGGCCGGCATCGGCGTGATCATGGACTGGGTGCCCGCCCACTTCCCGAAGGATGCCTTCGCGCTCGGCCGCTTCGACGGCACCCCGCTGTACGAGGACCCGGACCGCTGCGCGGCGAACACCCTGAATGGGGCACCTATGTGTTCAACTTCGGACGCCGCGAAGTACGCAACTTCCTGGTGGCCAACGCCCTGTTCTGGCTTGAGGACCTGCACGTCGATGCACTGCGCGTGGATGCCGTCAGCTCCATGCTCTACCTCGACTACAGCCGTGAACCCGGCCATTGGCGCCCGAACATCTACGGCGGACGCGAGAACCTGGAGGCCATCGACTTCCTCAAGGAGGCCACCGCCACCGCGTACAAGAACAACCCCGGCGTCATGGTGATCGCCGAGGAGTCCACCGCATGGCCGGGCATCACCGCCCCCACTTCCGCCGGCGGCATCGGCTTCGGCATGAAGTGGAACATGGGCTGGATGCACGACACCCTCGAGTATCTGCACGAGGAGCCCATCAACCGCAAGTGGCACCACAACGAGATCACCTTCTCCATGGTGTACGCCTACTCCGAACACTACGTATTGCCCATCAGCCACGACGAAGTCGTGTACGGCAAGGGTTCCCTGTACGGCAAGATGCCGGGCGATGACTGGCAGAAGCTGGCCGGCGTGCGTTCGATGTTCGCCTATCAGTGGGCTCACCCAGGCAAGAAGCTCTCCTTCATGGGCAACGAGCTGGCCCAGTGGGGCGAGTGGGATCACGACGCCTCCATCGATTGGGATTGCCTGAACTGGCAGGAGCACCGTCAGGTCCAGACCATGGTCGCCGACCTTAACGCCTTCTACAAGGCGCATCCGGCACTATGGAGCCAGGACTTCGACCCGGCCGGCTTCCAGTGGCTGACCAGCGACGATGCCGACCACAACACGCTGAGCTTCCTGCGCATCGGTACCAAGGGCGAGACCTTGGCTGTGGTGGTCAACTTCTCCGGTGAGGCCTGGTCCGATTACCAGGTGGCGCTGCCCACCGGCGGCAAGTGGACCGAAGTGTTCACCACCGATGACGCCAAGTACGGCGGCTCCGACATCCACAACGGCACCTTCGAAGCGGTCGAGGGCGAATATCATTCACGTCCGTTCTCGGCGAAGATCACCGTTCCGGCTCTGGGAGTTGTATTCTTGAAGCCGGAAGACTGAACTGGTCAACAGGCTGAAAGGTAACCGGTTTATTTATGCTCAATACCACAGCGCGTCAGAATACGACACCG